>ENA-UERN01000401-UERN01000401.1-human-gut-metagenome-genome-assembly--contig:-NODE-401-length-53152-cov-8.937824_pt1 | contig 53152 bp, 50 predicted proteins | sample MGYA00242950_ERZ507950 | MGnify/ENA primary metagenome ERZ507950 (study PRJEB26167, sample SAMN06115515) | human gut metagenome | host: Homo sapiens | place: China:Ningxia | collected 2014-11-26...
TTCGAGTCAGTCCCGTTATGACCGCTTCGATACCTCTCCACAAGCTGTCCATAGAACAGCTTATTTAGTATAGCACAATTTCTCGCATTTGGCAAGCACTTTTTTCGGAATCTGCAAAAATCCGCGCAAAAAGCGGAAATCCGGCGCGGATACCGCACAATTTGAGCATACCGCGCCGGAATCAGCGGTGCACTTCTGCTACCACCACTTTACGAATCATCAAAAAAATCTCCCTTCTCGTGAACCGTGCGCACTTGCGCAAATGGTTTCTTTCTGACAGAATTTTATCATACTCGGATACGTTTGACAAGCGGTTTGATAAAATTTTGCCGATGGGAGGGGGATTTTGCCGTGCGGATGCCGACGTCTGTTCTTCAAAAGCGGCGTAAAATGTGCTATACTGCAATTGCGACCAATGCGAACGATGGAGGATGCAAAATGGGATTGCTTGCTTTTTTCAGGAAGAAACCTGCAAATGCGCAGCCGAATGGCGAGGATAACGCGCTCACCGAAATTCATGCGGATATATCCCAAATGGATGCGGTAGAACTGCCAATGGCGCAGATAGCGGCGTTTGGCGGTGGAATGGCTACTATGCTGTCATCTCTTCATACCGTGACAAACTCAATGAGTGACGGCAATTTGTACCGCTGTGTTTTTCCCAAAGGCGTTAACGGCTGCCTTGCAACGGCGCACGGTGATGGGATGAACATCGGCACAATCATCAACGAAAAGGGGATTGTCGGGCAGGCGCGCTGGGTGAAGGAAAAACCGCAGAACGCTCTGATGGCAATCAGTCCTGCCATGCTGGCAATGGCGGCAGCGCTGGCTGCCGTCGAAAAAAAGCTGGATGCTGTGCTTGGCATGGAAAAGCAAATACTTTCCTTCCTTGAAGAGGACAAGGAAGCGAAAATTGAGGGTGATTGGAAAACACTTACGACCATCCTGCAAGAATACAAATACAATTGGGACAACGCGACCTACACGGCAGCGCAATATCAGATTGCGGCGGACATCCGGCGCGATGCGGAAGCGAACATGATTTTCTATCAGAAGCAAATTGCCGATATGCTGAAGGAAAATCATGGTTTCATCATGTGGCAGCTTGTTTCGTCAACGCAAGCGGCGCTGACAAGAAAATTCCAATATTATCGGCTTTCGTTTGATTTGTTTTGCTTTGCCTCGGTAATGGAAGTTATGCTTCAAAGGAAATATGAGGAAGGGTACATCCAGCAAGTGCAGCAGGGGATTCATGAGCGGGCGGATAAGTACCGCGAAGTCTACAAAGCGTGCGCGAACCACTTGGAAAGATTGGCGGAATCTGCTGTGGAGTATCAGGTGCTGAAAGGGCTGGGGACAGCTGGACAGGCGGTTGGCAACTTTGTGAGCAGCATTCCCGTGATGAAAAACGGTCAGGTGGATGAGTGGTTTCTTGCGAACGGAAAACAGCTGGAACAGAATGGAGCGGATTTCAGCAAAGAAACGCTGAACACTTTTCAGGCAATCAGCGAACCAAACTGCGACATGTTCGCAGACAGCCTTGCCGATGTGAACCGCTTTTTCAATCAGACAGGGGAAATATATATAGGAAGAAACAGCGTTTATTTTGTCAAAAATGCTGATTGATAATCGGCTGCGGTGCTGTGCTTTGCCATGCGGCTGGACTTGACCGCAAGCTGGGGGGCGCATCTGCGGATGCGCAAAATTACTGGCAGGGACGTTTCGCTGCCTGCACCTTGTTGACTTCTCTTTTTGAGTAGGTTTGACGAGGAACAGTTGGGGCGTTGCCCCAAACCCCACAAGGGAGCTCCGCCCCTTGACCCCGCAAGGGGTAGACGAAAAGGGACGAAGTCCCCCCCTTGCCCCCTTTCGCGCGATTGAGTTGAGCGCTCCTTCTTACTCCTTCCGCGTGTTACTTTTTTCTTGTGCGTCAGCCCATTTTCTGACCGCTTTCGCCGCTGCCTGATTCATCCCCGGCACCTTCAGCAATTCCTCCTCCGTCGCCTCACGAATTGCCTTCATCGACCCCAGCTTCGTCAGCAGCGCCTTCCGCCTCTTCGGTCCAATCCCCGGAATATCCTCCAATTGACTGTGAATGCTCGCTTTCCCGCGCAATCCGCGGTGGTGCGTAATGCAAAACCTATGCGCTTCGTCGCGGACGCGCTGAATCAGGTGCAGCTCTGGCGTGTGGTGGTCAAGGCAAATCGGGTCTTCGCGGTCGGGAAGGAAAATCTCCTCCTGCTTCTTCGCCAGTCCGAACATCGCGACGTCCGCGCCCATGTCCAGCAGCGCCTGCCGCGCGAAACGCAGCTGCTGCGGACCGCCGTCAATCAGCACAAGGTCGGGCAGGTCAGAAAATTTGCCGCCGATGGGGGATAGTCCTTGTTCTTCGCGTTCCGCCTTCTCCTGCAAGCCGTGCGCGAACCGCCGCCCCAGCACCTCGTTCAGGGAGGCAAAGTCGTTCGCGCCCTCGACCGTCTTGATGCGGAAGCGGCGGTATTCCTTTTTCGCGGGTTCGCCGTCGATGAACACCACCATGCTTGCGACGCTCAAAACGCCCTGCGTGTTGGAGATGTCGTAGCCCTCGATGCGCCGTGGGGCCTTGGGCAGCCCCAGCGCCTTGCCGAGCGCCGCCGCCGCGCCGACCGTGCGCTCTTCGCGGACGCTCGCGCGGGCGTTCCGCTTCTCCAGCGCGTCATGTGCGTTTTTCGCCGCCAGCAGCACCAAATCGTGCTTCTCGCCGCGCCGGGGCGTGACCAGCGTCACTGCTGCGCCCTTCTGCTGCCGCAGCCATTGCTCTAACTGGGCTTGCGCGCCGTCGGGCAGCTCCTGCACGAGAATGTTGCGCGGAATCAGATTGCCCTCCTGATAATACTGCGTCAGGAACTCTGCCAGCACGTCGCCGGCGGGTTCGCTGCCCTCGCGGGGGAGGGAAAAGTGGTCGCCGCCGACCATACGGCCGCCGCGGACGTAGACCAGCTGAATCATGGCGTCCAGCCCGTCCTGCGCAATGGCGAGGATGTCCTGCTCGCTCCGGTCAGTCTGGATGGCGATTTGCCGTTCCATCAGCCCCTGCACGTCGCGGATTTTGTCGCGGATGACGGCAGCGCGCTCGTACTGCATCTTTGCCGCGTAGTCCATCATTTCGCGGTTCAGCACGTCCAGTACCTGCTTGTAGTCGCCGCCGAGGAACGCCAGCACGCCGTCCATCATGTCCCAGTACTGCTCTTCGGTGCATTTTCCGGCGCACGGGGCGAGGCATTTGCCGATTTCGTAGTTGACGCACGGGCGGCAGGGTGTTTTCAGCGGCAGTTCCTTCCGGCACGTCCGCAGGGGGAACACGCCGCGAACCGCGTCGATGACCTGCCGAACCGCCGTCGCGCCGATGTATGGGCCGAAGTACTTCGCGCCGTCCTTCTCCATCCGCCGGGCGAGGGTCAGGCGCGGGAACGGCTCTTTCAGGTTGATGCGCAGGTACGGATAATGCTTATCGTCCTTGAGAAGGATGTTGTAGTACGGTTTGTGCAGCTTGATGAGGTTGCATTCGAGGCACAGCGCTTCGAGGTTGCTGTCGCACAGGAGAATGTCGAAGTCGTCGATGTGGGAAATCATGGCGGCGACTTTCGGCGTGTGCTCCGTGTCGCGGAAGTAGGAGCGGACGCGGTTTTTGAGGTTGACCGCCTTGCCGACGTAGATAATCGTGCCGTCTTTGTCCTTCATCAGGTAGCAGCCGGGGCTTTCGGGCAGCATCCTGATTTTCAGCTCCAGCTTTTCGCCCCAGTCGATTTTTGCCATAAAAAATTCCCCCTTAGACAACAAAGGCCGGAAGCCGGACAACCCGTCCGAACCTCCGGCAAGAAAATGCAAGAATCAACAAGTTAGTCGTTCGCCAGACCCCAGTCATCCAGCGTAGACGGAATCTGATGCCACAGCACGGCTTCTACCTTGCCCAGAATCATGTTCCGCGGCACAGCGCCGACGTGCGACGAGCGGCTGTCGTTGGAATTGTTGCGGTTGTCGCCCATCAGGAAATAATGTCCTTCCGGCACGATGTACGGGCCGTAGTCGCTGTACATCCGTGCGGACAGGAATTTCTCGGTGTACTTCACGCCGTTGACGTACAGGTAGCCGCCGGAAATTTGAACCGTATCGCCCGGCAGACCCACCACGCGCTTGACAAAATTCGTGCTGCCGCGGTCAGGATAGCGGCACACCACGACATCGAAGCGCTCCGGCTCGCCGCCAAGCACAATCGGCTGATTGAAGAAGTACGACGTGCCGTAATGCAGCTTGCTCATAATCATGATTTCGCCGTTGTGCAGCGTCGGATACATGCTGTTGCCGTCCACCACCACGGGCGAACCCACGAACGCTTTCAGCAGGAGGACGAGCAGCAGTGCGCCGACAAGTGTCGCAATCCACTCCATGGCGTTCTGCTTTGCGGGCTTTTTCACCTTCGGGGTGACGACGTAGCCCTTTTTCATCATGCGCTGCTGCCATTTGGTGTAATACAGGGCGGATTCTTCCTTCTTTTCGGGAGATTCCGGCGCGTTTTCGGGGGAGGAGGGGGCGGATTCCGCCTGTTTGACCTGTTCGGGTTCAAGGTTGGACATGGGGAAAACCTCGCTTTCATGATGCAGAGGAATTGTTTCGCACAATAAACGAATGGGCGGAGCGATTCGCTGCACGTTTCACGTCAGGAAATTTCTGACTTATTCGGCAACCATCTGGTCACCGCGTTTCATCAGAACTTCTTCAAAAAAATTCGCCAGAATAGGGGAAAATCCTGCCGAAGCATCAAAAAGTTGCAGAAAGTTTACAAACCGTCAAGCGTCGCCGTTGAGCCAGAACGCGGGCTTTACCAGCACGGTTTCGTGCTCTTGATCAATGTCCATCACCATCAGCGACTTTTCGCCCATCACGCGCTTCTTCACCGGCTTTGCGGTGGACATCACGAACGTCATGCCGATAACCTCGACATTGAATTCGCGCATCAGGTCGACCATGCCCTTCGCCGTGCCGCCGCCTTTGAGAAAGTCGTCCACAATCAGGCACTTCTGCCCTTCCTGCACCGCGCGGCGCGAAAGGCTCATCGTCTCGATGTGGCCGGACGACCCGGAAACGTAGTTGATGTTGACCGCGCTGCCTTCGTAGACCTTGGAAGAACGGCGCGCAATTACCAGCGGCACGCCCAGCGCGTTCGCGGTGGCGAAGGCGACGGGGATGCCCTTCGTCTCCATCGTCAGCACAAAATCCGGCGCGGCGGCATAGTATTCCGTCGCCATGATTTCGCCCATGCGGGTGACGATTTCGGGCGTGGAGAGAATGTCGCTGTAATAGAGGAAGCCGCCGGGCAGAACGCGCCCTTCTTCGCTCAGCTGCTGGCAGAGGTCACCGATGAATTTGCGCGCTTCGGGACGGCGAACCTTCGTGCGGTAGCGAACGCCGCCTGCCGCGCCTGTGACTGTTTCCAGCTCGCCCAGCCCAAAGTGCGCCACAACGTCGCGCAGGATATCGATATCCTCGCTCATGGTCGATTTGGCAGACCCGAAGAGGTCGCAAAAATAGGAAAGCGTGAAGATGCGGTTCGGCTTGGCGGCAAGAATCTTCATCATAGCGCTCATGCGCTCGTTGCGGCGGATTTTGTCCACGGGGGTATCGCTCCTTTATCGGTGGTCGAATGCGAATCCCGATGCAACTGAATCATCCGGGAATCGTATGGAAATGGTACGGTTTTTTCGGGCACACCGGAGCAAATCAGGCAAAATAAAAAATCCGGCGATGCCTGAATCGTATTATAGCACAAATCTACGAATGATGGAAGAGGGCAAAATAAAAAAAGTTCGGTTTTTGTGCAAATGCGCGAAATCATCCGCCGAAGGAGTATCACCATGGACAAAACAGGCAAAATTGCATGAGAAAAGGACAAAAATCAGCCGCTTTCCGTTGCAAAATGGCGAAAATCACCCGAAAGGCAGGAAAAAAATCCGCTCCCTCTTGCATTTTTGGCAGGGAAATAGTATACTTATATTCGGACAAAAAGAAGGAGGTGGTTCACCTATGAAGTCCGTGAACATCAAGCTGAACCTGATGACCGATGGTGCCAAGTTCGTCCAGATCGTTGGCGCGTATCCGTATGACATGGATCTGCGCAGCGGCCGTCACGTTGTGGATGCTAAGTCCATTCTGGGCATCTTCTCCCTCGACTGGAGCAAGCCTGTGACGATGGAGATTTACTCCGACGATTGCGACGACCTGCTGGCCGAGATCAAGCCCTTCCTCGCGTAAGCGTCAGGGGTCATTCAGGACAATCAGCTGCGGAAAGGTCTGCAATGGGGCAAGTGCCGCCGGCGCGGACTTTCTGCCGACAAGCGCATCCCCTCAGCCTCTGGCGGAGGGGGTGTTTTCGTAAATTCGCAGAATAAAAAGCGGGATGTACCCCAAGCGTGACGGCGCCCGAAAAGGTGGAGGGGGAGCGCGGAAAGCCCCTCCTCGCGTCCGCAGACGCGAAACCCTCTGCGTCAAAAGCGCAATATTATTATGGTAGAAAAAAATCCGCAAGGGAAGGAGGACGAACCCGCGTGCAGCGCAAAATTATCCCCGATGCCGAGAACCGGCTGCTCATCCTCTATGCCCTCAAAACCGTCGGCGCAATGACCGACCAGCAGCTGCTGATTGTCATGACCGACACCGACTTGATGAACTACATCACCCTCCAGCTGACGATTGCGGATTTGGAGAGCGAGGGCAAACTGCGTCGTCAGGGCGACACATCCGGCGGGACGCTCGAACTGACCGACGCGGGACGCTACCTGCTCAACAGCTTCGAGATGCACATTCCGGTCAGCCGTCGTGGGCTGATTGACAGCGGCGCGGCGCAGTGGCGTGAGCGGTTCGCGGCGGAACAGATGGCGGCGGTGGAGATTTTCGATCTCCCGAACGGCGAAAAGGGGCTGCACCTGCGCATCGTCGACCGCCGAAACGTCCTGCTGGACATCACTTTCGCCCTGCCGACGGGCAAACGCATCAACTGCCTCCAGCAGCGCTGGCAGCAGTGCATGAATCAGGTCTACCTGCTCCTGCTGTCCACCTTGGGCAGCGGCCACACGCCGGAAAAGAAGCTGCCGGACGGGTGCAGCGTGCTGCAGGTGAGCGACTCGGAGTGGCTGACGACCGCCTGCGACAACCCGACGCAGCCGACCATTACGCTGATGGTGAGCCTGCCGACCGAGGAAACGGCGCATGAATGCGCAGCCGCTTTTCCGACCATGAGCACTGTCGTTCGCGACGCGATTCTGGCGCTCCTGGACGGCGCACAGCTGCCGTAATGCCGCGCGCCGCACACTTTTCCCGAAAAAAAAGTAAATTCCCTCTTGACAAAGCGGTGGAAACGTGGTATGCTAACAAAGCTGGTTCCATTATGGAGAGATGGCCGAGCGGTTGATGGCGCTGGTCTTGAAAACCAGTGATACCGAAAGGTACCGGGGGTTCGAATCCCTCTCTCTCCGCCAGTTTTCTTAACTGCATACGAGCTTGACATGGAGAAGTACCCAAGTGGCCGAAGGGGCTCCCCTGCTAAGGGAGTAGTGTGAGTAATCGCAGCCCGGGTTCAAATCCCGGCTTCTCCGCCAAAAACCCCGGAAACGTTGCGTTTCCGGGGTTTTTCGTATGCGGATTTTTATGTAGTGAAAAAGCCGTGAACGCGCTGACAAAATCCTGCGGGATTCAAACGAATCCTTCACCCAAGATACCCATGAAGAACCAGCACCCCTCATCGGTTAATCCACAGGCACGCCAAGGTCACCACCACAGCAGCTGCGCAAAGAATCCCCAAAACGATAAACCCCATGCGTTCATCTCCTTCCACCGCGGCGAAGTCCTGTCGGAATAGGATGTGCAGACAGGGAGGAAAATATGCCGCATGGGTGGATCTTTTCCATGGGGACAGGAAAATAGGAGCGTCACGGAAACTTTGGGGGAAGGAAGAAGAGTTCAAGTTAGGTAGTAGAAAGCAACTCTTTCCCGCAAGAAACTTTTGCGGCGGGGGAAGTCCAGAGGGGGCTGCCGCCCAGACTCGACATTCGGCAGCCCCCTCTGGGCGTTCTATGGTTACTTTCTGTCGCAACAGAAAGTAACAACTTCGCGTCCGCAGACGCGACGGGAGCAGCGAGCAAAACCATGCCTGCTTTCATGAATGCTTCCTCTCCACAGCTTTCCGTGAAGAATTGGAAAATATGCAGTGGACAGCAGCACTTTCAGAAAAAAATACACAAATCACCACGCTGGACGCGATGCTTGACCTCGGCATCCTGCGCCTTGCAAGCCGCATCAGCGAGCTGAAGAAGGCGGGTGTCCCCATCCGGCGGGACTGGGCGAAGGTCACAAACCGCCACGGGGAAACGTGCAACGTACTGCGCTACAGCCTCGATGGCAGCCTTGCCGTCATTCCCGATAAGCCCAGCGGCGAAGAATAAGGGGGCAGCACCATGCCGATTGTCAACTATGTGCGGGAACACATGCGGTTCATCGAATATGCGTCTGATGAAGGACTTTCGTCCGGAGAACGCCTTGTGTGGTATGCGCTGATGCACATCATCAACGGACGCGCACAAGGGAGCATCTGGCCGGAGGGGTTCATCCGCATTGCGAATGACCGGCTTCTCGCGCTCTGCCCCATGCAGCTGGGCGCCGTCATCATGGCGCGGAACAGCCTAAAGCAGCGCGGTTTAATTGACTTCATCCCCGGCAGCAGGAACAAACGCGCCCCCGCCTACAAAATCAATTTCTTCTCCCCTGAATTTCCGCCCGATTCCCCCGGCAAAGCGGGGAAAATGCAAAGTTACTGCGAAAATCGAAGTAACTACAATAATAACATGGGGAGTAACTACGATAATAACATAGGGGGTAACAACGGTAACATAGTACCAAACTATACGGAAAGAGAATACCAAACAGGGAAAACGGGTTACCCAGAAGAAGAGGATGAGGAATACACCGAAGCGGAACGCGCGTGTACGGGCGGGCGCGCGCGCGATAAGCAAATTGCCGCCATTTGGCGGTCTGATTTCGGTGCGCTGCCCGCCCCGGCGCAGGTGCAGCGGCTCTCCACCGCGGCGGATGTGCTGCAAATGCCGCTGACAGTGCTGCGTGAAGCCGTCCGGTGTGCCGCCACGACGGGCGCGAAGTCCCCGATGGCGTATGTGCTGACGCTCCTGCAAGACTGGCACTATGCGGGCGTTCGGACGGCGGATGAGGTGGGCGAATACGCCTATCTGCGCGACGTGGTGGAGGGCAGACAGCCCGGCGACCGCGAAAAAGCGCAGCAGGGTCTGGCACAGATGCGCCGCCGCCATCAGCAGATGCCGGATGGCAGCGAGGAAGGGGCTGACGGCTGATGCAAGCAAGCGACATGACAACAGAGCAGCTGATTCGCTACTTCCGGTGCATGGGCAGTGCGAACGCGGTCTGCCGCGAGCATCAGCGCTGCCAGGACTGCCCGTACTACGTTCCGCAGAGCTACAACGTGCGCTTCCGTGACGCGGCGATGGAAATTGCCAATCGGCTGGAAGCAGCACTGAACCGTGGAGGACAAGCAACATGAGCAACCAATCCCCCTGCACCGACCCGCTCTACCCCTGCACGGCGCTGACGCTGGCGGAAAAATCCTACGCGCTGGACGGTCTGACTTGGCTTCGCAAGCACATGCTGGCGGTGAATTTCCGCGAGCTGGAGGCGGTGGACGCGGCGATCTGCGCCCTGCGCAAGGCGGCGACGGCGGATGACTGCCGGGTGCGCAAAATTCCTGTGTACGGCATGGGACAAGCGAAGGACGCGGCGTATTCCCAGCGCGGCGATGACTATCTGCTCGAAGCCCAGCGCATCGTGGACGACCATCCGCCGGATGCGTCGGATATGCCGGAGAATCCGCCGGAGACGGTGGAGGATGCCCCGAATCCGCCGAAAGTGCCGCCGAAAAAGCGAAACGGCGGCTGGCGGTGCTGACGGATCAGCCGGGAGGGCGGACTATGCGGGCGAAAGAATACTTGTCGCAGGTGCGCATCATCGACGAGCGAATCACCTGCAAGCTGGCGGACGCGGCGCTATTGCAGGACATGGTGACACGCATCACGCCGATTCTGCGGGAAGACGGCGCATCCGGGTGCGGCGGCGCTCCAGACCGTCTGGCGGATGCGGTGGCGAAAATTGTTGACCTGAAAGCCGAAATCAACCGGGACATTGACCGTCTGGTGGACAAGAAGCGCGAAATCGCGGCGAAGCTGGAAAAAGTCAGCGACCGCCGCTATTACACGGTGCTTTCCCGGCGGTATCTGCTGTTTGAGACGTTCGAGAAAATCTCCTGCGAAATGAACTACTCGTGGCGGCGCGTCTGCTCCCTGCACGGGCAGGCGCTGGAGGCGTTTCAAAAGGTGCTGGACGCGGAAAAAGACGCTTGATGCGGCGTGGAGGTGAGAAAAATGGCGATAATCGGCGTGCTGTGTCTGCTGGCAGCGGTGGTCTGCGCGGCTTGCACGATGGTATTTCAATCCACGCTCCCCACACGGGGAGCGACTATGGGTATACGACATTGGTAACAGTGTGCGATATTTTTCAATCCCCCCCACGCGGGGAGCGACCCGCGCTTACGCGTTTTCTTCCGTAGCCTTGCCGGAATCCGCGTGTTCTTCCAACTTGAGGGGAACTTTTCGCCCGGTGGAGGCTCACGGCACGAGCAAATCCACCGGGATTCCCAGCGCGGCGGCAACGGTGCGCATCCGCTCCAGCGGCACGGACTGCTTGCCGTACTCCCACAGCTGCACGACGCGTTCAGCGCTTGCGCCGGTGTAGCCGCACATTTCGCCAAGGGCTCGCTGGGTCAGACCGCGCTCCTTGCGCTTGCTCTTGATGAGGGCGGGGATGCTTTCGACAGGGGGATTCGACGGGGTATAGCACATGATGATGACACTCCTTTCATGTACTATTGTGCCGCAATAAACATATTGTGTCAAGAGACGAAACGAAGATTTTCACGATTTTTCGCTCAATCTGCATGAAATGAAACCGTGAACGCTTGTCGCTTGCTTGACTTCCTGCCCTGCATATGTTACAATCAGGAGGTGAAGTATGTAAATGCTCGCTGTCGCTCTCTTCGCGGAGAGTGTGGATTGAAATGAGCCGTTCGGCTTGTGCGCTTTTCTTTTAGTCGCTCCCTGCGTGGGAGCGTGGGTTGAAATAGGATAACCAGCAGAACCGTCGCTGCAAGTTCCAGCTTGCGGCGATTTTTCTTTCGCTTCTTGCTCATCCCGTTCACCTCCTTTCCTCTTCTATTATATCACAATAAGTTCATTGTGCCAATAAGCAAATCAAAGAAATTTTGCAATTTTTCATCACTTTTTCAGAAGCTCGCGCCCTGCTTTCCGAGCCGCTCACGGCATCACATCATAAAATATCATAGTATTTCATACCCCGTATTTCATACCCCACTCATGCTATACTGCACATGGAAACCTCCAATCACCTCACCCGACGGACGTGCCAGTCTCCGCCGGGTATTTTTGTGCCCCGAATTCGCTGTGCCCCGAATTCGCTGTGCCCCGCGTGTGGAGGCGCAATTCCTCATTCCGCATTCCAGAAAGGATGGTGGACTTGGCTGGACTGACCGAGAAACAGCGCCGCTTCTGCGACGAGTACCTGATTGACCTGAACGCGACGCAAGCCGCCATCCGCGCCGGATATTCCCCGAAAACGGCAGCGACAATTGCGGCAGAAAACCTCACAAAACCTAAGGTTGCTGAAAACATCAAAAAGCGCATGGACGAAAAGGAAGATGCGCTGATTGCCAAGCAGGACGAAGTGCTGAAATATCTGACGGCGGTGATGCGCCGGGAGATGAAGGAATTTGTCGTCGTGACGTGCATGGAGGAGAAGACGGAAGTCATCCCCGGCGAGGGCGGCGGCAAGCCCACCCGGCGCACAACGAAGAAGGAAGAACCGAAGGTCGTCGAGATTCCTGCACGGCTGTGCGACGCGAACAAGGCGGCGGAGTTGCTGGGCAAGCGCTACGGGCTGTTCACGGACAGGGTGGATGTGTCGGGCAGCCTGCCGGTGATTCTGGCGGGAGAGGATGCGCTTGACGACTAATCAGCCGCGAATCTACCTGCCGGATGTCGTCGGGCGCGGCTACGGCGCGTTCTGGCGCTTCACAGGGCGCTACCGCGTGTGCAAAGGCAGCCGCGCAAGCAAGAAAAGCACCACGACGGCGCTGAATTTCATCTACCGCATGATGAAGTACCCCGGCGCAAACCTGCTGGTCATCCGCAAAACGTACCGCACCTTGCGCGACAGCTGCTTCACACAGCTTCTCTGGGCGATTCACCGCCTGCAAGTGGAGGCGTTCTGGAGCTGGAAGGAAAGCCCGCTGGAAATCACCTACAAGCCGACGGGGCAGAAAATCTACTTTCGCGGCATGGATGATCCATTGAAATTGACCTCCATCACCGCGCAGAGCGGCGTGCTGTGCTGGGTGTGGATTGAAGAAGCCTACGAAATCATGAACGAGAGCGACTTCAACACGCTGGATGAATCCATCCGCGGCGAATGCGCACCGCCGCTGTTCAAGCAAATCACGCTGACGTTCAACCCGTGGAATCAGAAGCACTGGCTGAAAGCGCGCTTTTTCGACGTAGAAGACCCGGACATCCTCGCCATCACAACGAACTACCAGTGCAACGAGTGGCTGGATAAGCAGGATTTACGCCTATTTGAGCGGATGAAGGCGACGAACCCGCGCCGCTACGCCGTGGCTGGCTTAGGGAACTGGGGCATTGTGGAGGGGCTCATTTACGAGCACTGGCGGGAATCCCCGTTCGACCCGGCGGAAATCAGCCGAACGGGCAAGCTGGAATCCGTGTTCGGCTTGGACTTCGGCTTCACCAACGACCCGACGGCGCTGTTCTGCGGATTGCTGGACATTCCGGCGCGCCGCCTGTACGTCTTTGACGAGCTGTACGAACGGGGGCTGACGAACGACATGATTGCCAAGCGCGTGACGGCGATGGGCTACGGCAAGGTGAACATCACCGCCGACGGCGCAGAGCCGAAATCCATTGCCGAGCTGCGCGGCATGGGCTTGCGCGTGCACAGCGCGGCGAAAGGCGCGGACAGCATCCGCAGCGGCATCCAGTGGATTCAAAATCTCGAAATCATCATCCACCCGCGCTGCATAAACTTCCTGACGGAAATCAGCAATTACACATGGGACAAGGACAAGTTCGGCAAGATGCTCGATAGCCCCATTGACGACTTCAACCACCTGATGGACGCCATGCGGTATGGGCTGGAAAAGTTCATTGTGGGGAAAAAGTGGACGTATTGATGGAGGATGTATGCGCAAGAGCGAGAAGGAAGCCCTGCAAGCCATGCTGGATGATGAGCAGGAGACCATCAAGGCACTGGAAAAGGCGTACCAGCGGGCGCTCCGGCGCATCGACAACCACATTCGCATCCTCGAAAGCGACGAAATGACGCAATCGAAAATCTACCAAAAGCGCTATCAGGAGGCGATGAAAGCCCAAATCAACGCCGCGCTGGACGAACTGCACAAGAAAAGCAATCAGACCATCGAAGAATACCTGACGCGCAGCTATCAGCACGGCTACGTCGGCACAATGTACAGCCTGCACAAGCAGGGAATGCCGATTCTCGCCCCCATTGACCAGCGCGCCGTCACCCGCGCCGTCCGCACGGACAGCAAGCTCAGCGGGCGGCTATATGGTGAACTTGGCGTGGATATGCAGAAGCTGAAAAAGACGATTCGCCGGGAGATTTCCATCGGCATCTCCATCGGCAGCGACTATAACATGATTGCACGTCAGGTGCAGATTTCGTCCGGCATTCCGCTCAAACGCGCGAAGACCATCGTCCGCACCGAAGGACACCGCATTCAGCAGCAATCCGCCGATGACGCGCGCAACGCCGCCAAGGGTCAAGGCTGCCAAGTCGTCAAGCAGTGGGATGCAGTGCTGGACGGCAACACGCGCACGGATCACCGCATCCTTGACGGGCAGATTCGCGAAGTCGGCGAGCCGTTCGAGATAGACGGCAAGAAAGCGGAGTACCCCGGCGCATTCGGGCGCCCCGAAGAGGACTGCAACTGCCGGTGCGTCGCGCTGACGCGGGCGCGGTGGGGGCTGGATGAAACCGAATTGCAGACGATGAAGGACAGGGCAAAGTTCTTTGGACTGGACAAGACGGAGAACTTCAAGGAGTTTGAAGAAAAGTACCTGAATGCGGCGGACACCTTGAAAAAGCAAGGGGAAAGTGGTATAATTGGGGTTAGGAGCAGTGCCGCCCCAACGGCGCAAATCAGCCAGATTTACGTTGATGCTGTCAATTCCGGCAGCAAAGTGCTAAAAGTCGGGGGGCGCTGATTGCGCTATATCGGAACAGGACTATGGGTTTTCGGATGGCACGACAAATGGCGTGAAGAAAAACTCCAAAGCTACCGTCTACACTTTGCAAGATGGGACGCGATTCGTCTTTCCCAAGTCCTATGACAAGAAAAAACAGACGCTTTCTCCTGATATCGCAATTTCAACATGGAATCGCGTTCCAGATAACCTCAGACGAAAAATACAGAAAGTTGTGGAAGTCGTAGATTACTACAACCCGCAAGATGCGATATGGCGGAAACGCTATAAGAACTTTACACATTCTTACGCTGTTGGCGGAGACACTATCACGTTTTTCAGGTCAAATTATCATGACCTTGATTATTTGGCGGCAACCTATTGCCATGAAGGTGGTCACTATATTGATTACACATTGCCCGGAACAAATCGTGCGAATCGATATAGTACACAATTGGATTGGCAAAATGCCATGGCAGATGACCTAAAAGCATCCGGCATGAAGTCATGGCGAGCTTACGGTGAAAACAGTCCTCTTGAAGATTTTGCCGACAGCGTCGCCTACTACACATTGGAGCATGACAAGTTCGCGAAACTGTTTCCTAATCGCACAAGACTTCTGGATACTATTTTGAAATGAGGAGGTTTTTCATTGGCAACCTACAAACGCAATGACGAGGAAACGCCAAGCGGTGGCGCATATTCCGAGATTTATTATTTTGACGACGACGGGAACCCGGCTGATGAAGAAGAAGCAACCCGGTGTGTCATCAGAGAATGTGACAAGAACGGTAACTTGCTGAACGAAGTCTGGGGGACTGTCTAACGAGATCATTCCGCTGTAAAGTTTGCAAAGCACCCTGCCCCCCCGCAAGGTGCTTTTTTGATACGTTGAAAGGAGTGCGTAAACGTGACCATGACCAGAGAAGAACGAATCCAGCAAATCAGGGACTGCGGGCAGACCATCACCGAGAAGGCAGAAAGCATCTACGGGGATTATGCCTGCCCGACGAACTTGCAGGTGGTCATTACTATGAAGGCGAATGAGCTGCCGAACATCACCGTGAATCGGGAGTTTTTCAGCGACATCATGCTGGAACGCAATGGTGGGCATATCCAGTAACCGGCTTTGAACCATCTTTGAACCTTGTTTGAAACTAAAAATTGCAAGTTGCAAAGAGAAATTGCAACTTGCAATCAACTTAATTCGCGAAAAGCAGCCGCACACCCGTGCAGGCTGTTTTTTAATACATCCAAAAAGGAGTGGTATCATGGACATCTCTACCATGGGCACGGTGCTGGCGATTGTCGTCATCACCTACCTGATCGGACTGCTCTGCAAGACCATCAGCGCCATCAAGGACGAACTGATTCCCGTCATTGTGGGCGCAGTCGGCGGCGTGCTGGGCATCGTGGGCATGTACGTCATCCCGGATTTCCCGGCGAAGGACGTGCTGAATGCGCTCGCGGTCGGCATCGTGTCGGGGCTCGCCTCGACGGGCGTGAATCAGGTGTATAAACAGCTCGGCAAAGCGGAAATTGACCCTGGTGGTGATTGACGATGGCATCAAAAACGGTCAGCGCGGCGGAGGTGGTTGCCCTCTTCCGCCGCGCGCTGGCGGAAAAATGGGGGTACATCTGGGGCGGCACGGGGCAGGTTCACACGCAGCGTGCGCAGGACAGCGCCACCCGCGCACAGACGATACGCTACGGGCAGCAGTGGGTCGGGCGGCGCGTTGCGGACTGCTCCGGGCTGTTTTGGTGGGCGTATAAGCAGCTGGGCGGGTATATGTACCACGGCAGCAACACCATGTGGAATAAGTACGCCGCCGCCAAGGGGTCATTGCAGGGCGGCAAGCGCACCGACGGTCAGCCGCTCAAGCCCGGCACGGCGGTGTTCCTCACCAAGGGCAGCGACCGCCACCACGTCGGGCTGTACGTCGGCGATGGCAAGGTCATCGAGGCAATGGTACGCTGACCAGCTACGTCAAGACGACCGACAAGAACACGCAGGAGATTACGATCGTCAAGCAGACGATGAACGGCATGAGCGGCACGCTGGGGACGAAAGTCAGCAAAGACGACGTGGTGTCGGTCATTAATCAGACGGCGGGCGCGGTCAAAATCAGCGCGAACTGCATTGATTTGGAGGGGTATGTGACGGCGAGCGAGTTTGAAACTGTTGCAGCGTATACGCAGGTATTCAAAGACGGCGAAATCAGCGGTTTAACGATGGAAGCCGTGGAAGGTACGTTTTCGCATATTCTTGCGGACGATGGACGTATCCCTATGCTTACTGTGAGTAACGCTGGCGGTTTCGGCATCAACGTCGAACAGATGGGTCTGACCGTGTACGATAGCGGCTATCACACGTTTATCGTCACGAAAAACGGGGACGACTACACTTTCTACCTCGATAACTGCAAGATTTACGGCAACAAACTCACTTATCCGCAGGCAGAGACGGGAGAAAAAACGCTCTACATCGGCGGCTAGGAAAGCGGTTGGGGCATGGTAAGCGGGACGATTATGGACATCCGAATTTACAACAAGTGCATTGATGCTGATGCCGTCAGTGAACTGAATGACATTTTCGCCGCATCATAAAAACATGGGGGGACACGCATGAACCTTGACACCATCATCGCCGCCGCGATTTCCCTGCTGGGCACGCTGGCAGGCAGCTACTTCGCCAACAGCAAGACAATCGCCCTGCTGTCCTACCGCTTGGAGCAGCTGGAGCGCAAGGTGGAGAAGCACAACGCCGTCGTCGAGCGGACGTTCCAGTTGGAGAACAACGTGCAGACCGCGTTCAGCCGGATTGACGAGATCCGGGAAACGCTGCACGAGCATCAGGAGGCGTGAAAAAAGCCGGGATGGCGGCGGAGGGTGAAATCCTCTGCGGCTGTCCCGGCTCTTTTTCTGTGAATCACATCAATTCATACGAGGAAAGCGGCTGCTCGAACAGACCGCACATCGGCGAAGCTGGTCGAAACTGCCGCGCCGCCGCGCAGCCACTCAAAAACGAAATTGGCTTCCAAGGTCAAGGGTTGATTGCCCCGGTTGTATCTGAGGGCGTAGTCGCGCTTTTCGGGCGTATCCGCGAAGGAAAAGCTGAATGCACGCCGTCCTTTTCCAGCTGATAGGGGAGAATTGCCTGACCGAGTTTCAAATCGCCGCACAGTCCAGCGAAGGACATGTCCCGCGCATGGGCGCGAAGCCAGTCGGCGGTTTCTTCCTGTTTCAGATGCTCCGGCGTCTGGGCGGCATCCATACGCCCACGGTGTTGACCGTGTTCACGATGACTTGCGCGGGACTGCTGAAAATGTTCCCCTCGATGTATGTTACCATTTTCTTCGCTCCTTCTGATGAAAGTCAGCACAGCCCTGCGCGCCGCTGTCTTGATGATACCATACGCGGCGGGAAATCGCAAGCATTTGCGGAAATTCCGCTGATTTTTTTGCTGTCGTGTATACGTCATCCACTCTGCGCACACTTCCAGCCCCTTCACCTGACTACCATTCTGACTACCGCCCTCGCCCAATTTCGGTAGTCAGCCCCATTCTAATGGCAAAAATCCGTCTGTTTTCATCATCAAAAATCCAATCAAAAATCCCCGGAAGCCTTACACTTCCGGGGGATTTTCTCCTGTACGCCCGGCAGGAGTCGAACCTGTGACCTTCAGAGTCGGAGTCTGACGCTCTATCCAACTGAGCTACGGGCGCTCATCAGCTTAACTATTTTACCACAGCAGGGGAGGATTGTCAAGCGGAAATGCGGAAAAATCGCGGGAAGGGGATCGAAAGGAAAGCGGAAAGGTATCCGCACGGGCGCGAAGCAGGGGAAAATCGGCTATCGAAAAATATCTCCCACATTTTCTGCGCATTGGGGGGAGATTTTTTAAAGAAATGCCGCTTGACCTCTTCTCAAACGGGCAAAAAACTGTTACAATAATATAAGAGCAGAAGATGCTCAAATCACGAGAGGAGAATGAATCCATGAAGAAGCTCGTTTCTCTCATCCTGGCGCTGGCGATGGTGCTGTGCGTGGTTTCCTTCGCGTCTGCGGATGAAACCTACCGCGTGGCGATGATTACCGACTCCGGCGACATCACCGACCAGTCCTTCAACCAGACGACCTACGAGGCCTGCAAGGCGTTCTGTGAGGCCAACGGCGTCGACTTCAACTACTTCAAGCCCACCGGTGACTCCGACGCGGAGCGCATCGCGCAGGTCGAAGCGGCTATCGACGAAGGCTACAACGTCATCGTCATGCCCGGCTACCTGTTCGCGGCGGCGATTGGCGAGTGCCAGCCGACGTACCCGGACGTGAAGTTCATCGCGCTGGACGTGAGCGAGTTTGACCTCACCTCCAACGGCGTTGACCTGAGCAACGCGTCCAACCTGTTCTCTGCTGTGTATCAGGAAGAACTTTCCGGCTACATGGCGGGCTATGCGGCAGTGAAGATGGGCTACAAGAAGCTCGGCTTCCTCGGCGGCATGGAGGTTCCGGCGGTGCAGCGCTTCGGCTATGGCTTCGTGCAGGGCGCGAATGACGCGGCGGTGGAACTGGGCATCGCGGCGGACGTCTCCTGCGAGTACGTCTACGGCGGCAAGTTCATGGGCGATGCTGACATCACGGCGTACATGGACAACTGGTACGCCACCAAGGGCGTGGAAGTCGTGTTCGCTTGTGGCGGCGGCATCTACACCTCTGCGGCGGAAGCGGCTGCGAAGGTTGGCGGCAAGATGATCGGCGTTGACTCCGACCAGTCTCCCATCATCAACCAGTATGCGGACGGCATGACGGTTACTTCCGCCATGAAGGGTCTGGCGGCGACGGTTAAGACGCTGCTGACCGATACCGTTGCGGGCAACTTCGACCTGCACGCGGGCAAGGTGGAGAACCTCGGTCTCGTGTCCGGCGACGACCTGACCCTGAACTACGTCGGCCTGCCCGTGGAGACCACGGAATGGAACGACACCTTCACCGTGGATGACTACACCGCGCTGGTGAAGGCGATGGTGGATGGCAAAGTGACCGTTTCCAGCGACATTACCGCGCGTCCGGAAACGACCATTGTGGTCAACTACAACGGCAACATCAAGTAATACTAATTCTCATCTAAACCATGTCATTCGCACAGCATCTTTTTCGCCCCGGCTTTGCTTCGTTCCGCTCGCGCGTACCTCCAGTACGCCTCGCTACACTCAGCTTTGCCAGAACGGAAAATCTGCTATGCTCGATGCCATGTTTTAGAATCGAATTAGTATAAATCTCACCTTCCGGGGGATGGCAACGTCCCCCGGATTCTGACAAGAGCTTCCGCCGGGGGAGTCCTCTGCCGCGCGGAAGTTTTTGTCAGAATCAAGCGCGTTTTCGGCGCACACGGGGAATCATCCGCCGCAAAATCGGCGAAATCAATGGGGAAAACAGAACATCAAGGAGGAAATGCTTCATGGAGAAACAGCGCGTTCAAACGCCGGACGAAAGCACGCCTTATGCCATCGAAATGCTGCATATCACCAAGCGCTTTCCCGGCATCATTGCCAATGACGACATCACCCTCCAGCTGTGCCACGGCGAAATCCACGCGCTGCTGGGTGAGAACGGCGCGGGCAAATCGACGCTGATGAGTGTCCTTTTCGGCTTGTATCAGCCTGAGGAGGGCGAAATCAGGAAGGATGGCAAAACGGTGTCCATCCGCAACCCCAACGACGCCACCGCGCTGGGCATCGGCATGGTGCACCAGCACTTCAAGCTGGTGGAGTGCTTCACCGTGCTGGACAACATCATTCTGGGCGTTGAACCGACGAAATTCGGCTTCCTGCAAAAGAAAGAGGCGCGGCAGAAGGTGCTGGCGCTGTCCGAGCGTTACGGGCTGCACGTCGACCCCGACGCGAAGGTGGAGGATATCACCGTTGGGATGCAGCAGCGCACGGAAATCCTCAAAATGCTCTACCGCGACAACGAAATCCTGATTTTCGACGAGCCGACCGCCGTCCTGACGCCGCAGGAGATTGACGAACTGATGCAGATTATGCGCAATCTGGCAGCGGAGGGCAAGTCTATCCTCTTCATCTCCCATAAGCTGGCGGAGATTATGGCGGTTTCCGACCGCTGCACGGTGCTGCGCAAGGGCAAGTACATCGGCACGGTGAACACGAAGGACACCACGCCGGAGGAACTGTCCGCGATGATGGTCGGGCGCAACGTCAACTTCCACGTCGAGAAGAAACCGGCGCAGCCCGGCGAGGTCGTGCTGAAGGTAGAAAACATGACCGTCGCGTCCCATGTGCACAAGAACAACGCTGTCAAAAATGTGTCGCTGGAGGTGCGCGCGGGCGAAATCGTCTGCCTTGCGGGCATTGATGGCAACGGTCAGACGGAGTTCGTGTACGGTCTGACGGGCTTGGAACCGCTCGTCAGCGGCAAAATCTACCTGGATGGGCAGAATATCACCCGTGCGTCGATTCGCCGGCGCTCGCTGGACGGCATGAGCCACATCCCGGAGGATCGCCACAAGCACGGCTTGGTGCTGGATTACTCGCTGGAGGACAACATCGTTTTGCAGCGCTATTTCGACCCGGAATTCACGCGCGCGGGCTTCCTGCGCCGCAAGAACATCCGCGCCTATGCCAATCGGTTGATTGACCAGTACGACATCCGCTCCGGGCAGGGCGCAACCACCATCGCCCGCAGCATGTCAGGCGGCAACCAGCAGAAGGCGATTGTCGCGCGCGAAATCGACCGCTCGCCGCACCTGCTGATTGCCATGCAGCCCACGCGCGGTTTGGACGTGGGTGCGATTGAGTACATCCACAAGCAGATTATCGCCGCGCGCGACGAGGGCAAGGCGGTGCTGCTGGTTTCGCTGGAGATGGACGAGGTGCTGGATGTTTCCGACCGTATTCTCGTGATGTACGAAGGCGAAATCGTCGGCGAGCTTGACCCGAAAACGACGACGGCGGAAGAAATCGGCCTGTATATGGCGGGCGCGAAACGGGAGGTGCGGTAAAGATGGCAAACGAACCTAAGAAAGTCCGGCAGCGCAGGTCGATACTGCAAATTCCCGGCGTGCAAACGATTCTCTCGTCGCTGCTGTGCATCGTGCTGGGGCTGCTGGTTGGCTTCGTCGTGCTGCTGCTGATTGACCACGGCGTGAGCGAAAAGACGGGCAACCTCAACGCCATTGATGCGATTCTGGTTATCATCAAGAACTTCTGGAAGTATGGCAGCAGCACCGCGCAGATGAAGTATCTGGGCAACACGCTGGTCAAGACTGCGCCGCTGCTCATGTGCGGCTTGTCGGTGCTGTTCGCCTACAAGGTGGGCTTGTTCAACATTGGCGCGGCGGGTCAGTACGTCGTGGGCGCGGGTGCGGCGCTGTACTGTGCACTGGCGTGGAACATGCCGTGGTATGTGTGCCTGCTGGCGGCGGCGCTCGCGGGTGCGCTGCTGGCGTGCATCTCCGGCGCGCTCAAAGCATTCTGCAACGTCAACGAGGTTATCTCCTGCATTCTGCTCAACTGGATCAGCCTCTATGCCGTCAACAGCCTGCTGTCGCTCGTGAAGGACAGCAACACCCCTTACACCGTCAAGCTGAGCGTGGGCAATCCGAGCGCGCTGATGCCGTCGCTGGGGCTGGAAAAGCTGTTCTCCAACAACCGCTATGTGACCATTGCCATTCCGCTGGCAATTGTCATTGCCGTGCTGATTTGGGTGCTGCTGAGCAAAACGAAGCTGGGCTACGAGCTGAAGGCGACCGGGCTGAACAAGAATGCCGCGAAATACTGCGGGATGCGCGAAAAGCAGAATCTCATCCTGACGATGGGGATTGCGGGCGCGCTGGCGGGCATCGGCGCGGGCTTCATGTTCCTCTCTGGCTTTGAGGAATGGGCAGTGGCGCAGTCGGCGGTTCCGGCGATGGGCTTCAACGGCATTGCCGCAGCGTTCCTCGGCGGTCTGCACCCGATTGGCACGATTTTCGCATCCTTCTTCATCCAGCACATCACCTTCGGCGGCGCGTATGTTGACCGCGCCATCTATTCTTCGCAGATTTCCGACCTCATTTCGGCGGTCATCATCTACATGTGCGGCTTCGTGCTGTTCTTCCGGCAGGTTATGACGCGCCTGGCGGAGCGCAAAGCGGAAGCGAACCTGCGGAAGGAGGCGAATCTCAAATGACACTCTTGCTGCAATATATGCTGATGTTTGCATCAGTCCTGCTGCTGGTGGCGCTGGGTGGCTGCTTCTCGGAGCATTCCGGCGTGATTAACATCGGGCTGGAGGGCATCATGGTTTTCGGCGCGCTTGGCGGTGCGCTGATGATGAAGTACATGCCCGACGGCACGGCGGTCGTCGTGGTCATCCTCCTGACGACGCTGATGGCGATGATTTTCGGGATGCTGTATTCGCTTCTGCTGGCGGTCGCGGCAATTAACTTCAAGGCAGACCAGACGCTCGTCGGCACGGCGATGAACCTGCTCGGCACGGCGGCGGCGACGGTCATCGTCAAGGCCATCAACATTGCCGAAGATGTGTCGAATGTGTCCTCCGCCATTACCTACATCAACGTCAAAAAGGCGTTTCTGGTGGATATCAATGGCTTCGAGTTCAACTGGTTCATGCTCATGGCGGCGATGCTGCTGGTGATTTCGTATGTCCTGCTGTACAAGACGCGCTTCGGTCTGCGTTTGCAGGCTTGCGGCGAGCATCCGCAGGCGGCGGATTCCGTGGGCATCAACGTCTACAAAATGCGCTATGCGGGCGTGATGATTTCCGGCGTGCTCGGCGGATTGGGTGGCTTGGTGTACATCACGGCGGGCGTGAGCGAGTGGAAATTCGAGAACGGCGTGGCGGGCTTCGGCTTCCTTGCGCTGGCGGTGATGATTTTCGGGCAGTGGAAGCCCCTGCGGATTGCGCTGGCGGCGCTGCTGTTCGGGCTGTTCCGCAGCTTGAGCAACGTCTATACCGGCTTTGACTTCCTCGCGCAGCTGAACCTGCCCAGCACGTTCTACAACATGCTGCCGTACATCATTTCGCTCCTTGTGCTGGCGCTGACGAGCAGCAAGTCCCGCGCGCCGAAGGCCGAGGGTATCCCATACGACAAGGGAAGCAGGTAAGGAGAGTGCCAATGTTCCCCTGCGACGTGAAAATCACGGACTTTCGCCTGCACACCGCAAGCGGCGCACCTGTGCTGACACTCTCCTTTTGTGCTGATGGCAAAGCGCAAACGCTCCGTTTCCTGTCCATAAGCGACGTGACGCTGCGTTTTCCCGCCATCCCGATGCAGATTTGCGGCTTCGAGATTCGCGACCACCGCGAGGACGGCTGGGATGCCGACCAGCGCTACGAAATCAGCGACTTCGAGGACGGCGCGCTGCACTTCTTCTGCCGCGAAATCGAGACCGAAAACGGCGAACCGCTGTCGTGATGCTGGCAAAATGGAAAACGAACGCCCTGCCGGGGTGAAAAATTCCGGCAGGGCGATTTTTTCTGCAAAAAAGTTTCGGAAACCAGAACGCAAGGAAAAGCAGTCAAGCCGCGCAGCAACCGCTACTTTTTCCCGCAAGAAACTTTTGCGGCGGGGGGGAGTCCAGAGGGGGCTGAAGTCCAGACTTGCACCCTCTTCAGCCCCCTCTGGGCGCTCTTTGGAACCTTTCTGTCGCAACAGAAAGTAACGTCTTCGCCTCCGCAGAGGCGACGGGAGTAAGAGTGATTTTGAAGTCAATCAGCTGCAAAATCCCCCCGAAACACTGCATGGCAGCGTGTGCAGCGCATTGTCACCCAAACCCAAGTGAACATATCGTCGGGATTCGCAAACGCCGCGAGTTCCTCCGCCTCCGGGTACTCAAAGCATAACCGCAGCTGAAACGCCGCATTCCGGCACTTCGGGCAAATCGCCGGATGCAGGGGAATCGGCGCGGGCGGCTGCTTGTCATCCAGCACATTCGCATAGCCGTCGCATCGGCTGTCAAAAAGCGGAACGTCGCCGTCTGGCTCATGAAGCGCAACGCAAAGCACGTCCCCATCCGCCAGAAGCTGATTTCGCCCGAAAAGCCCGCGTTTCAGCTTTCCACAGAGCTGAATGTGCAGTTCTTTCGAGCCGCTCAGCGCAATTGCACAGCGGACGCGGCTGTCTGTGCCGTCCACATCGGCGGCATAGGGACGCACGGCGGCGGGAAGCAGCATGGAGCATCCTCCTATCTAATACTATTTCCAGATTCACCTGCGCCATCTGCTTGCGCCTTTTCCCTTCTGGCGTCCGTTCATTCCACTTAGCGTAGCGCTGCTACGCTGCGTTTCATTCACGTTAGCCAGAATGAAAAATTCGCGGCGCATCTTAGCGCATTCTTATCTGGAAATAGTATGAAACCAAAAGCGGCAGGGGATTCCTCCTCCTGCCGCCAAAGTTCCCTTACTTCATCCGTTCTTCCAGTTCGGCGCGGCGGGCTTCATAGCCGGGCTTGCCGAGCAGGGCGAACATGTTCTTCTTGTAGGCTTCGACGCCGGGCTGGTCGAAGGGGTTCACGCCCAGCAGATAGCCGGACAGACCGCACGCCTTCTCGAAGAAGTACACCAGATAGCCGAAGTGGTAGGCATCGGCTTCGTCAATCTCGATAATGATGTTCGGCGTGCCGCCGTCCATGTGCGCCAGCAGCGTACCCTGATACGCCTTGCTGTCCACAAACTGCACGGACTTGCCCGCCAGATAGTTCAGACCGTCGATGTCCTCGTCCGCCGCCTCGATGACCAGCTCACTGCGCGGATTCTTCACCCACACAACCGTCTCGAACAGGCTGCGCGTGCCATCCTGAATGAACTGCCCGATGGAGTGCAGGTCGGTAGAGAAATTCGCCGCCGTCGGGAAAATGCCCTTGTTGTCCTTGCCCTCGCTCTCGGCGAACAGCTGCTTGAACCACTCGCCGGTCATCATCAGCGCCGGCTCGTAGTTCACCAGAATCTCGATGTTCTTGCCCTTGCGATAGAGGATGTTGCGCAACGCGGCGTACTTGTAGGCGGGGTTGGTGTCCAACGTGCCCTCCTTGCAGCATTCGCGCGCGTCCGCCGCGCCCTTCATCATCGCGGCAATGTCGATGCCTGCCGCCGCAATCGGCAAAAGACCCACCGCCGTCAGCACGGAGAAGCGTCCGCCGACGTCATCCGGCACGACGAAGGACTCGTAGCCCTCAACATTCGCCAGATTCTTCAATGCACCGCGCGCCTTGTCGGTCGTGGCGTAAATGCGGCCCTTCGCACCCTCTGCGCCATACTTTTCTTCCAGCATCTTCTTGAACACGCGGAAAGCAATCGCGGGTTCGGTCGTCGTGCCGGACTTGGAGATAATGTTGACGGAGAAGTCACGGTTGCCGATAATCTTCACCACGTCATTGATATAGGAAGAAGAAATGTTGTTGCCCACGAAGTAGATTTCCGGGATGCCCTTTTCACGCACGCCGTTGTACATCTGCCCCTTGCAGAACTCAATGGCCGCGCGCGCGCCGAGGTACGAGCCGCCGATGCCGATGACAACCAGCACATCGCTGTCGCTCTGGATCTTTTTCGCCGCCTTCTGGATGCGGGCAAACTCTTCCTTGTCGTAATTCACGGGAAGGTCGAGCCAGCCGAGGAAATCACTGCCCGCGCCCTTGCCGGTCAGCAGTTCGTCATTGACTGCATTCAGCAGGGTTTCCATGTTCGTCAGTTCCGCAGGCTTCACGAATCCGTTCACGCCTGTGGTTTTCAGTTCCATAGCCATGAGAATATCCCCCTCTTTTTGTGTCAAGCGGCGAAAGGGAAAGACCAAATGCCGCTTCTGCGTGTATTATATAGCGTTTTGGGCGAAATGGCAAGCCCATTTTTGTTTCTGATGGCGCAGAAACAGGCAGACGCAGGGGTTTCGCCTCTGCGGAGGCGACGAAGGGCATGAAAACAGACGAAGTCTGCGATCGCCCTTTGGAAACCTTCGGTCGCCATCTTCATACTTTTGGGGTATCGCGGCTTCTTTTCCCCGTTCGCGAATAAACACGCGGGCATAGCAGGGGAGTGTCACCAACTGAATCGCGCGAATGGGAGTCCAGAGGGTCGAAGACCCTTTGGTGGGGGCAAGGGGCAACGCCCCTTGGTCTCCTTCAATCAACACGCGGGCATAGTATGAGAGAGCGCTCAACTCAATCGCGCGAAAGGGTCAAGGGAGGAACTCCCTTGCGGAGTCCAGAGGCAGCGCCTCTGGGGTCACTTCTTCAAGATGAACAGTACCCCCAGCGTGCCGGGACCGCAGTGGCAGGAGATGACGCCGCCGGCGCGGGTTTCGATGACCGCATCGAAGTAGTTCAGGCTCGTCAAATAGGTGCGGACTTGATCGACGACCTCCGGGTCGCAGCCAGAATGGGTGATGAAAACACGCTCCGGGCGCGCGCGGAGCAAATCGTCGTGCAAATCGTGCGTGTAGGCAGGGATGCAGCGGGCGAGCGAACCGCGGTACTTCTTGTCCACCAGCATTTGACCGTCGCGCACGACAATCTTCGGGTGCAGCTTCAGCATACTGCCCATCAGCGCCGCCGCGCCGGAACAGCGCCCGCCGCGGTGCAGGAACGTCAGCGTATCGACGACAAAGGACGCGCGAACCAGCGGAATCAGCGAAGTCACATGCGCCACAATCTCCTTGGCGGACTTGCCTTCCTGCGCCATCACCGCCGCTTCCATCACCAGCAGACCGATGCCGGTGGAAAGACTCTGGCTGTCCACGACGTGGATGCGGTCGGACGCGCCCATCTCCGCCGCCGCTTCCACCATGTTCGCCCCCGTCGCGGACATTTTGCCGGAGATGGAGAACGCCACAATCTCGTCATACGTCTCCAGATACTTCTGGAAAACTTCTTGAATCGTCCAGACGTTCGCACAGGCAGTCGTCGGCGCTTTCTTTGTGCTGTCCGACCAGCGGAAAATTTCTTCCGATGTGATGTTCACGCGGTCTTCGTACTGCTGGTCGCCCAAGCGAACTATCAGCGGCACCAGTGTGATGTTATAGCGGTCGAGCAGATCCTGCGACAGGTCGGATGTGCTGTCTGAAATGATTTTGACCATACGATTTTCACTCCTGTTCAAGGGGAATATATACACATTTTATCATTTTCGATGCGCAGTTGTCAACCGATTTTGCGGTGCCTCAACAATCGTTGCGAATATGGAAACAATAGGAAACTTGCATTTGCACATGGAATGTGCTATGATGGGGAACAGCAACGCGAAGGGAGCGCCAAAAGGATGCAGAAGTGGGTCAGCGTGTGGGGAAATGCGGTCAGCATTGCGGAAAATCGCCCGGAACGGTATGCCAAGGATATTACCTTGCGCTATCCGATTGTCTCGCCGTTTTCTGGCAGCGCCGTACGCCTGACGTTCGATAATTACTGCGGCACGGAGCCGGTTACGCTGGAAAAGGTGACAATTTTCTGCGGCGGCGCGTTCCACCCGGTCACGTTCGGGGGTGAACACCGCGTAACGCTTCCGGCGGAGGGCAATGTGATTTCCGACACGCTGGAAACGCCCGTAACTGCCGGGGAAAAGCTGCTTGTCAGCTTCTATTTGCGTGATTTCACGCTCATGCGCAGCGTCGTGTTCACCTGCGGCGCGCTGTCCGGCGGGCTGTACGCCAACAGCGACGAAACGGAGAACCTGAATATTTCGATGGACACATCCCGCAAGACGCAGCTGACCTACTTCCTCAGCAATGTGTCCGTGCGTACTGCGCCGGAGAACCGCGCCATCATCTGTTATGGCGACTCCATCACCGCGCAGGATTGGCCGGATGATTTGCAGCTCCGTTGCCGCAAAGACGGCTTTGAGCATACCGCCATCATCCGCCGCGCCACCAGCGGATCGCGGATTCTGCGCGAATATCACTGCCTGACGTATGAATCCTACGGGCTGATGGGCGCAAAACGCTTTGCGCATGAAGTGCCGACCGACGGCGCGGATGCCGTTATCATCCAGCAGGGCATCAACGACATCATCCACCCTGTCGGCACGCAGGTGAACCCATTCCGCCCGATGAGCGATCTGCCGACGGCGGACGAGCTTATCAGCGGACTCAAGACGTACATCACGCAGGCGCGGGGGATGGGCTTGCGCGTCTACGTCGGGACGCTGCTGCCCATGGGCGGATGGCGCACCGACGCGCCCTTCCGGCAGGACTTGCGCCACGCTTACAATGATTTTATCCGTATGACCGAGTTGATTGACGGCTGCATTGACTTTGACCGCGCCCTGCGTGACCCGGCGAACCCTGATTTCTTCCTGCCCGAATACGATTCCGGCGACCACTTGCACCCAAGCAAGGCGGGCTATCAGCGGATGGCGGCGGAAGTGCCGGCGGAACTGCTGAAATAAATAGGAAAGGCGTTTTCGGAAAACGTATCTCCGAAAACGCCTTTTTGGGGGAGTTGGTTGATTTATACTAAAGTGTGTTTCTAAATTCGCCCGGCAGCATCGGTGGAGGTCAGCGCGAGGTCAATGCCCTGCGGCGTTTCCGCCAGCGCGCAGGGGAGAAAAAGGGCAAGCATCAGCAGCAGGGCGAGGATTTTCCGCATGAAAAAACACTCCTTTCGATAAAGAACAAACGGTTTTGCTGCGTCCAGAATACAGCATTTGGTGCGTTTTGTCAAGGAAAATGACAAATTCCGCGTTCCGCATTGTTTTTTTTGTTTTGTTTTCTTTTTGTCCTTTCCGCTTCCCGGTCTTGACACGCGGCGAAGGATACGGTACACTTTTCCATGTAGAAACGCTTCGGCTTTTGCGGAAGCGAGTAGTATTTGAAGGAGGTTTCCCTGTATGAAGAAGATGTTTGCGGTTTTGCTGGCGCTGTGTATGGCGCTGACCTGCCTGACGATGGCGAGCGCGGAAGAAAAGACGTATCACGTCGGCATTTTGCAGCTGGTGCAGCATGAGGCGCTGGACGCGGCGACCAAGGGTTTCCGCGACGCGCTGACGGAGAAGCTTGGCGACAAGGTTGTTTTTGATGAGCAGAACGCTTCGGGTGATACGGCTTCCTGCGCCATGATTGCCAATGGCTTTGTGGCGGCGGAGGTTGACCTGATTATGGCGAACGCGACGCCCGCGCTTCAGGCGGCTGTCAGCGCGACGGCGGATATTCCGATTCTCGGCACGTCGATTTCCCACTACGGCACGGCGCTGGAAATCAGCGACTGGAAGGGCTACACGGAAATCAACGTTTCCGGCACGAGCGACCTCGCCCCGCTGGACGGTCAGGCGAACATGATCGTGGAGCTGTTCCCGGAAGCAAAGACGGTTGCGCTGCTCTACTGCTCGGCGGAAGCGAACAGCGCTTATCAGATTGGCGTTGTGAAGGCGGAGCTGGAAGCGAAGGGCATCACCTGCAAGGAATACGCTTTCACCGACTCCAACGACGTTGCGTCCATGGCGCAGCAGGCGACTGAATGCGACGTGCTCTACATCCCGACGGACAACACCGCCGCTGCCTACAGCGAAACGATTGCCAACGTCGTCGTGCCGGCGAAAGTGCCGGTCATCGCGGGTGAGGAAGGCATTTGCCGCGGCTGCGGTGTCGCGACGCTGACCATCAGCTACTATGACCTCGGCTACAAAACGGGCGAAATGGCGTATGAAATCCTCGTGAACGGTGCGGATGTTTCCACTATGCCGATTGCTTTCGCGCCTCAGTTCACCAAGAAGTACAACGCCGCGATCTGCGAAACGCTGGGCATCACCGTCCCGGACGACTACGTCCCGATGGACTAATCAATCGATACATTTTGCGAAGCCATAGGGCATTTCGCCTTATGGCTTCGCTTGCGTTATAGTAGGAGGAAGATTCCGTGGAAATTATGAAGCTGCTCAACGCCTTGCCCGGCGCGGTTTCTCAGGGCGTCATATGGGGCATTATGGCCATTGGCGTCTACATTACCTACCGCATTCTGGACGTGGCGGACTTGACGGTGGACGGCTCCATCGCCACTGGCGGCGCGGTCGCGGCGGTGCTCATCATCAGCGGCTGCAACGCGTGGGTGGCGCTGGTGGCGGCGTTCGTCGTCGGGATGCTGACGGGCTTGGTGACGGGCGTGTTCCACACATGGATGGGGATTCCTGCCATCCTATCGGGCATTCTGACGCAGCTTGCGCTCTATTCCATCAACCTTGGCATCATGAGCAACAAGGCGAACACGGCGGTGAATGCGAATAAGTATGACCTGCTGGTGTCCCTGCGCAACGTGCGCAGTTTGTCGCTTGACAACCCGATTCTGCTGCTGCTCATGATTACCGCGGCAGTGATTGCGCTGCTGTACTGGTTCTTCGGCACGGAGTATGGCTGCGCACTGCGCGCAACGGGCGCAAACGTCAACATGGCGCGCGCACAGGGCATCAACACCGGGCGCGCGAAGGTCGTCGGGCTGATGCTGTCCAACGGCTTGGTGGCGCTCTCCGGCGCGCTGCTGACGCAGTATCAGGGCTATGCGGATGTCAGCATGGGGCGCGGCGCGATTGTTATCGGCTTGGCGGCAGTTATCATCGGCGAAGTGCTGTTTGGCAAGATTTTCCGCAATTTTGCCACGAAGCTCATCGCCGTGTCCATCGGCGCCATCATCTACTACATCGTCATGCAGGTGGTGCTGTGGCTGGGTCTGCCCACGAACTACCTGAAGCTGCTCACGGCGCTGGTTGTGGCGATGTTCCTCGCCGTGCCGCACTGGAAGAGCCAGCTTTTTACCGCCCGCAGCGCTCGAAAGGGGGAGAAGCAAAATGCTTGATATCAATCATATTGCAAAGACCTTCAATCCCGGCTTGATTACCGAGAAGCGTGCATTGGCGGATGTTGACCTCCATCTGGCGGAAGGCGATTTCGTCACGATGATTGGCGGCAACGGCGCGGGCAAATCCACGACGCTCAACGCCGTCGCGGGTACGTTTATGGTGGATCGCGGCAGCATCGTCATTGATGGCGTGGATGTGACGCACCTGCCGGAATACAAGCGCGCGAAGTATCTCGGGCGCGTGTTCCAAGACCCGATGAACGGCACGGCGGCAACGATGAACATTGAGGAAAACCTCGCGCTGGCGTATCGCCGCGGACAGGGGCGGACGCTCCGCTGGGGCATCACGGCGAAGGAACGCGACGAGTACCGCGAAAAGCTGGCGACGCTGGGGCTGGGGCTGGAAGACCGCATGAGCAGCAAGGTCGGTCTGCTTTCCGGCGGACAGAGGCAGGCACTGACGCTGCTGATGGCGACCATCAAGCAGCCGAAACTCCTCCTGCTGGATGAGCACACCGCCGCCCTTGACCCTAAAACGGCGAAAAATGTGCTGACGCTGACGCAGAAAATCATTGCGGAAAATCACCTGACGGCCATGATGGTGACGCATAACATGAAAGACGCGCTGGAGTACGGCAACCGCACCATCATGATGCATGAGGGCAAAATCATCCTCGATATCGACGCGGAAACGAAGAAGCGCATTCGCGTCGAAGACCTGCTGGTGATGTTTGAAAAAGCAAGCGGCAGCGAAATCAACAACGACCGGATGCTGCTGGGGTAAAGTCGGAAATGAAAAGAATGCGGACGAGGTGAAAAAAGCGCCTCATCCGCATCTTTTTTGCCGAATATGAAAGAAAACAGAATAAAAGCGAATGATATGCAGAATAAGGACAAATTATGACCATTTTTTCGCATAGAGTTTACAATTCGCTATCGACAATTGGACAAAAATGTGATATACTCCCTTCTGTTCCTAAAGAATGGAACGAAACTTTCGCGGCGGCTCTCCGCAGCGAAAATATTTAGGAAAAGAAAGAGAGGAAAAATGAACATGAAGAAGTTCCTTGCAATCATGATGGCGCTGTCCATGATGCTGTGCGCGTTTGCCGTGGCGGAAACCGCGAGTCCCGTTGCCAGCACGGTCGCCAGCCCTGTTGCCAGCCCCGTTGCGGATATGGTGGGCGACCCGGCGGATCTGCCGGCGATTGCGGCTGTGCTGAACGGCGGCAGCGAGGTCTATGTTCCCTCCGACAAGACGAACAAGACCCTGCAGGATGCCCTGAACGACGAGTTCACCGAGGGCGCGGGCTATGATTCCTTCGCTGTGCTGGATGTGGATGGCGACGGCAAGCTCGACGTGGTGCTGAATGTGACCGTGAACGGCGAAGCGCTGGGCTATCTGGTGCTGACCAGCGCCGATGAAGTCATCTGTGCGTACGGCTGCTACTACCGCGCGATGATTGGCCTGAAGGAAGATGGCTCCTTCTCCTTCAGCAGCAGTGCGGCGGAATCCGGCGTGGCGACCTTCTACAAGGACGAGAACCGCGATGCGCAGTACAATGTGCTGGCGGAAAGCAAGCTGGATGAAAACGAAAATGTTGTCTATTTCGTGAACGGCGAAGCGGCGGATGAAGATGCCTTCACCGCGGTCATCAACGCCCAGAACGAAAAGGCGGATGCGACTTTCGTGCCCGCGACGGCGGAAAATCTGGCGCTCTACCTGACGATTGAGTAATCAACCCGTCCAAAGCGACCTCCCGACATGGATTGTGCCGGGAGGCTGTTTTTTTTCTTCAAATCAATAGATAATCGTCGAACGAAAACCAATTTTCGATACGAAACCGTTTTTTCGCAAACTACGATGAAAATCCACCGGAAACTTGGCAGATATGGCATAAAAATATGGATGGACAGACAAATATCCATTGACAAAACGATTTCGCTGATGCTATAATTAAAAGGAAACTGCGGTCAAATACGCAGAAGAAAGGAACGATGGATATGAAGAAGCGGTTCCTGCACCTGTTCAGCCTGATGCTGACGGTGCTGATGCTGATTCCCTGCGTAGGGTCGGCGGAAGAGGCGGAAGCGGTGGATAACGGCGTGATGCGCGAGGGCTTGACGGCGCTGGAGGCTACCCGACTGATGGGCAACGGCATCAACCTCGGCAACACCCTGGAAGCCTGCGACAACAACGTCGGCATCAAGACGAACACGCCCCTTAGCTATGAGACGCACTGGGGTCAGCCGAAAACGACGCAGGCCATGATTGACGGCATGAAGGCGGCGGGCTTTGACACCATCCGCATTCCTGTGGCTTGGATGACCAACGCCACCCACCTCTACGAAGGCGACTACACCATCGACGCTGACTACATGGACCGCGTGGAGGAAGTTGTCCGCTATGCGCGCAAGGCGGGCATGTACGTCATCGTCAATGACCATTGGGATGGCGGCTGGTATGGCATGTTCGGTTCGGAAAGCGCTGAAACCCGCGCGCTGGCCATGGAAGCTTACAAGGGAATGTGGCAGCAGATTGCCGAACGTTTCCGTGATTACTCCGACTACTTGATTTTCGAGAGCGCAAACGAGGAACTCGGCACCCGTTTTGACGAGAATTCCGCGCTGTACTGCTCCGATTCCGTCGTTACCTACCTGAACGACGATGAGCGGTATGCGCTGACGAACGAAATCAACCAGACGTTTGTGGATGTTGTCCGCGCAACGGGCGGCAACAACGCGACCCGCTTCCTGCTGATTGCAGGATACGGCACCAACATTGACCAGACCTGCGACGACCGCTTCCAGATGCCCAAGGACACGGCGGTCAGCAAGCTGATGGTTTCTGTCCACTACTATGATCCGTGGTCGTACTGCGGCGCGTCCAGCGCGGCGAGCGCCACCAAATGGGGCAAAGTGAGCGACTATGAGTACATGGATCAGCAGCTGGCAAAGATGACGAAATTCACCGAGGCGGGCTACGGCGTGGTCATCGGCGAATACGGCGCGCTGCCGTGCAGCGACGGGCTGAAGGACAACACGCTGGCGTACCACACGGCGTTCTTGGACGCCTGCACCAAGTACAACCTGACGAACTGCCTGTGGGATTGCAGCGGGCTGTACAAGCGCGTGTCCCAGACCTTCGCGGACGACGATATTCTGGCGATGTATCAGAAGAAGCGTCAGGCGAACGAAGAAGGTCAGGATTATGCGGATGTGCAGGCGGCTGCTGCGGCGGAAGCAGCGGCTGCTGCAGCGGAAGCCCCCGTGACCTTCCTGCAAGATGCCGTGGTCGTGGATGACCAGACCGCGCTGGCGTGGATTATGTGGAACGACGGCAGCTGGGCGCTCACCCACAGCGTCGGCGATACCTACAATGCGGATTCCATCTCCGAGGGACTTGTCGCGACCAACGCCATCATCACGGGCGAAGGCAAGTACACTGTCGGGCTGGATTTCACCGGCACGGCGCAGGGCTACTCCGCGTCCGTCGCGTTTGCCGCCATCGGCATCAGCAACGGCGAAGTGCTGTACCCGAACTACCTCGTTAACATCAAGGAAGTGCGCATCAACGGCGAAATCTACCGACTGAAGGGCCGCGCCTACACGACCTCTGACGACGGCGTGTGCACGCGCGTGAATCTGTACAACGAATGGGTGACGAGCGTGCCGAAGACCGCGCGTCTGCCCGGCGGCAACCTCGCCGGCGCAACGCCGACCCCCATCAACCGCAACGATGCTGTCATCGCCGAAATCAAGACGATTGAAATCGACTTTGAGTATGTGCCGATGAACTAAGGCAAAAAGAAGCCCGAATCAGCGATGGTTCGGGCTTTTTTGAATGCGGATGATTTCACTTCCTATAATTGCGTGCTTTGTCGCAGCGGGTTTCGCGTCTGCGGACGCGGCTGGAGCAGCAAAAAAGACATGCTTGATGTTGAAAATCAAGCATGTCTTTTTGCAATCTGCACTTACTTCAGATACTGCACCGCCAGAATCACAACGCCCAGCACCACCAAAACCACGCCGACCACCCGGTTGAGCGTCTCCGGCTTCGATTTGTTCGCAATTTTCGCGGCAATCTGCGCGAACAGCAGCGTGAACGCCATGCACAGCGCCAGCGTCCATCCGTCCGGCAATCCGCCGATGGTGAAGTGGCTGACCGCGCCCGTCAGCGCCGTGAACGCCATGATGAACACACTCGTGCCGACGGCGGTTTTCAGCTCATAGCCCATGACGGAGGTGAGAATCAGCAGCATCATCATGCCGCCGCCCGCGCCGACGAAGCCGCAAATCATGCCGATGAACGCGCCGCAGACAATCGATTGCACCATGCGCTTCTTTTTGCTCACGTTCTGCATGGCTTCGCGCGTCGTCATCACTGGGCGGATGATGAACTTGATGCCCAGCAGCATCGTCATCAATACGCTGAAGCTGCCCATCGTTCGGCTCGGCACAAGGCTTGCGACGTAGCTGCCTACGACCGTGAACGCCAGCACCGCCGCCATCATCAGCAAGCCGTTGCGAATGTCGAGATTCTTGTTTTTGCCGTATGTCCACGCGCTTGCGGCACTCGCCAGCACGTCGCTCGCCAGCGCAATGCCGACCGCCTCATACGGCTCCATGCCCAAGAACGTAATCAGCATCGGGCTGATGACCGCCGCGGCGCTCATGCCCGCGAATCCCGTGCCTAAGCCAGCGCCTAAGCCCGCCAGCAGGCATACCAGCACTTTTTCCACCATGCGGAAAGCCTTCCTTCTGTCGATTCTTATGCACATTGTAGCGGATTCGTGTGTACTCAGCATGAACATTGCGGACGAAAATGCAAAATTCGCGCATCAGGTGAAAATCCGCCGCTGATGGCTGGAAAATTCCGCAAGAAGCCGCGAAACCGCTTGTGCAAACGCGCATTTCGGGCTATACTACCCTCATCAGCAGAAGGAGGATAAGCATCATGTGTACCGCGATTCGCCTGACCACGCGCGACCACTATTTCGGCAGAAACCTTGACTTGGAGTACAGCTATCAGGAGACCGTTGCCATCACGCCGCGGCGCTATCCGTTCCATTTCCGGCACGAGGGGACGAACAGCGACCATTTCGCCATGATTGGCATGGCGTTCGTCGTTGGCGGAATGCCTTTATATTATGAAGCGACGAACGAGAAGGGCTTGAGCATGGCGGGGCTGAACTTCCCCGCGAGTGCCGTGTATCACGACGTGAAGCCGGATTGCGCGAACGTCGCCAGCTTTGAGCTGATTCCGTACATTCTGGGGCAGTGCGAAAGCGTCCAAGAGGCGAAAACGCTGCTCCAGCGCCTGAACATCACCTGCGACGGCTTCAGCGAGCAGCTCCCGCCGTCGCCGCTGCACTGGATGATTGACGACCGCGAAGGCTGCATCGTCGTCGAGTCGATGGCGGACGGGCTGCACGTCTACGACAACTGGTCGAACGTGATGACGAACGAGCCGCCGCTGCCGCTGCAATTGGAAAATCTGGCGCACTATCAGGCGCTTTCGCCGGAAGAGCCGGTGAATCGCTTTGCGCCCACGCTGCCGCTGAAGGTGGGCGGACGCTGCACGGGCGCGATTGGCTTGCCGGGCGACTGGTCGCCGTGGTCGCGGTTCGTCCGCGCGGCGTTCCTGACGAACAACTCCGTCTCCGGGGCCAGCGAGGAGGAGAGCGTGGGGCAGTTCTTCCACATTTTAGGCGGCGTGGCGCACCCGCGCGGCTGCGCCCACCTGCCGCACGGGTATGAAATCACGGTGTACACAAGCTGCTGCAACGCCGACACGGGGGTCTACTACTACACGACCTACGGCAACCAGCAGATTTGCGCGGTGGACATGCACAAGGTGGATTTGGACGGCGGCGAAGTTGTGTCGTATGAACTGAAAAAGCAGCAGGGGATTTGCTATCAGAACTAACGTGTGTTGCTAAAATGCTGCCGGGCGAATTTAGAAACACACGCTATAAGCAGGGCAGGGGTGCAGAACGCATCCTTGCCCTTTTTGCTTAGGGCACCACCGCACAATTCGGCGGCACGTCTTGCGATGTCTTTTCCGCCATCTGCGGCATGCAAATTCCTCGATTTACATCCAGTAAACCTTCGAAATTTGCATTTGCATCTGACGAAAAATCCATTCGCCAGTCGACCACCTCATTTGTGCGGTGTTACCTTAGCCGATGCAAATCACCGTTCCCGACGAGAAGTCGCTGGGCAGCAGCGTCGGGTTCAGCGAGAGCAGCCGCCCCCGCGTCGTCCGAAAGCGCACCGCCAGCGTGTCCAGCGTCTCCCTCGGCTGAATGGTGTACGAGCGCAAGCCGGCGCACGTCTGCCGCGTGCCGGACGGCGGCGCACAGTACGCAGTGCCCGCAATCAGGTAGCCCGGCATCAATTGCGGATTCGCGCTGCGCATCGCCCGATAGCTGACGTTGTGCTGCACCAGCAAATCCGCGTAGCTCTGCCCGGACTGCACCGCGGACAGCGTATATCCTGACGGACAGACGCGGGTCGGCGTATCAGGCAGGGCAGGGTACTCACCGGCGTCCGGCAGGGGGATAACGGGCGTCTGCGCGTCGTCAGGCAGGGCAGGGTATTCGCCGTCGTCCGGCAGGGGGATGGCGGGCGTCTGCGCGTCGTCGGCACCGTCCGCTTTTGCCGGAACACACAGCACCTGCCCGACCGTGAGATTGTTCTGTGACACGCCGGGATTCCGCTCGGCGAGTTCGAAGGTCGTAATGTCCAGCCGCGCGGCAATCGACGCGAACGTGTCGCCGTCTTCAACCACATACGGCTGACCGCTGATGCAGGTATAGATGAAATTGGGCAGACAGATTTCCTCCCCGGCGGTCAACGTGGCAAAATCGACGCCGGGATTGATGACCTGCAGCGCCTGCACGGTGGTGGCGTATGTACGGGCGATACGCTCGGCGGTGTCGCCCTCCTGCCAAGTGTAGCTCTCCGCCCCGCGCGGACAGACGCGCCCGATGGCTCTGCGACCTTGCTGTTCCATGCCTGTTTCCCTCCTGTTTGCACTTTTCGGCGGGTTTTGCGCCCACCATTCAAAATTTATGCGCCGGGCAGTGGTTTCATCCCTTGCCCTCGCTGCTATTCTATGCTATAATGTTCGGCAGGTGTGCTGACGCGCCGATTTTCGTGTGCCTAAGTTTCACCAGAATCTGGTTGTTTCCCCTGAACTCGACACATTTCGGTGCGCCTCGGTTCGGGCGGGAAAACGAAAGAAAACGTGATGCGTATACATGAATTGTGCATCAATATACAGTTTCTCTGGTTCACTGCAACATCCGCGAATAATGATGGAGGGAATCCTGATGAAGCATCTGCTGAAGCTCCTCGACCTGAGCAAGGAAGAAATCACGGAGCTGCTTGACCTCGCTGACCGCCTGAAGGCGGAAACCAAAGCCGGCGTGGAGCACCACATCCTCAAAGGCAAAACGCTGGGCATGATTTTTGAGAAGTCCTCGACCCGCACGCGCGTCAGCTTTGAGACGGGCATGTACCAGCTGGGCGGTCATGCGCTGTTCCTGTCCAGCCGCGATCTGCAAATTGGGCGCGGCGAACCGGTGGAGGATACCGCGCGCGTCCTGAGCCGCTATCTGGACGGCATCATGATTCGCACCTTTGCGCAGGAAGAAGTGGAAACGCTGGCGCGCGTGGGCAGCATCCCGATTATCAACGGCTTGACGGACTTCTGCCACCCCTGCCAAGTGCTGGCGGATTTGCAGACCGTGCGCGAGTACAAGGGGCGCATTGAGGGGCTGAATATGTGCTACATCGGCGACGGCAACAACATGGCCAATTCGCTGATTGTCGGCTTCCTCAAAATGGGCGCGCATGTGTCCATCGCCTGCCCGAAGGCATATCAGCCGGATGCGCAGGTGCTCTCGTTCACCGAGCAGTACCCCGGCAAGTTCGTCATGACCGAAAGCCCGGAAGAAGCGGCGAAGGATGCGGACGTCATTTTCACTGACGTGTGGGCTTCGATGGGGCAGGAGGAAGAAAAGGCGGTGCGCGAGAAGGCGTTCCGCGGCTATCAGATTAACGCGGAGCTGCTGGCGAAGGCGCATCTGGGCTGCATGGTGCAGCACTGCCTGCCCGCGCACCGCGGCGAAGAAATCACGGCGGATGTGTTTGAATCCCACGCCGACCAGATTTTCGACGAGGCGGAGAACCGCCTGCACGCGCAGAAGGCAGTCATGGTCGCTGTTATGGCGGACAAGAAAGACTGGTAAGCAACACGCGGTTTTTGCCCCAATAGAAAAATGGAGGAAACGAGCATGAAGGGCTATCTGCTGCTGGCCAACGGTCAGCTTTACGAAGGCACGCTGATGGGCGCTGCGAAGCCGGTCATGGCGGAGCTGGTGTTCACCACGGCGATGACAGGCTATCTGGAAACCCTGACCGACCCGTCCTACGAAGGGGAAATCGTCATTCAGACGTTCCCGACCATTGGCAACTACGGCGTGATTCCGGAGGACTTCGAGTCGCCGCGCCCGCGCCTGTCCGCGTATATCGTCCGTGAACTCTGCGATGAGCCGAGCAACTTCCGCTGCCAAGGCAAGCTCGATGATTACCTCAAAGCGCAGGGCATTCCCTGCCTGACGGGGGTGGACACCCGCGCGCTGACCCGCGTTATCCGCAATGCGGGCGTGATGAATGCCGCGCTGCTGACCGAGAAGCCGGAGAATCCGGAGGAAATCTGCGCGCAATTGAAGGTGCTGCCGTTCCATCCGTCGATTCAGGACGTGACCTGCGACGGCGTTCAGCCCGCGAAGAAGCGGGGCATCCACAACGTCGTCCTCTGGGACTTCGGCGCAAAGGCGAACATCCAGCGTGAACTCGAAAAGCGCGGCTGTGCGGTCACGGTTGTTCCGGCGAGCGCGACGGCGCAGGAAATCCTGAACCTGAATCCCGACGGACTGATGCTGTCCAACGGCCCCGGCGATCCGGCGGATAACACCGCCGTGATTGCGAACCTGCGCGAACTCATGCGCCACCGCATCCCCACCTTCGGCATCTGCCTGGGGCATCAGCTGCTGGCGCTCAGTCAGGGCGCAAAGACCGCCAAGCTGAAGTACGGCCACCGCGGCGCAAATCAGCCCGCGAAGGACGTCAAGACCGGGCTGTCCTACATGACGAGCCAGAACCACGGCTATGCGGTGGACTGCGACACGCTGCCGGAAAACGCGTCCCTGCGTTTTGTCAACGGCAACGACGGCACCTGCGAGGGCGTTGATTATACCGATATGCCCGCGTTCTCCGTCCAGTTCCACCCGGAAGCGTGCGGCGGCCCGCTTGACACCCGCTTCCTGTTCGACCGCTTTATTGCCATGATGGGAGGGAATAAGGAATGCCGCTGAATCCCGATCTGCACAAAGTAATGATTATCGGCTCCGGCCCGATTGTGATTGGTCAGGCTGCCGAATTTGACTACGCCGGTTCGCAGGCGTGCCGCGCCTTGAAGGACGCGGGGCTGGAAGTCGTGCTGGTCAACCCGAACCCCGCGACCATCATGACCGACCATTCCTCCGCCGACCATATCTACATTGAGCCGCTGACGCTGGAAACCCTGCGCCGCATCATCCTCAAGGAAAAGCCGGACTCCCTGCTGTCCACGCTGGGCGGGCAGAGCGGTCTGACCCTCTCCATGCAGCTGGCGAAGGAGGGCTTCCTCGAACAGCATGGCGTGAAGCTGCTGGGCGCCAAGTGCGAGACGATTGAGAAGGCGGAAGACCGCCAGCAGTTCAAGGACACGATGCTCTCCATCCACCAGCCTGTCATTCCGTCGGAAGTCGTGGAGACGGTGGAGGATGCGCTCGCGTTCGCCAAGACCATCGGCTACCCCGTGATTGTGCGTCCGGCGTATACGCTGGGCGGTTCAGGCGGCGGCATCTGCCAAGACGAAAAGGAACTGGCGGAAATCGCTGAGAATGGTCTGCGTCTGTCGCCGATTACGCAGATTCTGGTCGAGAAGTGCATTTCCGGCTGGAAGGAAATCGAATTCGAGGTCATGCGCGACAAGCTCGGCAACGTGATTGCCGTCTGCTCGATGGAAAACATCGACCCCGTCGGCGTGCATACGGGCGACTCCATCGTCGTTGCGCCCGCGCTGACATTGGCGGACAAGGAGTATCAGATGCTCCGCCGCGCCGCGCTGGACATCATCACTGCGCTGGAAGTCGAGGGCGGCTGCAACTGCCAGTTCGCGCTCAATCCCGATACGTTCGACTATGCCGTCATCGAGGTCAACCCGCGCGTCAGCCGTTCCTCCGCCCTTGCGTCGAAGGCGACGGGCTACCCGATTGCCAAGTGCGCCGCGCAGATTGCCATCGGCTATACGCTGGATGAAATGAAGAACGCCGTGACGGGCAAGACCTGCGCCGCGTTCGAGCCGGCGCTGGACTACATCGTGGCGAAAATCCCGAAGTGGCCGTTTGACAAGTTCGTGTACGGCAAGCGCACCCTCGGCACGCAGATGAAGGCGACCGGCGAGGTGATGGCGATTGGCGTGAACGTCGAGCAGGCGCTGATGAAGGCGGTTCGCGGCGCGGAAATCGGCTGCGACACACTGCGGATGAAGTCGATGGCGAATCTCACCGTGGATGAGCTGCTGGAGCTTATCGGCAAGTGCACCGACCAGCGCATGTTTGCAATGTACGAGGCGATTGCGCGCGGCGTGACGCTGGAAAAGCTGCACGAAATCACGAAAATCGACTACTTCTTCCTCCATAAGTACTTGAACCTGTACAACATGGAGTGCCGCCTGAAAGAGGGCAACATCGACGCGGAGACGTATCTGCGCGCGAAGAAGATGGGCTATCCGGACAAGGCGATTGAGCGCCTGTCGGGCGAAAAAGTGCCGATGCACCGCGACCCGGTCTACAAGATGGTCGATACCTGCGCGGCGGAATTCGCGGCGGAAACACCTTACTTCTACGCAACCTATGACGATGAGAACGAAGCGAAGGAGTTCCTCGATGAGCGCCCGAAGAAGCCGTGCGTCGTCGTCTTGGGTTCCGGCCCGATCCGCATCGGTCAGGGCATCGAGTTCGACTATGCGTCCGTCCACTGCGTGTGGATGCTCAAACAGGCGGGCTACGATGTCGTGATGATCAACAACAACCCGGAGACGGTTTCGACCGACTTTGATACCGCTGACCGCCTGTACTTCGAGCCGCTGACGGCGGAGGACGTGCTGGGCGTGATTGCGACGGAGAAGCCGGTTGGCGTCGTCGCGGCGTTCGGCGGGCAGACGGCGATTAAGCTGACTCACGCGCTGGAGCAGGCGGGCGTGCGCATCATGGGTACGTCGGCGGATATGATTGACGCGGCGGAAGACCGCGAGCGCTTCGACGCGGCGATGGAGAAGTACGGCATCAAGCGCGCCAAGGGCCGCACGGTCATGACGAGCGAAGAAGCAGTGGCGGCGGCGAACGAGCTGGGCTACCCGGTGCTGGTGCGCCCGTCGTATGTGCTGGGCGGTCAGAACATGATTATCGCCTATCAGGACAGCGACATCATTGAGTACATGCGCATTATCCTCGCGCAGGGCATCGAGAACCCGGTGCTGATTGACCAGTACCTGATGGGCATCGAGGCGGAAGCGGACGCGATTTGCGACGGCACGGATGTGCTGATTCCCGGCATCATGGAGCACGTCGAGCGCTCCGGCATCCACTCCGGCGACTCCATTGCTGTCTATCCCGCGTGGAACCTGACCGGCGCGATGACGCAGCGGCTGATTGAGGTCACGCGGCAGATTGCGCTCGAACTCGGCACGCTGGGGCTTATCAACATTCAGTATATCGTCTATCATAACGAAGTCTATGTCATTGAGGCGAACCCGCGCGCCAGCCGCACCGTGCCGTATATCAGCAAGGTGACGGGCGTGCCGATGGTTGACCTCGCCGTCCGCGCGATGCTGGGCGAAAAGATTCGCGACATGGGCTACGGCACGGGGCTGTACCGGCAAAGCCCGTACTACGCGGTCAAGGTGCCGTGCTTCTCCTTCGAGAAACTGGCGGATGTCGATACTCACCTCGGCCCGGAGATGAAGTCCACCGGCGAAGTGCTGGGCATCGGCACGAACCTGCAGGAGGCCATCTTCAAGGGACTCGTCGCCGCGGGCTACAAGATGCGCCATCAGGGCGGCATTCTCGTCTCCGTCCGCGACAAGGACAAGCCGGAAGCCATTGACTGCGCGCGCAAGTTTGCCAAGCTCGGCTTCAACATTTTCGCCACGCCCGGCACGGCGCGCGCCATGCAGGAGCATGGGCTGTACGCCGCCGTCGTGAAGAAGGAAGCGCAGGAGAAAATGCTGGAAATGGGGCAGGTGCAGTACGTCATTTCCACGTCCAACAAGGGGCGTCTGCCGCAGCTGGAATCCGTCCGGATGCGCCGCAAGGCGGTCGAACGCGGCATCCCGCTGTTCACCAGCCTTGACACGGCGAATGCCCTCGCCAACGCGCTGACCAGCCGCTACTCGCTGGGCAACGTCGAATTGGTGGACATCAACAACATGCGCACCAAGCACAAGAAGCTGACTTTCACCAAGATGCGCGGCACGGGCAATGACTACCTGTACTTCGATTGCTTCGACCAGACGGTGGAAAGCCCCGAATCGCTGGCTGTGCGCCTGTCCAACCGCCGCACGGGTGTCGGCTCGGACGGTATTGTGCTGATTATGCCCTCGACCATCGCTGATGCGAAGATGCGCATGTTCAACGCCGACGGCACGGAAGGCTCGGTGGCGGGCAATGCCCTGCGCTGCGTCTGCAAGTACCTGTACGAGAACGGCCATGTGCGCAAAGCCGAAATGGCGGTCGAGACTGGCAGCGGCGTTAAGACGGCGAAGCTGTTCATCCGCGAAGATCAGGTGTTCTCCGTGCTGGTGGACATGGGCTGCCCGGCGTTCGCTCCGGCGAAGATTCCCGTCAAGCTCGACGGCGACCGCGTGATGATGCGCCCTGTGTTCCTTGCAGGCGAAAAGCGCGAAATCAGCTGCGTCAGCATGGGCAATCCGCATGTTGTTATCTTCGTGGAGGATGTAAACCGCATCCCGCTGGAGCAGGTGGGTCCGCAGATTGAGACGGACAGCCTGTTCCCGGAACGCGTGAACGTGTCGTTCGCCCAGATTGTGGACAAGAACGACATCGTGATGCGCGTATGGGAGCGCGGTATCGGCGAAACGGCGGCATGCGGCACGGGCGCGTGCGCGGTGGCAGTCGCGGCAGTCGAAAACGGCTTCTGCACCCGCGGCGCGGACATTGATGTGCGCCTGCCCGGCGGCACGCTCGTCGTCCGCTATCAGGAGGACGGCAAAGTCTGGCTGACTGGCGACGCTAACACCGACTTCACGGGGACTATCGAAATTTAAGCAAAAGCGGCATCTCGTTTTTCACGCGGGATGCCGCCCTTTTTGCAAAAGGGGAGGAAATTTGCATGAAACACGTTCTTTGCTTCGGTGACAGCAACACTTGGGGCTTCATCCCCGGCACCTGCAAGCGCTACGACGAACACACCCGCTGGACAGGCATTTTGCAGGATGAATTGGGGGCGGATTGGCGCATCCACGAGAACGGGCAGAACGGGCGCACGACGGTCTTTCCGTCTCCGGCGAAGGGGTTCATGACGGGCTTGGGCGCGTTGCCCTATGCGCTGGATACCCTGCGCCCACTGGATGCGATTGTTCTCATGCTCGGCACAAACGATCTGAAGGAGCATTCCGCGCAGGCGAGTACCGATGGGCTGGGCTGCCTGATTCGCACGATTCAGACCTTTGACGCGCTCTATCCGGCGGCGGAACCGCTTTTCCGCGATGGGAAAATGCGGATTCTGGTGCTGACGCCCATCGAAATCGGGGAGCAGGTCGCGGAATGGGACACGCTGCATGGTAAGGGAAAAGAATCACGCAAATTCCCGGCACTGATGAAGGGTTTGTGTGAGTGGCTCGGCGTGGAGATGATGAATACGCAGGAAATTGTGCAGCCGTCGAAGGTGGATGGGATTCATATGATGCCAGAGGAACATCGGAAACTGGCGCTGGCGGTGAAGGAGAAGCTGCTGGCAATGATGGCAAAGTAAAATTAGCAATGAGAAATGAGCAATGACTGGCGCACAAACTCAATCATTGCTCATTAAAAAAATCGGGAGTCAAGCCGCGCATTTGCGTGCTTGACTCCCGATTTTTTTCTTACTTCGTGTTCTTGATTTCCATCCACAGGTTTTCATAGATCTTGCGGAAGGTGTCGTCGATGTCGTGGAAGAATTCGCAGCGATCCTGAACCTCCTGAGAAGGATTCAGAACGTGGTTGTTCTCGTATTCCTCGCCCATCAGCTCAATCGCGCCCTTGTTGGGGCTGGAGTACCAGATGTATTCGCAGTTCATCTGCGCGATGTCGGGGCGGCAGAGGAAGTTGATGAACTTTTCGGCGTTCTCCTTGTTGCGGGCGGACTTGAGGATGACCGCGCCGTCCACCCAGATGTTCGAGCCTTCGGTAGGCACGAAATAGTCCAGATGGTCGTTCAGGTCGATAGCGTACTGTGCGTCGCCAGACCACATCAGCGCGAGCGCCGCTTCGCCAGCCACCATCTTATCCTTCGTTTCGTCCACCTGATACGCCTTGACAACGCCGGACTGCTTCTGCTCAATCAGCTTATCCTTCGCTGCCATCAGCTCCGGAACTTCGCGGCTGTTCATGGAATAGCCGAGGTACTTCAGCGTGATGCCCATGCTGTCGCGGTAGGAGTCCAGCATGAACACATTCTTCTGGTACTGCGTGTCCCAGAGGATGCTCCAAGACTGGTTGGGTTCGGGAATCATGTCCTTGTTGTACAGGATGCCGACTGTTCCCCACATATACGGCACGGAGTACTTGTTCTCCGGGTCGTAGTCGGGATTGCGGAGCTTGTCGATAATCTGCTCGAAATTCGGCACGTTGTCGTAGTTGATTTCCGCCAGCAGATCCTTGGCGATCATGCGCTCGATGATGTAGTCGGACGGGAAGCACACGTCGAACGCACCGGGGTTCGCCTCGACCTGCACAATCATGTCCTCATTCGTGGTGAAGCACATGTAGTTGACCTTGATGCCCGTCTCTTCGGTGAAGAGGGTCAGGACTTCGGGTGCGATGTAGTCCTCCCAGTTGTAGACGTTGACGACCTCTTCCGCGAGGGCGGCGGGGGCGACGGTCAGCGCCAGGCACAGGAGCATCAGCAGGGAAAGCAGCTTTTTCATCAGAGATGTTCCTCCTTCAAGGTAATTGGGGGTTTAGTCATTATTCGATGCGGTGCGGCGGTTGACAATCAGCAGCAGCACCAGCAGAGCGACGAACATGAGCGCCGACAGTGCGTTGAGCGTCGGCTCGATGCCGCGGCGGGCGGCGGAGTAAATCAGCGTGGACAGATTCTGCACCAGCGGGGAGGTCGTGAAGTAGCTGATGGTGAAGTCGTCCAGCGAGAGGGTGAACGCCAGCATCGCCCCGGTGATGATGCCCGGCATACATTCGGGGATGATGACGTGGAAGAGCGCGTACATCGGCGTTGCGCCAAGGTCAAGCGCCGCTTCATAGGTGTGTCGGTTCATTTGCTTGAGCTTCGGCAGCACCGACAGGATGACGTAGGGCGTATCGAACGTGATGTGCGCCAGCAGCATCGTCACATAGCCGCGGTCTACCTTCGTGAAGAGGAACAGCAGCATCAGGCTGATGCCGGTCACGATGTCGGGCATGGTGTTGGGCAGGTTCGTCAGCGTCATCATGAACGATTGCGGCCGCTTCTTCATGGCGTGGATGCCAATGGCGGCGAGCGTTCCCAGAATCGTCGCGACGACCATGGCCAGCAAGGCAATTGTCACCGTGACGGTCAGCGCGTTCATGATGCGCGTGTCCTGAAATAGCTCCGTGTACCAGCGGAAGGAGAATCCCTCCCACTTCGCGCGGCTCTTGCCCGCGTTGAAGCTCTGCACAATCAGCACGATAATCGGAAGATACAGGAAGATAAGGATGAGCGCCAGATACGCGCGCTTGCAGAACTTTTTCATGCGATGCCGCCTCCTTCGCCGTTGGGGTCGGCCTTGCGCAGGATGGAGAGCGAAATCAGAATCAGCACCATCATGATGAGGGAGAGCGCCGAGCCGACGTTCCAGTTGCCTTCGGTCAGGAACTTTGCCTCAATCAGGTCGCCGAACATCATCGTGTTGCCGCCGCCCAAGACGCGCGGGATGAAGAACGTCGTCACCGAGGGCATGAAAACCATTGTGATGCCGCTGACGATGCCCGGAATGGACAGCGGCATGGTTACCTTCCACAGCGTCTGCCAGTTGTTGCAGCCGAGGTCAGCCGCCGCTTCGGTCAGGCGGTAGTCCATCTTGCTCAGCAGCGTGTAAATCGGGAAAACCATGAAGGGGAGGAAGTTGTACACCATGCCCAGTAGCACCGCGCCGGAGTTGTACATCAGCTGTACGCCGTTAAAGCCCAGCGCGCGCAGCACTGTGTTAATTAAGCCGTTATCTTCCAGCAGGCTCATCCACGCAATGGTGCGCAGGAGGAAGTTCATCCACATGGGGATGATGAACAGCACGACGAGGGTCGGGCCGAGCTTGATTTCGCGGTCGGCCATAATCAGCGCCGCCGGATAGCCCAGCAGCAGGCAGATAACCGTGCACTGGAACGCCATCCACAGCGAGTAAACCAGCGTATCCACGTTGACCGTGCCGCGGGAAATGTATGCCTGTCCGGCTTCGCCCATGGCGTCCAGGATGATTTTGTTCGATTCGTAGTTCGAATCCCAGAAACTGCGGAAGTTGTCCAGCGTGAACGCGCCGGAGGAATCCGTAAAGGCGTAGTAGGCAATCAGGATGACCGGAACGATGGTAAAAATCATCATCCACAGCGCGTAGGGCGACGCGAACAGGGAACGGTGCATACCGCGGTTGCGGTGGATGGTGATGGCAATCAGCGCGATAAAGACGCACAGCCCCGTGCCCATGAGCGCATACGCCCACCACGGGAGAGACAGGTTGCTTAACATTCGGCATCCACCTCCGCCGCGGGCGTGGTGTCCTCCAGCCGCTTCATGATGTGGATGTTGAAGGGGACAATGTTCAGCCCGACGCGGCTGCCCTGCGGCTGCATCGTCGTCGAATGCACCTTGAAGGTGTACGCGCCGGTGTCAATCATCATTTCGTAATGCACACCCTTGAACAGCACGCTCTTGATGGTGCCGACCATCTGCCCGACGTCCTCGCCGACGAGCATGATGTCCTCCGGGCGGACGACGACGTCCACCGGCGTGTTCTCGCCGAAGCCGAAGTCCACACACGGGAATTCCGTGCCCGCAAACTCGACCAGCTCATCGTGAATCATCGTGCCGCGCAGCAGGTTGCTTTCGCCGATGAAGTCCGCGACGAAGGCGTTTGCCGGTTCGTCGTAGATGGTCTTGGGGTCGCCGATCTGCTGGATGGTACCGTCCTTCATGACGACAATCGTGTCGGACATGGTCAGCGCTTCCTCTTGGTCATGGGTGACGAAGATGAACGTAATGCCCAGCCGCTGCTGCATGGCTTTCAGTTCCAGCTGCATTTCCTTGCGAAGCTTCAGGTCAAGCGCGCCCAGCGGTTCGTCCAGCAGGAGAACCTCCGGCTCGTTGACCAGACTGCGCGCAATCGCCACGCGCTGCTGCTGGCCGCCCGAAAGCGCGTCCACATGGCGCTTTTCGTACCCCTTCAGGTTCACAAGCTCCAGCATTTGCCCGACTTTTTCGGCAATCTGCTTCTTCGGCAGCTTCTTCAGCTTCAGACCGAAGGCGATGTTGTCGTACACGTTCAGGTGCGGGAAGAGCGCGTATTTCTGGAAGACCGTGTTGACGCGGCGCTTGTAGGGCGGCAGCGCGGAAATATCCTGCCCGCCGAAGAGCACCTGCCCCTCCGAAGGCGTCTCGAATCCGCCGATAATGCGCAGCGTCGTCGTCTTGCCGCAGCCCGAAGGCCCAAGCAGGGTAATGAATTCCTTCTTGCGGATGTAAAGGTTGATATTCTTCAAAACCTGCACGCCGTCAAACTCCTTCGAGATGCCGACGAGGTCAATCAAATGCTCTTTCTCCACCATGGGGGAAAACACTTCCTTCCAATTACTTAAAATCAGAACGACGGCGGTGTGGAAATCCACAGCACCTTCGCGTGGGATTTGCCCGCATTCATCAGGTAGTGCGTCTCATGCGGATGCAGGCAGAAGCTGCTGCCTGCCCGGACGCGCGTTTTCGTTTCGCCGTCCACCAGGAAGATGCTGCCCGACAGCACATAGCCGAATTCTTCGCCCTGATGCGGCAGAAGCTCGTACGTCCGCCCTTCCTCGCCCAAATCGACCAGAATCGGCTCCATCGTGTTCTTCTGCGCGTCCGGCACCAGCCATGTGATGCTGCCGCAAAGCTGCTCGTCCTCCTTGACGAACATATCCTGTGGTGTAAAGACGGTCTTTTCGTCCTTGTCCTCGCTGAAAAACTGACTCAGGCTGGAGCCGAGGCATTCCAGCATGTCTGTCAGCGTCGCGATAGACGGGGAGGCAAGGTTGCGTTCGACCTGCGAAATGAAGCCCTTGCTCAGTTCGCAGCGGTCGGCCATGTCCTCCTGCGTCAGCCCGCGCCGAATCCGCAGCAGACGCAGCTTTTCACCGATATCCATGGGGATGCTCCTTTCCGGTTGCTTTCAGTCCATATTGACGCAAAGTTCAGAAATACTAAACTGAAAGCCGTGAAAAAATGGTTTAGTGAAACTAAACCTCAAAGCGGGATTCATTAAACCATATTTCTTTGCGTATGTCAAGGGCTTTTGTCGATTTTTTCGGCAGAAAACGCAAAAAAAGATGAAAAGGCGAACGAAAAAGTCCGTAAAACGCCTATATTAGCCGAAACTAATGGATAAATCACCGAATTTGGCGGATTTTTGCGCCCTCCGAAGCGATCAAAACAAGCGTCAAAAAAGCCGCTTCTCCGACAAAAATCAGAGAAGCGGCGCGACTTTCGGTTTAGCGGTTCTGTTCTTTCACTCGCAGGGGATTAGTCAGGCAGCGGCGCATCCAGCGTCACGTTTGCGTCCTTCACGAAGCCGTGCCAGCCGTTCACATCCACCTCGTACCATTCGCCGACCTTGTCCATCACTGCCAGATAAGCACCGACGCGAATCTTGTCCAGCCGGCGACGGTTCTTCGTCAGCTGATATACCGAGACGGTCGCGGTCGTGTTCGTCTTGCCTTTTGCGGACAGCAGCCCGGTTGTGAAGGTGTCTTCATCCGGCGTTTCGTAGAACTTCAGGCAGCTGTTCAGCACCAGCCCTTCCACGCCGTCGTACACAATGCGCGTGTACACATCGCCTACGCGCAGGACGGTCACCACGCGCCCGGCTTTGCAGGTCATGATGATTTTGCCCTTCTTGCTTGCTTCCTCGCGCATGGTGCACTTGCCGGTCGAAGGCGCGTAGATAACGGCGATTCGCTGGTCGTCATCGGCTTCTGTTTCCCACGAGAGGGAAGCGGTCGGCACGCGCAGGAACTCGCCATCCATGTAGATTTCGCTCATGGCGACACCCAGTGTTTGGAGCGATACCGTCTGCGCCTCGTCGCCATCAGAGTAGGTGACGGTCAGGCTGTTCCAAGTGTCGTCAGGCTTGCGGGACAAATCGCTGGCAGTCGCGCGGCTGCCGGAGGGCTTTGGCTTGCTGCTGTTCGAGCCGACCCACACCAGCGCGGCGGAATCCACCCATCCGCTGGATGTGCCGCTGCCGTTCCAGTAGCGGACGTTGCGCATGTTGCCGCTGCGCTCCAGAATGCCGACGTAGGTATTCGCAGGCAGCGTGCCGACCGGGACGAAATCCGACAAGTCCGAAGAAGTCGCTGTGCCTTGGGTCACGGCGTAGAGCGTCGTTCCAGTGCCGGTTTTCCACTCGCACTTGGCGTTCCACTCGGCTTCCGTTTCTGCCAGCGCAGTTGTCATCAGCAAAAGGCAAAAGGTGGTCAGGAGCATCAACAGACGCTTCATGTTATAAAACCTCCTTCAAATCTTCATAAGTTTGTAATCAATATAGCATATCTTTGTGAAAAAGTCAATCGCGTAAAACGATAAATTTTGCCGAATGCGCTTGCAATGCGGACAGAAATGTGGTATCATAAAGCCGTGAAACCGATGAGAAGCAGGGGATGCGCAGAGTCGCCCACAGCGAGCCGGAGAGGGTGCAAGTCCGGCGGTGGATGGCGCAGACCGTGGGGCTTCGAGGGCGCAGGGGAACGGCGAATGCCCAGTATCCCGCGACGGCTTTCCCCCGTGAACAGGATTTGAGAGGCGCAAGCATTTTGCGCAATTGGGGTGGCACCGCAGTCATCTGTCCCCAGAAGAGGGGATAGGATGGCTTTTTTTGTATGGCGAATCGCTCCCCGGCCGTTCGCCGCCTATTCTGAAAGGAGAGATTTCCCATGTCCGAAACGAATACCGCGCCCAAGCCCGAAAAGAAGCCGATTATCTTCTCCGGCATCCAGCCGTCCGGTACGCTGACGCTGGGCAACTACATCGGCGCGCTCCGCAACTTCTCCAAGCTGCAGGACGACTACGACTGCATCTACTCCATTGTCGACATGCACGCCATCACCGTCCGGCAGAATCCGGCGGATTTGCGCCGCCGCTGCATGGAGCTTGCCGCTATCTACATCGCCAGCGGCATCGACCCCAAGAAGAGCCTGATCTACTGCCAGAGCCACGTTTCCGCGCACGCCGAGCTTGCGTGGGTGCTCAATTGCTTCACCTACATGGGCGAAATGAGCCGCATGACGCAGTACAAGGATAAGTGCGCCAAGCACGCCGACAACATCAACGTCGGCCTCTTCGATTATCCTGTGCTGATGGCGGCGGATATCCTGCTCTACCAGACGAACCTTGTGCCGGTGGGCGTTGACCAGCGCCAGCATCTGGAAATCTGCCGCGATATTGCCATGCGCTTCAACGGCATCTACGGTGATGTCTTTACGATTCCGGAGGGGTACATTCCGAAAGTCGGCGCGAAGATTATGAGCCTGCAGGATCCGACGAAGAAGATGTCCAAGTCCGACCCGGAGGAGACGTTCATCTCCCTGCTGGACGACGCGGACACGATTCGCCGCAAAATCAAGCGCGCCGTGACCGACTCGGACGGCGAAATTCGCTTTGACCCGGAGAACAAGCCCGGCGTGAGCAATCTGCTGAGCATCATGAGCGCACTCGGCGCGGGCGACGTGGAAACGCTTGCCGCAGAGATGGCGGGCAAGGGCTACGGCGACCTGAAGGCGCGCACGACGGACTGCGTGATTGCGGCGCTTGAGCCGCTGCAGGCGGAGTATAAGCGCCTGATTGCGGACAAGACGTACCTGCAGGGCATTCTGGACGAGAATGCCAAGACCGCCGCTTATCTGGCGAACAAGACCCTGCGCAAGGTGCAGAAGAAGGTCGGCTTCGCGGCGAGAGGATAACAGGGGAATATATGAGCAAGCCGCAGGGCGTGGATATGCGCTCTGCGGCTTGCTTTTATTCGTTTGGTGTGACGGATACTATTTCCAGATTCAACTGCGCCATCTGCAAGCACCTTTCCACCATACTTTCTTATTCGAGCCGAAAGTTACGCTGTCCGGTGTCAGCGGTAAATTCCTATCCGACCATTCGACAATCCATTCCGAATGTACTGTCGCTAAGCTGTTACTCATATCAAAACCTCCACTTCCTCTGTGGTTAAAGTATATGAAGTTTCGGCTTTTTCTTGTAGTTTGCGAATATCCGTAAAAATTAAAAAAGCCCTTTGAGAAAAGATTTCTCCTCTCTCAAAGGGCTTGATAAATGGGAATTTTCAAATTAGTCTTTGCAAATAACCTTTGAACCTTCACCATCAATTACAATTCCCTGATGGTTGTTAATAGGGCA
>ENA-UERN01000422-UERN01000422.1-human-gut-metagenome-genome-assembly--contig:-NODE-422-length-51629-cov-8.200962_pt1 | contig 51629 bp, 46 predicted proteins | sample MGYA00242950_ERZ507950 | MGnify/ENA primary metagenome ERZ507950 (study PRJEB26167, sample SAMN06115515) | human gut metagenome | host: Homo sapiens | place: China:Ningxia | collected 2014-11-26...
AGCAATGCCGCCCCCGCAGGCAGTCTGCCGCCCTTCTTCCGTCACACGCGCCTCACGATAGTAAGGCGCGGTTGATACCGCTAACGACTCGCAGAGACTCGTGGCAAAGCCACGTACACCGCACCCGATTCCGCAGGCCGCGCAGCTCTTCGAGCCTCAATCTCGCAATGTAGCGGGGTCGAGGGGCAAGACCCCTCGCGTTCTCTTGGGGGATTTAAAGGGGGCCGTTCTCTCACGTGAGAGAATGACCCCCTTTGTTCGCACCCCTGCGGCACGCAGGGACTAAGGTGCAGCGCTGCGCGCTGCTTACTTTTTGTTAGGATTATAATAATCCGTCTCCTCCGGCAGGACAATCGGCAGCCCGTTCTGATACACCGGAAGCGTCTGGAACTTGAATCTCGACACCTTGTGCTTGCGGTCGATCTGCTCCTTGATGGCGGGGGCGACCTCGCCCTTGCGGATGTACTCGTTCACCGCGTGGTAGGTAAAGCCGAGGTTGTCCTCGTCCGTCTTGCCGGTCAGGCCGTCGGACGGCGGCTTGATGAGGAAGCGCTCGGGCAGACCCAGCTCTGCGCCCAGCGCGATGACCTCCTCGGTCGTGTACATGCCGAGCGGCGAGAACGCGCCCGCGCTGTCGCCGTAGATCGTGCAGTAGCCGACCCAGTCCTCGGAGAGGTTCGAGGTATTGATGACGATGCCGCCCTCCTCGCTCTGCGCGATGGCGTACAGCGTCGCCATGCGGATGCGGGACGGCAGGTTCACCTTCGTCTGGCGGCTCGCGTCGATGCCCACGCGCGCCATCTCGTCGAGAATGCCGCTCGTGCCGCCGTGAATATTGAACGTGTAGTGGCGGATGTTCAGCACGTCGACAAGGCCGTTGGAATAGTCGATGTCCGGCTGCACGCCGTCGGGCATCAGCACACCGACGACATTCTCGCGACCGTAGGCCGCCACGCTCAGCGCCGCCGTGACGGAGCTGTCCTTGCCGCCCGAAATGCCGATGACGGCGGTCTTGCCTCCGCAGGCCTTCATCTGCGCGCGCATCCAGTCGAGAAGGCCCGGAAGCTGCTGCTTTGCGTTGAATTCTGCCATAGTCTTTTGCTCCTTCATATTACTTCAGCAAAGCGGGAAGGCTCCCCTCCCTGCTGAGAAAAAATTTGCTTTTGTTGTACCACACTTCCGCTAAGCTTTCAAGTACCCTTCGGCCTGCTTTAAAAACATTTCCCGATATTTGCCGTTCTGCGCCATCAGCTCCGCGTGCGTGCCGGATTCTATGATTCTTCCATCGGAGAGAAGATAAATTCGATCCGCGTCCACGACCGTGGAGAGCCGGTGCGCGACCATAACGGTGGTCGTCGGCGAGCGGTCGAAAATCAGCTTTGCGATGCGGTACTCGGCGATCGGATCCAGCGCGCTGGACGGCTCGTCGAGGATGAGCAGCCCAAATTCGCTGTGCAGCAGCCGCGTCAGGCATAGGCGCTGCGCGTCTCCGCCCGAGAGCACCGCGCCGTTTTCGTCGAACTCCTTCGTGACCTGCGCGTCCAGAGAAAGCCGCAGGCCGACCTCCGCAAGGCAGGATTTGAGTCGCGCATCGTCCGCGTCGGCGTAGGCCGTCATATTTTCGCGGACAGACAGCGCGTACAGGCGGGACTGCTGAAACGCGATGCCGATCCTGCCGCGCAGCGTGCTCACGTCATAGTCCGCAATTGGGCGGCCGTTGATCTGCACCGTTCCTCCGTCCGCGTCGTACAGGCGGAGCAGGAGCTTTGTGAGCGTCGTCTTCCCCGCGCCATTTTCGCCGACGATGGCGATCTTTTCTCCGGGCGCGATGGCAAGACTCAGATCACAGATGGCAAACTCATCGCTGCCGCCGTAGCGGTAGGACACATGGTCGAATCGGACGGAAAACGGGCCGTCTGACGCTTTTTCGCCGTCTGTCGACGCTTCGATGGTCGAATCTGTGTCGAAAAAGCGCTGCACCTTCTGCGCGTAGGCAACGCCTAAGGCGACCTGCGAGCTCCACCAGCCGAGCGCGTTGAGCGCCTCCTTGAGCGCGAGCGACGAGGCGATCAGCGTCGCATAGACGCCAATGCCGCCGATATTGCCAGACATCACGCCCCACGCGACATAGACGGGCACGGCAAACGTCGTGCCGAGCTGCGCGAGGTTTACCAGGAGGTCAATCAAAAATTCCTTTGCGCCGTATTTTCGATAGATCGCAGCCCTGCTCTTCACAGAGCCGTCGAACAGCGAAAAAAGCGGCTTTTTGATGTTTGACGCGCGCAGGTCTGCGACCGCCGTATGATCAAAAAACAGCCGTCGCAGATAGTCAGCCTTCCGCTGGTCGTTGACCATGGCCGTCTCACGCTCCACGGACACCCTGCTCCAGTAAATTTGCGCATACGCGACAAACGCAGAGCAGCCCAGAACGATGAGCAGCAGCGCAACGCCCTGCGACGCGATCAGCGCGCCGTAGACAATGCATTTCGCGACGCCGCTCAAAAGCGAGAAGAGATTTTGCAGCGTCTCCGACGACTGCGAGGCAAATTTCTCCGTCGTTAGCTTGTAGCTGTCGAAATAGCTCGGATCGTCAAAGTGCCGGTAGTCGACCATCAGGGCTTTTTCGTAGATCGACCGCTCGATCGTCCCCTCGATCTCCTGCTTTTTCCACCGGAGGTAAAAATCCTCGTACGCCGCGTGGAGCAGATCAAGCGCCAGCGCGAGCAAAAGGTATGTCAGGCCCGTCAAAAATGCCGCTTCAAACGGCTTTCCCGCTTCGATCATTTCGATCACCGCCTGCGCCAGCGTCGCGGAAAAATACCCCGCCGCCGGCACAAACAGCACCGATGAGATAAACGAGCCGACCATTAAGGTCTTGCCGTACTTCCACCAGGGCGCTAAAAGGAAGCAAATGCTGCCCCAGCCCTGCCTGAGCTTTCCAACCGTCTTCTCCGGAATCAACCTTCTTTCTGTAATTGTCGTTGGTTTTATTCTTACTTAAACTGATTCACCGTCGCGGCATTATTTTCCCACGCGGCAGGCCGCGCGGGAGCCCTGTTTTATTCCATGTCTTGCGGCGGCGAAGTGAATCCGCCGCTCGCGCCGCCGGACTTCCGGCGAAAGGCCACGCTATCCCTCACTTAAACTTGTGCCACTCATTAACAGCCATCTCATCGCAGCGGTTGTTGTACTCATTCTCCGCGTGGCCTTTGACCCAGTGGTAGTGCATTTCGTGCCGGGCGATGAGGGACAAGAGTTGCTCCCACAAATCGACGTTCAGCGCGGGCTTTTTGTCGCTTTTGACCCAGCCGCGCTGCTTCCAGCCGTAGACCCAGCGCTTTTCCAGCGCGTCGATGACGTAGCGCGAGTCGGAATAGAGTTCCACGACGCACGGCTCTTTTAAGAGCCGCAGCGCCTCGATGACGGCGGTGAGCTCCATGCGGTTGTTCGTCGTGCTCGCCTCGCCGCCGGAGAGCTCGCGCTCGTGCGCGCCGTATTTGAGCACCGCGCCCCAGCCGCCGGGGCCGGGGTTGCCTGAGCACGCTCCGTCGGTATAGATAATGACCTGTTTCATGCGTTTCCTCAATAAGAGCTGATCTCGAGCGATGCATCGTCCTCGCCCGGCGTGATCGAACGAATTTCGACCGTGTACTTCATTTCCGGCGAGACGACGATCTCGACGCGGTCGCCGACCTTTTTCCCCAGGATGGCCTTGCCGACGGGCGATTCCTTGCTGATGAGGCCCTTGAGCGCGTTCTGCCGCAGGGTGGTCACGAGCTGGATGTTCTGCTCTTTCCCCAGTTTTTCGTTATAGAGCGCCACGTGGTCAAAAAGGCCGACGGTGCCCTCTTTTTCGTTCACTTCGATGACCTTCGCCGTCGCGATCATGCGCTCCAAGTAACGGATGCGGCTCTCGTTGCGGTTTTTCTCCTGCTTGGCGACCTTGTACTCGTAGTTTTCGCTCAAGTCGCCGAACGCGCGCGCCGTCTGCACATCTTCGATGAGCTTGGGGCGAAGCTCCAAACGGCGGTGCTCCAGCTCTGCCTTCATCTTGTCAATGTCGACCTGTGTCAGTTCGTCATACATGGTGTGTTCGCTTCCTTTTTTGCTCAATAACTGCCGCTCTGCGCGTGCTGACGCTTGACGCGCGCGACGCGCTGGGCGTATTCCTCGCGGTCCAGAATGCCCGCGTCATATAAGACCTTCAAACTCTCAAGCCGGTCCTCGCAGCTGTCCATGTGGACAGAATGCACCTCGCCGCTGTCGGCCTGCTTCCTGCGCGCGATCTCCCAGCGCTTTTCGCTGTGTGCGCGCTCATCGGCGTGGCGCTGCTCGTTTCTCTCCCACTCGTCGGCGCGGTGCTGCTTGTGGAGCGCCTTGATCTCTGTCGGGCTCGGGCGCTTTTTTTCCGTCTGCCCGCGCAGCGCATCAAGATCCTCGGCTGTGCGCTTTGCCTTTTTGATGAGCTCGTCGGGCGATGCCGAAATGCTGCCCGTTTCCCGATCATTGACCTTTTTGTCCTCGTTGGCGACAGCCGCCTTAAACCACCAGACAAGTGCGATGATAATAAGGATCAAAACTTCTCCCATTGTCCGCGCTCCTTTCTCTTACAGCCGGTCCAGAATGTCCCTGCGCTTTTCCTGATACTCCTCTTCCGTAATGAGGCGGCGGTCGTAAAGGGTCTGCAACTCCTCGAGCCGCACCTCCGCATCGGATTTTCTTTCCTTTGCACCGTCGTCCGTCTCGTCGGTGATCTCATAGCCGCCGTTGTACTTCACAACGCCCGCCGCGAGCAGGAAATTGTAGATGCCCATGCCGAAGGCCATCAGGCACCAGATGGCCTTGAAGCCGATCATCGCGCCGATGCTCGGAATGGTAAACAGGCCGAACACGCCCATCGCGCACGCGATAACGCCCGACAGAATGCTCGCGCTTTTGCTGGGCTTATAGTGGATGTTTCTTCTCATGGTGACCTCCCTTTATTTTCTTTTCTCTTTCAAAGGAAATGCAGCGCGTCACGCTGCTGCATAGCACACCCCCCATTTTCTTTCCCGAGAAAGAAAACGGGCGGTGTGACCGTCCAAAAGAAAGGTGTCTGCATTGTATGTCTTCCCTTGAACATCCTTTTTGCCTGCGGATTGCACTGCCTGCCAAGTGTTGTATCTAAACGACTTGGTTTGCTTCTATCTCCGCTGTCGCTCTGCCTGCGTATCGGCAGTCTCCATCAATTTCCGTCTATTTCGGATATACTACTGTACTTCATTATAGTGGACAGAAGCGTTTCTTTCCAGCAAATTCTGGTTTACATGCAGAGTTTTTCCGCAAGTTTGGTGTTACACACCGTGTTCTGCCTTTCGGCAGACCAATTCGTCCAGTGAAAGATCATAAAAATCGGCCAGCGCAATGAGCGTCGACATCCGCGGTTCACTTTTTCCGTATTCATACGCCTGATAAGCGCGGACGGTCACACCGATCGACAACGCAACATCGCTTTGTTTTAGCCCGCGCTCCTGTCTCAGTTTTAAGATATATTCGTGAAAACTCATTTCTGTTTCCTATTGGCATGAAGTTTTCTTCGTGTTACAATAAAGGAAACATGAAGAAAACTTCGTTTATTGTTGAGGTTATTGTATGCTGCATCTTTACGAATCCCTGTTCCGTGCCGGATATGGCGAACATCCGACACGCTTTTTGTCAAAGGACGAACTCGACGATTATCGGGCATCCTTGTCCTATTACAATTCACAGTATCTTGAATTGCTCGCCATGCTTAACACCGAACAGTCCGTTCTCTTCAAAAAATTACAGGACAATCGCTCTGACATTATCGGTCCTGAGCGCGACGCTTCTTTTCGCTGCGGCCTGTGTGTCGGCCTAAAGCTCGGCAGTCTTTCTTCGCTTCTGCTCTCATCAATGCGGCGAGCGAAGCAATGCCGCTATTTCGCAAGCAGTCTGCCGCCGGGCTACCGTCACTCGCGCCTCACGATAGTAAGGCGCGGTTGCTGTCAGGTCGCGACTCACAGGGATTCATGGCGAAGCCATGTACACCGCACCTGATTACCCGCAAGGGGTATGCCACATCCGTAAGGCAGCAGAGCTGCCAACGGCTGTGCAATGCGCAGCGTGTGCAGTCATTCAAGCTACAGACTGCCAATGTGCGGGGTCAAGGGGCAGGGCCCCTTGCGTTCTCTTGGGGGTCCAAGGGGGCCATTCTCTCACGTGAGAGAATGGCCCCCTTTCCCGTGCAGCGCCAAAGGCGCTGCCACCCCTCCGCGCGACGCGCGGAAAAGAGGGCCGAGGCCTTACGCCTCGTCATCCTCCTCATGCTCTGTGAGCGCCATGGAAATGACGCTGTCTCCCTCTTCCTTGAAGCGCATGACGATCACGCCCTGCGTGGCTCTGCCCGTCGTGCGGATGGCCTCCACCGGCGTGCGGATGAGGATACCCGCGCGCGTGACGAGCAGCAGATCCTCGCTGCCGTCCACGACCTTGACGCCGACGATGCCGCCGGTCTTTTCGGTCACCATATAGTTCTTGATGCCGAGGCCGCCGCGGTTCGTGATGCGGTATTCCTCGACCGGTGTCTTCTTGCCGTAGCCCTTTTCGGTGATGGTCAGGACTTTCTTGCCCTCCTGGGCGCGGGCGGCGCCAACGACATAGTCGCCCTCGCGCAGCTTGATGCCGCGCACGCCGACCGCCGTGCGGCCCATCGCACGGACATCGGTCTCGTCAAAGACGACCGCCATGCCGTCGTGCGTGGCGATCAGAATCTTCTGCTCGCCGTCCGTCTCGCGCACGCTCACCAGCTCGTCGCCCTCGTCGAGGTTCAGCGCGCGGATGCCGTTGTTGCGCAGATTCTTGAGCGTCTCGACCGGCAGACGCTTCACCGTGCCGTTGCGCGTCACCATGGTGAGGAACAGATTTTCGGCGTTCAAGTCGCGGAAGTGGATCATCGCCTGCACGCGCTCGCCCGTCTCCACCTGGATGATGTTGACGATGTTTGTGCCCTTGGCAGCCTTGCCGCTCTCGGGGATCTGATAGCCCTTCTTGCGGTACACCTTGCCAGTGTCCGTAAAGAAGAGGATATAGTCGTGGGTCGAGGCGGTGAACACGTCGACCACCGTGTCCTCGTCGCGGGTGGTGATGCCCTTCTTGCCCATGCCGCCCTTACTCTGCGCGGTGTATTCGCTCGCGCTCGTGCGCTTGATGTAGCCGTTGCGGGTCAGGGTGAAGACGCACTGCTCCTCCTCGATGAGGTCTTCAATGTCGATCTCGTCCTCGACCTCCTGAATTTCGGTCTTGCGCTCATCGCCGTACTTGTCGCGGATCTCAAGAAGCTCGTCCTTCAAAACGCCCTTGAGCATCGTCTCGTTGGAGAGAAGCTCGACAAAGTAGGCGATCTTTTTTTCCAGCTCGTCAAACTCGTTCTGGAGCTTTTCGCGGTCGAGGCCCTGCAAGGCCTTCAGGCGCATATCGAGAATGGCCTGTGCCTGCACGTCGGAGAGCGAGAAGCGTTCCATCAGCTTTTCCTTCGCGTCGTCGTAGCTCGTGCGGATGATGTGGATGACCTCGTCGATGTTGTCCTGCGCAATGAGAAGACCTTGCAGCAGGTGCTCGCGCTCGCGCGCCTTTTTGAGGTCATACTGCGTTCTGCGCGTGATGAGCTCTTCCTGGAAGGTAAGATACTCGTCGATGATATGGCGCAGGGACAGGATTTTCGGCTGCTTCTGGTTGTCGACGAGCGCCAGCATGTTGATGGCGAAGCTCGTCTGAAGCTGCGTCTGGGCGAACAGGCGGTTTAAGACCACCTGCGGGTTCGCGTCGTGCCTGACTTCGATGACGATGCGCATGCCCGTGCGGTCGGTCTCGTCGCGGATGTCGGAAATGCCCTCCAAACGCTTGTCGTTCACCTGGTCGGCCATGTTCTTGATGAGCATGCGCTTGTTCACTTGATACGGAAGCTCGGTGACGATGATGCGCGTGCGGTCGCGGCCGAATTCTTCAAATTCCGTGCGGGCGCGCAGGATGATCTTACCGCGGCCCGTGGCGTAAGCCGCGCGGATGCCGCTGCGGCCCATAATGATGCCCTTGGTCGGGAAGTCGGGGCCCGTGACGTGCTGCATCAGGTCATAAAGCGTCGCCTCGGGATTGTCGAGCACGCAGACGCAGGCGTTGATGACCTCGGTCAGGTTGTGCGGCGGGATGTTCGTCGCCATACCGACGGCGATACCGGAAGAACCGTTGACCAGCAGGTTCGGGAAGCGCGCGGGCAGCACGCGGGGCTCCTTGCGGCTCTCGTCGAAGTTCGGGTCCCAGTCGACGGTCTCCTTATCGATGTCGCGCAGCATTTCGTTCGCGATCTTCGACATTCTGGCCTCGGTGTATCGGTAGGCGGCCGGAGGGTCGCCATCAATGGAACCGAAGTTGCCGTGGCCATCGACGAGCATATAGCGCATGGAGAAGTCCTGCGCGAGACGCACGAGCGCGTCGTACACCGACGCGTCGCCGTGCGGATGATAGCGGCCCAGCACGTCGCCGACGCAGGTCGCCGACTTTTTGAACGCCTTGTCGCTCGTCAGGCCGTCTTCGTACATGGCGTACAGGATGCGGCGGTGGACAGGCTTCAAGCCGTCGCGCACATCGGGCAGCGCGCGCCCGACGATGACCGACATCGCGTATTCAATGTAGGAGGACTGCATCTCGTGCACGAGCTCGCTCTGCACGATCTTTTGGTTGGGGAATTGAATGTCTTCGGGTTTGTAATCCACGTTTTTGTGTGCCATTTTCTTCGTCCTCCTCTCTTAAAAGTCCAGATTGACCGCGTATTTCGCGTTCTGTTCGATGAATTCCTTGCGCGGCTCGACCTTCTCGCCCATCAGCACCGTGAACGTCTCGTCGGCGAGCACCGCGTCCTCGAGCGTGATGCGCTTGAGTGTGCGCTTTTCGGGGTCCATGGTCGTCTCCCACAGCTCATGCGGGTTCATTTCACCAAGACCTTTGAAGCGCGAAATATCGACCTTTGCGTTCGGATTGTCGCCGCGCAGCTCGGCGGAGTATTGATCGCGCTCCTCCGGCGTGAAGGCAAGGCGCGTCGTCTTGCCGCGTGTCAGCTTGAAAAGCGGCGGCACCGCGGCATAGACATAGCCGTTTTCAATGAGCGGGCGCATATAGCGGAAGAAGAACGTCAGCAGCAGCGTCCGGATGTGCGAGCCATCGACATCGGCATCCGCCATGATGATGACCTTATGATAGCGGAGCTTATTGATATCGAAATCCTCGCCAAGGCCGGCGCCGAGCGCGATGATGACGGGCTGGAGCTTGTCGTTGCCGTAAATTTTGTCGGCGCGCACCTTTTCGACGTTGAGCATCTTGCCCCAGAGCGGCAGGATCGCCTGGAAGCGCGAGTCGCGTCCCTGCGTGGCGCTGCCGCCTGCCGAGTCGCCCTCTACGATGTAGAGCTCGGTGAGCTCGGGGTTATTTTCGTTGCAGTCGCGCAGCTTGTCGGGCATCGCCGCGCCGCCGAGGGCGCTCTTGCGGCGGATGGACTCGCGCGCCTTGCGCGCGGCCTCTCGCGCGCGGTTGGCCGTCATCGCCTTATCCAAAATCGTGCGCGCCACGACGGGGTTCTCCTCAAGGAACTGCATCAGCCGGTCGGAGACGATGCCGTCGACCAGTGTGCGGATCTCGGAATTTCCGAGCTTTGCCTTCGTCTGACCCTCGAACTGCGCGTTCGTGAGCTTGACGGAAATGACGCAGGTCAGGCCCTCGCGGCAGTCTTCGCCGCTTACTTTGTCGCCCTCTTTGATGATGCCGTTTTTGATGCCGTAGGCGTTCAAAACGCGCGTGAGCGCGGCCTTGAAGCCGGTCTCGTGCATGCCGCCCTCGGGCGTGTGGACGTTGTTGGCGAACGACAGGATATTTTCCTGATAGCCGTCGTCATACTGGAGCGCCAATTCCGCGAACGAATCGCCCCTCATGCCGCTCATATAGATGACGTTATTGTGCAGCGGCTCTTTCTTCTTGTTGAGCCACGTGACGAATTCGCGGATACCGCCCTCGTAGCACATCGAGTCACGGCGCTCGCTCTCGGGCTTTTCTTCACTCTCAAGGCGCTTATCCTCGATGGTGATGCGAAGACCCGCGTTCAGAAACGCCTCCTCGCGCATGCGGGTGTGCAGCGTTTCGTAGGAGTATTCGAGTTCTTCGAACATCTCGGGATCGGGCTTGAACGTAACGGTCGTGCCCGTGTGGTCGGTCGAGCCGATGATGGTCATCTCCTGCGTGATCTTGCCGCGGGAGAATTTCATCTCGTAGATGTTGCCGTTTTTGTGCACCTGCACCGTCAGCCATTCAGACAGCGCGTTGACAACGCTCGCGCCGACGCCGTGCAGACCGCCGGAGACCTTGTAGCCTCCGCCGCCGAACTTGCCGCCTGCGTGCAGCACGGTGTAGACGACCTCGAGCGCGGGACGGCCCGTCTGCGCCTGAATGTCGACCGGAATACCGCGGCCGTTATCCACAACGGTGATGGTGTTGCCCTCGTTGATCGTCACCTTGATCTCTGTGCAGTAGCCCGCAAGCGCTTCGTCGATGGAGTTATCCACAATTTCATAGACAAGGTGGTGCAGGCCGCTCACCGACGTCGAGCCGATGTACATGCCCGGGCGCTTGCGCACCGCCTCAAGCCCCTCGAGAACTTGAATTTCCGAGGCGTTATAGTCGTTGTTTTCATCCACCGCCGTGGATTGCAGGATCTCATTTTCTGCCATTTGGGTTCTCCTTTCGTCATCAGGCAGGAAGAACCGGGTCGGAGCCCTTTCCGGCCCGTTTCTCCCTGCCTCGAGCACTATTTTGATGGGAAAGCCGCTTACATCGCGGCTGTTGTTTTCTTCTTTTGAATCACGCAGTAAATACCGTACACCAGCGCCTGACTCATTAGGTACAGAAACAAAATGCCCGTGATCGGCCCGACGGGAAACGTCGAATCCGCACCATGGAACTGCCAGAGCACTTCGCATGCAAGCCAGAAGAGCGCCGACACCTTCATTTTCTTCCGAAAGAGCCACTTGTCGCCCTCGTCCGTTTTGAGCCGCCACGTGAAATACACCGTCAGCAGCGTGAAAAAGCCGAGCGCGATGGGCAGTATCCAGCGCTCATTGCGGGGAAGGGAAAAGGGACTTGCCAGCATTGTCAAAGCAACGGGGATCTTCATGTCTGCTCCTCCATTCTCTTTTGCAGTGTTTGGCTCGAAAGCTCGGATAAATAAACCAATTGCGGGTGATACGGGTGGTCGCACACTAAAAACGACTTGGGAATGTCCTCGCAGGCGTCGATGACCAGACTTTCATCCTCCGCCCGCCTAAGAAATTCTGATGTTCTCTTCGATTGCGACGTGATCTCGAGATCAAAGACGCCGATGATGTGCTTTTCTGGCAGCATGACATTGTTGCCGATGTGCAGGTACATGGTACCTCCTCAGATATCGCGCCCAAAGGGCGCGGGGTGGTCTCCCATTGGCATGGGAGTGCGCAGTCAAAGGGGGGATTCTCTTTCCAAAGAGAATCCCCCCTTTGGAACCCTAAGAGAAATGCGAGGGGAGTCCCCCTCGACCCCCGACATTGCGGGTTTGCAGCTTGAATAACTGCACGCGCTGCGCAGTGTGGGTGCGGTGTACATGGCTTCGCCATGAATCTTCTGCGAGTCGTCACCACTCTCAACCGCGCCTTACTGTCGTGAGGCGCGAGTGACGTTTGCTTGGCGGCAGACTGCGTGCGGAATGCGGCATTGCTTCGCTCGCCGCATTGATAAGTCTCCCAGTAGACGGTGATTACTGCGCACTCCTACAAGATCAGCAGAGCGGCAGCGGATAGTAGGATCAAATCAAATCGTATAGCAACTTCAACGCGGCAACGCCGCGCGCAGACATTTCCATTCCGGAGGCATAAGAGTTGTTCAAAATCGAGGCTGCCAATCTAAACGCCTTTCTTTTGGACGGTCACACCGCCCGTTTTCTTTCTCGGGAAAGAAAATGGGGGGTGTGGTCTTGCCGCCCGCAGGCGGCATCTCCCAGCCGCATAGGTGCGGCTAAACTACCGCTCCCTGCGAGATGTGAAACACCTTGCCACTGAGCAAGGTTCCAAGTCTATCCTCTTCACAGCACGTGATAAACACCTGCCCGCCAAGGATGCGGTTGAGCACATATTCCTGCCGCCGTGGGTCCAGCTCGGACAGCACGTCGTCGAGCAATAACAGCGGTGTGCGGGATGTGATCTCGCGATAAATCTCCCGCTCGGCGAGCTTGAACGCCAGCGCCGCCGTGCGGGTCTGGCCCTGAGACGAAAACTGCCTTGCGTTCACGCCGCCGATCGTCACGGCGATATCGTCCTTATGCGGGCCGGAAAGGCACATTCTTGATGCCCGTTCCGCCGCCGCGTGCGATGCCTGATGCGCGCGCAGCTGGTCGTAAATCGTTTCAATTGGCGCGAGCGGGTCTGAAATGGTCGAAACCGTCTGGTATTCGACGCCCAGCTCTTCCCTGCCGCCGGAGCATTCGCGGTGCGCGATGCCCGCATATTCCTTCAATCGCTCGCAGAACCGCGCACGGTAGTAGATGATGACCGCGCCGCTCTGCGCCATGCGCATGTCAAATTCCGGCAAAGTATCAAGAAGCGACGGATACTCCTCGCTGTCGCGCAGAATGCGCGTTTTGTGCTCGTAGGCGCGGTGATAGTCGCTGAGCGCCTGCGCGTAGCGCGCGCGCAGTTGGCAGAGCGCGTCGTCCATGAACTTGCGCCGCGCCGCCGCGCCGTCGCGGATCAGCAGCAGATCCTCCGGACAGAAGTAGACCGCGCCGAGCACGTCGCTGAGGTCGCTCCCCTTTTTCACGGGCACCTTATTGATGAGAATTTTTCGTCTTCTCCCCGCGGCGAGCGCGATCTCGAGCAGAAAATCTCGGTTGCGCGCAAACGCGTTCGCCTTGATGCTGCATTCGCTCTTGCCGAACGAAATGAGCTCTTTTTCCGCCCTCGCGCGCGGCGAACGGGCGGACGAGAGATAGACGATGGCTTCGAGCAGGTTCGTTTTTCCCTGCGCGTTCTCACCGACGATGACGTTGCAGTCCGGCGCGAACGTGACATTCAGCGCGTCGTAATTGCGAAAGTTCTGCAGCGCCAACGCGTCAATTCGCATAGGAGACCGTCAGCTCTTTGCCGTCGAAGGCGACCGTGTCGCCCGGACGGATCTTCTTGCCGCGCATCGTGCAGACCTCGCCGTTGACCGAAACGTCGCCGTTCTGGATGACGATCTTCGCCTCGCCGCCCGTGCCGACTAAATTCGCCAGCTTCAAGAGGTCCTGCAATTTGATAAATTCCGTGGTGATGGTAATGTCAGTCATAAAAAGTCCTTTACAAAGCGATTCCTATCAGAAATCGTTGTACCATTTTATACGATATGGATTCAGTTTTTTGTCTCAATTTGCCTTCAGGCGCACGGGCAGCACCATGTAGAGGAAGTTCTCTTCGCCCTCGACGGGAACAATGATGGCCGGCGAAATGCCGGTGTTGAGCTCCATTCTCACGGTGTCGGCGGGCGCGTAGCGCAGCGCGTCCATCAGATAACGGTTGTTGAAGCCGATCTCAAGCCCCTGACCGTCGCCCGCGATGCGGCAGACGTCCTTTGCGTCGCCGTTGGCGGTCTTGGCGGACATCGTCACCTTGTCCTCGCCGAACTGGCAGCGCACGGGGCTCTTGAGCTTTTCACTGATGACGACGCTCACGCGCTCGAGGCTCTGGAGCATCGTCTTCGTGTCGACGACGACGTTGATGGGGTTTCTGCGCGGGATGGCGTTCTTATAATCGAGGAATTCACCCTCTAAGCGGCGGCAGATGAGCTCGGTCTCACCGACCTCGAAGAGAATATGGCGCTGGCCGAGCGTGATGGTCACGACCTCGTCGATCTCCTCGCAGATGCGCTCGACCTCATTGAGCGCCGTGCCGGGCGCGACGAACGAGAACGCGCCGCCCTCGATCTTTTCAAGTGCTTCCTTGCGAAGCGCAAGGCGGAAGCCGTCGACGGAGACGACGGTCAGCCCCTCGGCAGATACCTCGAACAGCGAGCCCATATGCACGGGGCGCGCCTCGTTCGTCGAAACGGCGAAGCTCGTCTGCTGGATCATGGTCTTGAGCGTCTTTTCGGCGATCTGGACGGCGTACTTCTCCTCGACCTCGGGCAGCTCGGGGAAATCGGCGGCGGAGAGGCCCATGATGTCGAAATCCGCGTCGCCGCAGGTCAGGTGGATCAAAAATTTGTCGTTTGCGGTGAAGGTCACGACGTCGTCGGGCAGTCTTCTTAAGATCTCGCTGATCAGGCGCGCGTTGACGACCAGCTCGCCGGACTCCTCGACCTCGGCGGCAAACTTCGTGCGGATGCCGGTCTGCATGTTGTAGCCTGAAACGGTCAGGCTCTCGCCGCCGCAGGTCAGCAGCAGTCCTTCGAGCGCAGGGATGGAGCTTTTCGCCGCGACGGCGCGGGAGGCGGTATTGACTGCATTTTGCAGCAGCAGCTTTTCGCAGGAAAATTTCATAGCGGCGTTCCTTTCGTAAAACGGATGATTTTTTCTCTTTTGGAAAAGAAAAAGGATAGTTTTTAGAAATAGCAGCAGTAGGGGCGCAAAAATGTGGAAAACCCAATTTTTGCCCGAAGTGGCAAGGAAAATTTATCCCTCATGGGTTGTTGAAAAGTTCTATCACTTTCCACACCCAAAATTTTGAAAAAATGTTTCCACAGCTTCCCTCTGCACAACCCTGTGGATAATGTGGAAAACTTTGTTATCTCTTGGAGTTGATGTTAATAGTGATCTCTTTGATCGTCTGGTTGAAGACGGGATCGGATTTCATCTTCTTTTCGATCTGCTCGAGCGAGTGGAGCACGGTCGTATGGTCGCGCTTGCCGAACTCGCGGCCGATATCGGGCGTCGACAGATTCGTCATGCGGCGCACGAGGTACATCGCGGCCTGACGGGCGTTGACGGCCTCGCGGCTTCGAGACGGGCCCTTGATGACCTCTTCGTCGATGCCGAAGTAGCGCGACGTTTCGGTGATGATCATCGCCGCCGTGGGGGCGAGATTCGCGTTCTTTTTCATAAAGTCCTCGACCGCGCGGTGCGCGGCGTCGGCGTCCATCTCGCGTCCGATGAGATCGCGGTAGGCGAGAATCTTGTTCATCGTGCCCTCGAGCTGGCGGACGTTGGATGTGACATTCTCGGCAATGTAACGCGCAATGTCGTCGTCGATGACGGTGCCCCACTGCGCAGCCTTATTCTTCACGATGGCAAGGCGCGTTTCAAAATCGGGCGGCTGCACATCGACAAGTAAGCCCCACTCAAAGCGCGTGCGCAGGCGGTCGTCGAGAAGGTGCATGTCAGAGGGTGGTCTATCAGAGGTCAGGACGATCTGGCGGCCGGCCTCGTAGAGCGTGTTGAACGTATGGAAAAATTCGTTCTGCACCTGCTCCTTGCCCGCGACAAACTGCACGTCGTCCACGAGCAGCAGGTCCGCGTCGCGGTACTTCGCGCGGAACTCGCTGCCGCGGCCCGCGCGCACGAGCTCGATGAATTCGTTGATGAAATCATCGCCCTTGATGTAGATGATCTTCGCGGACGGGCGCGTCGTGCGGATCTGGTGGGCGATGGCATAGATCAGGTGCGTTTTGCCAAGGCCGGAGTCGCCGTAGATAAATAGCGGGTTGTAGTGCCCCACGCCGTCGGCCACGGCGCGCGCGGCGGCATAGGCCATCTTGTTCGATTCGCCGACGACGAACGTGTCGAACGTGAATTCGCCGGAATCGAGCAGCGCGGTGGACTTTTTGACCTCGGGCTCGAAAAGGGCGGTGCTCTCCGCGGTGGAGAGGAGCTTGACGTCGAAATCGGCGGAGTAAATGTCCCGCAGGGAATCCTTGATGCGGTCAGAGAACATGGATTCGATCGTGCTGCGCTTAAAATCGTTCGGGCAGTGGAGATACAGCGTCCTGTCCTTGATGGACACGGCCTCCACCTCGTCGAACCACGTGGAGATGGTCGTCTCAGACAGGTCCTGGCTGAGACGGGAGAGAACGATCTTCCAGATGTCTGCAACAGAGTTCACGGAAGCGCTCCTTTCTTTCTTTGGAATAAACGGCTGTGACAGCCGAAAATTTACTCCCTACATTATACCAAAAAACGCGCGCGAACGCAACACATATTCTAAATATAAAACGCTGTTTTTTGCAGTGCAAAAGCCCTGAAAAACAGGCAAAAGGACACAAGAGATAGTTGCATGTTTCGATACGCGCCACAAGGTTTTGCGGGAAATGGAAACATGCACCGATTTTTGTATTTTTGGTTGACAGAATGCGGCAAAACCGATATAATACTCCCCATATGCCGCATCAATACGGCACTATTTTTATCAACTGCGGTCCGCGGGGAGCTTTCTCCGCCCGCCGTCGAGTAAGTGCAGCGCCTCCAAAAGAGGTGCTGCCGGTAAAATTTTTTCAGGAGGTAAAACGAAATGGCTACTTCTCGCACCTATCAGCCCAAGAAGCGCCAGCGCTCCAAGGAGCACGGCTTCCGCAAGAGAATGTCCACTGCCAACGGCCGCAAGGTTATCGCCCGCCGTCGTGCACGCGGCCGCGCCCGTCTGACCCACTAAAGCGGGAGCAACTTGCGTATCGTATGCTACACATGAAACAATGAGGGACGGCCGATGAGAATGTGTTTCGATCGCCGTCCCTTGCAGGCTATGCGGAGAAATCCGCAAAAGCAGGGAGATCACGCGTGAAAAGCACCACCACCGTCAAGAAAAATTACGAATTCCGCCGGATGTACGCCAAGGGCAAGTCCGGTGTTTCGTCCTACCTTGTGGTGTATTACCGGAAAAACCGGCTCGGACACAACCGCCTCGGCGTCACGGTCAGCACCAAGCTCGGCCACGCCGTCGTGCGCAACCGCGTCCGCCGCCGCATCCGCGAGATCTTCCGCCTGAGTCAGGGGAAGATGAAGCAGGGCTACGACTGCATCGTCGTCGCCCGCACAAGGGCCGCCCACGCGGACTACTGGGAGCTCAAGCGCGCGTTTGAAAAAACGTGCAAAAAGCTCGATTTGTGGGAAACGCAGGCATGAAACGCTTTCTGCTGTTTCTCATCCGGTTTTACCGCAGGGCCATCTCACCCTACCGTCCCCCCTGCTGCCGCTTTATCCCCACGTGCTCTCAATACGCGCTCGAAGCGATCGAGAAGTACGGGGCGGTCAAGGGCGGCTGGCTTGCCTTCAAGCGTATCATGCGGTGCCATCCGTTCTACAAGGGCGGAAAAATCTACGACCCGGTCCCGTGACCGAACCTAAAACCACGGAGGAAACCGAAGAATGTCAACCATCGGCTACTACATTTGCGTTCCCTTCGCCTGGGTCCTGCGCACCTTCTATGAGCTGACCGGCTCCTACGGCTGGGCTCTTGTGCTCTTCACGATCGTCGTGAAGCTCATCACGCTGCCCTTCCAGATGAAGTCGAAAAAGAGCATGATGCGCATGAATCTCTTCCAGCCCAAGATCAAAGAGATCCAGACGAAATATGCCAACAATCCCCAAAAAATGAACGATGAGATCCAGATGCTCTACGCCAAGGAGGGGGTCAACCCCATGAGCGGCTGCCTCTGGAGCTTCCTGCCCTTCCCCATCCTCATCGCTCTGTATTCCATCATCCGTCAGCCGCTCAGCCGCTTCATGATGCTCTCCAAGGGCGTCGTGACGGAGATCACGACCCTTGCCACCACCCTGGGCTACAATGCCGAGCTCGTGCGCAAGGGCTATGAGGAGATCGGCCTTGCCAAGTTCATTTCCGACAACTTTGCGGATTTTTCCGGCAAGTTTGACGGTCTTCTCAACGTGAACTACAATTTCCTCGGCCTTGACCTCACGGTCATGCCGGGGGATGTGTGGAAGGATTTCTTCACCGGCGGCTGGCCCGTGATCGGCGTTGTGCTGATCCCGTTCATTTCCGGTGCTTTGAGCTTCCTGCAGTCCAAGGTCTCCATGTCCGGCAACATCGCCGCTGAGGGCAACGACGCCGCGGCCCGCTCCAACCGCATGATGATGTGGATGATGCCGCTCATGTCGCTGTGGATCGGCTTTACGCTGCCCGCTGCTCTCGGCGTCTACTGGATCGTCAACTCGCTGCTCTACGCCATCCAGGAAAAGGTTCTGACCAAGTACTATAAGAGCCACATGGAGGACGAGCTCAGCGAGAAGGAAAAGCAGAAGCGCGACGACCGTCTGCGCCGCATGGAAGCCGCCCGCGAGCAGCAGCGCAAGTACGCTGCCGAAGAGGCCGAGAAGAAGAGCCTCAAGGAAAAGCGTGCGGAAAAGCAGGCTGCCAAGGCCACAAAAAAGAAAAATTCCACGAGCGAAAGCGGACGCGTCGGCGACCGCCCCTATGCCCGTGGCCGTTCCTACGACCCCGAGCACTACGGAGAATAATTGTAAGGAGCTTGTCTGAATGATCAAGTTTATTGACGTAACGGGCAAGACGGAGGACGAGGCGATCCAGAGTGCGCTCGCGCAGCTGAAGATGGACAGAGACGACGTTTCTGTTGAAATTCTTGAGCGCGCGAAGGCCGGATTCCTCGGCATCGGCAGCGCGCCCGCGCGCGTTCGCGTGAGCTATGACGACGGCAAGGCCGAAGAGGCCAAGCCGGTGGAAAAGCCTGCCGCACCCAAGCCCGAAAAGAAAGTTGAACCCGCTTCTGCGCCCAAGGCCGTGCCCATGTACGCGCCCGAGGTGCTGCAGAAAAAAGAATCCCGTGCAAACGACAAGCCGCGTACCGAACGCGGCGACCGTCCCGCGCGCGAAGACCGCCGCGAGAACCGCGCTCCCCGCGCCGAGCGCGCGGAGCGCCCCGCCCCGCAGCCCAAGCCCATTGTCGACCTCGGCGAAGAGTGCCACGACGAGAAGAGCGAGCAGATCCGCGCGTTCCTCAAGGGCCTTCTTGAGCACATGGACTCCGCCGCTGAGGTCAAGGTCTACGAGAGTGAGAAGGGCCGCTACAAGGTCTTCCTCGAAGGTGAAAAGCTCGGCGCGCTGATCGGCCGCCGCGGCGAAACGCTCGACGCCATCCAGCAGTTGACGAACTACAGCATCAACCGCGGCAGCGAGAAGAACCGCGCCCGCGTGCAGGTCGACGCAGAAAATTACCGCGAAAAGCGCGAGCAGAGCCTCGAGCGCCTGGCGGAAAAGGTCGCCGGCAAGGTGACGAAGTACCGCCGCAATGTCACCCTCGAGCCCATGAACGCCTACGAGCGCCACGTCATCCACACCGCGCTCCAGGATACGCCGAGTGTGACAACGTTCTCCATCGGCACCGAGCCGAACAGAAGAGTTGTCGTTTCTTACGACCGCACAAAAGCATAATGATCCGCGCGTTGCGCGGAGTGGTGATGCAGCGCGTGACGCTGCTGCCAACCAAAAGGGGTATTCTCTTTCCAAAGAGAATACCCCTTTTGAAATCCCCAGAGAAAGGCGAGGGGGCCTTCCCCCTCGACCCCGCACATTGCCGGTCTGTAGCTCGAAGAGCTGCACGCGCTGCGCAATCGGGTGCGGTGTACATGGCTTCGCCATGAATCCCTGCGAGTCGTTACCACTCGCAACCGCGCCTTACTACCGTGAGGCGCGAGTGACGGTAGTTGGGCGGCAGACTGCTTGCCGAATGCGGCATTGCTGGTGCTTGTCGCATTGTGGAGACTGGCGGTGGACGGTGATTACTGCGAACTTCTACAAGATGGGCAGAGCGGCAGCGGGTAGTAGAAGCAGAGGCAAATCGTCTTGCAGGGCTCAACGCGGCTTTGCCGCGCGCAGGTATTGCATTCCGGAGGCATAAAGGTCATTCGCGCCCGAGACCGCCAATCTGAAACCTTTCTCTTGGGGGTTCAAAAGGGGGATATTCTCTTTCGTGAAAGAGAATATCCCCCTTTTACCCGTTCCCCACGTGGGCGTGGGGGTGAGAATCACTTTTTTTGATTTTTAAGTACCCCCAACGATTTGCACAGCGTGTAAGAAAACACCACCAGCGCGGCGGAGATCGCAATCGCGAGCACGTTGCGGCTCTGCTCGGAAAGGGCGAGCGCGCCGGCGGCAAACAGCACAACGATCACGATGCCGGCAAGCATGGCCGCACCGCTGATGATCAGGGTGATCTTCGTGCCTCCGGTCATTTCCTGTTTGTTGAGTTTCATTTTTCTTCCTCCTTGAGCTCGAGCAGCACGGGGCAGTGGTCGCTTCCCATGACCTCAGCTAAGATATCCGCGTTTTCGATGCGGGAGTGCAGGCGTTCGGAGACGATGAAATAGTCGATCCTCCACCCCACGTTCCGTGCGCGCGACTGGGCGCGGTAGCTCCACCACGAATAGGCGTCCGTCTTGTCGGGGTACAGCGTGCGGAACGAATCGAGAAAGCCCGAGGACAAAAGCTGCGTCATCTTGCCGCGCTCCTCGTCGGAAAAGCCGGGGTTAAAGTGGTTCGTCTTCGGATTTTTGAGGTCGATCTCCTCGTGTGCGACGTTTAAGTCCCCGCAGTACACGACGGGCTTGATCGTGTCGAGCTCGCAGAGGTACTGCCGCAGCGCATCCTCCCATTCCATGCGGTACGAAAGGCGGCGCAGCTCGTCCTGCGAGTTCGGCGTGTAGCAGCAGACGAGGTAGAAGTCCGGATATTCACACGTGATGACGCGCCCTTCATGGCGGTGGATGTCCTCGCCAAAGTCATAGGTGACGGAAAGAGGCTCCTGCTTGGTGAACACCGCCGTGCCGGAGTAGCCCTTTTTGTCCGCGCTGTTCCAGTAGATGTGGTACTGCGGCAGGTCAAGTTCGATCTGATGCGGCTGCAGCTTCGTCTCCTGTAGGCAGATGACGTCTGCGTCGATGAAATTCACAAAATCCAAAAAGCCCTTGCCAATGCACGCGCGCAGGCCGTTGACGTTCCATGAGATGAGTTTCATTGGGGAAAAGTCCTCCGAAAGTTTGATGGTGAGACCATTGTACTATCCGGGGGAGGGAAAAGCAATAAAAATCACGGCGAGCCTCCCTCCATGCCGCGCAAAATGCCGCGTTCTGTTAAGCCAAAGCGGCAAAAACCCTCATTTTCTGCAGACTTTTTATCTCTCCACAGAGAAGCGTTTACAACGCTCGCTGACATACGGTAAAATAAACCCAATCACACGGTCTGGAGGAGTTTTTGCATGAAAAAGATCTTTCTCTCCGCGATCCTTGCCGGCGCGGTCATCGCCTTTGGCGGCACAGTGTTCCTGTCGGTGGAAAATACGGTCGTCGGGTCGCTTTTTTTCACGATCGGCCTTTTCGTCGTCTGCACGCGCGGGCTGCATCTGTTCACCGGCAAGGTCTGCTACGTGTTCGATAACGATATGGCCTACGCCAAAACGCTGCCGGTCATCTGGCTGGGGAATCTCGCCGGCACGTCGCTCATCGCGCTTGCCGAGAAGTGCACGCGGCTTGTATCCCTCAGCGCCCGCGCGCAGGGCATTTGTGAACTGAAGCTCTCCGAGCCGCTGTTCGGCGCGTTCATCCTCGCCGCTTTCTGCAACGTGATGATCTACATCGGCGTGGAGGGCTATCGCTCCAACCCGCACGAGCTCGGCAAGTATCTCGCGCTCTTTTTCGGCGTGTGCGTGTTCATCCTCTGCGGCTTTGAGCACTGCGTGGCGAATATGTACTACTTCACGATGGGCGGCGCGTGGAGCGGCCGCGCGGTTTTATATCTGCTCGTGATGACGGTCGGCAATGCCGTCGGCGGGGTTGCCGGGCCGATGGCGAGGAAAGTATTGTCCCGCTGAGGGACGGGAATTCCCTGCGTGCCGCAGGGGTGCGCAGGCAAGGGGGCCATTCTCTCACGTGAGAGAATGGCCCCCTTGAACCCCCAAGAGAACGCGAGGGGAGGGCCCCTCGACCCCCGACATTGCCGGTCTGGGGCTTGAAGAGCTGCACACGCTGCGCAATCGGGTGCGGTGTACATGGCTTCGCCATGGATCTTCTGCGAGTCGTTACGTCTCTCAACCGCGCCTTACTATCGTGAGGCGCGTGTGACGTTTGTCTGGCGGCAGACTGCCTGCGGAATGCGGCATTGCTGCGCTCGCCGCATTGTGAAAATCAGAGTTCGATCTTGCCGTGTTTTTCCTCGTAGGCTTCGATCGCGTCGCGGATTAAGATCAGAATTTCGTTGTTTGCGCTGCGGCCCTCGTAGTCGGCAACGACGTGAAGTTTATGGAGCATCGTTTCATCAATGCGAATAGATAAGCTCTTAATAGCCATAGAAAAACCTCAAAATAAAGTTATTGTGTATTTACAATAAGCTCGTTTTGAAGTATTATGCGTTTAGTAGATATATAATATATCTAAAATATGTTCGGAGGTTTTGCTATGACAGACTATCAGAAAATGTACTTGATCCTGTTCAACGCCATCACCGACGCACTTGCTCAGATCGAAAAGCAAAATTACGGCGACGCAAAATCCACACTCATCGCTGCCCAGCAAAAAGCAGAAGAAATGTATATCACAGCACAGAACTGAAGTAGCGGCAGCCCAAAGCGGCGAGCGCAGCAATGCCGCGCCGTCAGAAGAGCGGGGAGGATAATCCAAAAAGGAGGGGCTGCGCCCCTCCCTTTTGGTCGTTAGGGGGTGCAGGGGGCGAAATCGAAACGCCCCCTGCCTTTCTCTTGGGGGATTCAAAGGGGGAGGTTCTCTTTTGAAAGAGAACCTCCCCCTTTGCCTGCGCATCTCCCGACGGGAGATAAAATTCAAAAAACACTTGTACGATTTTTCTCTCCGTGATAAAATACAATATTAAGACAAAAATAGGAGAAGACTGCCGCGTTTTGCGGCAAAAACACCCCGGAAAGGAGAGCACACATGCCGGTACACGAAGGACATCGCTCGCGCAAAAAAGAGCAGTTCCGCGCCCACGGGCTCGATGCGTTCGCCGACCACGAGGTGCTTGAGCTTCTCCTTTACTACGCCGTGCCGCGGCAGGATACGAACCCCATCGCGCACCGGCTGATGGAAAAATTCGGCTCGCTCGACGCGGTGTTTGCCGCCGATCGCGCGGCGCTTGAGGAGGTCGAGGGCATCGGCGAGAACGCCTCGACGCTCATCTCTCTCATGTTCCCGCTGATGCGCCGCATCCGCGCGTCCTCCGGCGTGCACGAGACGATCCTCAGCGATACCGAGCAGGCGGGCGCGTACTTTTTAGACCTCTTTCTCGGCGAGCGGGAGGAAAAGCTCTACGAGGCGTGCCTTGACGCCAAGGGCCGCCTCCTCGCTTGCCATTTGGTCGCCGAGGGCGACACGGAGAGCGTCCAGCTCAATATGCGCAAAATTGTGGAAAACGCGCTCAAGTGCGGCGCGAGCAGCGTGCTTCTTTCCCACAACCACCCGAGCGGCGTGGCGCTCCCCTCCCCTGCGGATAACGCGACCACGCTGTCGGTCTTCGACGCGCTGCGCACCGTGGGCGTCGAGCTCGCCGACCACATCATCGTCGCGGACGACGACTTTGTCTCCCTGCGGCACAACGGACTTCTGCCCGAAAGAAAGGGAAACGGATATGGAATTTAAGCTGCACGCGCCCTTCAAGCCCACGGGCGACCAGCCTGAGGCTATCGAAAAGCTGGCGCAGGGCGTGAAGATGGGCCTCGACGAGCAGGTCTTGCTCGGCGTCACGGGCTCGGGCAAGACGTTCACGATGGCGAGCGTCATCGAAAAGGTCCAGCGGCCGACGCTCGTGCTGGCGCACAACAAGACCCTCGCCGCGCAGCTGTGCGCGGAATTCAAAGAGTTTTTTCCCGAAAACGCGGTGGAATACTTCGTTTCGTACTACGACTATTACCAGCCCGAGGCCTATATCCCCCACACCGACACCTATATCGCCAAGGACGCCTCGACGAACGAGGAGATCGACCGCCTGCGGCTTTCGGCCACCTGCGCGCTGCTCGAGCGGCGCGACGTCATCGTCGTCTCGTCCGTCTCGTGCATTTACGGCCTCGGCGAGCCGGAGGACTTTGAAAAGCTGATGATCTCGCTCCGCCCGGGCATGACGATGGAACGCGATTTTCTCTTAAAGCGGCTCATCGAAATTCGCTACGAGCGCAACGACGTCGCCTTTGAGCGCAACCGCTTCCGCGTGCGCGGCGACACGGTGGAGCTCTACCCTGCGTACTACCGCGACAAGGCCGTGCGCGTCGAGTTCTTCGGCGACGAGATCGACCGGATCAGCGAATTCAACCCCGTCAACGGTCAGGTGACGCGCACGCTCCAGCACATCGCCATCTATCCCGCGTCGCACTATGTCACGACGAAGGACAAGCTCGAGCGCGCCATTGTCGAGATCGACAAGGAGCTCGACGAGCGCGAGGCACAGTTTTTGGCTGAGGGCAAGGCCGTCGAGGCCCAGCGCATCCGCCAGCGCACGCGCTACGATATCGAGATGCTGCGCGAGCTGGGCTACTGCACGGGCATCGAGAACTATTCCCGCGTCATCAGCGGGCGGCCCGTCGGCTCGCCGCCGCTGACGCTCATCGACTACTTCCCCAAGGATTTCCTGCTTTTTGTGGATGAATCGCACGTCACGCTGCCGCAGGTGCGCGCGATGTACAACGGCGACCGCGCGCGCAAAGAGAGCCTTGTCGAGTACGGCTTCCGCCTGCCCTGCGCGTTTGACAACCGCCCGCTCAAATTCGACGAATTTGAGCAGCGCGTCCACCAGCGTATCTACGTTTCGGCCACGCCCGGCGACTATGAAAAGGACCGCGCGGGCCAGATCGTCGAGCAGGTCATCCGCCCGACGGGCTTACTCGACCCGAAGGTCGAGGTGCGCCCTGTCGAAAACCAGATCGATGATCTCGTCGGCGAGATCAACGCCCGCGCGGCGCGCAATGAGCGCGTGCTCGTCACCACGCTGACGAAAAAGATGGCCGAGGACCTGACGCAGTATCTGACCGGCGTCGGCATCCGCGTGCGCTACATGCACGCGGACGTCGAGACCATCGAGCGCATGGAGCTCATCCGCGGCCTGCGCCTCGGCGAGTTCGACGTGCTCGTCGGCATCAACCTCCTGCGCGAGGGCCTTGACATCCCCGAGGTCTCGATGGTCGCGATTCTGGACGCTGACAAGGAGGGCTTTTTGCGCAGCGAGACGAGCCTGATCCAGACCATCGGCCGCGCCGCGCGAAACGCCGACGGCCTTGTCGTGCTCTACGCCGACACCGTCACCCCCTCGATGCGCCGCGCCATGGACGAGACTGAGCGCCGCCGCCAGATTCAGGACGACTACAACAAGGCGCACGGCATCATTCCGCAGACCATCCGAAAGGACGTGCGCGAGATCATCGAAATTTCCAAGAAGGACGAGGAATCCGCCCGCCGCCGCGGCAAGCGCAAGCTCTCCGAGCGCGAGCGGGACGAAGAGATCAGAAAGCTCGAAAAGCAGATGCAGGAGGCGAGCCGTATGCTCGAATTCGAGTACGCCGCCATCCTGCGCGACCGCATCATCGAGCTGCGCAAGGAAAACACGAAATAACACGAAAGAGACAAAACCTGTGAAAAAATACGCTTCCTACGCCTGCATTTTAGCGGCCGCCGCCTGCTGGGGCTGCATCGGCCTATTCAACCGCCCGCTGCTCAATGCCGGCATCGCGCCGGAAAATCTTGTCGTCATCCGTAATCTGGGCGGTCTTGCGGTGCTCGCGCTCTTCTTCCTCTGCACCGACCGCAGCGTCTTCAAAATGAAGGCAAAGCACCTGCCGATCTTTATTGCGACGGGCATCATCAGCGTCGTGCTCTTCACGCTCTGCTACTTCAACGCGCAGAAGCTTTGCTCGCTCTCGGTCAGCGCGATTTTGCTCTACACCGCGCCCGCGATGGTGGTTTTGATGAGCGCGCTCGTCTTCAAAGAGAAGATCACGGGCAAAAAGCTCCTTGCCCTCGCGCTGGCGCTGCTCGGCTGCGCGCTCGTGACGGGCGTTTTCACGGGCGGACTGTCGCTGACGACGAAAGGGATGCTCTTCGGCCTCGGTGCGGCATTTTTCTACGCGCTCTATTCGATCTTCGCGCCCTTCGGCCTGCGGCACTACAGCCCGCTCGCCGTCGTGTTCTGGACGTTCATGTTCGCCGCGCTCGGCGCGCTGTTCGTCGCCGACTGGGGCAACCTTATGACGGTTCTGAGCGTGCCGCAAAACGCCCTCCTCGCTGCGGGACTTGTGCTGCTTTCCACCGTCGCGCCCTACATCCTCTACACCAAGGGCCTTGCCAACGTCGAGAGCGGCAAGGCCAGCATCATGGCGAGCATCGAGCCGGTCGTCGGCACGCTCGTCGGCACCCTCGTCTTCGGCGAGCCCATCAGCGCGGGCGTTTTCTTAGGCCTCGCCTGCATTTTGGCTTGTGTTTACATTCTGCGGTGATTTTATCCCCGTTTTCCACATAGGAGGTCCCTTATGGCAAAGAATAAAGAAGAAAAAACCAACGTCATGCGCGTTTTGGAGCAGAAGAAAATCGCCTACACCGCGCACACCTACCCGCATGAAGAGGGCATGGCGGTCGACGGCGTCACGGTGGCGAAGTCCATGGGCTTTGACCCCGCCATCGTCTTCAAGACCCTTGTCGCGCGCGGCGCGAGCAAACAGTATTACGTCTTCGACGTGCCGGTCGCGGAGAATCTTGACCTCAAAAAGGCCGCGAAGGCTGTGGGCGAAAAGTCCATCGAAATGATCCACCAGAAAGAGCTGCTGCCGCTCACGGGCTACGTCCACGGCGGCTGCTCGCCCGTCGGGATGAAAAAGCTCTTCCCCACGGTGTTCCACAGTTCGGCGGAAAACCTTGAAACAATGATCGTCTCGGCGGGCAAGATCGGCTATCAGGTCGAGCTTTCGCCGCGCGACCTCGCCGCGCTCGTGCGCGCAAAATTTGCGGATATCATTGTTGAATGAGGTTGACATAAAAAATTCAGAAGAGTACGCTGGTCTCGCAGCTACGAATCCAGCAACAGGAGTTATCGATTCATGCCAAGTAAGATTTTTGTCAAAGGCGCAAGAGAAAATAATCTCAAGAACATCGACGTCGAAATTCCCCGCGACGCGCTGACCGTCATCACGGGCCTGTCCGGCAGCGGAAAGTCGTCGCTCGCGTTCGACACCATCTATGCCGAGGGCCAGCGCCGCTATGTGGAGAGCCTGTCGTCCTACGCCCGTATGTTCCTTGGGCAGAAGGAAAAGCCCGACGTCGACTATATCGAGGGCCTTTCCCCCGCCATTTCCATCGACCAGAAGACCACCTCGCAGAACCCACGATCCACCGTCGGCACGGTGACGGAGGTGTACGACTATCTGCGCCTGCTCTGGGCGCGCGTCGGCACGCCGCACTGTCCGAACTGCGGCAAGGAGATCCGCCAGCAGTCCATCGACCAGATCATCGACCAGCTCATGGCGCTGGGCGAGGGGACGCGCGTGCAGATCATGGCGCCGGTCATCCGCGGCAAAAAAGGCGAGCATGTCAAGATTTTCGAGGACGCGCGCCGCTCGGGCTATGTCCGCGTCCGCGCCGACGGGAACATGTATGACCTCAGCGAGGAAATTTCCCTCGAAAAGAACAGAAAGCACAATATCGAGGTCGTCGTCGACCGCCTGATCCTCCGCCCTGACGTCGTCCACCGCCTGACGGACTCGTGCGAGACCGCGGCGGCGCTCTCGGGCGGTCTCATTCTGGCCAATATCCTGCCGGACGACCGCGATATCCTCTTCTCGCAGAACTATGCGTGCGAGGACTGCGGCATCTCCATCGAAGAGCTGACGCCGCGCATGTTCTCGTTCAACAACCCGTTCGGCGCATGCCCGACGTGCACAGGCCTCGGCACGCAGCTCAAGGTCGACCCCGAGCTCGTCATCCCGAACAAGAGCGTTTCCCTGCTCGACGGCGCGATCTGCGCCTCGGGCTGGAACAACGTGCGCGGCGACGGCATTTCGCGCATGTACTTTGAAGCGTTGTCGAAAAAGTACCATTTTTCCCTCCGCGACCCTGTGGAAAAGCTCTCCAAAGAGGTCATGGACGTCATTCTCTACGGCACAAAGGGCGAAAAGCTGGAGCTCCAGTATGACCAGCCGCGCGGCAAGGGAGTTTTGTATCAGGCGTTCGAGGGTATCATCCCCAACTTAGAGCGCCGCTACAAGGAGACGCAGAGCGACGGCGTGCGCGAGGAGTTAGAGTCCTGCATGAGCGAGTGCCCCTGCCCCACCTGCGGCGGCAAGCGGCTCCGCCGCGAATCCCTCGCCGTCACGGTCGGCGGACTTAGTATCAGCGACTACTGCGAAAAATCCGTCGTCGACGCGCTCGACTTTGTGGATCAGCTGACGCTGACCGAGCAGCAAATGCGCATCGGCGAGCGCATTTTGAAGGAGATCAAAAACCGCCTCGGCTTCCTGCGCTCGGTAGGACTCGAATATCTGACGCTCTCGCGCGCGAGCGCAACGCTCTCCGGCGGCGAAGCGCAGCGCATCCGTTTGGCGACGCAGATCGGCTCGAGCCTGATGGGCGTGCTCTATATCCTCGATGAGCCGTCCATCGGCCTGCACCAGCGCGACAACGACAAGCTGCTCGCCACGCTCAAGAGACTGCGCGACCTCGGCAATACGCTCATCGTTGTCGAGCACGATGAGGACACGATGCGCGCGGCGGACTACCTCATCGACATCGGCCCCGGCGCGGGCGCGCACGGCGGTCAGGTCGTGGCCTGCGGCACACCGGCAGAGGTCATGGCGAACCCGAATTCCCTGACCGGCCAGTATTTGAGCGGAAAGAAAAAGATCGAAGTGCCGAAAGAGCGCCGAAAAGGCAACGGCAATTTCCTCACCGTGCGCGGCGCGCAGGAAAATAACCTCAAAAACCTCGACGTCTCGATCCCGCTCGGCACGTTCACGTGCGTCACGGGCGTGTCCGGCAGCGGCAAATCGTCGCTCGTCAACGAGATCATCTACAAAAAGCTCGGCGCGGACTTGAACCGCATGAAGGTGCATCCGGGCAGATGCCGCGCTATCGAGGGCGAGGAATTCCTCGACAAGGTCATCTGCATCGACCAGAGCCCCATCGGCCGCACGCCGCGCTCCAACCCCGCAACGTATACGAATTTATTTAACGACATCCGCGACCTCTTCGCCTCGACCCCGGATGCGAAGGCGCGCGGCTATGCCGCGGGCCGCTTCAGCTTCAATGTCCGCGGCGGCCGGTGCGAGGCCTGCTCGGGCGACGGTCAGCTCAAGATCGAGATGCACTTCCTGCCCGATATCTACGTGCCCTGCGAGGTCTGCAAGGGCAAACGCTACAACCGCGAAACGCTCGAGGTCCACTACAAGGGCAAGAGCATCGCGGACGTGCTGGAAATGACCGTGGAGGAAGGGCTCGAATTCTTCCGCGACCTTCCAAAGCTCGAAGCCAAGCTCCGCACGCTCAGCGAGGTCGGCCTCGGCTATATCCGCCTCGGCCAGTCGTCTACGACGCTCTCCGGCGGCGAAGCCCAGCGCGTCAAGCTCGCGACCGAGCTTTCTAAGCGCTCCACGGGGCGCACCATCTATATCCTCGACGAGCCGACCACGGGTCTCCACACGGACGATGTGAAAAAGCTCCTTGAGGTTTTGCAGCGCCTTGTCGACGCGGGCAACACCGTGCTCGTCATCGAGCACAATCTGGACGTCATCAAGTGCGCGGATTATCTGCTCGACCTCGGCCCCGAGGGCGGCAGCGGCGGTGGAACGCTCGTCACCTGCGGCACGCCCGAGGAGGTTGCCGCGTGCGAGCAGTCCTACACGGGCCAGTATCTCAGGAAAATGCTGCGTTAAGATTCACCCATCGCCCGTCCGCGCCGTAGAATGGCGCGAGGTGATGATATGCGGCTTTTACAGGACGGCGTTGTCGCGGCGCTCGCTGCCATCGGCTTAACGGCGGTGATCCTTCTGCTCGTTTCGGCCATCGTGCACCCGCGGCGGCGCGGCACCATCCCCGCCACGGCGGTCATCGAGACGTGCGGCGAGGCAAAGACGCTCGAATACACGGTGCGCGCGCTGCTGAGGTCGCGCTATGAAGAGGGCGGCTTTTCGCGCGTCGTCATCGTGGACTGCGGCCTTGCCGACGAGCCGCGCCGCGTGGCGGAGCTCTTGTGCCGCAGCGAATACGAGGTCTACCTCTGCCAAAGGGAAGAACTGACCGATTTTTTCACTTAGGAGACAGTTATGGGAGAAGAAACGACCATCATGGGCACGGTCCTGTCCGTCGTTTTCCAGAATGAGGAAAACGGCTATGCCGTGCTGCGCCTTGTGACGGACGACGGCGAGCTTTTAACGCTCGTCGGCTGCGTCCCCTGCGCGGCGCCCGGCGAAAACCTGACGGCGACCGGCTCGTTTTCCTCCCACCCGCAGTACGGCGAGCAGTTTTCCGCGAGCGAGGTCGAGCGGTACCTGCCGTCGAACGAGACGGAGATTTTAAACTACCTCGCTTCCGGCGTCGTGCGCGGCGTCGGCCCTGCGACGGCGGAAAAGCTCGTCGCCAGATTTGGCATCGAGACGCTGCGCGTGCTCGAATCCGAGCCGGAAAAGCTTACGGCCATCAAGGGCATGACCGCCCGCCGCGCGCAGGAGATCTCCGCGGCCTTCAACGAGCAGATGGGCCTTCGCCGCGTGATGGAATTTCTGGCGCATTACGATCTGCCCGCCGCGCTCAGCGTGCCGCTCTACCGGCGCTTCGGTGCAAACGCCATGGCCGCGCTCGAGCGCAACCCGTACTTACTGTCCGACAGCGCGTTCGGCGTGGACTTTTCCCTCTGCGATGAGATCGCGCTCTCCATGGGCTTTGGCGGCGACGCGTCGCTCCGCACCGAGGCGGGGCTGACATTCGAGCTCTCCCACAACCGCGACGCGGGCGGACACGTCTTCCTCCCGCGCGAAAAGCTCCTCGCCGCGACGGCCCAGCTTTTGGACTGCGATGTCGACGCGGTGGAAAAAAGCCTCGACGATCTCATCGCCATCCACCGCATCGTGCAGGAAGGCGTCGCGAATGTGACGGCCTGCTATTTGCGTCAGTCGTGGGAGGACGAGACCTATGTTGTCACGCGCATCGAGGCGATGCTCGCGGACAAGCCCGACGCCCTGCGCGGCGTAGAGCGTACGATCTCCGAGATCGAGCGCGAGCAGGGCGTGCAGTACGCGCCGCTCCAGCGTCAGGCTGTCGAGCTCGCGGCAAAGGAAGAATTGCTGCTGCTGACCGGCGGTCCCGGCACGGGCAAGACGACGAGCGTGCGCGCCATCGTCGCGCTCTTCGAGCGCATGGGCCTGAATGTCCTGCTCGCCGCGCCCACGGGCCGCGCCGCCAAGCGCATGGGCGAGCTCTGCGACCGCGACGCGCAGACCATCCACCGCATGCTCGGCATGACCTTCAACGACCAGACCGGCGAGGTGACGTTCACCAAAGGCGAAAAGGAACCGCTCGAGGCCGATGCGCTCATTGTGGACGAGACCTCGATGGTCGACCTCTCGCTGATGCACGCGCTGCTCGCGGCGCTGCGTCCGGGCTGCCGCCTTGTGCTCGTCGGCGACCCCAATCAGCTGCCGAGCGTCGGCGCGGGCAATGTCTTTTCCGACCTCATCCGCAGCGGGCGCATCGCGACCGTCGCCCTGCGCGACATTTTCCGTCAGGCCGAGCAGTCGATGATCGTGCGCAACGCGCACCTCGTCAACACCGGTATGCCGCCCAAGCTCAAAAACGCGGCGGCGAACGACTTTTTCTTCCTCCCCCGCCGCGACAGCGTGCGATTGGTCGAAACCGTGGTCGAGCTGTGCAAAACAAGGCTGCCCAACAAAATGGGCATCCCCGCGGACGAATTGCAGGTGCTCACCCCAACGCGCCGCGGCGACGCGGGGACGCGGTCGCTGAACTTTGCCCTGCAGGCCGCGCTGAACCCGCCGAAGCCCGGCAAACAGGAGCGCCGCTTCGGCGAGCTCATCTTCCGCGAGGGCGACCGCGTCATGCAGACGCGCAACGACTACGACGTCGTCTGGCAGAAGGAGGACGGCACCGCCGGCACGGGCATCTTCAACGGCGACGTCGGCAAGATCGCAAAGATCGACCCGAGCGGCGAGCTTTTGGAGATCGTCTTCGACGACCGCACCGCGACCTACACGTCCGACATGCTCGCAGAGCTCGACATGGCCTACGCCATGACCGTACATAAGGCGCAGGGCAGCGAATACCGCGGCGTTGTGTTCGTCGGCGCGCCGTGTGCGCCGTCGCTGATGGTGCGCGGCGTGCTCTATACCGCCATCACCCGCGCGCGAGAGCTGCTCGTCATCGTTGGCGACGATTCCGCCGTGAACAAAATGGTGGAGAACGACCGCCGCAGCCGCCGCTACAGCGGCCTCAAGTGGCGGCTTCGGAAAGGTGGGGAGGAAAAATGAGCTTTTTGGAATCGCTCGCGTCCTTACTTTTTCCACCGCGCTGCGCGTTCTGTGGAAAACCCGGCGTTCACGGCGTGTGTTCTGAGTGCGAAAAGGCGCTCCCCTACTGCAAAACGCCGCTCCATGAGAGAGCGGAGATCGGCGCGTGCCTTGCCCCGCTCAAATACGAGGGCATCGTGCGCGAGGCGCTGCTGAACTACAAATTCCACGCGGGACAGAGCCGCTGCACGGGCTTTGGCGATGTTTTAGCGCAGGCCGCCGCCGAGCATTTCGGCGGAGAGTTCGATTTGGTTACCTATGTCCCCGTGTCGAAAAAGCGCAAACAAGAGCGCGGCTACGACCAGTCGTATCTCTTGGCGCGCGAGACCTGCCGCCACTGGAGCGTCGCGCCGGAAACGCTGCTGCAAAAGACGAAGGACAACGTCGCGCAGTCGTCGCTTTCCTCCCGAGAGGAGCGGCAGAAAAACGTCGTCGGCGCATACGTTGCCGTCAATGAGGACAAAATCAAGGGTCAGCGCATTCTGCTCATCGACGATATCCTCACCACCGGCGCCACGCTCCGCGAAGCCGCGAGAGTTTTACGGGAAGCTGGCGCGAAAAGAGTCATCTGCGCCACCCTCGCCGCGGCGGACGAAGACTAAAGTCTTCAAAAAAGAGGCGGCGCCTCTTTTTTGAGAAAGTTTCGCTGCGCTTCGTGCCTCACAGGTTCGACACGCGCTCCGCGCAAAGTGTTTTTACCCACGTACACGCCGCGGGTAAAAACGATTCAAATGTTTCGCGTCTGCGGACGCGAAAATCAGCGGCGCAGGGGTATGTTTTTCCTTATTTTCCCCTGATACCGTGCGGAAAATCGCGCACAATGCTATTGCAAACTCAATTTCGAGCCGTTATAATAAAAACATCATGGGAAAGTATGAGCATCGCTCATTTCAGTTTTCAGAAAAATAAGAGGTAACACGCTATGTTTTCTTTTACCAAAGACATCGGCATGGATCTGGGCACCGCGTCGGTGCTGATCTACATTAAGGATAAAGGCATCGTGCTCAACGAGCCCTCGGTCGTGGCGCTCGACAAGAACACTGGCAAGCTCTTGAAGGTCGGCGCGGATGCGCAGGCCATGCTGGGCCGCACGCCGGGCAACATCATCGCCATCCGTCCCCTGCGCGAGGGCGTCATCTCCGACTACGAGGTCACTGAGCGCATGATCAAGGAATTCCTGCATAAAGTCATGGGCTTCCAGCTCTTCAAGCCGCGCATCATCATCTGCGTTCCCTCCGGCATCACCGAGGTCGAGGAGCGCGCGGTCATCGACGCGGGCATTCAGGCCGGCGCGCGCCGTGTCTACCTCATTGAAGAGCCTGTCGCCGCCGCCATCGGTGCGGGCATCGACATCACCCAGCCCGAGGGCCACATGATCATCGACATCGGCGGCGGTACGTCCGATATCGCGGTCATCTCGCTCTCCGGCGTCGTCGAATCGTCCTCCATCAAGATCGCGGGCGACCAGTTCAACGAGGCCGTCGTCAAGTATATGCGCCGCAAGCACAACCTGCTCGTCGGCGAGCGCACGGCCGAGCAGATGAAGATGCAGATCGGCTGCGTCTTCCCGCCGGAAGAGGAAATGACCATGGAGGTCAAGGGCAGAAGCCTTATCACGGGCCTTCCCGAGCTCATCTCCGTCTCGTCCGCGGAAATGCTCGAGGCCTTTGAAGAGCCCGTCGAGCGCATCATGGAGGAGGTCCACCTCGTGCTTGAAAAGACCCCGCCCGAGCTCGTGGCCGATATCTCGAACAACGGCATCGTCATGACCGGCGGCGGCAGCTTAGTCCGCGGCTTTGATAAGCTCGTCACCGCCCGCACCGGCATCCACGCCATGGTGGCCGAGAACGCCATCCAGTGCGTGGCCGAGGGCACGGGCAAGAGCCTCGACAGCATTCAGGACATGCAGGACGGCACGATGAACCTGAGCCGCCGCAAGCAGATCAACTAAGAAAATTCGGGAGGATATCATGGCGGTCTTATCAAATCTCCAGCCGGAAAAGGTATTCTACTATTTTGAAAAGCTCTGCTCCGTTCCCCACGGCAGCGGAAATACGAAGCAAATCAGCGACCTGTGCGTCGGCTTTGCGAAGGAACTGGGCCTTAAATACCGTCAGGAGGCGTGCAACAACGTCATTATCTGGAAGAACGGCTCTTGCGGCTATGAAAACGCCGCGCCCATTATCTTGCAAGGCCATATCGACATGGTCTGCGCCAAGACCGAGGACTGCACCAAGGACATGACGCGCGACGGGCTCGACGTCCGTACCGACGGCGAATGGGTCTGGGCGGACAAGACGTCGCTTGGCGGCGACAACGGCATCGCCGTTGCGATGATCCTCGCGATTTTATCCGACGAAACGCTCCCCCATCCCCCCATCGAGGCGGTCTTCACCGTCGACGAGGAGGTCGGCATGGACGGCGCGTTCGCGCTGGACTGCTCGGACTTGAAGGGCAAAAAGCTTTTGAACCTCGACTCTGAGGAAGAGGGCGTTTTCACCGTGTCCTGCGCGGGCGGCGTGCGCCTTGACTGCGCGCTGAACGCGCCGCAGGAGCGCGCGGACGGCATGACCGGCTACCGCGTGACGATCTCGGGTCTCAAGGGCGGCCACTCCGGCATGAACATCAATCAGGGCCGCGGCAACGCCAACTGCCTGATGGCGCGCACGCTGTATAGCGCGATGGAGCGCTGCCCCTCGCTGCGCGTGCATGAGCTGACGGGCGGCGAGTTCGACAATGTCATTTGCCTGCGCGCCGACGCGCTTGCCGCAGTCTCCGCGGCTGATGCGCCCGCGTTCGAGGCGTTCATCAAGGAATTCGACGCAACGCTCAAAAATGAGTACGCCGTTACCGACGGCGGCATTTCCCTCGTGTGCGAAAAGGCTGACGTTCCGGCCGCATTCTCCGCAGCGGACACGTCGAGACTGCTGCACGTGCTCCTTGCCCTGCCGCAGGGCGTGCAGGAGATGAGCGCCGATTTCCCCGGTCTTGTGCAGACTTCTCTCAACCTCGGCGTGATGCGCACGGACGAGCACGGCGTGAAGTGCTCTTTCTCCGTCCGCTCCTGCATCGCCTCGCAGAAGGATATGCTCATTCAGCGCGTGGAGGCCATCGTCGAATTCGGCGGCGGCACCGTGGGCGAGCGCAGCAACTATCCCGGCTGGCAATACGACCGCAATTCTGCCCTCCGCAAGGAGATCGAAGCGGTCTACCGCGACCTCACCGGCCACGACGGGAAGATCGAAGCCACCCACGGCGGCCTTGAGTGCGGACTCTTCATCGAAAAGATCCCCGGCCTCGACGCGCTGTCTATGGGACCGGAGCTGCACGATGTGCATTCGGTGGAGGAGAGGCTGAACGTCGCCTCGACGGAGAGGGTTTACAAACTCGTTTGTGAAGTTCTCAGGAGAAGTAAATAAGTTCCCGCTACGCGGGAGCTGATGGTTTCCCCTGCACAGGGGAACGAAACAAAGGGGCCATTCTCTTTCGCGAAAGAGAATGGCCCCTTTGGAACCCCAAGAGAAAGGCTTTTGATTGGCAGTCTCAGGTTTGAATAACCTTTATGCCTCCGGAGTGGGAATGCCTGCGCGCGGCGTTGCCGCGTTTAGAGCTGCAAGACGACTTGCCTCTGCTTCTACTATCCGCTGCCGCTCTGCCTGTCTCGTAGTAGTACAGACTAATTTCCGCCTACCGGAGTACTCATCAATGCGGCGAGCGCAGCAATGCCGCATTCGGTAAGCAGTCTGCCGCCGGACAAACGTCACACGCGCCTCACGACAGTAAGGCGCGGTTGCAAGACGTAGCGATTCGCAGAAGATTCATGGCGAAGCCATGTACACCGCACCCGATTCCGCAGGCTGAGCAGTTCTTCAAGCCCCAGACCGGCAATGTCGGGGGTCGAGGGGGGACGCCCCTCGTCTTTCTCTGGGGGATTCAAAGGGGGGATTCTCTTCGGAAAGAGAATCCCCCCTTTGGTGCCGCGGCGCGCACGCCGCTCCCCCTCCCGCGCTAGCGCGGGAAAAAGGATGCAGCGCTGCCGCGCTGCGATTGAATCCCCTGCGCCCTATGGGCGCAAAAAAGGAGCAGCCCTTTCGGGCTGCATAAACTCCCCGCGCCCTTTGGGCGCGAAAAAAGCCACGCTTGCGCGCGGCAATAAAAAAAGGAGCCTCTTTCGAGGCTCCTTTTTCAGTGGCATCAGCCATTATATCCAAAGAAATTATTGAAGAAATCCCAGGGATTGGAGTAGTAGCCGTTGCCGCCATTGCCGTACCCGCCGTTGCCGTAACCGCCGTTACCATTGTAGCTGTTGTCGGTGCTCTGGTCGGGGGAACTCGTCTCCGTCGTCTCGGGGGCTGCGTCGAAGGTGAGCTCTACCTCGATCGTCTTACCCTCGCGGTAGACGGTCAGCGTCACGGTGTCGCCCGCGCTGTAGCTCTTCTTGGCCGCGACGAGGTCTTCATAGGATGCAATATCCTTGTCGTCCATCTTCGTGATGACATCGCCGAGCTTGAGCCCCGCCTTGTCGGCGGCGCTGTCCGGGTCAACGGAGCAGACGAAGACGCCCTCGGTCACGTCGTAGCGGTACTGCTGCGCCATCTGCGCGGTCATCGTCTGCGGCGTGATGCCCATGTAGGCCTTGTTGGTCACATAGCCGTTGGTCATGATGTCCTTGACGAGCGACACGACGTCGTTGATGGGAATGGCAAAGCCGATGCCCTCAACGGTGGTGTTGGAGTAGCTCGAATACTTGGCCGACACGATGCCGATGACCTCACCGTAGCTATTGAAGAGCGGGCCGCCGGAGTTGCCGGGGTTGATGGAGCAGTCGACCTGAATCATGTTAAAGGGCGTGCCGTCCACATTGATGGCGCGGTTGACGCACGACACGATGCCCTCGCTCATCGAGAACGTCAGTTCTCCGAGCGGGTTGCCGACAGCGGCGACGGATTCGCCGATGGCGACCTTGCTCGAGTCGCCCAGCACCACGGGCGTCGCGCCCGTCACGTCGATCTTGATGACGGCGATATCGTAATCCTCATCGCTGCCGATGACGGTCGCGTCATACGTTTCGCCGTTGTAGAGCGTTACCTTCACGGTGCTCGCACCGGAGATGACGTGGTGGTTCGTCAGGATGTAGCCGTCCTGCGTGATGAAAAAGCCCGTGCCGCTCGCGGCGGTCTGCACGCTCTGGCCAAAGTAGTTGGTTGTGGCGGAAACGTTGATCGAAACGACGCTGTTGACGTTCGAGGCGTAGACCTCCGACATCGACATCTGCGTCTTGCCGTCGACCTTGACGGTCTGCACCTGCGCGACCTCGCGGTCGCTGACCTGAACGCTCGTCTTGTTGACCTTGGCCGTCGCGCCGCTCACGCCTGCGCCGATGAAGCCGCCGACGAGCGCGCACACCAGCGCCAGCGCCACGATCTTGCCGGAAAGACCGCTGCCGCCCTTTTTCTTCGGGCTGCCGCCGGGATTCTTATCCCACGGGTCCTCGGCGTAGTTCTTCGTGTCGATCGGAGCATTGGGGTTCTGCTCGTCGCCCTTGCGATAGCTGTAGTGATACAGGTTGTTTTCGTCTTCGTACATGATGATGACCTCCTATGGACTGAGACCCTTGCTTGCAGCCTCTTTGCTTTCGATGATGCTATCATAGGGCATATTTATGTATATTTCTTGAACGCTATTTGACGATTTCTTAAATTCCCGATGACTTTTTTAAGAATCTGTGATAATCGCGCGATTCCCCTTGCGCTTTCCTTTCCGTCATAATAAAATGAAACGCGACTGAAGAAAAAGGAGGCGGCGCACATGCTTCGCATCGACAATCTGAAGCTCCCTGTGGGAGCAAAGGAAGACAAGCTGCGCGCGGCCTGCGCGCACGCGCTGCGCGTGAGCGAGGAGGCGCTTGTTTCCGTTCATCTCCTGCGCCGCTCCATCGACGCGCGCGAGGGCGTGAAGCTCGTCTGCTCCTGCGCGGTCGAGGTCAAAAACGAATCCGGCGTTTTACGGCGCTGCAAGAATAAGAATGTGCAGCCCTACGCGCCGAAGAAATATACGCCGCCCGCGCCTGTTTCAGCGCCGGAGGTCTCCCCTGTCGTTATCGGCGCAGGGCCCGCGGGCCTTTTCTGCGCGCTGCTGCTGGCCCGCTGCGGCGCAAGACCTATCTTATTAGAGCGCGGGCGCGCGGTCGAGCAGCGAAAGCGCGATGTCGAGCACTTCTGGCGCACGGGCGAGCTTGATCTGACCTCGAACGTGCAATTTGGCGAAGGCGGCGCGGGCGCATTTTCCGACGGCAAGCTCAACACCGGCACAAAGGACCTGCGCCACGGCTATATTTTAGAGGAGTTCGTCCGCTTCGGCGCGAGCGAGGATATTTTAGTCGACGCCAAGCCCCATGTCGGCACCGACAAATTATATGTGGTGCTGCAAAATCTCCGCCGCGAGATCATCGACCGCGGCGGCGAAGTTCGGTTTTCCCACAAGGTTGTGGATATCGAGCAGAACAGCGGCAGCGTCACGGCGCTGCGCGTGAGCGCCCCCGAGGGGGAGTATACGCTGCCCACAAAGCACGTCGTGCTCGCGCCCGGCCACAGCGCGCGCGATACGTTCGAAATGCTGCAAAAGCGCGGCGTGCCGATGGAGCCCAAGCCCTTTGCCGTCGGCGTGCGCATCGAGCACCGCCAGCGCGACATGGACTTAGCGCAATATAAGGAGGCGGCGGGCCGCTACGGCCTCCCACCCACGTCGTACAAGCTCTCCTGCCACACGGAAAAGGGGCGCGGCGTGTTCTCGTTCTGCGTCTGCCCCGGCGGCGAGGTCGTCGCCGCTGCGTCGGAGGAAAAGCGCGTCGTGACAAACGGCATGAGCGAATTTGCGCGCGACGGCGAGAACATCAACGGCGGACTTTTGGTCTCCGTTACGCCGGAGGATTTCCCGTCCGGCGATACCCTCGCGGGCGTCCAGTTCCAGCGCGAGCTGGAGGACGCGGCCTATCGCCTTGGCGGTGGAAATTACGCCGCCCCCGCCCAGCGGGTCGAAGATTTTCTCAAGCATCGCCCGTCAACGGGAGCGGGAAAGGTCGTGCCGACCTATCTTCCCTCCGTCCGCTGGTGCGACCTGCACGGCTGTCTCCCGCCCTTTGTGTGCGAGGCGCTCGAGGAGGGCCTTCCGATGCTGGGGCGGAAATTAAGGGGCTTCGATGCGCCCGACGCCGTTTTGACGGCGGTGGAGACGCGCTCTTCGTCGCCTGTGCGCATCGTGCGCGACAACTTGAGTTTTCGATCCGCCCTGCGCGGTCTATATCCCTGCGGCGAGGGCGCGGGCTACGCCGGCGGCATCATGAGTGCCGCGGCTGACGGCCTGCGCGTCGCAGAAATGATTTTGGAGGAATTGAACCATGAATGAAAAAATCGGCGTCATCATCGACTTCCTGACTCCGGCCTACGAAAAGACGCTGCGCGACACCGCCGCGCGCTGCGGCTACGACATCGTCTTCTTCCCCTCGTCCAAGGCGGCGGAGGGAAATGTGGACGACTGCACGATCCTCTACGGCCATCCGTCCCAGCGCGTTATCGCGGGCGCACGCAATCTCAAGTGGTACGCGAGCTGCTGGGCGGGCGTGGACCGCTTCTGCCGCGACGACCTGTATCAGAATCCCGACTGCCTGCTGACGAACGCCTCGGGCGCTTACGGCACGACGATCGCCGAGCATTCTGTCATGGTCTCGCTGATGCTGCTGCGCCGCCAGATGGAATACACCGAGATCATCCGCGAGGGCGGCTGGCGCGTGCTCCCGGGCGGCATTCACTCGCTCCACGGCGCGCGCGTCACGTGCCTCGGCACGGGCGACATCGGCACGGAATTTGCCCGCCGCGTGCGCGCATTCCATCCCGCGAGCCTGACCGGCGTCAGCCGCAGCGGCCGCGCGAACGCGGACTTTGACGCCGTTCATCCCGTCACGGAGCTCGATCAGCTCCTGCCCGAGACTGACCTTCTCTTCATGTCTCTCCCCTCGGTGAGCGACACGGTGAACATCCTGAACGCAGACCGCATGGCGCTGCTCCCGAAAGGCGCTTACGTCATCAACGTTGGCCGCGGCACGGCCATCGATCAGGACGCGCTGATCAAAGCGCTGGATTCCGGGCACCTCGCCGGTGCGGCGCTCGATGTCGTCGTGCCCGAACCGCTGCCTGCGGATCATCCGCTGCGCAAGGCCAAGAACCTCCTGCTCACGCCGCACGTCGCGGGCAACATGACGCTCGGCTACACCTGCGAGCGCAACGTGCAGCTCTTCTGCGAAAATCTGGAAAATTACGCCGCGGGCCGCCCGATGCATCACCTCGTCGACCGCAGAAAGGGCTATTGAATCGCGTCGCGTTCCGCCGCTTTGCGGCGGGCGCAGCACATAAAAAGGCAGCAATATGAAAAATTCCCGCATCAAAAACGGTATCATGCGCATTGTGCAGGGTATCATCATCGGCGCGGGCGCGATTTTGCCGGGCATCTCCGGCGGCGTGCTCGCAGTCGTATTCGGCATCTACCGCCCCGCGATGGAGCTGCTCACGCACCCCAGGCGCGCGCTTCAACGCTACTGGCGGATGCTGCTCGCCGTCGGCATCGGCTGGGCGATCGGCTTTTTGGGCGGCGGCAGCGTGATCCTTGCGCTGTTTCACCAGTCGGAAACCGTCGCCACGTGCCTCTTCATCGGGCTCATCCTCGGCACGCTGCCCGACCTCTGGCACGAGGCGGGCACGCAGGGGCGCGGCAACGGTTCGTACATCTCGCTGATCGTCAGCTTCCTCGCCCTGTTCGGCGCGCTGATGGCCGTCAAGTTCAGTTCATTTGCCGAGATGCCCGCAAACTTCTGGGGCTTTCTCTTCTGCGGCGTGCTGTGGGGCTTCAGCTTCATCATCCCGGGGATGACGTCGTCGTCCATCCTGATGGCGGTCGGCCTTCTCACGCCGCTGATCGACGGCATTGCCCAGCTTGATTTCACCGTGCTCGTCCCATGGGGGCTTGGCATGGCCGGCGTGATGGCGCTGTTTGCCCGCATTGTGAGCAGGCTTTTCGACACGCACTACTCCATCGCTTATCACGCCGTCATCGGCATCGTGCTTGCCTCCACGATCATTATCATTCCGACGGACTTTGCCTCGACAGCGGAGATGGTCTGGGGCGTCGCGTGCGCCATTCTCGGCGCGGTGCTCGCGTATTTTGGCAGCAAGCTCCAGCCGCAGGAAGACGCGGAGATTGAGGCGAAATAAAAGCAGATACAAAAAGCTGACGGTCAAAAGATCGTCAGCTTTTTACGGTATCATCATTTGTGAGCGCTTCGCTTTTGCGCTTGCGCTTGTAGTGGTACATCATCCGGTCGGCGCGTTTGATCGCATCCTCTACGCTGCCGAGCACCGGATTGAAGCACGCATAGCCGACCGACACGTGCGGCAGGTGCTCTTTTTTCACCCGCCGTGCCGTCAGCTCGCGCAGGAATTCCGAAAGATACTTTTCCGCCGCCGTGTCGGAGATTTGCGCGATGACGCAGAATTCGTCGCCGCCGATGCGGTAGCAGTAGCCGACCTCGGCAAGCACCGCGTCGCCCACGCCATGGCCAAAGGTGTCGTTGACGGACTTGAACTCGTCCACGTCGAAATAGTAGATGACTGCGTGCCCGCGCAACGAGGCGGGACGGCTCTCATAGCTGCGGCGGTTCAGAAGTTGAGTCAGCGTGTCGATTTTCTGCGTGAGCTCGGAATACAGGATGTACACCATCAGAACATCGACCGCTGAGCACGCCCACATGATGCGCACTCCGGCACCGTACTGGAGGAACAGCCCACAGAAGAAAAAACCGGCAGGACGATAACGAGCGCTCGATACAGGCCATAATGGTGCGAACTCTCGCTCGGCAGCTGGCCAATGAACAGCAGAACGCCGCTGACATAGGTCAGCACGTAGACCCAGTAAAACGTTTCGTGATGATAAACGTTTTGTGCGTCGACCGAGAAGATGAAGCCGAAGAAAGCTGACAGCACCTCGAGCCCCGCGTATAAATGAGCTTTTTATGCTTGAGCGGCCATCAGGTCGCTGCAAAGCACAGTGATGATCGGCGCTGTGGATAACTCGATGGTCTTAACGAGGATGTGCAGCGTCCGCAGCGACGGGTCGGCTCCGTCCATCCAAACGCCGAACCATTCCGATACCATGCTTGCGATCACCAGTACGGAGATCGTGTAAACCATCTGCTTTTTGTCATGCTCCATCAGATCATTGCCGCTCACGAGCATGTCCATGATAATCATAATAAAGACCGAAAGGAAGATGATAGTCGAGTAGAAATCCGACATGGCGCGAACCTTCCGTTCTGATAGTTATATTCTTACCATATCACCGTTGAGAAAGACTGCAACGAAAACTAAAAAAACGCCGAATCCTGTCGTTTTCCCAAAATTCACACAGAATCTGACAGCAATTCGCTGTACTGCGCAAGGCTCTGCGTGGCGAGTTGCTGCATCGTCGACCAGTCCGCCGCGCCCGCACTTCCCTGCACCGCCACGGTGCGAAAACCCGCGTCCTTCGCGTTTTGGATCGCCGCAAGCGAGCCGGAAAAGACGATCGTATCGTCCTTTTGCGAGTGCAGGCGCTTCATCGCGCGCTCAAACATCGTGCCGCTGTCCGCCTTGCAGAGCGCGACGGATTCTGTCAGCACGAAGCGGAAATACGAGTGAAGCCCCGCCTTTTCGAGCGCTTTTTGCGCGTCCTCCGCGCTGAGCGCCGTCACCGCGCCGAGCCACACGCCCTCCATCTTAAAAAGTGAAAGCGCCTTGTCGAGTCCCTCGCGCGCCGCGCCGTCGGGGGTGAAGAGGGTATCATCGAGTGTAAAAATCGCGCTTTGCAGCCGCATATTCGGTTCCTCCTGCGTTTGAATGATGATTGCCTCTTATTATAATGCGCCCCGCCGTCATTTGCAATCGCGGCGAAGAAGAATATCCTATGCAGTGCGATTCTGTATAAATTTACGGATGCATTCACAAAAGGATCTGAAAGACGGGGGCTTGACACACTGCTTTGTGAAAAATGATGAACAAAAATACAGATTCAACGCTGAAATTTGGTAGGATTAGGTATGAATATTCTATTGACTATGTATTTTTATTGAGTTACACTAAACGTATCAATTTTCCGCCGCTGTGTGTGGCGGCATAAGACCACTCTGGAGGACGAAAACCATGAAACATTATCCAAACTCTGTCAGCAAAGCGCTCGCGCTGCTGATGGCCCTGGTAATGACGCTCTCGCTCGCGGTCACGTCCGCGTTCGCCGTCAGCTATCAGGACATGAACCCCAAGGACGATGCGCTGCTGGGAACGAAATTCCCGGTCGACGCGACCATCACCCTTGTCACCGATGAAAACGGCAAGGACGTGTCCCTCTCCATCCCCGTGTCCGGCATGACGAAGGATGCGCTCGCCGCGGCCGTCAGCACCGGTACCGTCTCGCTCTCGCTCGAGCGCGACGATTCCCGCCCCTACGTCAACGAGGAGCTGTTCCCCTACGCTTACGCGGGCGGCTCTCTGAATGACTGGCTGACCGAGGGCGACGAGCACCAGTTCACGGACATCAAGCTCTCCGCAAGCGAGAAAAACGGCAAGACCGTCCTCGACGTGAGCTTCCACGTGAATAACTACTTCTACTCCACCAACCGCAGAACCGGCGTGACCAGCGTCGACTACAGCGTGCCCCACACCAACGGCGGCTACTACATCGACCTGTGCGGCTACTTTGATCTCGTCGCCAAAAACAGCGGCAAGGATCTCGGCTCCGTGAGCGTCAAAGTTGCGCCGTATGAAAACTTCAACACCATGTGGGAGATCTACAAGGAGCTCGATACGATCGTGGCAAACGGCACGAAAAACGGTCTCTACGTGGAAGAATTCTCCATGGGCCAGTCCACCGCGGGCCGTGATATACCCTATCTCATCGTGGCCGACTCCAAGGCGAGCGTGAGCAAGTGGCTCGCCCTGACCGAGCAGGCCGAGACCGATTCCGATGCCGTGCTCGCCCAGATCAAGTCCGGCGCGCTCGACGATATCCGCGTGCCCGTGATGTATTCCAACATCCACTCCAACGAGGTCGCCGCCACCGATGGCGTGCTCGACTTCGCCAAGATGATCACGAGCGAAAAGACCATCGGCTACAAGACGCTCACCGGCTTCACCGCCGCGGGCGAAAAAGAGCTCAAGGAAGAGATGGGCCCTGTGGGCGCGGAGGGCAGCGTCGCCATCCCCGACCTCGTCAAGGATAAGGCCAGCTACTTAGGTTACCTGACGGCCGGCAACAACGGCAAGTCCGGCAAGGTCGACCTTGAAGAGTATTACACCGTCGAAAATAAGAGCGTGAACGTCAAGGACGAGCTTTTGTCCGACGTGTTCTTCATCCTCGTCCCCGAGGAGAATGTCGACGGACGTACTTACCTGACGAGACATTCCACCAATGGCTATGACCTCAACCGCGACAACTCCTTCCAGACCACGAGCGAGACGGCCAACATGCAGCAGCTCATCGGCACGTTCAACCCCATGTCGCTTGCCGAGTTCCACGGCCGCGTGCAGGCCTTCCAGTGCGAGCCCTGCGATCCCCCGCACGAGCCGAACTTTGAGTACGATCTGCTCGCCGAGCACCTCATCACCGGCGGCGAGGCGCTGGGCATCGCGGCGGTCGCCAACAACGAAGGCTACAACAGCTATGTGATCCCTCAGCGCGATTACCTGAGCTACACCGGCAACGGCACCGAGACCTACTGGGAAGACCCGTGGGACGATATGTCCACGAGCTACACTCCCCAGTTTGCCATGCTGCAGGGCACCGTTGCCTATACCGTTGAGCTGCCCGCCTACAACGATGATACCGCTCAGGCGGCGCAGTACGGTATCCTCGGCAACGCCGCCTATGTTGCCGCCGAAAAGCTTTCCTACCTTGCATCTCAGGTCACCATCTATCAGCGCGGCGTGAAGAATCTAAACTCCGACGCGTATGAGCTCGTCGGCCAGTGGTTGTGCGACCAGAACGACGTCGAGGGCGCGGAGATGGACGTCTTCCGTCCCGAGTACAACGGCACGGGCCAGAACGGCAATTTCTATCCCGAGTGCTACATCATCCCGCTCGACGGCAAGAACCAGACCAACCTCCAGGCCGCCTCCGACATGATGGAGTGGCTCACGAGAAACGACGTTAAGGTCAACGTGACCGAAAAGGAATTCACCTATGGCGGCGTTACCTACCCCGCCGGTACGATGATCGTCTCGATGTATCAGGCCAAGCGTTCTGTCGCCAACGGCGCGCTGTATGACGGCACGCTCATCAACGGCTGGACGATCCTCTACTCCGAGGGCATCACCTCCTTCAATGAAACGCGCGGCTTCGACATGGTCACCGTGGCCGAGCCCGCCGCCTACAAGAGCATCTCCGCCGTCTGCGGCGACGCGATGGATCACGACGACGCCCTTGCTTACACCAAGGCGCTGACCTCCTACTTCACCGGCGACAAGAATAAGGACGTCATCCTCTCCAATGCCTCTGAAGACTCCACCGCCGCCGTCAACGAGCTTCTCAAGGCCGGCAAGACCGTCGGCATGGTCACGAGCGGCGACCACATGGGCGATTTCATCTGCTCCTACGCCGACTATCAGACCGTCGCGGGCAAGTATCTGCTCTCTGCCGCGGGCGTCGACAAGACGAGCGTGAAGGCGAAGATCATCACCAAGTCCCCGACCGTCTACGTCCCCGGCACGCCTGCTGAAAGCGAGAAGGGATTTGTCTACGCGCCGCAGATCAGCCAGAGCGCCGGCTGGAACTATGATACCGCCGCGATGAACCTCATGGGCTTCACCACGACCTCCGACGTGACCAAGGCGGACGCCGCCGCAGGTGCGACGAAGCTCGACGCCGCCGCAAAGACCGCCGTGGAAAACGGCCTGCCGTACATCGGTTACAGCTATTCCGCAGCGTCCTCCGCCTCTGACCTCATCGCCGGCGTGGAATACACCGAGCTGGACGGCGCGATGGACTGCCTGACCCCCGTTGTCTATCCCAACAAGACCCTTGTGAACGCGAGCTACATTGCTGACGGCGACGGTATCCTCTACGCCTACGGCCTCGGCTACTTCTCCAAGGTCCCCGCCTCCGCGACGGTGCTCGTCAAGAGCGACAAGAGCAGAACGCCTACCGAGGGCTTCATCCCCACGAACACCGCCGAGCGCGCCGCGGGCTTCAAGGCCTACATGAACGGCGGCGTGCAGGGCTTTGCCTACAAGGAAAACGGCATGAATGTCGTCCTCTTTGCCAACTCCCTCACCCATAAGGTCCACCAGAGAGACGAATATGCCTACCTCAGCAACTTCCTCTTCTCCTCTGTCCTGGGCGACAAGAACTATGACGGCTCCGCGTCGCTTCCCTTTACCGATGTCGCCGACGACGCCTACTATGCTGACGCCGTTGTCTGGGCCGTTGCGAAGAACATCACCTCCGGCGCGACCGCCACGACCTTTGCGCCGAACGCGGGCTGCACGCGCGGCCAGATGGTCACCTTCCTGTGGAGAGCCAACGGCAGCCCCGAGCCGAAGTCCATGACCACGTCCTTCACCGACGTGAAGAGCGGCGCGTACTACGAAAAGGCCGTTGCGTGGGCGGTGGAAAACAACGTGACCACCGGCACGAGCAGCACGACCTTCTCCCCGGATGCTTCCGTCACGCGCGCACAGGCTGTCACCTTCCAGTGGAGAGCGGCCGGCGCACCGGCGGCTGAGGGCACGAACGCCTTTGCCGATGTGAGCGCGAGCGCCTTCTACGCCCCCGCCGTGCAGTGGGCCGTCAACGCGGGCGTGACCACCGGCACGAGCGACACCACCTTCTCCCCGAACAGCAACTGCCTGCGTGCGCAGATCGTTTCCTTCCTCTACCGCGCCGCCAAGTAAGCGGCCACTATCTGATGAAAAAAGAGGGAACGGTTTTTCCGTTCCCTCTTTTTGTTTTTCCCGAGAAAGACACGATGTCTTTCCTTTTGCCGAAAACAAGAAAAACCTCACTTCCGAAGAAGTGAGGTTTTGGTGGAGACTGCTGGACTCGAACCAGTGACCTCCTGCGTGTGAAGCAGGCGCTCTAACCAGCTGAGCTAAGCCTCCAACTGTGGTGACCCGTACGGGATTCGAACCCATGTTACAGCCGTGAAAGGGCCGTGTCTTAACCACTTGACCAACGGGCCATATGAGACACGGGATGCTTTCGCATCCCGTGCATCTGGTAGCGGCACCTGGATTTGAACCGGGGACACTGCGGGTATGAACCGCATGCTCTAGCCAGCTGAGCTATGCCGCCAAATATTCCTGCTCGACAGGACAGAAGCTACTATACCAAATAAGATAGCCTTTTGTCAATAGCTTGTCCAAAAATTTTTGCGATTTTCCAAAATCGGGGAGAGGACCGCGCCCTCTCCCCTGCTTTTCATCAGCAAACGACGTTTTTCCCCTCCGACCAGACGGAGACGATGTTGTGCCGGTGCATCATGTAGATCGCGCGCTCGAAGCGCTCGCGCACCGAGAGCGGATGCGCGGCCTCGGTAAAGTCGGAGTCATCGACGACAATGGCGTGGATATAGTCGCCGGGGACAAATCCGCCGTGCCCGCCGAAATACTCGTGTCCTGCGCTGGAGCCGAGGTAGTAGCCCTCCTCGACGGTCAGAAATTCGTCCTTTCCGTCGCTCTGCATGTGGCGGAACTTCGACGCGCGGATGGACATGGTGATGACCTTGTTCATCGCCAGCAGCGCGCCGCCTGCGATATCCGACCCGAGCGTGACGAGGTTGCCCTCGCGCAGCAGCGTCCGCACGGGCGCGACGCCCGAGCAGATGTTGATATTCGACCCCGCGCAGTGCGCCGTGACGACGCCATGCTCGCGCATGGCCTCGCGCTCGCGCTCGTCGGAGTGGACGCAGTGCGCCATGACGGTATGGTCCTTCCACAGCCCCGCGCGGTCGTAGCTCTCCCAATATTGCGCGCAGTCGGGGCAGAGCTCTTTGACCCACGCGATCTCACCCTTATTTTCAGACAGGTGTGATTGGACGTACAGCCCGCGCTCCGCGGCGAGCTTGCCGAGCCAGCTCATCAGCTCGTCGGTGCACGATGGGGTGAAGCGCGGCGTCAGGATGGGCTTGACGGTCTGGAAGCGCCCGCACGCATCCAGCCAGCGCAGCGTTTCGCGCTTGGACTGCTCGGTCGTCTCCTGAAGCTCGGGGCTGCCGTTGCGGTCCATGTTGACCTTGCCGACATAGCCCGTGACGCCCGCCTTTTCGAGCTCTTCCATCAAAATGAGCGTCGCGTCCGTGTGGAGGGAGGAAAACATGCAAACGCGCGTCGTGCCGCTCGTGATGAGGTCGCTCGCGAGCTTTTTGTAAATGCGGCGGGCGTAGTCGCTGTCTTCAAAGCGCGCCTCGGTCTTGAACGTGTAGGTGTTGAGCCAGTCGATCAGCGGCAGGTCCATGCCCATGCCGAGCATGGGGTACTGCGGCGCGTGCAGGTGCATGTCGACAAAAGACGGCATGATGAGGCTATCACCGTAGTCGATGACTTCCGCGTCGGCGTTCTGCGGCACGGCCTTTTCAACGCCTTGGATGCTGCCGTCGTCATGCAGGACGAGGCAGCCGTGCTCGATGATCTCGAGCTTGCCGAGCGCCGGTGCGGAAACGAGATTGCCCTTGAGGATCTTCATATCAGTCACTCCTGTTTTAGCTTTGTGCAAAAGAAAAAGCGCCCCGCCCGGGGACTTCTCCCCCGGCTGAGCACCCATAGCAGAGCCTTTCGGCGGCTCCGTAGAAACTTTCGCGCCATGTAAGCGAAACTATATGAGTTTTTCTCCGCTGCCATCACCATACCACGCGAAAGCGAAAATTGCAAGCGAAAAGCGGCGGGCGCGCTATGTCATATCGGCGCAAGTGCGCACATAGGATTGTCCCAAGAGGTGAATCACGATGCAAAAGAAACGGACAGGACGGATGCTGTGTTCGCTCGCGCTCTCGGCGGTGACGCTCTGGGGCGTGAGCGTCACGGCGCCGGCGAAGAACGCGCGCGATGCGCTCCGCTCGCTCAAGGACGAGACGCTGGGCGTGATGCTGCTGAGATATGAGCGCGGCGACGGCGGGGAGGACTTTCTCAGCCTGCGAACATCGCTCGCGCTGCACGCGACGCCGCTTCTGCGCGAGGGCGAGGAGAACATCGCGCAGGCGTGGTCGGCAGAGCTTGAGCAAAAGCCCGATGACAGCGCGGACGAAACGGGCGACGCGCAGGACAGCGAGGGCACGGTGCTCACGCAGGAGGAGACGCCGGACGAGATCGCCGTGACGGAAAACGGTTCGCCCGCCCGCACGCTCAAGGCGTCCGACCCCTCGGGCTATACGGTATTCGGCAATGTGTACATCAACAACGGCTCGGATGCCGCGCTCGACGCCTCGATGCTCTCGGGCGATTATGCAGCAAAGCTCGGTGCGGAGGGGCCGCAGGTGCTCATCATCCACACCCACGGCTCGGAGAGCTACACCATGCCGCCGGGGCAGGAATACGACGTGTCCGACACGTTCCGCACGCTGGACACGAACTGCAACATGATCCGCATCGGCGACGAGATGGCGCAGGTGCTGACCGACGCGGGCATCAGCGTCGTGCACGACCGCTCGCTCTACGACTATCCGAGCTATTCGGGCGCTTACAACCGCTCGCTCGCGTCGATCGAGAGCTATCTGCAAAAGTACCCCTCGATCTCGTTCGTGCTCGATGTGCACCGCGACGCGGTGCAGGACGCGAACGGCCAGCAGTTCAAGCTGCTGTGCGGCGAAGATAAAAACGCCGCACAGCTCGAATTCGTCATCGGGTCGAACGGCGGAGGCCTGAGTCACGATCTCTGGCGCGAGAACTTAAAGCTCGCCTGCGCCGTGCAGGAAACGCTGTACAAAGACTATCCGACCCTCATGCGCCCCGTCACCGTGCGCAACTCCCGCTACAACCAGCACATGACGACGGGCTCGCTTCTCGTCGAGGTCGGTACGGCGGGCAATTCGCTCGAAGAAGCCGTCAACGCCGCGCGGCTTTTTGCCGCGGGCTTTGCCAAAACGATACAAAACGGGACGTAACGGCGCTCCCGCCGCCAAAATAGACGGAAAGAGGCAAAAAAAGCACAAATTCTTGTCAAAGTTGCCGTGTTGCATTCTGCACAAAAATCCTGTTAAATGGAAGTTACCATTTCAATCGAAAAATTTCGTCAGAAATTATTTTTTCAGGAGGGGTAATTCCATGGAGCTTCTTCAGGAGCGCATCCGCCGCGAGGGCAGAGTCCTGCCCGGCAACATCGTCAAGGTCGACGGTTTCCTCAACCACCGCGTCGACACCCGTCTGCTCGAGGACATTGCGGACGAGTTCGCCAAGTATTTCGACACCAGCAAGATCACTGTCGTTCTGACGGCGGAGGCCAGCGGCATCGCGCTTGCGACCATCTGCGCGCAGAAGTACGGCGTCCCGATGCTCTTCGCCAAGAAGGCCAAGAGCGACAACATCGAAAGCGGCCTGTACCAGAGCGAGGTGTTCTCCTACACCTACAAGAAGAGAGTCACGCTGCTCGTCTCTCAGGAGTGGCTGAACGCGGACGACCACGTGCTCATCATCGACGACTTCATGGCCAACGGCTTCGCCGTGCAGGGCCTTGTCGATATCGTCAACGAGGCGGGCGCGAAGCTCGAAGGCATCGGCATCGCCGTGGAAAAGGGCTTCCAGGGCGGCGGTGACCGCTTCCGCGCGAGCGGTATCCCCTACAAGGCACTCGCCGTCATCGAAAAGGCGGACGAGAACGGATTCGTCTTCCGCGAGGAATAAGTTCTTCAAAAAAGAGAGGCTGGCCATTTGGCCAGCCTCTCTTTTTTGAGGGGGGCTGAGAAGTGTAAATTCCAACGCACACGCCCCAGGGCGGCTTCTCTTGCCGCTTTGCGGCAATTCACCTTCTGCCGTTGGAATTTACGATTGAAATTTATTTGCCGC
>ENA-UERN01000423-UERN01000423.1-human-gut-metagenome-genome-assembly--contig:-NODE-423-length-51611-cov-8.818547_pt1 | contig 51611 bp, 56 predicted proteins | sample MGYA00242950_ERZ507950 | MGnify/ENA primary metagenome ERZ507950 (study PRJEB26167, sample SAMN06115515) | human gut metagenome | host: Homo sapiens | place: China:Ningxia | collected 2014-11-26...
GATATATCAAATAATCAAAAGAACAGGGCATCATATTTCTAAAGCAAAATCCGTTAGAATATGATACCCAGCAACGAGTGGGAATAACTGCAATAACCCGCCGGTTCGCTGCAACGCAGCGGACCGGTGGGTTTTTCTTGATATACTGTCAGTTTGCTGCCAAAACGCTTTGACTGTGAAAAAGCCATGTGGTAAAATTGATTCAAGAATGAAAGCAAATTGGGTCACGAACATCTAATTTCTCACTTTTGACGCTTTGAAATCCGGCGAAAAGGAGGACAACGGAATGGGAAGCATCGTCGAAGCCGCCCTGTATGACGTTGTCGGGAAGTTTTTTCTGCTTTTCGTGATCATGCCTGCGGGGGTTATCTTTTTGGGATATGTGATCTACATGATCGCGAAAATCCTTCAGGAACTGCGAAAAAAGTAGAATCTATGTATAAAAAGAGCCTGCGTCCCAAGCCGGGACGCAGGCTCTTTTTAAAGCGGTTCACCGGAGGGGAAGGGACACCGCCACGGTGGTGCCTGCCTCCGAGCTGTTCTCCACGCACACGGTACCGCCGTGGAGTTTGACGATCTCCCACACCAGCGAAAGCCCCAAGCCCACGCCGCCGTATTCCCGGCTGCGGGACTTGTCCACCCGGAAGAAGGGCTGAAAAATGCTCCGCTGAAAGCGTTCCGGGATGCCGGGGCCGGTGTCGGACACCCGGATCAGCAGCTTTTCGGGTTCCGGCGTGACGGAAAGGCGCACAGAGCCGCCGGGGCGGTTATACTTGATGGCGTTCTCCGTCAGGTTGAACAGTAAGCGGTAGATCAGCGTGTCGCTGCCGGTCATGACGCCGTCCCCATCCCGCTCCAACGTGATGTTGTTTTTCTCCGCCAGCGGGGCCAGATCCGCGAAAATTTCATCGACCATAGGGCCGAGCTCGATGTGATCCGTACAGGGCACCGCCTGCAAGCCGCACATTTCCAGAAGGGTCCTTGTCATCTGGGTCATCCGCTCCGTCTGCTCCCGCAGAAGGCGGAGGAAATCTGCGGTTTCCGGCAATACGTCCGGGTGCTCGGCGGAGAAAAGCTCCACCTGCGCCTGCATCAGCGCCAGCGGTGTGCGCAGCTCATGGGCGGCGTTTCCGGTGAATTGCCGTTGGGCTGTGAAGCCCTCGTCCAGCCGCTCCAACATCTGGTTGAAGGAGTCGCTGAACTGCCGGAATTCCGGCAGCACCTCTTCCGTGATCTTCATGTCCGCCAGATTGTTGGGCTGTACCTTTTCCACCTGCGCCACGAAGGTCCGCAGAGGTCTCAGTGCCCGGCCGCTGACGAAATAGGCCAGAATGCCTCCCAACAGCGTCACCGCCGCCGTGATGTACCAGTTGGTGGCGGTGAAGGAGTTCTGGGCCCCATAGATCACAATGGTCAGGTTGGGGTCAAGCCCCTCCCGGCTGGGGTCGAAGTATTCCACTGCCCCCTCCGAGGGATCGATGGCGGTGGAGAGGTTGGTACCAATGGAGTCCATATAGTGCCGGCCGGAGCAGCCAATCAGCCAGTTCATCGCCATGCAGGTGGAGCAGATGAGCAAGGCTGTCATCAGAGTGATCCGCCATTGCAGAGACAGCTTTTTCATGCCTGCTCCTCCTCAATCAAATATCCCTCACCGATGCGGTTGCGGACGGGGTCATAGCCCAGCGCCGCCCGCAGCTTTTTCCGCAGAGCGGAAATGTGTACCCGGATGGAGTTGCTGAAATTATCCACGCTGTTGTCCCAGACGTGCTCCAAAAGCTCCTCCTGACTGACGGGCCGCCCCCGGTGGAGCAGCAGATATTCCAGAATGCCGGTCTCCTTTCGCGTCAGAGCCAACGGCTGACCGGCGGCGGTGGCGGTGCGGGAGCGGGCGTCGAAGGACAGCGGGCCGCAGTGGAGCACCACATCGTTCTGGGTAAACTGCCGGAGGGTCAGGCTGCGGATGCGGGCCTCCAGTTCCTCTAAATGAAAGGGCTTTGCCAGATAGTCGTTGGCCCCGGCGTCCAGACCTTCCACCTTGTCGGCGACCTCACTGCGGGCGGAGAGGATCAGCACCCGCGTCTCCCGGTCGGTCTGGCGGAGGGTGCGGAGCACCGTCATGCCGTCCGCTCCCGGCAGGTTCAGATCCAGCAGCACCAGATCGTAGCGCTCCGAGCCAAGCAGGTCGATGGCGGTGTCACCGTCATAACAGGGATCCACACTGTAAGCAAGACGGCGGAGACTGCGGACGATGGTCTCGCAAAGGGCACGTTCATCTTCAACTACAAGAATACGCATAAAAACCTCCGGCATAATAATCTGAGACTGTCAATAAAGTGGTAAATTCTCCGCGACGGTAAGGTAGGGCAGCCGTTAGCGGCTGTGCCGCTTTACGGATGCCGCATACCCCTTGCGGGTGAAGGGTGTGCGCGGAAAACCCAAGAAGGGGAAACAGGCGAAGTGCCGCCAATGGAGATTTCCGCGACGGAAAGAAAGGGTGTGTGCGGGAAACCCAAGAGGGGTGTCCCGCACCATTGAAATCAAATATTTTCAGAACTTTTACAAGTTCTGAAAATAAGGGCAACGGGAAGAAAAGATTTTTTCGACCCGTTGCGCCCCCGGTTTCCGGGCGCAAAGCGCACGGAAACCGGCTGGGCCGACGGTGTATTTCTGCTCCACGCATGGCGAAAAGACTTTTTCGACACGCTGAGTGAACCATTTGTGTTCATTATAGCACAGGCAGATAAGATTTCTGTTAACTTTCTGTTCTTAACGAAAATCTTACATCTCCTGTGGTACAATAAGGCAGCAATGAAGGGAGTGAGCAAATTGCCGCAATCGAAAAAGACGATGGCACAGGTCGGTTTGCTGTTGGCTGGGGCCGCCATGGTGTGCGTCGGCGTACTGCGGGGCGAAACGGCCACGGTGCTGAGCAAGGCCATTAAAGTATGTCTGGAGTGTGTGGGTATTGGATAAAAAACATCAAACAATTTCCCATCTCCTTGCCCGCTGGCGGGGATGGATCCAGGCGGGGGCGGCGCTGCTGACCAATCTTCACCTGCCGAACTTCTTCAAGGGAAGTCTCTATCAGGGGGCGGGAAAAACCGTCTGCGTGCCGGGGCTGAACTGCTATTCCTGTCCCGCGGCGTCCGGGGCCTGTCCCATCGGCTCCTTTCAGGCGGTGGTGGGCTCATCGAAGTTCCGTTTCTCCTATTATATCACAGGCTTTCTCATCCTGTTAGGGGTTTTGCTGGGACGCTTCATCTGCGGCTTTCTCTGCCCCTTCGGATGGTTTCAGGAGCTGCTGCATAAAATTCCCACGAAAAAGCTCTCCACAAAGAAGCTGAAGCCTCTGACCTATCTCAAATACGCCGTTTTGCTGGTGATGGTCGTTTTGCTGCCGGCGTTTTTGGTGAACGACGTGGGTATGGGGGACCCCTTTTTCTGCAAGTACCTCTGTCCGCAGGGCGTGCTGGAGGGGGCGATCCCGCTGTCCCTTGCCAATTCCGGCATCCGGGCAGCGCTGGGCAAGCTGTTTACATGGAAGCTCGGCATTTTACTGGCGGTGGTTGCGCTGAGCGTGGTGTTCTACCGGCCGTTTTGCAAATGGCTCTGCCCGCTGGGGGCGTTCTACGCACTCCTTAACCGGGTGTCCCTCCTTCAGATGAAGGTGGACGGGCATAAATGCGTTTCCTGCGGGAAATGCGCCAGAGCCTGCAAGATGGATGTGGACGTGACGAAAACGCCCAACCATACCGAGTGTATCCGCTGCGGGATGTGCGTCAACGCTTGTCCCACCGGGGCCGTGAGCTTCCGCTATGGCTTTGGAGACGGAAAACAAAATATCAACATTGAAGAAAACACGGAGGAATCAACATGAAGATGAAGAAATTGACCGCGCTGCTGCTGGCAACGCTGATGGTGCTGTCTCTGGCCGCCTGCGGCGCGAAGGGTGACAGCAAGACCGAAAACAGCGGCGACACGGCCCAGACGGAGGAGGCCGCCGCCACCCACAAGTCCCTGATGGATCGGGAAAACGAGATCCTGGCGGAGAATACGGAGCTTTGGGAAAAGGTCTTTCTGGCGGCGGACAAGGGCATGACCATGCAGGAGGACGGCAAGAATTACGGCGATTTCCTGCTGGACACCATCGAATCCGCCAAGGACCAGTTCAGCGATGAGGAATACGCGCTGCTGAAGAAGTCCGCGCAGGAGATCAGCGAGATCGAGAATAAGCTGACCGAGCTGGAAAAGCAGCATCCCGAAATTCTGAATGAGGAGACCGACGCCAACGGCGATGTGCAGACCTTCCCCGCCTTTGAGGGCAAGGATCTGGACGGCAACGAGGTCAAGAGCGACGAGCTGTTCTCCGCCAACGCCGTCACCGTGGTGAATTTCTGGTTTACCACCTGCAGCCCCTGCGTGGGTGAGCTTGGCGAGCTGGACGCGCTGAACAAGGAGCTGGCGGACAAGGGCGGCGCGCTCATCGGCGTCAACGCCTTCACGCTGGACGGCGACGAGACGGCCATCGCCGACGCGAAGGACGTGTTGGCCAAGAAGGGCGCCACCTATCAGAACGTGTATTTCGATTCCAGCAGCCCGGCGGGAGCCTTTACCGCCAACATCTTCGCCTTCCCCACCACCTATGTAGTGGATCGGAACGGCAACATCGTGGGCGAGCCCATCGTAGGTGCCATCACCGAGAAGAATCAGGCGGAGACGCTGCAATCCCTCATCGATCAGGCCATCGCCGCCGACGCGGGCTGAGAAAAGTCCAAACGGTGTTCAGTTGCGTGAAAAAAAGAGCTGACTGCAATGCAGTCAGCTCTTTTATATTACCGGCGGAGGGAGGCGGAGAGGCGGTCAATGCACCAGACCAGTAAAATCAGTCCAAGGGCGATGGCCCCGGCCTCGCTCCATTTGTAGTGGTTCATGGCGAAGATCAAAGGCGCGCCGATGCCACCGGCGCCCACCAGTCCCAGAACCGACGCTTCCCGGATGTTTACGTCGAAGCGGTACAGCACCGCCGAGGCCAGCGCCGGGAGCAGCTGGGGGAGCACGGCGTACCGGATGCGGAGCAGGAGGGGGACGCCCATGGATTCCAAGGCGTGATAGGCCCGGAAGTCCAGCGACTCAATGGCCTCCGTGAACCGTTTGCTCAAAAGGCCCACGCTGCAAACGCCCAGGGTAAGCACGCCGGTAAAGGGGCCGGGACCGGCCACCCGAATAAAGATCAGACCGTAGATCAGAAAGGGGACAGAGCGGATCGCCATGATGACCACCCGGAACAGCAGCGCCGGGAGCTTTGGCATCAGGCAGGGGGTAGAGAGGAAGGACAGGGGCACTGCGATAACTGTTCCGGCGCAGGTGCCCACCAGAGCGATGCACACGGTCTCCAGCAGCAGGTACCCCAAGCCACTGGTATCCGTCTCAAAGAAGAAAGCCCAGTCGGGGTGGAACAGGCCGGAAATCATGGCCTGCACCGCCCGGGGGCTGATATGGGAGAAGTCCGGTGGCTGGAGAGACAGTGTACAGACCAAAACCAGCAGAACGGCAGCGCCGGTGAGGAGCCGCTTCCCAAGGGGAGACAGGCTCCGTTCCTCCCGGATGATCTGGGACAGCAGGCCGCTGATCCCCTCGATGACGCAGACGGTGAGGAACAGGAAAAACAGGATCATGCCCACCTTGCCGTATTCCAGCCATGAAATTTTTTCGTTCAGCAGCAGACCGATGCCTCCGGCCCCTACATAGCCCAGAATGGAACTGTGGCGCACGTTGGTCTCCAACAGGTACAGAACATTGGAGAAATAGGATGGGGCGATCCCCGGCACAACGGCCCGCCAGTAGACTTTGGCAGGCACCGCGCCCATGGCGCACAGAGCGTGGTAGGGGGCCAGCTCCACCGATTCGATATCCTCATAGGTCAGCCGGGTCAAAATGGCAAAGGTGTAGACCGTAATGGCCACGGTACCGGAGAAGGTGCCCAAGCCAAACAAGAACGTAGCCAGCAGCGCTAAAATCAGCGTAGGGAAGGAGCGGAGCACCTGCACCAGCAGCCGCAGCGTCCACCGGAGCGGCTTAGGGGCATGGAGATTTTCCGCGCACAGGGGGGCCAGCAGCAGCGCCAGAAACGATCCCAGCGCCGTGCCGGTGACGGACATCTGCACCGTAGCCAGCAGCGGGGCCAGGATTCGGGGGGCATACCCCCAATCCGGCGGGAGCATGGCGGAGATCAGGTCCGTCAGATGGCTCCGCCGCGCCCAGAACAAGGTGGGGGAGCAGTCGGTGAACCGTGCCGCAGCCAGCAGAAGAAGGAAAAGTGCCAGCGTCTGCAGCCAGCGCTTTCCGGAGGAACGGGTCATGGCTGATCCTCCTGACGGTGGTAGACGGCGGCGAGGATCTCCTCCGCCGGGGTGTCCGCCGGGGCGTCCAGCACCACGGTTCCTTGGTTCAGGCCGATGAGACGGCTGGAAAATTCTTGTGACAGTTCCAGATTGTGGCTGTTCATGAGAACGGTCAGCTTTTGATCCTGCTGAATGTCCCGGAGCAATTCTAAAATCTGCCGCCCGGTGACGGGGTCCAAGGACGCTACCGGCTCGTCCGCCAGCAGCAGCGCGGGATGCCGCATCAGCGCCCGGGCGATGGCTACCCGCTGCTTTTGCCCGCCGGAGAGGTTCTTCACCGGCTCGTGGACCTTGTCGGCAAGGCCCACCCGGTCCAGCAGGGCGTCCGCCTCGGCGACGCGCTCCTTTCCGAAAAAGCCGCAGACCGCCGGGAGGAACGCCATGTCCGGCAGACAGGCGTTCAGCACGTTCTGGCGGCAGGTGGCATTTTCCACCAGTGCGAAATCCTGATAGATGGTGCCGATGGTGGTCTGAATGGCCCGGCGGGTCCTGCGGTCGGCAGACTCAAAGTGAACGCCGTTTACCAGAATGGCGCCGCCGTCACAGCGGAGAGAACCGTTGAGGATCCGGAACAGGGTGGTTTTGCCCGCACCGGAGGGACCGATCACAGATACAAAATCCCCCTGACTGACGGAAAAGCTGGCGTCAGTCAGGGCGTGGGTGCGGTTTTGAAATTCTTTACGGACATGTTGGACTTCCAGCAGCATAAATAGCCTTTCAGCCCCGCGGCTCCTGAGAAGCCGCGGGGCAAGTGTTTTTTAAAGGGGGGACTTAGCCTTCCAGAGACTTCAGCAGCTCCTGCGCGGCCCGCTCGCCGTCATAATCGGAGTCCTGACCCCAGGTGTAGCCCACCTGACTGAACACACTGATGATCTCCCGGCCCTCGTCGGTGTCGGCGATCTCGATGAAGCTTTCGCCCAGCGCCTTGCGGAAATCCTCATCCGCCATGGTATCGGAGTTCTTGCTGTAAGCGATCATATCGTTGTAGATGCCCTCGGTGACGCCGATAACGCCGGTCTGCTCCACCATGGGGGCGGTGCCGCCCAGCTCGGTCTCCCACTTGGGGGCGTTCTTGATGCGGATATGGCCGAAGGACACCATCACGTCCACCTGACCGGCGGCCAGACGGGCCACGGAAGTGGTGTGAGAGTCAGACTGGACCACGTGCTCCAGATCGCTGATGCCCTTGCCGTAGTGATCCTGAAGCCACAGGCAGGGATAGATGTAGCCAGAGGCGGAGGTGGGGCTGAGGACGGACCAAGTGGCGCTGTTGAGATCGTCCCAGGTCAGTTCTTCACCGGCATTGACCTTGGCCTGCAATTCCTGACCCTTTTCGCTGGGTCCGGCTAGAATGATGCAGCGGTAATAGGTGCTCATATCCTTGGTGTTTTCCTCGATGGTGCCGTCATTCCAGTCAGCAGGGTTCTCGGAATCCTTGTTGATGGCGTAACGCAGAGCGGTGAGCAGCACGTCGCAATCGTCGGAGAAGAGGACGTAGTTGCCGCCGGAGATGAAGCCAATGTCGGCGCTGCCGGCGCTGAGGGCCTCGCCCACGGCGGTGTAGCTGGTGCCCACGGTCATGTCGATGTCCTTCACGTCATAGCCCTTTTCCAGAAGCTTTGCCTGAAGCAGCTGCTCCAGAGGCTCCGTGGCGGTGGTGATCTGGTCCGCGTCGGCGTAGGGGGAGAAGGCGATCTTCAGAGAGGGGATCTCCTTCACACCGGTCTCACCGGCGCTTTCCGTGTCGTTCTCCGCCGGGGTCTGCTTGCCGGCGCAGCCGGTGGCGAGCCCCAGGCACAGAGTCAGGGTCAGAATACTTGCAAGAAACTTTTTCATGGGATTTACCTCCAGATTTGATTTTCTGCTCAAAGCGCAAAAAAATATGTGCCTTGCAGCACATACCGAATTTGACTTCAAGCAGATGCTGACAGCTCCCCCGGCGTCACCGGGGGAAACAGGGGCGGTCGATCCTTACTGGGATCCTCTCAACCCGGAACACGGGTTCCCTCGCAATCTGGTTTCGTCATCAATCTGAGCGCGGCGCCAAGGCGCTCCCCTTTTCGCCGCATTCCGTAACCGTGGATTACCTTACCACACTCTTCCATAAAATACAAGCACAAATCCGCAAATAACCGACAAAAAACGGGAAATTGCGTTTCTATGACTGGTTTCGGGAGACGGTTTTGCAAATTTGCCGCAGCTCGTCGGAGAGGCAACGAACCCCGGCAGGCCAACATAAATGCGGCGGCCTGCCGGGGATTCAAAGTCAGTCATTATTCTGATGGGGAGGCAATTACTTGCCCTGACGCATTTCCTCGTCGATGTCAATGAGGTCCTGGAAATCCGGGCCCCAGAGACGGAAGTTTCCGGATTCGATCATTGCCTTATATTGGAAGGAGTCCCGGACCCGCTCCGGCAGGATGACGCCCGCACGGGCCTCATCACCGTCCTGGTGGGTGTCAGATCCGGCCAGACGGAAATAGTTGGGATGGCGGCGGCACAGCTCCACGCCCCGGTCGCTGTGATTTTCGTGGCGGGGGTTGCCGTTGATGATCTCCGTGCCGTCCACAGCGTCCTCAAACACGGTGGTGTTGCCGTCCCGGTAGGGGTGGGCGTGGATGATGAGGACTTCATTGTGGAATTTCTCGTAGAATTCCCGGGCACTGGTGCAGCACATATAGGGATTGGAACGAAGCCAGTCCTCGTCGATGCCGTACACCAGATAGTCATTGTCATTCTGGGGGAAGCGCAGCTCGGCACCCAAAATCACATCGAAGCCAAGCTCGTCACCCCGCTTTTTGGAGGCCTTGTAGCCGGAGAGATAGTGGTCCATGGCCTTCTGCCAGTCATGCTCCGTGTCGATGCGGGAGAGGTACTCCGGATGCAGATGGTCTGTGACCACCAGACCGGAAAAGCCGTGCTTCACATAGCGCTCCACAACGTCGGCGGCAAGCAGATGGCCGCATTTGCTGGTTTCTGCGGTATGGGTATGAGGATCGTAAAGATAACCTTGCATGGTTGTATGTTCCTTTCTACCAGGGACGGCAGGCCGTCCCGAATTTACAGTGAGATCACTTGGAGGGATCCAGCTTCCGGCAGGTGCCCCGCTGGATCAGCGTCGGCAGCAGGATCTGGTGGACATAGCCCTGAGTGCCGTTTTCGATTTTGTCCCGGAGCATATCCACCGCCTGCACCGCCATGTCCCGCTTGGGCTGGTCAACGGTGGTCAGGTCGATGCGGGAGAGGGCCGTGGCGCTGATGTTATCGAAGCCGATGAGGCTCAGATGCCCCGGAATATCAATGCCCATTTCATCCGCCGCCGTCAGAATACCCAAGGCATTGGAGTCCGTGGCGGCAAAGACTGCGGTGCAGTCCAGAGGCTTCCGGAACAGCTCCTTGGCCAGCTGATATCCGCCCTGAATGGAAGAGCGGGAATATTCGCTGTTGAAAAAATGAGGCGTGAGGTTAAATTCATGACAGGCCTTCATATATCCGTCCGCTCGGAGCTGATGAGTCGTGGAACCGGGACGCTGGCCGAAATAGAGAATGTCCCGGTGGCCCAGCTCATAGAGGTATTGGGTACCCAGATAGGTGCCCCGGCTGTTGTCAACGGCCACATAGCTCTGGGGCTGGCTCCGCAGGTTTTCACTGAGGAACACCGTGGGGACCTGATCCAGATAGGATTTGAGGTTATCGTAGGATTTAGAGCTCTGAGGGACGATGAGGATCCCGTCCACCTGCCGGCCCAGCAGCAGCTTGAACACGGTCTTTTCCTGCTTCAGGTCCGGACCGGAATCACAGAGCATGATATTATAACCGTGGGCACGGGCGCTGACTTCCGCGTGGTAGGCAAGCTCCGACATGAACTGGTTGTCCACAGAGGGGACCACCAGTCCGATGAGGTTGGTGCGCTTGGTCACCATGGATCTGGCCACAAAGTTGGTGGTGTAGCCCATCTCATCGCACAGCTTCAGGACCCGTTCCCGGGTCTCGCTGCCGATCTGGGAGCTGCCGGAAAGGGCACGGGATACGGTAGCATAGGAGACGCCTGCTGCTTTGGCGACATCCTTTAATGTTACATTTTTCATAAAGTTGACTCCCTTGCGAAGGTTGTGTTTGTGCAAACGTTTCCGACTTTTTAGGAAAATTGGCAGAAAAAACTGCCAAGGTACTTCAGACGAATCAAGGATAGCCGATTTTTGCTCTTCTGTCAATATCAACCTAAATTTTTAAGGCATTTTGGGCAATCCAGCAAAAAAAGTGTCTGAGCTTTGACATTTGGGATATTGACAAAAAGGGGCGAACTCCTATAAAATAAAAACAGAAATCGCAAACGTTTGCGATTCTCGGGGGCGTCACACCTCCGAGGATCGCCGAGCTTTCCCGCAGTTGGGCCGCGACCCTGAATTTCAAAGGAGGAACTGCCATGACCGCCAATATCCAAACCATTTTCTTCGATGTAGGAAACACCCTGCGCATTGTCCTGCCGGATCAGGAGTTTATTGACCGGGCGGAAGCCGGTCTCATGGAACTGATCGGCACCACGGAGAGCCACGACGCCCTGTTTGCCAAGCTGGAGGAGCGCTGGAAGGCATACCGCAAGCAGTCCAAGACCACCCTGCTGGATGCTTCCGAGGGAGAACTGTGGACCCAGTACATGCTGCCGGAATATGATCCGAATATGATTTTTGCCAACGCCCCCAAGCTGACCCGCCTGTGGCGCGACCATGACGGCCGCCGGGTGGCCCGGCCGGACGCCGTAGCCACCATCAAGGAGCTGCACCGCCGGGGCTATACCCTTGGCATCATCGCCAACACCGTGACGGAGACGGAGATCCCCGATTGGATGGCCGCTGACGGCGTGGCCCAGTGCTTCAAGACCACGATCCTCTCCTCCAAGGTGCGCCTGCGCAAGCCGGACCCGGACATCTATCACCTGGCCTGCCGCTGCATCGGCACGCCGGAAGCCAACTGCGCCTATGTGGGCGATAACCCGGTGCGGGACGTGGAGGGCACTCAGGCTGCCGGCTTCGGTATGATGATCCGGATCGATGAGCCGGATACGCTGAACAAGGAAAAGGCCACCGGCAAGGAGTTTACCCCGGATCATGTCATCACCAGCCTTTCTGAATTGCTGGACATCTTCCCTGAGCGGGCTTAAAGGAGGACCTATGGAAAAACAGTATAAAGCCGTCTTTTTCGACTTGGGCGGCACTCTGCGCATTGCTTTCCTGGAGGAGGCCTATATGCGCCACGCCCGTCGGAAAATGGCGGAGATCGCAGGCACGGATATGCCTTATGAGGAATTCTATCAGATGATCGAGGAGCGCTACGAGCCGTACCGCAAGTGGGCTTTGGGCGAGTTCAAGGAATCCGGAGATGAAGAGCTGTGGTGCAAATGGCTGCTGCCGGACTATGACCCGGCCCGGATCCGTCAGGTGTGCCATGAGCTGAGCTTCCAGTACCGGCAGTGCAAGGGGCGCCGCGAGGTGGTAGACGGCGGCGTGGAGGTCATCAAGGGCCTGCATGAGCGCGGCTACAAGCTGGGGATCATCTCCAACCTCATCGGTGAGAACGAGGTGCCCGACTGGCTGGAGGAGGACGGTCTGGATTCCTATTTTGACACAGTGATCCTCTCCTCCGTGTGCCACATGCGCAAGCCCTGCTCTGAGATCTACGATCTGGCCTGCCAGCAGATCGGCGTGAAGCCGGAGGAGTGCGTGTCCGTTGCGGACAACATCAAGCGCGACATTGCCGGGGCCAAGAAGGCCGGTATCGGCTGCAATATTATTTTCCGGTCTCCGGAGAAGAAGCATCCCGTGGAATTTACGGAGGAAAACCGCCCGGACTATGTCATTGAAGATTTCCGGGAGATCCTGAACATTCTGCCCTGATGCGTTCCGGGCCAGCGGCCCGGTGAAAAGGAGGAAGCAAGCCATGAATACGGACATCCGTTATATTTTTCTGGATCTGGGCGGTACCTTCCGGGTCATTGACAAGGACCCGGCTTATCTGGCTGCCGCCCGGGCGAAAATCGCGGAGCTGTGCGGCGTGAAAACGGAAGATCCTACCCAGTGGTTCGAGGATGTGATCGACAAGCGGTACGATGTATACCGGGAATGGGCCCTGAAATATATGTGCGAGGCCCCGGAAGAGGTGCTGTGGCGGCGCTGGCTGGCCTATGACTGCGACCCGGAGCTGATCCGGCGCAATGCCTCGGAGCTTTGCTACCAGTACCGGCAGACCAAGGGCCGCCGCACGGTGGTAGAGGGCGGCGCAGATACAGTGAAGGAGCTGTGCCGCCGGGGCTACACCCTGGGCATCATCTCGGATCTGGTGGGCAGACGGGAAGTGGACGAGTGGCTGGATCAGGATGGCCTGCGCCCCTATTTCCAGACGGTCCAGCAGTCCTCGGTCACCTATATCCGCAAGCCCGGCCCCGCGATCTACTATTACGCCATGGAGGAAGTGGGCGCCGAACCGGAAAACTGCTGCTATGTGGGCGACAATCTGAACCGGGACATCATCGGCGCCAAGGCCGTCGATTTCGGTATGACCGTCACGGTGCAGTACCAGAAGGATAAGCCCCTGAAGCTGACGGCGGAAAACCGCCCGGATGCTAAGGTCTATCGGTTCCCGGACCTGCTGGATATTTTCCCCAAGCGGGGGCAGGTGGCCGTGGAAAAGCTGATCCCGCCGGAGGATGGACAATAAGTTCGCCCCGGTCGGATAAAAAAATGCGCAGTGGCGCGGGAAAGAACCGTTTCACGCACCGCTCGACTCATAAGGAGGTACTTTTTATGTCTGAATCCAAGCGCGGCGGCGCACAACTGGCGCGGGCCGTGGAAAAAGCGTATCAGGCGGGGCAGGATGACTACCATCTGGAACCCATGGTCCTGATGGAGAACGGCAAGCCTGTAGGCAAGATCGGAGACGGCGATGCCGCCGTGTTCTGCTGCCGCCGCGGTGAGCGGGAGATCGAGCTGACGGAGCTGTTCACCGATCCGGACTTCAACAAGGTGCAGCGGAACCAGCTGAAGGATCTGGATTTCGTCATCATGACCATGTATCATGATAAGTTCAAGGATCTGCCCATCGCCTTTGCGCCGTCTCATGTGGTGAAGCCTCTGGCTCAGGTCCTCAGCGAGGCGGGGAAGAATCAGTTCCACTGCGCGGAGAGCGAGAAGTATGCCCATGTGACCTTTTTCTTCAACGGCGGCGAGAACGCGCCCTTCCCCGGCGAGGATGACGTGTGCGTGCCGTCTCCCAAGGGCATTGACTTTGACCAGCAGCCGGAGCTGAGCCTGCCTGCCGTGGCGGATCAGGTCATGGGTGCTTTGGGTAAATACGATTTCGTGGTGACCAACTTCGCCAACGGCGACGTGATCGGCCACACCCTGAATACCGCCGCCAAGCTGGAAGCCTGCAAGCATGTCAGTCACTATCTGGATGTGGTGGTCCATGACGCGCTGGCCAAGGGCTATGTGGTGGCCGTCACCGCGGACCACGGCAACATTGAAAAGCTGTACACCGCCGCAGGCAAGCCTGACGGCGCCCACACCACCAATCTGGTGCCTTTCATTCTGATGGACCCCGCCCACAGCGGCCCCATTGCCCTGCGGGACGGCTGTCTGGGTGACGTGGCGCCTACGGTGCTGAATGTCATGGGCATCCCCCAGCCTGCGGAGATGACCGGCAGATCTCTGGCGGAGGGACACGATTTCGGCAAGGACCGGAAGATGCTGCTCATCATCTGCGACGGCTGGGGTCTCGGCTCCGGCGATGACGGCGACGCGATCCATCTGGCGGATACCCCCTACTGGGATTCCCTGCTGGCGGAGCAGTCCTGGAGCAAGCTCCACGCCTCCGGCGAGCATGTGGGCCTGGGAAGCGGAAAGGCCGGCAACTCCGAGGCAGGCCACTCCAATCTGGGCGCAGGCCGCTGCGTCATGCAGGATGACGTCCGTCTGGACGCCGCTGTGAAGGACGGCAGCTTCAAGAAGAACCCCATCTTCCTGCAGGCCATCGAACACGCCAAAAAGAACGGCACGGCGCTGCATCTGCTGGCATATCTCACCTATAAATCCTCTCACGGCTGCATCGATTACCCGTTGGCCATCTGCGAAATGGCCCGGGACGCCGGACTGGATCGGGTGTTCTTCCACATCATCTTTGATGGCCGCTCCACGGAACCCGGCTCCGCGCCCAAGCTGCTGGCGGAGCTGGACGAAAAGCTGGATGCCATCGGCGTGGGCCGCATTGTGGACGGCGTGGGCCGCGGCGTGGCGCTGGACCGGGACAAGAACTATGACAAGGTGAAACGGGCCTATGACGCCATGGTGGACGGCGCAGGTACCCGGTATGAGTAAGCCTCCGGCATAAACCGCCCCCCCAAAAAAGAAAACCAAGAGAATGTTAAAAATCCCGCAGAGAGCAAATACTCTCTGCGGGATTTTTGCGCGGGAAAAGTGCGAAAAAGCAACAAATCACGGAACAGACATCGAAAACGGGAATATTTGCGTTGGCGGACTGCTGATCTGCACCCCGACTGAAAGCCGCAAAAAGTGCCCGGACCGCCACAGCGGTCCGGGCCTTCTTGTCATACATCAAAACAGAGATCAGCGGGCGTCCTTCAGGATCGTGTAGACCTCATAAATGTCCTTCACGCTGTAAGTGGGCTTCACGTCCACGGGAACGTTGGTGTCCTTCAGCTTGGTGAGGTAGGAGTCGATGTGGAAGGTGGCGCCGAAGCCCATGCGGATGGGGCCGATGACGTCCCGGGAGAGGGTATCGCCCACATAGGCACAGCTGGCGGGGTCAGACTGGACCTGATGGAGGGAGACCAGAAAAATGTTGGGGTCTGGCTTGCGATATCCGGTGACGGAAGAAAGCGTCACATCCTGGAAGTAGTCCCGGATGCCGTAGTCTTTCAGAACGTCAAACACCTGATAGAGACTGGCTGTGTTGCTGATGACGCCCAGCTTCATACCCAGCCCCTTCAGCCCTTCCAGCATTTCCTTCACGTGGGGGCGGAGAGTACGGTGATAGTGGGTGATCTCCCACATGTGGGCCAGCTCCTCGGCGTAAGGACGCACAGAATCTTCATTCAGGCCGAAATCCGTCAAAATGAAGCTGCCCCAGATCTCCTCCGGCTTCAGCTCCCGCTGCCGGGGGTCCCGGTAAGCGCCGTAACGTTCCCAGCCGGCATTGATGCTCTGAGCCGTAGTTTCAAAGTCCATGTTCAGATCGATGCCGTGAGCGCGCAGAATATCCAGCACGCCCTGAATGGAAGAATGGCGGCTTTCGTCATCAACCCAGATGTCCTCCAGAGTGCCGCCCATATCGAACAATACAGTATCTATCATAGTCTCACAGCCTTTTTTTTAAGTTGCATACATGGGAAAAAAGGTATTCAGAGGGAGTTTCTGCGGCGAAGCAGCCACCAGGAGCTTCCAAAACCCATCAGCAGCGGCACAGGGACCATCATACCGAAGAGCTGGAGAAACAGGACCGACGCGCCGCTGTCACCCCGCAGCAGAAGCAGCATGGTTACCAGACTGGCGAGGGCCAGCAGCAAGAGCCAGCCGTATGCGGCCAGAACGGTCTGAGGATGGCAGATTAGGTGGGTCAGCGCGCAGATAGCTGTCCCGATCAGGGCGGGGAGCAGTGCACTGACCAGATTTTCTACCGCCCGGGGCGCAAGGGCAAGCCATGCGTGAATGGGATCGGTCAACAGAAAGAAGGCCGCGCCGTAAACTGCCAGAAAGAGGATGGACAGGCAGAAGGAATTCAGCAGCAGCGTGCTTTTTACATGGCCGTTTTCCGTCAGCCGGAAGGCATCCCAAAAGGATTCCACCCGTCTGGCCTGTTCTTTTTCCCGTTTCGCCCGGCGCAGTTCTTTTTCAAAATCCTGGTTCATGTTATCTCCTATCTGAATGATTCAAAAGGCCCGGGCAGCGGCGGTTGCCGCCGCCCGGGAAAATCGCGGTGCTTGAATTTACTTCATCTTGGGGTTCTTGGACAGCCAGTAAGTCCACATATCCTGCACGTCGGGATAGATGTAATAGATGGCGCTGAGGTCGTTGGCCCGGGCGCCCAGCTCGGTGAGCTTTGCGGGGTTCTTCTTGTCCTCCACGTCGTCGCGGACGGGCCAGTTGCCTTCCTTCTTGAAGGGCTTCATACCTTCGCTCTGGCCGTCGGCACCGCCGGTGATGTAGCGGACGAACAGACGGGCGCCGGCGGGGCTGTTGGTGCCCTTGGCGATGAACAGGGACTCCAGATTCAGCAGGGCGGTGTAAGGCTCCAGATTCAGGCACCAGGCGATGTTGTAGCCGGATTCGTCACGGTTGCCGATCTTGCCGGCGGAGGCCAGGCACAGGGCGGGATCCTCAGCGGTGGAGTTATGGACGGCCAGCACCAGCTCATCACCGTCACCGATGAAGGTCATCTCGGCCTGAGAGAAGCGCCACAGGTACTCCACGCCGGCGTTCTTCTCGGGAACTTCAAAGTTGAAATCGGAGGCATCGTAGGTGTATTCCAGATCCTTGCCGTAGGTGTCCTTATAGGACTGCGCCATCTCGTCGGCGTTGTTGATGAAGCTGGCAAACAGGGACAGGTACGCGGACTCCTGACCGATCTCCTTGGTGAACAGGTGGTACTTCTGGGTGCCGTCGTCCTTCTTCTCAATGATCTCCCACCAGCTGTGGATGGGCTGTCCATCGGGGAAGGCGGCGGTGTTGTAGAACCACATGGACTGGGAGGCGTACAGAGGATAGCCATATTTCAGGTTTTCCTCGTCGATGTGAGAGCAGATGTCCTTGGGGAAGTAAGGCTCCAGAATGTCCTGATTGTACCACTCGTGGAACACGTTGCCGTTGACATCCTTGGTCTGGAGCACGTCGGCGGTGATGTTGCCGGTGTCGTGCTCGATTTTGGCCTTGGAGAGCACCTCGTCGTTGTCCAGATCGAATACCACCAGATCAAGGCCGGGGTAGGTTTCCTCAAAGCTCTCCTCCACCTTCATCATCTTGGAGGAGGTGGCGTAGACGTTGATGGTGGTGTCCTCAGTCAGGGCTTCTTCATAAAGCTCGTCGTCGGTCTTTTCGCTCCAGTCGTCATAGTAGGGGCCGTAATAATTTTCACCGGTGTTAAGGTCATAGCCAAGGTGCAGGTCGCTGGCGGCAGCTTCGCTGCCGGACTGGGAATCGTCGGAGGGCTGGTCGGTGCTCTTGCCGCCGCAGGCGGCCAGACTCAGCACCATGGAAAGCGCGAGAAGCAGTGCAGAAAACTTCTTCATATTCATCGGGACTCCTTTCATATTTTGACCGCGCCGCAGACACGGCCGAGTGGGGGACCTATCAAAACACGGCTTATACCGCACGTTTGATCAACCGGGTGGTTTCCTTGTTGTAGATGTTGATCTTATCCTGATCGATAATGGCCCAGACCTTCTGATCCAGATCGTAGCGGATCTGGCCGATGTCCTTGGCCAGGAACTCGTCGGTGCCGGCCTTCAGAGTGGTGATGGTTTCAGAGCCGGCGGGCTGGTTGGCGTAAATGGTAACGGGAATGGCGCCCTCCACCGGCTGGGTGGAGATGGCAATCTGCTCGGGACGGATGGCCAGCACGCAGTCGAACTCGCCGCTCTTGGGGAATTCCTCACTGGTAAGGTGCTCGGCGGGGAAGGTGTGGCCGCCCAGATCGCTCTTAACCACCAGCTGGCCGTTGATAACCTCGGCCTTGCCGTCCAGCAGGTTGATGCGGGGATTGCCGATGAAGTCCGCCGCTTCCAGATCAATGGGGTTGTTGTACAGTTCCGTGGGGGTGGCCACCTGATTCAGCTCGCCGGCCTTGAACAGGGCGATCTTGGTGGACATGGTCAATGCCTCGGTCTGGTCGTGGGTCACATAGATGATGGTGGTGCCCAGTTCCTTATGGAGGCGCTGCAGCTCCGCACGCATATCAATGCGCAGCTTGGCGTCCAGGTTGGACAGCGGCTCGTCAAGCAGCAGCAGCTTGGGGCTGGAGGCTACGGCACGGGCGATGGCCACCCGCTGCTGCTGGCCGCCGGAAAGCTCCGTGGGGTAGCGATCCTTATACATATCGATGCGCATCATCCGCAGGGAGTCCATCACCCGGCGGTCGATCTCTGCCTTGCTCATCTTCTGGATCTTCAGGCCGAAGGCGATGTTGTCGTAGACCGTCATGTGGGGCCACAGGGCGTAGGACTGGAACACCAGATTCAGCCCCCGCTTGCTGGGCTCGGCGTAATAGGCGTCGTCTGCGTTGATCATCTCCACGCCGTCGATGGTCATGGTGCCGTTCTGGGGCTTTTCCAGTCCGGAAACCACACGCAGCGTGGTGGTCTTGCCGCAGCCGGAGGGCCCCAGCAGGGTCATGAAGTCGCCGTCCTCAATGGTGAGGTTGATGTCCCGCAGGACGTGGTTGCTGCCGTAAAATTTATCAATGTGCTTCAATTCAATGCGGCTCATATCATTTTTCCTTTCTGTTCTGTCACAATTCCGGGACTTACATACTCTTGTTGAGGTCTGCGCCGAAGCGGTTGGCCACGGTGTAGCACACCAGAATGAAGACCAGCACGCAGACGGATACCGCGTCGGACATCTGGTTGTAGCCCTCCTGCGAGTAGGTAAAGGCCAGATAGGACATGGTCTGGGTGGAGGGAGTCATCATGATGATGACCAGATCCAACTCCTTGGCAATGGAGATGAAGGTCAGCATGAAGCCGGAGATGAAGCCGTTTTTCGCCAGCGGCACGATGATGGAACTCATCCGCTTCCAGAAGCTGGCGCCGGCGATATCTGCCGCCTCCTCCAGCTCCACGCTGATGGAGAGCATATTGGCGGTACCGGACTTGCTGGCGAAGGGGAAGTGCTTGACCACCGAGGTCAGCACGATCAGGGTAAAGGTGCCGTACAGGGAGGGCATCAGTCCGCCGAAATGCGGCCGGGAGAACATGGAGAAATACATGGTGGAGAAAGCAATGCCGCTCATCAGGTAGGGCACGAACACCATCTGCTCCGTCAGGTCGCCGTACCACTTGCCACGGCCCCGGGAACTGATATAGCCCAGGAACTGGCCGCAGATGGCGGTGATGATGGAGCCGATGAGGGTCAGGCGGATGGTGTTCCAGAAGGCACTGAAGAACTTGGGATTCCGGAAGATGCCTTCGTAGTTGGTGTACTTGGCAATTTGGCCGGACTTGCCGATCCAGTTGTAGAGGGTCAGGTTATCCAGCCCGTAGCCGGCGCCGGTGGTGATCTGGAAGGTTTCCATAATCAGCACGAAGAAGGGCACCACCATGGCCAGGAAGAGGAATACCATCAAAAATGCCATCAGAGGCTTCTTGGCCTTGCCCAGAGGCATCAGCGTGGCGCGGCCGCCCTTGCCGCTGACGGTGGCATAGGACTTGCGGACGCCTACGATCCGCTGGTTGGAGAAGATGATGACGGCAGCCAGCAGCACCAGCACGATGGACATGGCGTAGCCCACGGCCTGGGGGCCCTGGTCGATGAAGTTGCGCATCTTGGTGGCCAGCGTATAGTAGCCGATGCGGTTGCCCAGGTTGGCGGGCACGCCGTAAGTACCGATGGATTTGCTGATGGTCATGACGGTGGCGGACAGTACGGAGGGCAGGATCAGGGGCAGGGTGATGTGCCGCAGGATCTGCGCCTTGCTGGCTCCCTGGATCTCCCCCATCTCCTCCAGCTCGGAGTTGATGGAGCGGAGCGCGCCGGAGACCATGATGTAGGAGAAGGCGTAATAGTGCATGGACATGCACAGCACGATGGCGATGGGGCCGTATGCCAGCCAGTCGGGGATGGGAATGCCCATGCCGGCCAGGAAGCCGTTGGCGCCGGAGGTAGAGTTGCGGAACATGGCCAGCCAGGCCAGAGCCTTGGTCCAGGAGGGGATCATGTAGGGCACTGTTACCAGCAGGCCCAGGACCTTCTTGCCGGGGATGTCCGTGCGGATCATCAGCCAGGCCAGCACGGAGCCCAAAGGCACCGACACCAGCACCGTGAAGAAGCCGCAGACAAAGGAGTTTTTCAGCGGGCCCCACAGCACGGCGCTGGACATGGTGCTGGCAAGGATGTACTTCCAGTAGTACAGGGTAAAGTCTCCCACGTGCCCCTGTACCCGGCGCAGTTCGCCTTGAGCCAGCGTAAAGGTGCTGGAGATCATGGTCAGCAGAGGGATGATGATGAGGCAGAACAGGATGATGAGACTGACCAGCACCACCATGTTAAAGGGGTTTTTCAGCACATTCAGGATCAGGTTCTTTAAACGCCGCTTGGTCAGGGGTTTTCTGGGTAATCCATTTTTCGACACGATAACACCTCTTTCTGAAGTCTGCCGGGGGATCGCGGGGGACAGCAGCTTGCTCTCTTTTCTCAGTTCTGTGCGCAGTCTGACCGGCGGTGTGCCGTCCTCCGGTCGCAAACGTTTGCACTTCCTTGCTACCATTATAAAGAATTCTTAACGGAATTGTCAAGGAGGATTATGGCTATTTTCCCATGATTTTTTTATTCAATTTCACGTACACTGTGTAAAGTGCACAAATAAAAAGGCCGACCTTTGGTTGTTATTTTTGGAGGAAGAAAAAACGAATTTGACGCGAAAACGTATACGTTTTCGTAAAATGAAACGAACGCTCAGATGCTGTCGAATGCAAACAAACGCAAAAAAGGAGACAGGGCGAGCCTGTCTCCTTTTATATAGACTGTGAAAAGCTGTCAGGCTCTGAGGGCTTGATCATCCTCCAGAGTCAGCCGTTCTGCCAGCAGAGCAATGAATTCCGCATTGGAGGGCTTTCCACGCTGACTGCTGACGGTGCAGCCGAAGTATTTGGGGAGTGTCTCCGGCGAAGCCCGGTCCCAGGCGGTCTCTATGGCGCTGCGGATACATCGTTCTACTCGAAGGGCAGTGGTACCGTAACGCCGGGCGATCTCAGGATAGAGGATCTTGGTTACAGCCTTGTTCAGTACACTTGGATCGGCGGTGGTGATCAGGATCGCTTCCCGCAGATACTGGTAGCCGGAGATATTGGCAGGCATACCTGCATCATGAAGCATGTGGGTGACGCGGGCTTTCAGAGAGGGGCGGGTGGCTTTCGGCTTTTCCCAGAACAGGTTCCGCATCCGGTCCAACAGCGTGTCCATCCGAAAGGGTTTTGGCAGAAAATAGGCAGCGCCCAGCTCCGTTGCTTCCGCCAACGTCTGGTCGGAAACAAATGCGGAGGTCAGAATGGTCATGGGAGCGTAGCCAAGCTCCTGCAGCTCCCGCAGAGCGCTGAGACCGTCCAGCCCCGGCAGGATCACATCCATGATCAGAATATCCGGTTCCTGCTCCTGAACTTTTTCCAGAACTTCGTCACCGGTTTGAGCTACATCCACCCAAAATTCTCCTGTTTTTTCCATGGCTTCCCGCAGCAGAATGCGGAATTCCGTGCTGGTATCTGCCAGCAGCACCGTTCTGCGCTGTTCCATGTTCCCACAACTCCTTCCCAATAAGAATGTGCCCGCAGATATCACTGCGGGCATGATCTTGTGTGTATTGTCAAAATATCATAAAATTCCATGTTTTACAAGTTAAAAACTGGAAAACAGGCATAAAATATCCGCAAAGATTTTTGATGGATTGCTGAAAGTCCGCAATTTTTCCGGATGCGTCTCCGAAACTGGCCTGCGGTCCTGCTATTGACCGGCTCCGCTGCCCACAGGCTTTTCCAGTTCTGCCCGCAGCTTTTCCAATGCCCGCTTCTCAATACGCGATACATAGCTCCGGGAAATGCCGAATGTGGAGGCGATCTCCCGTTGGGTCAGGGGGACGGTGCCGCCAAGACCGTACCGCAGACGGATGACCTCTGATTCCCGCTGGGTCAGGCACTCCTTCACCAACCGCCGCAGGCGGAGGGCGCTGTCCCGGTCATAGAGGTCCTCCAGCATGGTGTCATCTACACCGATGACGTCCATTAGCTGTAGGGCATTGCCCTCCCGATCTGATTCGATGGTCTCCGACAGGGATACCTCTCCCTGCAATTTTTTCTGAGACCGGAAATACATTAAAATCTCATTCGCTATCCTCTCCTAACGGATACATAGGATGCTCTATGGGCGGCAAATCAACCTCTCCGTCTACCGTAAAAATGTAAACGTGGGCATTTTCTCCATCCCAGACCAGCTTTTTGACGATAGTGCGCAGAAGGCGGCGTTTCTCTTCAATAGAGGCCAAATCCACAGCTTCGACAAATGACTCTATCGTTTCCATATAAAAAGCAAGATCTTGGGTCAGAGCATTGCTCTGCCTGACGAGTTTTTCTAATTCGGAAATCCTTGCCTGCTCCTGTTCGCTCTGTCGGTGCAACTCGTCGATCTGTTCCATAACATATTTGGCGGAGGTTTCGCTGGAAACGGACAGGGACTCCACCAACCGCTTGATGCGATCTTCTGTTTCAACATGCTTTTTTGTTAGTAGGAGCAACTCGGCTTCGTAACTTGCCTTGTTGTCATTGATGACCTTCTTGGTTTGTAACAGCAACTGGGAAAAGCCTACTTTGTCGCTAGCAACTTTACGAATCTCCTCGATGACCTTAGCATCCAGCGTGTTACCGTTGCAGTTTTTCATGTTACAGACAGTGCCATGGCTGCGCTCCTTAGTGGAGCACATATAGGTGTAAATCAGTTCACCATTCGCATTTTTGCGGTTGGTCATCTTCGGACGCATATAGTCACCGCATTCACTACAACGGAGAAGCCCGGACAGTAGTGCCATATTACTGCGGGGTCTGCGGTAGCTCTTGGATTTGTTGACTTCCAGCATGGCTTGCACCCGTACCCAATTGCTGCCTGCAATGATGCCTGGATGTTTGCCTACCGATACAATCCATTCCTCCATAGGGCGGATTTGATTTGCCTTTCCTGGGCGCTGGAGTGTGCGGTTATATGCCATGATGCCGTGCTGACCGTCAAACTCCGATGGCTCGGCAAAGAGATCTACTTTATTTTCCGTGAGATACTGGTATGCTGCTTTGTCGGCAATCATATAGACGGGGTTTGTGAGAATGGCCCGGATGGCAAAGCGGGTGAACTGCTTGCCGCGCTTCGTGACGCAGCGGTGCTCCAACAGATATTGGTCAGTCTTGCTGAGAGAGCCGGTTTCCGTGAATACTTCAAAAATCGTCTTGACGAGCTGTATCTCCTCTGGGATGGGTTTGAGCTTGCAGGCTTTCTTTTCCTTGCCGTCCACCGTTACGCTGGACAGGCTCTCGGAGGCGTAGCCTGTGGGCGTTGTGCCGCCCAGCCAGCGCCCTGTCTTGGACAACTCGTGCATGTTGTCCCGAATGCGCTCGGCGATGGTCTCCCGCTCCAGCTGGGAGAATACAGATGCAATGTACATCATGGCACGGCCCATAGGGGAGGAGGTGTCGAACTGCTCGCGGATGGAGATGAAGTCAATGCGCCGTTCACCCAAATCCTCAATGAGTTTGGCAAAGTCGCCGATGTTGCGGCTGATGCGGTCGAGACGATAAACCACGATGGCTGTGAACTCGGTTTTCTGAGAGTCCTTCATCATTTTTTTAAACTGCGGGCGCTCCAGATTGCCGCCGGAAAAGCCTTCATCTTCATAGACCAACGCAGTTTCCGCTGCATCCTCGCCAAAGTGCACGGCGATGTACTGGCGGCACAGCTCAATCTGATTCTCGATACTTTCACCTTTGCCGGTGAATTTGGATTTGCGGGAGTAGATGACGTATTGTTTTGGAATATCTTTTATTTTCATGGCGGCACCTCGTTGCGTTTGATAAGTTGATAATATAATTATAACGAATTGGAATGAATTTGAAAAGATGCCAGAGAGAATAATCTGAAAAAGTCTCTCGATATAAAGCTTTTTATTTAACTGCATGACAAGGTGTTATCCCATTGCCGCCACCCATCAACTGCACATGTTGTCACTTGTTTATAGCATATCGGATAAACAAGTTGATGTCATCGCAGAAATATGTTATATGACATGAAAAAAGCTGCCTCAGATTGTTTTTCAATCGGAGACAGTCGGACTATTGCATATTCCGTACAGAATTATACCCCATTATACCCTCAAAAGAGAGGGTATAATGGGGTATAAAATCTTACCAAGTAAATAACTAACATACTATCAATATTGAGAGTATATTCTCCAAAAACCAATCATGTCGTTTTACTTGAGCGCTTTCGATGTGGTCTGTTTTTTTCACTATTATCTTGCTTGCAGTGCTCGACTACTGCATCGATAAGAGCCAATTTTTGCTCAGTGGACCAGGGCAATTTCTGCACCATTTTTAGCGCTTGTTCCGCATGGAACTTGGCCAGCTCATAGCTAAGTTTCGCCCTGTCTTCCGGCGAGGTTGGCATAATCAAAAAAACTTCCATAACTATTGTCCTTTCAGTAGATTGGTGTGAGCCGCAGCAAATCGCCGCGGCTCATAATTGTTATCCTCAAATCTCCGGGCATTTTGCAGCTCTGGATTCTCAACAACGAACAGCGGAAACAGGTCATAGTTTCCCTCTTTGGCAGAACTCAAATTGAGCTCAGATAGCACCTGCTCCTGAACCTCAGGCTTGAGATCGCAAATATATATCTCAACGCTCATGTGTCATCCTCCATATAATCGCTTCAAATCATTTGTCCCGGAAAAGGTGCTTATAAAGGTCATCCACACCTTTTAGCTTCTGCGTCCAGGTGATCGGGGTCATTTCAAAGCCTGCTGCGGCACCCATCTCGATGTAGCGGCCGCGTGCTTTCCGAACCTCCTCCTTGACCTGATAATCCGAATCGACCATGATGTTGATCCGCTTCACGCCAAGGGCGTCCAGCTCCTCAAGAGCACGCTCGTACTGAGCGTAGCTTGGAATGCCGGTAAGACCCACGAAGCCGCAGGCATAAGGTGATCCCAGAGCAAAGCTGTATGCGAGGTCGGATTTCATAATGCCTTCCGTAAGGCACACCGCTTCATCTCCTTCATGAACGCCGACGTAGTGCGGGCAGCACTTGGACTGCGTTCCGTAATACTGGTCAACGCTCGTCAGGTTATAGAACTTCTGGTTATAAACCCTGTCGAGACGAATTTGAATGGCCTCGATCTGACCATGCGGATTTCGATCCGGCAGCATGATTCCGGAACCCCGGATATCCAATAGCCACTGGCCTGTGTCTTTCTGACAGTAAAAGCCGGGGACTCCTTCAAGAATGCAGCCGCGCTCCAGCAGCTCAGTGACGATCCGCTTCTGACGCGTTGTAGGCGTTGTCCGATAGCACAGCTGTTCCATCTCGTCCGGAGTCAGCCCGCGCTCTCGCAATGCCGCCTGATGTGTTGGACAGAGCGTCAGCAAGGAAAGAAGGTTGGAGTACGTGTTATCCCGCACTTCCGCAGGGACGATTGGAAGCTCCACGGTTTCTGCGGGACGGCACTTCCGCTTAGATTCACGCGCCTTCTCGTATCCATCCGGCCCGAATATCTTACAGAGCTCTTCGTAGGCCGTATGAAGATCGACCTCGCAGTACTCCGCGTAAAGGTGGAGGATCCCTCCACCTTTGCCGCAGCGGTTACAGCGGAACACGTTATCGCGGAGCTTAACATTCATGTGGGCTTTTCGATCTGCGCAGAAGGGACACCGGCAATGCAGCTGCGTTCCGGTATCTCGTATGACGTCGATCCCGAGGAGATCCACTACTTGCTCGATATCACACGGCAGATCGGGTATTCTACCCATCTAAACCACCTCCATTGACTGAGGACAAATTCAACCGGCCAGCTGACCAACCGCCTCCATCAGCTTTGTAGCGCCTGCTTTCAGCGCGAGATTGTGGCCGGAATAGTTCTTTACATACCAGGCAAGGTCGCCGGGGTTTTTAACAGCGATCTCACCAAGCGTCCAGCCGCTAAAGCGCCCAAAATCGACCTTGACATTTTTCGCCTGCTCGATGGTCATGATCCGCAAATACTCATTCAGCGTTTTCGGAGGGTCCGAAACGGGAGCGGGGGACTGTTGAACAGGCGGCTGTGCCTGCCACTGGGCAGCCGGCGGCAACGTTTCCGTGGGGGCCGACGCAGTGGGAGCGGCAGCCTGCTGAGCGGAAAAGCTGGCCGCGACACTAACGGGGTGGCCAACATCTTCATCGGGAGGCATCGCGATCGGCGCGTCAGCGATGATACCGGCCAACGAGTCACCGTTCATGCAGAACTGTGTGCCGTATCCCGCGTCTGCCAATGCCCGGCCCTTTGCGACTGTCTCAGCAATTTCCAGAAATCGATCGCCGTAGCGGTCTTCCGACGGAAATCTCTGAGAGTACGCCTTGCCGATGAACTGATCAGCAGGGTCAGCCTTGTCAGCATAGACCCTGCAGCACACGATGGCATTCTTCTCATTCACTTGGATCAGTTCAGGATCGATCTTTCCGTTCGGATGATGCAGTCGGAACCAAAGGAGGCGATACTTGACATCCAGATACAGGTCATTTTCGCCTTCCTCGCCAACTGTGGCCCGCACGAAGTCAGCAGGATTGAATCCATCGACAACGTTGATAGGGGGGATCGTATTCATGTTCAATTCACGCATGGTAATTTGTCCTTTCATAATAAATGTAGAAACGGGGCGGTTTTTGAACACCCCGTTTCTCAAAAAAATTTACGCGGCTCGCCGTTTCAACTCGCGGTTATAGTAAGCCACGATTCGATCTGCGAGAACGGTATTCCTCTGACTCACATCACATTTGTGGATCGCGATAAAAACAGCCTGCTTTTGCCCGATCAGAATGACCTTTGCCTTCGCTCGGGTCACAGCCGTATAAAGCAGGTTCCGCCGCAGCATGATGTAGTGCTCTTTCAAGAGGGGGACAATGATGACGGGGTATTCCTGTCCCTGACTTTTATGGATGGTGGTACAGTAAGAAAACTCCAGATCTTCCAGCATTTCCTGCTTGTACTGAATTGTCCGGCCATCCAAAAGCTTTACACAGACAATGGTCTCGTCATCCTCTTCCTTCATGTCGGTTATGATCCCGACATCCCCGTTTGACACATCGATCCGATTTGCTGTTTGCATGATGCGGTCGCCGACACGAAAGACCCGGCTGCCGCATTTTACCTCCTTCTTCAGGCTGCTCGGCGGATTGACAAGGTCTCGGATCGTGTCATTCAGCGCGTTTGACGAGACTGCGCCGCGCTTGCGGAAGGGAGAAAGGATCTGAACATCTTCAATGCCATGCTGTGAGACTTCTTGCAGATAGTTTTTGATGACCAGCTGCGCAGCCTCTTCGGAATTCTGTACTTCCAGCATCTGAAAGTCGCTTCCGTATTGGAGATGCGTGTCATTATGGTTGATGGCGTAAGCATTGGTGATGATGCGGCTGTTGGATGCTTGGCGGAAAACCGTTTCCAACACAGCCGTTGGAATTTTTTCGCTCCGGATCATCTCCCGCAGCACGTTTCCTGCTCCAACTGAGGGGAGCTGGTCCGCATCCCCCACGATGATCAGTTGGGCGCCAGGCTTGACGCGGTCAAGGAGGATATACGCCAGACGCATATCAACCATGGAGAACTCATCCACGATGACCAGGTCGGCGGACAGCAGATCGTGATCATTCAGAGGGCAATCGTCATCTGTCACGAGACCGAGAGCGGAATGGAGCGTGGAAGCCTGCATGCCTGTCTGCTCTGCCATACGGCGGCTGGCGCGGCCGGTGGGCGCGGCCAGCAGGATCTCATTTGCCGGGAAAGCAGCCTTATAGATATCTAGGATAAATCTCAGCGTTGTGGTCTTTCCGCTGCCGGGGCCTCCGGTCATGATGGAGAGCGGATGAGAAAGGCACAGCTTCACAGCATTGCGCTGGGAAGGAGCCAACTGCTGCCGCAAGGTCTTTTCCGCACAATCGATTTTGCTGTCTAAGCCATCGACCTCGTCAAAACCATTCTGAAGGAGCATAGACACGATGCGCTTGGCCGATTTGACTTCGCACATGTGCTCATAGCTCAAATAGACGCGGGTTCCCTCAACGTAAATACGGGATTCGGTATGCTCAGTCGAAATCGCCTGACGGATCTCCTGTTCGGAGACCACCTCGTCATCGCACCCCATATTGAGCAGGTCATAACACTGTCCAACGGTCTCATCGACTGTCAGAAAGAGATGCCCGGACACACGCGCCTCATCCAATACATAATTGATCGCGCCGGAGTACCGCATCGGATGCTTCAGACTGACCTTCGTTTTTCGAGCGATGGAATCGACGGTCAAGAAGCCGAAGCCTTTGATCCTGCAAAGCTGAAACGGATCTGATTTTACGATCTTGAGACTGTCATCGCCGAATTCTTCTCTGATCATTGCCGCCTTTTTCATAGAGATGCCAAAAGGCGCCAGATAGATCATGAGCTCACGCAAGGCTTTTGTCTCCTCATAGGATCTGATGATGACCTTGAGCTTTTTCTGGGCAATTCCCTTGACACGAAGCAGCTTGTCCGGCTCCTTCTCCAGCACATCGATCGTCTTGTCGCCAAAGCGGGCAACGATCGCCTTTGCAGTCTCAGGACCTATGCCCTTAATGACACCGCTGCTCAAGTAGGCGAGGATGCCGGCTTGATCTCTCGGCATGACTTCCTTACACATGGTGACAGACAGCTGAAGGCCGTGCTTTGAATGTTCCCATATGCCGTCCAGCTCTACGTCTATCGTATCCGCAGCGACAAGATGGTATCCGATCGCTGTAAAATGGATCTTATCATCATGGTAGTAGGATCGGCTCCGTGCTTCCTTTGGTACAGATTCATCGGATGTGTTGTAGGCGAATATGCAGAAGCCCTTATCCGACTTGAAGATGGTTCGTTCATATCGACATAGCATTTGATCACTCCTCATGCGATGGCCAATTTGACCACCTTGAAAATTCTTGATTCCGTCCTGTCCGCAAACTCTTCATAGATGTCCGGATATTGCGCTCGCAGAGCGGATAGCCGGTCCTTGGAGATTCCTTCCCGGTATAGGGGATGATAGGAGACCTTGAAACACTCACTGCCCAACTCACAGGTGCCCCGGCATGCTGTGCCAAGCTGCTCAACAACCGGAGCATAGAGAGATTTGATGCGTGTTTCGAGCGCTCTCACTTGCGCGTCCAGGACCTTTTTCTCGTCTTTCAATTTCAGGATCTCTTTTAGATTTGCCGCGAATTTGCGGTCAAGCTCTACGGTGGGATCGGACGGATCGGCGGGGCCGAAGTATCTGCGAAGCGCCTCTAAAACCGCATCCGGCTTTTCGACCAGAGGCGGTTCTACACGAGCCATCACGTGATCGTTCCAGAATGCGGCCAGCTCCATGATCGTATTTTCCTCTTCGTCGAGGTCGCGCTCGATCTTTTGCCATACAAAGTCATTCTCATTATTTGAGAACAGGCAGGCGATGAAGGCGATATCGATATTCATCACGGACATGTAGTGGCGGACCTGCAATTCGTAGTGGCGTGGAACCGCTCCGTTGGCCCACTTGCATTGCATATCGTAGTGCGATGTTTTGCACTCTAAGATGGCTTTGCGGCCATCCGGCAGCGTAACAAAACGATCTACATCGGCAATCAGGAAAGGGAAAAACGGGTGCTGGTACATCCAGTGGTCTTCATACACGGATAGACCGGTCTTCTTCGCAAAAATTTGTGCCACCACGTCTTCAAGCAGGTGGCCGATCTGAAATGTAATGCTTTTGTCCGGCCCGTCATCTGCCATGGCGACCCCGATCTTGTCATAATAAAGATCTCGCGCCGTGCGGTATGGAGAGGAATTCAAGGCGACAGCTACATCGCTGCCACCAATTCCTTTTCGCCTCCAACTGAGCCATTGATCCTCTGTCAGTGTGGTGATATCCACCAATCTGTTTGGCGTGTAGTTCAGATCCAAAGCCATTCTTCACATCTCCTCTATCTCAATATCTTCGTCAACCATGACGGATTCACTCACATAGTCACCGTCTGGCAGCGGACAGTCAGGGCCGAGTGCATACGCAATGGCCTCATCCCTGGAGTCTGCTGAGACGGTTATATGGCCGTATTCTTGCCATACCAATGGAATTCTGAAAGCCGGCATAGCTCGTTACCACTTGAAGTCGCCGGGATGATCATACTCATGCCAGTTCACATGCAAGGCACGGGATACGATCTCCTCCAGCTGCGCGACCCTCAGGCCAGAGGCACCGTCACACTGCGCAGAGAAGATCACATCGCTCATCTGCATGAAGAGCTCATAGGCCGTACAGGGACTGTCTCCATGCATGGCCATGAAATAGTCCATCGCTTCATAGGAGGCTTTCTTAGGAGCCTTGATCCTTTTCAGAACACGCATGAGCGTTGTGACGGGATAGCGGATCTCAATGTTCATCAGCTGGATCTGCTTATCCAGTGCTTTCTCAAATTGCGCGTAGACCAATCCGAGCTGTTCCTCAAAATACTGCATTTGCTCAGGGCCGATGTTGACTTTGCGGCGGCAAGAGCGGCGGCGAAGCGATATGATCCCGCACGCTGGGAGAAGGAAATCCGTGCGGCATACGGCCCTGCCGCAGACGGCGTGATCGAAATGGAAGCCAAAGCGCAGAAGAATGAAACTTCGGCCCGGCTGGACCGCATTAACGCCATGGAAGCACACTGGGATGAGATCCGTGCCCTGCTGAGCGAGCTGCCGTCCTCGGAGAAGATCCGAGATCTTCTGCATACGCTGGGTTCTCCGTGTACGCCTGCGGAGATCGGCGTTGACGCGCAGCTGCTTAAAAACACGTTCCTGTACTGCAAGGAGGTACGTGCCCGCTACACGATTTTGCAGATGGTTTGGGATCTGGATCTGCTCGATCAGCTTTCTGATGAAGTGATTGCGGAACTGGATCGAAACAAAGAATGACCAACTTGTTGTTAACCCCCTTTGCGGGATAACAAAATAAATTCAGGAAGAGAAAGGAACGACAACATGAAAAAGCTGTTTGCTCTTGCACTCGCCATGGTTATGACCCTGAGCCTTGCATCCTGCGGAGGGAAGGCCGAACCTGCTCCCGGTACGCCTGAGACCCCTTCCAACACGGAAAAACCCGCTGATCCCATCACCATCAGCATTTCCCATTCCTATACGGAACTGGATCAGGTCAGCGTGGAGCTGAACGCCGCCAAGAAGAACATTGAAGAGCGCACCAACGGCGCTGTGCTCGTGAACCTGTATCCCAACAACACCTTCGGAAACCTGGTCGACGGTGTTGAGGCTGTTATGGCAGATTCTCCGCTGATGCTGATGGCTGCTTACAGCCAGTGGGAAGACCTCTATTTCGATGCAAGCGCCCTCCAGTGCGGTTTTGTGTTTGAAAAGGGTGAGGAATTCCTGGACGTCATGAACACCCCGCTGTTTGAGAAGATCGTATCCGAGATGGACAAGGTCAATATCCACGCTCTGAACTGCGCCTTTGTCGGCGGTATGCGCCACGTCATCGGCAAGAAGCCTTATACGACTCCCGCTGAGATCAAGGGCCTGAAGCTGCGGGTCCCCAACTCCACTACGTATCTGGAATGCTTTGAGGCGATGGGCGCCAGCCCCATGGGCATGGCTGCTTCCGAGCAGCTGAGCGCACTGTCCGCCGGCACGATCGACGCGCTGGATCAGTCCATCAGCTTGATGTATTCCACCAAGAGTTATGAAATGGTGAATCACGTGACCCTGCTGGCTCAGCAGCCTCTGGCTGACGCGCTGTTCTGCTCCACCAAGTGGTGGAACACCATCCCCGCTGAGTATCAGGAGATCATTGAGGACGAGCTGCATCAGGCCGGTATCCGCTACAATCAGTACTCCGTGGAGAACGAAGGCAAGATGCGCGAAGAGATGGAAGCGGCCGGCGTTGAGTTCCATGAGGCTGACCGTCAGGCCTTCCTGGATATGGGCTGCGGTGATCTGGTGCTGAAGTACAGCATCGGCCAGGAACTGCTGGATACTCTGGCTGAGATCCGCTCCAAGTAACCCGACACCATTCAAAATCTGATAGGATCGGATTTCCAAGGCATCGTCCGAGGAGGGCTTGGCCTTCCTCGGACGATATTCTTTCACAACACGTCATCAGGATTTGAGGGGCCTATGAAAAAAATAATCGCTTATTTCCGGGATGGTAAATTTGAAGAGCTGCTGGGCTGTCTGATGATCGTGACGGTCATCGTGCCGGTGGTTTTAAATATTATCAACCGTTCCGTTCTGAACAAGTATTCCATCAGTCTGGAAGCCACCGCATTGCTGGCCTATGTCTGGATCGGCTATGGCTTCTTCGGCTATCTGTACCGCAAGGATGCCCATGTGGATGTAAAATTCATCGTAAACAAGATGCCCCCCAAGGTGCGGGCGTTCTTTGACCTGCTGCGGGATTTGTTTATCCTGCTGTTCTCTGCCTATATGGTTTACTGGGGCTATAAGCTCTTTGGCAGCAATCTAAACCGTTATGCCACGGGTACGAAGATCCCGCTGGCTGTAGGGTATGCAAGTATTATATTTGGATATTTCAGCGGCGCTGTCCGCAGCTTTTGGACGATTATAAGCCGTCTTTTCAGAAGAGGGGAGGATCAAAAATGAGTGGTATCGGTATTTGGCTGCCGTTGATCCTTGTTATGGTCCTTCTGGCACTTCGAATCCCCGTATCGATGGCCTTCCTCAGCGGCGCCGTCTTTTACTTCGGCTTTATTGCCACGGAGATGCCCTTGAACATGATTCTGTCCAAGATGGTCTCCGCCGGCATGAATATGAACTTAATGGCGATCCCGTTCTTCATTACAGCGGGGCTGCTGATGAACTATACCGGCATCACCTCCCGCATGATGAAGTTCGCGGATCTCTGCGTGGGCCATATGTGGGGCGGTCTGGCACAGGTGAATGTGCTGCTGTCCACGCTGATGGGCGGATTGTGCGGTTCCTCCAATGCGGATGCCGCGATGCAGTGTAAAATGCTGGTGCCTGAAATGGAGCAGCGGGGCTTTAACAGAGCGTTCTCAGCTGCCGTTACCGCATCCTCGGCACTGATTTCTCCCATGATCCCGCCGGGGGTCATGCTGATCCTGTACGCATCTATTACGGAAAACTCTGTGCTGGATATGTTTATGGCTGGTTACCTGCCTGGCATTCTGATGTGCATTGTGCTGATGTTGGCGGTAGCGTATGTCTCCCACCGGGACGGCTATAAGCCTACCCGCGAAAAGCGGGCCTCCCTGGGAGAGATATTCCGCGGCCTGATCGAGTGCTTCTGGGCCATTTTAATGATCATCGTGCTGATCGTCGGCCTGCGCAGCGGTATCGTGACCGCCACGGAAGGCGGCGCGGTTTTGTGCATCCTCTGCCTGTTTGTCGGCATTGTGATCTATCGGGAGATGCACCCCAGACAGCTGGTGATGGTTGCGAAGGAATCCTTTGCGTCCGTGGCCAATATTTTCGGCATCATCATTTCCGCAACGGTCTTCGGCCTGTATCTGACCTATGCCCAGATCCCGCAGCAGATCACCCGGATGATCCTGGGGATGAACGTGGGCCGGATCGGCTTCCTGATGGTGGTGAATCTCATCCTGCTTGTTATGGGCATGTTTGTGGACAGCTCTGCCGTGCTGATGATCGCCGTTCCGCTGCTGTACCCGGTAGCGATGCAACTGGGGATCCATCCGATCCATTTTGGAATCGTTTGTATTCTGAATCTGTCCATCGGCGCCCTGACGCCGCCGTTCGGCGCAGTCATGTATCAGTGCTGCAACCTGTGTAAGATTGAAATGCCGGAATTTTTGAAGCAGGGCAAGGAATTGATCGGCGCATTGTTCATTTCTCTGCTGCTGGTCACATTCATTCCTGCGATCTCCACCTTCCTGCCGACAATCTTTAAGTAATGGTATTTACTGGAATTGAGGCTGTGCTATGAAAAAATCGTATTTCCCCGAGGATGGTATTTGGCTCAAGGGAAATCCCCATAGTCATTCCACGGTGTCGGACGGAATGTTTACGCCGGAAGAGCTGGCTACGTCTTACGCTTCCGCCGGGTATGATTTCCTCTCCATGACGGACCACAATATACTGGAATCCCATGACGGCCTGATTGGAGACAGACTGCTTCTGCTTACGGGGCTGGAGCATGATATCGAATACAGTCCGGATAAATGCACCCATGTGGTCGGATTGTCTGCGGCAGGGAAGTGTACCACGGATTATCCGTGTAGGCGGTATTCCTCCGCGGAGCTGACGGACCAGCAGCTGGTGGACATGATGCGCCGTGACGGGCAGTTCGTGTCGCTGGCGCACCCGGTATGGTCCAGAATGACCTGGGAAGAGATCGAGTCACTGAGCGGCTGCCACGCCATTGAAATTTATAACAACGGCACAGAGCATCTTTGCCACGGCGGCAATGCGGAAGTGCTGTGGGATCTGCTGCTGCGGCAGGGGAAAAAGCTGTATGCCACGGCTGTGGACGATGTCCATGTCCCCGATGACCTGTTTGGCGGCTGGATCTGGGTCAAAGCGGCGAGCCGCACAAAAGAGGCGGTGCTGGACGCACTCTTCCAAGGCGCATTTTACGCCACAAGCGGCCCCGTGATCCATGACTTTGGCATGGATGGCGATTGCGTGTATGTGTCCTGCTCCGATTGCAGGGAGATCCACTTTGTAACGTATGCCCCCAGAGGCAAATCCTTCTTTGCCGGAGCGGGCAAACCGCTGACGGCGGCATCCTATCGCCTGACGGGGAAAGAGTCCTATGTGCGCGTTGTCTGCGTGGATGAAAACGGCCATTCCGCATGGAGCAATCCCATTTTCTTTGATGGCCGAACATGAGATGAGCCATTTATCGCATTTGCATGACTATTCCCTGAGATATATCGAAAGAACAAACGCAATTTGCGCTGAATAAAACAAGGAATTTCTTTTACCCTGAGCTTCGGCTTTATATGTATGGCACTTGGCACAAACAAAGTATTGATAAGGTTTTGACCAATTTGCTCATGGATATTATAGGAGGAGAATTCTATGGTGAAAAAAGGGTGCTTTCGTAGAATTATATCGCTGGCCCTCTTTGCTATATCGGTTTTAACGATTACTGTAACAGCTGCGTACTATAACACCTATTCGACAGTTGCAACAATTCCAAATGGTAATGGCTGCAATCGGGCACAAGGGTTTGCAGTAGGTTCATCTTATGTTTACACCGCCAAGTGTAATGACGATGAAAGCAAGCAAGTGATTTATCGGACTAAAATTAGCGATGGATCTACCACTCTCATGACAAATGGAAAAACATCTGCTACCTATATTACTTCATTAGGTCATGCCAATGACATGGATACATGCACAATAGGAAATAAATATCATCTATTCGTTGCTACGATGAAGACCGGAAGTGAGAGCCTTGTCAAATTGCAATATTCTGGGAATACTTATACTCAATTGGGAGGATATACCTTAAAGCATAATGGACAGAATGTAGCTATTTCAGGCGCAAAAAAATATGCAAAGGATTCTAGCTATATTTACTTCCTTTTCTTTGTGACTGATGGTACTGAAAATTGCGTTGGCGTGTACAGAGGAAAAGTGCCGCTCAATTCGAACAGCGGGGTTGTGAATATTTCCCATGCGTTTGATTTGAACATTGGTAACGCTCTTGTCAATGGCTCCACTGTTCCTGGCTTAGCAGACTATACTAGACAGGGTATTGGTTATATTGCAAGCACAGACCAACTCCTTGTTCCGTTGACTAAGAAAAATGTGAGCATTATTCTAGTTTATGATCATGCATCCACGGCTACAGGCACAGTAAGCGCAAATTCGAACCTCTCTTTTCGCATCACTTCATCTACCTATCCGACTCTTTTTGAAATTGAAGGATGCGATGAAACGAATGGCAAATTGTATTTCAACTGCAATAGAAAGAAGAGTTCCAGTGATATAGCAAATGATGCAGTTTGCTTCTTCAAAAAATATTCAATCTGAAGTGCGCATAAAACACTGTGCATGGTATACATCTGCTTGCCTGCATGGGGTTCAGCGCGCGTGGAATTTTAGCTGTGACATCTTAAATGCCATGGCTGCAACAGACCTCCCAAAAAACATTGAAAACAGTGGTGCAGTCCGTAAAAGGAAACTGCATCACTGTTTTTTGCGTATCACTTTTGAAAATCACTTTGGGATTTGTCACGGGTGACGCAGAAGAAAAACATTTAGTGTAGTTGTTGTTCCATGAGAACACTATGCGTAATTTATTACAGGTACATTGAGTGCAGTATTTAACGCACTCTGGTTCAATGATTAAGGAGGTCCGTTTTTATGATTATTTCCGTCGATCACGGTAACAAATCGATCAAGACACCCAATACGTTATTCACATCTGGCCTGATTGTTTCCGAAGGCTTACAAGGCTTTAAAACGGATTACATCTGTTGGAACAATCGGTATTATACACTGACAGAGCAACGTATTGCCTATCTCCGGGACAAAACTGAAGATGATCGATTCTACGTCCTTACCCTTTTTGCGATTGCCAAGGAGTTGGAGCGGCGTAAGATTCCTGAAACCCTGGATCCTATTGATATCACGCTGCTGGTCGGACTTCCTCCGGCACATTATGAGCAGTTGCATAGTCGATTTGAGCAGTACTTTCTCCGCCGGTGCGAGACGATCGACTTTGAATACAACGGCAAATACTACTCAATTCGGGTCAATAAGGTCCTGAGCTATCCACAGGCATTTGCAGCCGCTGTGACACAGTATGGCATCCTCAAGACCTACTCTGTTGCCTATATCATCGATATCGGTGGGTTTACCATTGATGTTCTCAAACTCCGTAACGGGCACCCAGATCTAGCGGTAGTTGAAAGTTTTGAAAAGGGTGTCATCACCCTTTACAACAACATTTCTAGCAAATGCAACGCTCTCTATGCCCGGATTTTAGAGGATTGTGACATTGATGAAGTTATCCGTAATCAGCCCACTGTGCTTCCCGGTGAAGTGCAGCAAATGATTCGCAACATGACAGGAGATTTCCTTTCGGAGTTTTACAACTTCCTGCGCGAGCGTGGCATTGATGTTGCCACCAGTAAATGTGTTTTTGCCGGTGGCGGTTCACTTCTCCTGCGCGGGATGATTGAACGGGCAAATAAAGTGGCTTTCCCCATTTTCATCGAAGACATTCACGCCAACGCACGTGGTTATGAACTCCTCCATCAAAGTGAGGTTGTTGCGAATGGCCAGTAATCATAAAACACGTGTCGTTCTCCAGTTCAATGAAATGGACTTCCGGCATCGACGGGTACTCGACATTTTACGGCAGCGACCGCGTAGCATGTCTGAATTGGTTGTTAATGCAGTTCTGCACTACACAAGTTGCCCAGAGGCGGCCAATGAATTTGGCCGCGACTGGGTGGCAAGCATCGTCAAAGATGTAGTACGCGAAATGGTCGCAAACGGCGAACTCCAAGCTGTATCACAGCCCATGCCCTCAAAGCCAGAGAGCCCAACACTGGCGGCTGATGATCTTGCAGATCTTGGTGGTGTCATGGGCATGTTCCGGTCGAAGGAGTGAAGCTCATGAGTAACAAAAAGTTTGGTTATGCTCGTGTTTCTACAGCGGAGCAAAATGAAGATCGTCAGGTCCTTGATTTACTGGAATACGGCATTGAGGAACGAGACATCTATGTAGATAAACAGAGCGGTCGTAATTTTGAACGGACAAACTACCTGGCTCTGCGCAATACCATTTTGCGAAGCGGAGACATTCTGGTTGTCAAAAGCATTGATCGCTTTGGGAGAAACTATGCCGGTATCCGCACAGAATGGGAATTTTTAACAAAAACCCTCGGGGTTGATATCGTGGTTCTGGATACACCCATTCTGGATACGACTCGCTACAAAGACCTACTTGGCAGTGTTATCACGGATATTGTTCTTGCGGTGCTTTCCTTTGGCGCCCAGCTGGAGGTCGATACCAAGTCCAAAGCACAGGCAGAAGGAATCGCAGCGGCACATCTGAAAGGTGTCAAGTTTGGGCGACCCAGATGTATGGTCAAAGACTGGGATATCTACTATTCGCAGTCAATAACCCCCACCAAATCTAACGATTTGGAGGGGGCTTGCGAAAAATCGTAAGCACAGATTGACTACCCTAAGTGTTTCAAGCACTACGTTACTCAAGAATATAAGAATAGGCACCGGCGGGCGTGAATCCGAACCTGCCGCACTGCGGTGTGTGATTAAAAGCTCTGAGGGTAAGGAGCGGTGTTGCACACGAAAACCTTGAGATAACATTGGGTACGGATACCTGACGGCCGAAAGGCCGCGTGGCTTTTTCGTTAGCCACAATCAAAGAAGAAGGAGAAAGGCATCATGCCAAACAAAGTGTATGTCATCAGCAAACACGGGCGTCCGCTGATGCCCTGTTCCCCGGCAAAAGCCCGTCATCTGCTGGATGCCGGGAAAGCCAAAGTGAAGAAGAGGACGCCCTTTACCATCCAGCTGGTCTACGGAAGCAGCGGCTACACCCAAGAAGTCATTCTGGGCGTAGACGCTGGAAGTAAGACCATTGGAGTGTCTGCATCGACAAAGCTGCTGAAGTGGAAAGGCAACCGGCAAATCTGGCGGCGTATGAAATATGGGCTGGAAGGTCTAATGTGACCAGAGTAAGGTGCTCAACCGGCATCCACATTTTGTAAGTGGCAGACATATATTGAGAACATGACAGGCGGATGACAAAATCTGCGTGTAAGTTTTTGAATAAACTCGGGTGGCTCTTGATACAGTTTTGTACTGATTTGATACGAAAGTACAATGTAGGCCATTTTTGAATTTCCGGTATCCCTCTATACTGTGATAAAGTACAGAATAGGTAGGGAAAGATCAAATGAGTACGAAAATGCAGATCATGGGCAAGAGAATCCAAACTGCACGGCAGTTTCGGCGGTTGACTGGAGAGCAACTTGCTGAAGAACTCAATATTTCCGTAGACTCTTTACGCCACATCGAGCATGGAGTTAGAAGACCCAGTTTCCAACTCATTGAGCGCATTTCTGACACCCTTGATGTATCCTTGGATTATCTGGCAGGGAAGACCGAATCTCCGCTAGAACATAGGCTCCGCAAGGAACTTGAGAGTTCTGGGTTAACAAAAGAGCAGGAGGATGCAGTTGTTGAGCTTGCGATCAACTCCGTCCCCGTGATCAAACGACACATTTAAAGCGATGCACCTGCCAGATTTGACAGGTGCATTTTTTTCGCTTCCCCATAATTCGACCATTTTTGCGGTTGTCTCCATGTATTATGTACTTAGCAGATACGAAAGTATCAAAACAGTACAAAGGAGAAGGGTATGACTGTACAAGAAATGATAGCGCAAATGGGTGAGCGTGTATTTGACCAGTCCTTTCAAGAGTGCTTATCTGCCACATGTCAGACGCTACCTGGAATGGATTTCCTCACGGAGGAGGATGGCTATAAATCGGCAATGGACCGGCTCACCAGTACCATAGGGAAACCTGAACTGGAAGCCCTGAAGCAAATTGAAGGGAACTACGGAGAAGAGTTCAAATATGCTATGTTAATTACAGCTTTTCACGCACCATCATAAGGGTATAACCAAGCAGATTCTGCCCTTGCCATTTAGCCCGGTCAAGTCGGGCTGGATCACGCATAGACAGTCCGATGCCCCATATCCGATCTTTCACTGCGCATTCTGCGAGAAATGCTTTCCCAGTATCTTTTAGCTGCTCTCGCAACTCGGGGTTCTGCGAAAACTTTGCAAAAATTCCCTCATAGACAACGATTTGCCGGATACCATTCCATAGGCTTTCGTCATATCCAGAGACAAGACGCCCGAGAGCCTTGATTTCGGCAACATCCTCCGTGGCGAGGATCTGTGCGGCGACTTTATCATCGCCAAAACAGACCGCCTTGCGGTACATCATATACTGCTCCATCGAGGAAAACGCAACGCCATCCAGCGTAAACGGGGAGGGATACCAGTTACTCAAATACCCGTTTTCTTCATTCGGATTGTGAAAGCAAATAACCGCCATCACGCTTCACCCACTTTTTTCACCGCCAAGTCAAGCTCCAAGTCGTGAAGTCCGGCATACGCCTTTTTCAAAAAGGACACGGGGATTTTCTTGACAAGCTCTGCACTCGGCAGATTGTAATACCACTGGTAATAGGCGTAAAATTCTCCGATCCAAGACGGCATAAACCCTTCCAAAGCCTTGCCATCTTTCAGACGATAGTTTTCCGTTTCAGTGAAATAAGCCCAAAGCTCCTTTGCGTCCATTGTATTGACATAGGCTTTTGCCTCATCAATGCTTTTTCGTGCCTTGCTCGCCATATAGGTGTTAATGAACTCCTCGGTATCCTTGTCAGGATATTCCTGTGCCACAAAATCAAAGAGCTTGCCTTGGCTCTCCACCACATCGTTTAAGTACGCCTCTGCATATGCCCGCATTATCATCACCTCTCAAACAGAGTGCTGAATACCTTTGTGACCTTGTTGGATTCGGAATCGACAAGATCACGCATTTTTTTTCTTGCTGTGATGTCCCGCTGATTGTACCGGTCATTGAACTCCGCATAAGGGACGGCGAGCAGCTCGTTTTTTTTCTCCGTTAGATTGGCATACGCTGCTTCAGATTTGAGACAGTACTGAAGCCCCAGGCCACCTAAGGAAAGAAGTTCTTCAACAATGAAGGACATGTTCATGGATATGGCTCAAACTATGACCATGAGTTATTCTTATAAGCCGGTTTTCATACGAGCTTTCTTAGAGCACATGAGCCGAGATGGTGATGCTCGACTGTCGGATGTGGTTGAGGCGTTTACTGCTTATTATGAAAACCGTATCGAGCGTGGATTTCCAGCAGAAAAGAAGGCATGTATCTTTACAAAAGGTGGCTACACCGAAAAAGATGTTGAACGCCTTATCTTAAATATGCCCTTCAAACGTTTTGAAGATATGGGATTCATGCATCACGCCAAATACTTGGGGACTATTCAAATTGACCGCCAAATTTTTAAGAAGCTCACCCAAGAGGACATTAAAAAGTTGAATAGTTTTTCCGATGCGGCATTAGGTCGCTATTTTGGCGAAGACATATGAATCTAAGTCTTATTGGGAAGTCCTAATTCGTTCTCATGTTCTTAGCTGAACCATGGCCCTATGTTTTCAAGAGGATTAGAAGATATGAGATGAGAAGGCAAGGCAATATCAGATAAATAACTGAGAGAAAATGACGGAGGCAAACGGGATGATATCGAAAAAGACACTAACCGCACAATCCACATTTATCAGACGAAGTAAAATAAACACAAATCCCGACTATCAACGTCCCGCAGTATGGTCTAAGGCTCAAAAGCAACTACTGATTGATTCCATGCTGCGAGAATACGACATTCCTAAAATGTATATGCACAAGACCGGCAAAGACACATATGATGTCATCGACGGTCAGCAGCGGCTCCGCACGATTTGGGAGTTTTTTTCCGGCGGATTTGCTCTCGCAAAAGATGCAGACCCCGTCGATGGTATTGATATTGCTGGTCAAAAATATGATGATCTCGACATGGACTTGCTGGACAAACTGCATAGCTATAACCTGGATTTTGTCATTTTGGATGATGTATCAGACGAAGAAATCAGCGAAATGTTCCTCCGCTTACAGAATGGTACAACTTTGAAAGCACAGGAAAAGCGCAATGCATATCCAGGTAATATGCGCAACTACATAAAACAACTAGCTGCCCACCCGTTTTTCACCGACATCGTTAATTTCCAGAACAGCCGATTTTCTCATGAACATGTCGCTGCCCAATTGACGCTGCTAACAATCAATGGGGATATCTGCGATATCAAAGATCGAAATTTAAACACAATGTACATAGAGTATCAGGATTTTGATGCCAACGGCGATATCGCAAAAAAAGTCAAACGCGTTTTAAATTATTTGCTCTTGATGTTCCCCGAAAAGACGCCGGAATTAAAGCGATACAATGTTGTATCTATGTTCGCCCTCGTCAAGGAATTATTGGAAAACTATGCCATCAAGGGCAGGGAAAAGGAACTCGCCAAATGGTTTATCGATTTTGAAACATTACGTGCGATGGAAGCAGAGAAGCCAGAGGACCAGCAAGACGCACGATTGGCGATTTATCAGTCGAAGACCAAGGATTCTACAGATGCTATGGATTCTCTACGCTACAGACATGATTGCTGGTGTGATCAACTTCCAGCCAAATTGCTTGGCGAATTCAGCGGGGCGCTCCTGGTTGAAGTAATAGAACTTTCTGTGCTCACTAAAAGGAACGACAAGATCAGGTGTAATTTTCCCCTCACGAATGTAGCGATCTATCGTTTCGCTTTGAGCACTGACTCGGCGAGTTAGCTCCATCTGGGAGAGCATATCTTTTGCTTGATCTTGCCAATTGAATAGATCGATAAGCTCATAGTCCAGGGCATGAACGGGGTAATCAATCAGTACATCGGGCTTCTCACCCTTTGAAAACATATCATTATCCCATTTGATATCGGCGTACTTTCCGAGAACGAGCCCACCTTCTCGATAGCCAGCGATGTTGAATAGCCGATGCAAGGAATAGGGGCAGTTGAACATATTTGCGTTATCGACAAAGTCAAAGACCATCAAGAAATCTTTACCATCGCAAAGTAAGCTTAACAGAGTCTCCTCCGTGTTCCTTCAGCCAATTTCCAAGTGGAGTATATTTCTCTCCAATAGCCATATCCGTCACCCATTCAGTTCATGAGGCTTGAACACTCTTTTGTCCAGCGCGAAGATGCGACTGCTCACCTCTCCCACCTGGAGACCGGCCAAGGTCTCGCGGTAGATTTCCATCCGGCTGTCAAGCATATCGATCTGGGAGAGCAGCTCGCTCTCCGCACAGATGGGCTTCACTGCAGCGCCGAATTCAGGCTCCCCGTGGTGGGAGAGAATCATGTGCTGCAGCAAAATGGACTTGTCCTCAGGAATTCCAAGCTCTGCGGCTACGGCAGAGACTTCCTGTGCGCCCATCACGAGGTGTCCGAGAAGCTGTCCCTTTACCGAATACTCTGTGACGAGCCCGAGTTTTGAGAACGTGAATTCCCGCTCTTTGGCAAAGTCATGAAGGAAGGTGCCGGCGAGCAGCAGTCCGCGATCGATGACATCTGCATAGAGGCCGGCAAGGAAGTCTGCCGTTTTCATCATGTTTGCGGTATGCATCAAAAGCCCGGAGAGGAAGCCGTGATGAACGCTCTTAGCGGCAGGAATCGTCATAAGCGCTTCCTTGTGCCGAGCCAGCATCACACTACAGATTTCCTGGTAATCAGGATCTGAAATCGAGCGAATGAGTCTCTCGACCTCCGCCATTGTGACATCCACGTCAATAGGTGCGACGGGGACCAAGGCGGAGACATCATAAGTATCGTTGCCTTCTGCCAGTCGGATTTTCTCAACGGTGATCTGCGGCGTACCACGAAATTCTCCTACCGTTCCACGGATCTTCACAACCTCGCCCTCATTTGCGGAGGAAAGGGATCCTGCATAGTCCCAAACTTTTATTTCAATGGTGCCGGTTCGATCGGATAATGTTGCACTCAGGAAGGGCTTTCCCGCTGCTGTTGTTTTGGGATAAGCTGCCTTCAGAATATAAAACCCTTCAACATCATCACCGACGATCATGTCAGCAATCAACTTATTGTATTCCACTTTGTGACCTCCTCAATCTGCGTGCCGTGCGTACTTATACTACTCACCCCATCATACCACGATTTCAAGGAATTGTCATGGCTTGCAGCGTCCACAGGGGGAGTATCCTTGTTCGATTGCTTCGGCCCTTGTCCCATGGAATTCCTGTTTGTTCTTTTCTTTCATGTCCTGGACGCTTGAGCAGGATTAGTATGATCATGGTTTTCCTTCCTGATTATTCGTTCTGCTCCGACTCAAACTGCGTGAGGTCGCTGTAGCCCCTCGTGGCAAGCTCTTCCAAAATCGAATCCGCATTGGCTCTCACAACCTTTGAAACAGCATAGCAGGTCTCGCTGGTGGTATAGAGAAAAAGCTTATTATCCTCTGGATCGTATACGGCTTCCTCTACTTCAAGGGCAATGCGGGTTTGATCTTGCGCATCTCTAAGTAAAGCTCTCATTTCTATTTCCTCCGGTATTTTTCAAATTTGTTGGAATAGGCTTCATTTCATCGTTAAAACAATGATCCAAAAGACAACCCCAAAAACAGTCAGCAGAAATCCAAGTCCCTTTGACATTGAATTGGGGTTTATCAGAAGATAGAGGCCAACAAAAGGCATGGCAACGAGTAGCAGCAGTAACTGAACCAAACAGCCAAGAGTTTCAGCCTCACCATTCCTGCGGTATCTACCAGCCACTATGACCACCTCAACCTTCTAATAGGTCTTCAATTTCCTCAATTTTCTCGTCGAGTTGTTCGCATTGTTCTTCCCACTCTTCGTATGCCTCACTATCAAGATCATCTGGTTCCTCGCACTCCAAAGTGTCTCGCTGGGTGCGAAGGTCATCCAGACGCTCTTCCAACTCATCGTGAGTCATGGTTTCATAGTCCTCGTCTTCGTCCACAATCACAGAGATCTCTACATCTGGAGTGGTTTCAGAAAGAACTGCAGCAAGTCCTATGATGCGCTCGAGGTCGCTCACTTCACCATCGTGGTTAAAATCGAATAGATCCATATGTTTTCTCCTCTTATAAGGTACGTTCCTTTGTTACAGTACGCATCATAACAGGAGCCTTGTCCAATAATACGGACAAGGCTCCTTCTGAACAACAAAAGAAGTGGAGCACTCCAGGTACTCCACTTCCTTTGCTTTGTGTTAGATTTGTAGAAATAGATAAAGACAATTTCGTTAATTTGCTTCTCTTTCAAAACAAGGAAAATACCCTTGTTGGCTAAATACTTCCGCTAATCATTCGGTCAGTTTCCCGAGCAATCCAGCTAAGAGTGGTGCTTCCAAATTTATATTCTCGAGGATAATCCTCACCGGTAACGCAGGGTTTTCACCGCGCCCAACATCTGTTACAGTACCACTTTTGAAGTGCAGAAAAATACGATATCCCTGATCAAAGAGATGTGTTGAAAGGAAGCAGGACTGATCCGTGTGGATGAATGCCACATGATGATGGATCGCGCGCTGCGTCTGGTAATAACCAATGAAGAATTCATGACCTCTCGGCAGATTGCGTGGCATCGCCCAATAATCCTCATACCAATGGTATTCCATCTCTCAGCCCTCCGTTTCCAAGCAGACCTTCAGAATTAGCTCGTGCATGGTGATTGCGGCGATGGAGAGGATCAGCTTGAACAATCTGATCGCGATCGGTGTGGGCATTTTCATAATGTGACTTCCTTTCTCTGTTTCGAAGGCAGTTTGCAAAACGATCCGGAAAGCACTTTTGCTTTCCGGACCGGTGCTTATGCGTGCTCGAGGATGACCTGACGTGTCAGGTACAGGTTCGCGGTCGCTTCCAGAACCTTCTGCCGATAATCCGACAGACCGGATGCATTGTTCAGCCGTGCCTGATTGTCAGACTCCTCTGTGTAGATAGCGGAGATCACTTTGTCAGCAGAACTGACGTCCTGAACGTTATTTTCAAAGCATCGTACCAGCTCAGGAACGCTCAGCGGCGCCTGGGTAACCAACTTCATGATCCGCTGTTCCGCTTCTGTACCCTTATCTGGCTGCAGGAGGTAGACTGCCTCAAAGAAGTTGATTTTACCTTGCTTGAGCATCTTTGCGATATTCAGCAAGCGCCGTGTACCCTGCACACCTCGCAGCGGAATGACATAGGTGTCATAGAGCATGTTATAGAGTGCGTCTGCGCCAGTATAACCAACGTCTTTAATGATGAGATTTCGCTTCTCAAGCATTTCAAGAGCCTTCTCAAAGTCGGATGGAGCCAGCTTCACATCCTCCATTGTTTCAAAATATTTTTTGCGGAGTTCCTCATGTGTCATGATATCCCACAGCAGCATACTCCAGATGCTGAACTCCGGGATAGATACCGGCTGGAGTTTCCCGAGCCGCATAATATATGGCATCTTCTTTCCGCCTTCATTGCGGATCTGATAACTGCCGGCGGCAGCATAAAAAGTCATCATATTACAAAACCTCCTCGCCCTTTCTACTGTTTCTTACGAAGGCGCTCTCTAAAAAACAACAAATCAGCATAGGATTTCAATCAGCATGGGTTCATTGCGGAGCTTTGAGCGTGCACGTGAGATCCATGCGTTGACATTGTTCAGGCTTGTACCATACAGCTTGGCGATCTCTGTGGTTTCATAGCCCTTCATCTTCAGCTCAATGGCTTCCACACCCTTCCGGGCAACGCCGCTGTATTTTTTCTTGCAGGCTGCAAGCGCGGCCATTGCGGTGGTATCTGTTACGGACTCGTCAAAGTCAACGGAAGTATGCGCGAGCAGATCGAGCAGCGCGGTATCCTCATTCTCCGGGATCTCTACATTCCGCTCCATGCGGAAGTTTATTGCCCGGCAATGGTCCACGATGGCGTTATAGATATATCGGCAGGCGAATGGGGCAAACTCGCCGGTATCTGCGTTATACTTCAAAGCGGCGCGGCAAATGGCTTCACAGCCGATCGCGTAAAAATCGTCATAGGTGAGAAGCGGCCGATTGGGGATGGAGATTCGTGTGCGGATGACCCAGTTGACCAAGTCCAGATTGTCCAGCACCAGTGCGTTTTGATAATCAGTCATGTTGAACACCTCCTACACAATTCGATGATTTCTGGCGAGCACTTCGTCACAGAGCTTAATTAGTTCTCGGCATCGGTACTCACCGCACATGCCGATATGAGCATCGCGAAGGCTTAACCCGAGCGAGTCCGCGAACCAACGGTAGGCATTCTCCCGTGTCATAATCCCGCACTTCCAGATACGGTCGAACTTTCGATGTGCCTGGATGCGGAGATTGCGAAGAGTCCCATCTGCCGGAATTCCCATTGGCATGTCGGTGTTTGGATGTGCGGCAACATAGGTGTTGCAGGCAGGATAGTTGTGACATACATAAAGTTTCCGATTTGTTTTGGCGTCATGGTAGATTTCGGATGCCGGCCTCAGGATCATGGCGGCTCCGCAATGCGGACAGCGGAAGGACCTGCTGCGCTGGGATCTCGTCTTTCTTTTTTTCAAAATAGTCATCTCCTTTTTGCGTTCTATTAGAGTTCACTCAAAAAACAGGGGGGTACCCCCCGTCGGTTTGAAAGAAAATTTGTAAACTTTTTGTGAACGAGCGCAAAAAAGAACCATTGCACGGATATGCAACAGTTCTTGGAGCGAAATATGGAGATTTATGGCATGGGTACACAGAACTTAACACGGCATTCGGAGTGTGATATTGCGTATCACAATTAGCGTGTCATCTGGATGTCCTTTCTATTGGACATATAATGTGTTATGATATCAATAACTGGCAGAATAATCGCAAATGCGGCCTGCGAAATGCTGGAAACGATAGGCCATATGACATGATCAGACCAAATCATATTTAGGCAAGGAGAGAAGAATTCTGGCTGAATGCGGGATTTCTAATCAAAACTTGTTGTAATAGGAGGGCGTATGGAAAACCTGTCTCTATTTGGCGAGGTCGAGCATGGAAAAATGCTCGATAAGGATTTGCGTTCTGGAGAATTGCTTGATGTAGTGCGGATGGAGTTTGTTGAAGCGGATACACTTAGATGGCAAGACCTCTTTTCTGGATTTGATACACTCCGCGCCATTACATACTCATCTGCCATAGGGTTTGTGTATCAATTGGCAGATATGTTTGAAGACGTTGAGGTAATTTTTGGGTGTGAAGACGTTCTCTCCTATTCCCTGCAGGAAATCATGGCCTATCAATGTAAATTGGTTGATAGGATGCGTGAAACGGCGAGTAAGATGAAGATCGATTTAATGTCACGTGTTGAAGACAATACTCTTCATTTCTTCGTCGCCAGAGAAAAGCTGTCTCATGAAAAAATCTATCTGCTCTCGGCTTCGGACGGAAGAAAACGCGTTGTGATGGGTTCGGCCAATATGTCGTATGCGGCTTTTGGCGGAAGACAGCGGGAGAATATCTGCTATATCGATGGCAGCAGCGCCTATGATTGGTATTTGAATTCCTACAATGAATTTCGCGACGAGTGTACGGACCAGATTTTTAAGGAAACACTGGCTATTGCAGACGATGGGGAGCATATTGAGGAGATACCCATTGCACGAACGGTTAGGGCAAAGAAAGCGTTAATGCTTGAAACGGTGGAAACGTCGAAAGAAGACGTGCGCTTTGCCCTGGATGTGAAGGGATTAGCTGCAAGGTTTGCATCTTCTGTTCCAAAGGCGGACAAGAAGGGTAAAATCCTGTTGTCACCAGAGAGAATTAAAATAATTCGGCGGCAAATTGTTGCAGACAAAACGAAAGAGAAAGAATTAAGAAGTGAGTATCCGCAGCTTGAAGTGTTTGTGGATGAAGGCACTGTTAAACTGAATGGGGACAACATGGATCTTGCGCCATCCCGTGAAGAAATCACACAGGATGTTTCGCTATTTCTTCGCTATATGGGAGGATATGAAAAATTCCATGGTGATGTGGCCGGAATGCAGAGAAGATACTTTGAGTTTGCAAATTGGTTTTTCTGCTCACCATTTATGGGATGCATGCGCGATATGGCCGTTCACTACAATCAGAATACGCTTCCGTATCCTGTCTTTGGCCTGGTATACGGACAGAGTAAGGCAGGAAAGACAAGCTTTTTGGAAACGCTTCTTAAGATGATGATTGGACAGAAAACGAAAATTTCTGCCCCGGATTTCACGCGTTCCAGTATTGAAGGCCTGAAAAGGACGGTGAAAGGCGCACCGATCATTGTTGACGATCTAACAAACACCAGATTTAATCAGCATGCAATTGAAACCATAAAAAATGACGACTTTGGTATTGCGGATCACCTTGTTCATTATCCTGCGGTTGTTATAAGCGCAAACGAGGATGTAAAGGCTGTGGCGCCTGAGGTGATTCGCAGAACGGTTGTTTGCCGCGTGCAGGCGGGACTGACGAACACAGAAGTCATGCGCAGCAATGTGGTAAGAACGGTGCAGCGAGAAATAGGAACCGCTTTCTATCGGGAATATCTGCGTCGGATGCTGGAAGTTGTTCCCGACTTATTAGAGGAAATCAAGTGCGATGAGAATGAGAGTGCACCTGATATTCTCGCGGTTTCTTCGGCGATTATTGTATCCATCATCAAAGAACATACAGAAGAAGATTTGCCTGCTTTTGTTCGTGAACTCACGTTGGATGACTATTTCAGCGAACGCGTTACAGGCAGTTACGCGATGAAAGTCATTTGCGATGCGTGGAAGACCAGTCAGACTTCCTTTGAGATATCTGAACGGACGAACGAGCTGCGCTATAATGCGGGAGCAACTTGGGAAGCTGATCGCATTCTGAAAGAATTGCCTGAGACACTTGAGGCGCATAAATCCAGAGACTGGCTTGTAATGAATCTCAATGATGCGAAGGAATTCTTTGGTATTGATTTTAAGAAATCTTGGTTGTGCCGCATCGGATTAAAAAAGTGATTGCAATTTTTGTGAAAATTTTAGGGTGGTGGTACACCCGAGGAAAAACATTGGAATTTTCCTCCCAGGCACTTATGGTATATCTCTGGTCTGAGAACCCATCCTTGCTGAAAAATAATTTGACCAGAATGAAAGGATGATAAACATATGCCTCGTTCCTCTTTTCAGAAGCTGAAAATCATCTATATTATGGAGTATCTGCTGAAGAACTCAGATGAAGAGCATGCTGTTACAACCAATCAGATCATTGCCTATCTGAAGTCTCATGATATCGCTGTGGAGAGGAAAACGATCTATAGTGATATTGATGCCCTGAGGGATTTCGGCTTGGATATCATCCAGGTATCCGAGGGGAATAACCACGGCTACTATGTGGCGAACCGTGATTTCGAGCTGCCGGAACTCAAACTGTTGGTAGACAGCGTTCAATCCTCAAAGTTCATCACCCATAAAAAAACACTTTCTCTGATTAAGAAGATCGAAAAGCTCGCCAGCATCCATAGCGCGCAACTACTCAATCGTCAGGTGTTTGTGAAGAATCGGATCAAAACGATGAATGAATCCATCTATTACAACGTGGACGAGATTCACAACGGTATCTCCAATAACCGGAAGATCCGCTTTCTGTACTTTGAGTACAATGTTGCGAAAGAGCGTGTCTACCGCCATGGCGGGGCCTATTATGAGGTCAGTCCTTTCGCAATGACATGGGACGATGAGAATTACTACATGGTTGCCTACGATTCTGAGGCGGGTCACATCAAGCACTACCGCGTCGATAAAATGGAGAAAATTACGCTTCTGGATGAGGAACGTGATGGTCAGGAGGCATATGAGGTCCTAGACATGGCAGTCTATGCCCGCAAGACCTTCGGCATGTTCACTGGCGAGGAGATCAATGTACAGCTTCGCTTTGAGAATCACTTGGTCGGTGCTGTGCTCGATCGCTTGGGCAGGGATGTCCTCCTGATCCCAGATGGAGAGGATCATTTTACAGTTCGGACGCAAGTGATCGTTAGCCCGCAGTTCTTTGCATGGATCTGTGGATTTGGAACTGCCGTAAAGGTGATAGGGCCTGATGAGGTGGTCCAACAAATAGCTGAGTATGTCAAGTCGATTGCTAATCAGTACGAATAAAGCTGAACATAGAAAGCAGAGGTGCTGTATATTCTGGAAGGTCAGGGTCTTGCTCTCACTGCCGTGGAGGATGATCTTCTGGGTGGAGGGTTCCTTCATCTGGAAACCGGGAGCGGGTTCCACTTCCGTCACGATGTACGCGCCGGGATAGAGCCGCTTGCCCTGCTCATGGAGCCGGATCTCGCCCTTGGCGTCTGTGAGGATATTTCCGTAATCGATGGTGGCAGGAGCCTCGGCGGATTCGCCGCTGCTGGTGTAAGTGATGTGGAACTTGGCTCCCTCGATGGGCGCGCCAGCCACGCTGTCCTCCTTGTAGATGGTGAGCTGGGGCATTTTCCGATTTTTGAAAGTGACATTCACCTCGTCACCGGCGTTCAGGCTGACGGTCTGCTCCCGGTCGGCGTTTTTGCTGGGCA
>ENA-UERN01000451-UERN01000451.1-human-gut-metagenome-genome-assembly--contig:-NODE-451-length-50287-cov-43.805079_pt1 | contig 50287 bp, 34 predicted proteins | sample MGYA00242950_ERZ507950 | MGnify/ENA primary metagenome ERZ507950 (study PRJEB26167, sample SAMN06115515) | human gut metagenome | host: Homo sapiens | place: China:Ningxia | collected 2014-11-26...
TCTTTTCCTTTGCATTGCCGCAAAGCGAGGTGAACATTCATGAATAAGCCGTCCATTCTGGTCGTAGAGGATGATGTCCCTGTACGGTGTCTGATCACAACGACCCTGAAAGCCCACGGCTATAAATATCTGACTGCTTCCAATGGGGAAACGGCGATCATGATGGCCACCAGCCACAACCCGGACATCATGCTGCTGGATCTTGGACTGCCCGATATAGACGGCATTGAGGTCATCCGCAGCGTCCGCACATGGTCGAACCTGCCCATCATCGTCCTGAGTGCCCGGAGCGAGGATTCTGATAAGATCGAAGCCCTTGACAACGGCGCAGATGATTATCTGACGAAGCCGTTTTCCGTAGATGAACTGTTGGCAAGACTGCGTGTGACACAACGCAGATTGAATCTGCTGGCTTCTGACGGCATCAATAGCCCGGTTTTTGTCAATGGTCCTTTGAAGATCGACTTCTCGGCCGGGTGCGTCTGGCTGAGCGAAAATGAATTGCATCTGACCCCCATCGAGTACAAGCTGCTGTGTGTGCTGGCGCATAATGTGGGCAAAGTGCTGACGCATACCTCCCTCACGCAGAAAGTATGGGGCAGTACGCAGGAAAATGACATTGCCTCCTTGCGTGTTTATATGGCATCCCTGCGCAAAAAACTGGAACGATGCCCGGATGCGCCGCATCTGATCCAGACCCATGTTGGTGTCGGATACCGGATGCTGCGCGCAGAAAACGATGAAGCATAGTAAAAAACAGGGTGTGTCCAACCGGATGCACCCTGCCAAAAGCCACAGACAACAGCGATCTGTACAACAGGGCGTTCCCCGTCGGGAACGCTCTGTTTCTCTTTGCTGGGGGTGTGATGAGCTGGTAGATATAGAATAACACAACTTAAAAAGGCACTCGAAAAATAAAGAATATACAAACAGAAAAAATAAGACCGTAATTCCCGCTCATAATTTTTACGAGTAGGAATTACGGTCTAAAAAATAAAAGGATCAAGAAAGGATGTCGGAGGGATTGTTGGCGCTGTAAAAACTGCTCTTACGAGCGTTGTTCTTTCCTTGCTGTGCTTCAAACTCCTTGTGGAGGGCTGCCTGTATGGCTTTGTCGCGCTTTTCGGAATCTGCGGCACGCTTCTTAAACAGTGCGGCCTTCTTGGTCTCGCCCTGCTGTTTGAGAATTTTTGCACAAAAACGGTATGCGGTGGATATTTCCCGTGGCGGAGTACCCCCTGATTCGAGGATCTGCTCTGCTGATTCAATTGCGGTCATGTAGTACTGAAATGCCAGCTGTTGATCGTAATCTCGCGCATGATTCCCGAAGATCCAATAGTCCTCGCAGGTCAATTTCTTTCCGGTCTGTTTTGCTTTCTCCTCCAAATATTTGTCCTTTCGGAGCCATTCTGCGGCGTGCTTTCGGTTGTAATGATCTGCCGCTTCATAATAAAGACAATTTAGGCTAAATTTGCTGCAAAGCGCAGAATAGTAGGTGCAGATCTCAGAGAAGAAATCTTCCGCATCGTTGTCAAAGTGTTTCAGAACAAAAGCTTCTCCTTCGGCGGCGATATCCAGGACATGGCGGACAAACGCTTGGTCAAAAGAGCGGTCAGGATCTTGGCGGATAAGGCGGTCAACGCAGGAAAGATAGATGTCTTTCCCTAAGTTCCGGTATTCCTCCGCATGTTCACCGGCAAGCGCCTCCTCTTCTGAGAGTGAAAAGAAGAGCGTCTCCAGTTCCGCTTCTTTCTCAAAGCTTTTTGCCAGATCTTCACGGCTTGCCGTTCCGACATAAGCATCGCGCAGTTCTTCCAGTTCATGCACCCGCTGCCAGATATCCCGCTGTTCATCCTGAGGGGCTAGCTTTTGCGTCAGCAAAAGGCGCTTTAAGCGGCAGCGTCTGCATATGACTTCGATATCGATAACACTGTCGGAATCATCGTTGAGATAGAACCACTTGCTTTCTGAATAGTGATCCAAGGCTTTGTCCAGCCATGCCGCTTTTATCGCATCCGGGACAAAAGGCAGGTCTGCCGCAGTTTCATAAAGGCAGCCAAGGTCATATTCAAAATCATAGTTCGGATCTTTTGGATAAGGATCAGCCCGGATGGTCTCGGGGGTCGTGGTATAGCCGGTTTCTTCCAGCAGCTCCACATAATCCGTGAAGGAACGCTCCAACTGCGCAAAGAAAGCGCTGCATTCGTCCACAGAGGGGGCTAATTCGTTCAGGATAAGCTGGCGGATCAGCGAATGCGTCGTCAGAAAATAGATATCCTTGTTTAACCGGTTCCGCCCGATCCAACCGCGTTCGACCAGCTCGATCAGGGCGTCCTGTCCCTCCGGCGTTTCTCCATCGAGAAAAAGCTTGGTATCAAGCCCCTTGGGGGGAAGCAGCACCGTATGGCACAATACCGTGCGATATGCGCCGGTCATCTGGCTCAGGTCAAATAATACTTTCAGATGACCGTAGATCGTATCTTTTGTATAGCCGCGGTCTTTGTCGCTGGTGACAGGCCTCTGCTTCAGGGACTGGAGATCGTATTGCTTCAAAGCGTCCAGTACATCCTGCGCAGTCAACCTGCCCCAAGAACAGCGGATGCTCTTTGCAATGAGATGACAGGTCAAAGTGTGGCCATGGACTGCAAGGATGAGTTCGCGGAGCGTGGACGCAAGGCGGGGGTCCTCTTTTTCCGTAATTTGCAGTTCTTTCAGCATCATTTTCAGCAGCAGCTCTTTCGGCAGAGGACAAATCTCCACGGAAGAATCGCCCTCCGGGATGAACCGCGTAGTGATAATGAGGTGAGGCCCACCCAAATTGATCAGATCCTGATAGGCGGGTTCGCGGCGGAGGTCGTCGAGCGTTTGGCTGTTGCTGTCGAAGTTGTCCATCACGACTACGCTGTCCGACCCCATTGCCGCCAGAAGCTTTAAGTTTTCGTAATAGTGCTCTTCCTCCTGCTGCTGCAAGGACAGATGGGGTGTGGAGGGCGTATACCGGTAGTTGGTAAATTCCAGATTCAAAATCGTATCCCGCACGGATTGCTCGTAGTTGAAAAAAGCAGCACGCATCCCGTCCTTCTTGCACTGCCGCAGAAGGGCGCGGGCGGTCTCTGTTTTTCCCAAGCCGCCCAGACCATAAAGGAAGATGGGACGGACGCCGGAATCCATTTGTTTGCGGATGGCCTTCAATTCGTTATCGCGGCTGTGCGGGATAAAGCTCTCCGGGCTGGAAAGATTCTCTGCCAGCGGGAAACGCGGCGCAGAAAGCTGCTCGATGAGGGCGTTTATCTCTTTCAGCATTTCAGCCACAGGGATGCGCTTTTCCGGGTCTGGTTCTGCGGCGGCAGAGAGGATACGATTCAGCTGGGGCAGCACAGGCCGCGCGGAGGGAACGGTATCGGAAGGATAGATCTCTGCGGGCTTCAATTCCTCTGCCAGATCCTCCGGGAACTTTCGGTAAGCTGCCAGCGCTTCTTTTCGCAGCAGAAGCCGCAGCAGGACGCCGACAGAATACACGTCTGCCGCAGGGGTCAGACAAAATGGCTCGCCGCTGCGGGCACCGGTAAAAATTTCCGGCGCGCAGAACAGGGGTGTGGTGTAGAGCTTCTCGCTGGGCAGGATCGGCGCGGTCTTACCGTTGGGAGCATCCAGCAGGCGCGCAGAACCAAAATCCAGAAAGACTGCACCGCGCAGCGTACCGGTATGCAGATCGCCGTCAATGAAAAGGTTTCCTAAGGAAATGTCTCCGTGGATCGCCGTTTTATGAAGCGTTGCAAGGGCATCCAGGATCAGGCGGATCAGATGCAGGGTGGTCAGAATATGCGGCGCAGCGATGGAGCGCGGCTCGTCCGGCATCAAAGCGCCGAAAGGGTGCTCCTCGTCCCGGGGATAGGCGGCACACTCGGCAAGAAGATCGGACAGGAAAAAGCCTTTGGAAGGGTTCAGCGTGGGCAGATACAGAAAGGTGCAGGGCAAAGCGGTGCCGTCAGCGGAGCGATGCACGGGCTCTTCGGGCTGGGAGATGGAACAGACCTCCAGCTGCTCCAAATGGGGCAATGCGTGGAAGGAGCCGTTATAGGCCAGCTGGCTCAGTTCCAGTTCGTGCTGTGCCATCCGCTCCAGCCGCTGGTAAAATGCCTGCCGCAATGCGGGAGAGGCATCCGGTGCGGCAAGACCGGGGTCCAGCGCGACCCCGTTCACGCGCACACAACCGGCGGGGTAAAATTCTTTAAGGGTAACATCCAGCGAGGACCCGTCCAGATGCGCGGAATAAAGGATCGCGCTTCCGCCAATAGAGGTGCTGTGCAGGATATGAAAACGCTTTCCGTCTGTGGTGTGCAGAACTGTGCCGTCTTTCAGCGGAACGCGGTCGTTGTATGCGGCCATGGGGATTCCTCCTTTATACTTCTTTGGGCATATTATAAAACGTTTATCGTCAAAAAGAAAGGCGCGGCTCAGGAAATTGTAACGATGGCGGCGCTGTAATCGTCAAGGGGGTGCTGTTCGTCCAGATAGCACTCCAGCTCCGGGCCGGAAAAGGGACAGAGGAGCCGGTCTTTCGGAAGGTTGCTTCGCAGCAGGTCGTCTGCGCCATCGGTAAGCAGAAGGAATTTTCCCCGCACAGGCCGGAGAGAACGATATACTTTCAGGTGCTGCATCATGTTGGTGTTCATGGTCAGATAGGTGGAATGCGGCGCGATCCCGCAGGAAGGGGCAGAGATCGTTGAAAATGCGGCTGCCTCCGCGCCCGGCGGCTGCATCAGGATGCAGCCATCGCCCAGATGGGCGCAGAGATAGCGGCCGGTATCGTCCGCAGCAAAGACGATCAGAGTCGCTGCCAGCGCTTCCGGTTCAACGCCCTGCTGTTTGGCAAAGGCGCGCAGTGCCGGTTGGAGAACGGCGCAGATCTTCCGGCGCACGGTGTCGGGGTCGTCCAGCAGCAGGTCGTAAAACTGCTCGTAAAACATCCGGGCAGTCAGGGTGACGATCTGCTGCGCCGCTGCCAGACCATGGGACGCGGTGCTGCATCCATCGCTCAGGCAGACCGCGATACGGTCACGGCTGCGGATGCCGAACAACTGATCCTGATTCTTCTCGCCGTTTTTCAGGTGGAGGCGGCCGGGCTTTGTAAAACTGTAACATTCCATATCCGTGTTGGCTCCTTTCAGCTTAGTCCTCGTTTTCGTCCTTGTCCTCGTCAGCGCTATCGGGCTCTTTAGAGATGTGCAGCAGCTTTTCAAAGAGCTGCTGATCCTCTTCCGAAAGTTCGGGCGCTGCACTGGGCGCTTCCGTCGCTTCCTCGTCCAGCTTTACCGCAAACGGAAAGTGGAACGGCTTGTCCGCGGAACCGTCCTCCTTGGAACTGTCCTCCGATTTCTCCGTCGGATGGATGGAACGCAGGAGCTCTTCCAGAAAACCGTCCACAAGGGAGGAGTCCGGGGCGGACGGCGCGGGCTTTTTCGGCTCCGAGGCATCCGTGAGCAGGCGAAGCAGATCCTTGCAGTGGAGGTCCATCATAGCGCAGGCATACGTCAGTGCACGGGACAGAACCGCGTCCGTGGGGATGCGCTCAACGCAGTCGATATAGATATGGAACAGCAGCCGACCGCTCATGGAGTTCAGATGGAAGCAGCCGTTCTTTATCGTGCTGTTAAGGTCCGAGATAAACGCCTTGACCGGAGCGCGGTGAGGGGGATCGATGATCAGAGGAAACTCGGCGTCCAAGAGGATGCAGTCGTCCTCCATGTGAAGAGAAAACATGGTGAAAAAGAACGAGGAGAACGCTGCATAAATGGGGAAATGGAAGCAGTCGGCATCTTCATCGAACATATACTTCATGTGGTTCTTGTCAAGATGCTCCTGAACGCGCTGTACAAGTTTCTGCGAATGGTTGATCTTCATAAGAAATACCTCCGTTTTTTGGGGTTCGGCGGGCGTTTCCCGCTTCAGTGAGTACAGTATAGCGTAAGCGGATACCCTGCCCCCAAAAAATTAGTTTCGCAGTCAACCTGCATAAGAAACTGGTAAAAAGTTGTGCGTATTTGCCATAGAGCCAAAGGCTTGGGTGTGGTACACTGAAAAAAACGGCGAACAGGGAGGAATGGAACATTGCGGAAGAAATGGGCGGAAGGGACTGTCCTGTACACACGGGATGGAGCAGAGTACAAAATAACAGCCTCCAACGAAGCGGGCGGGACGGCGATCATTTATTATGCGGAAAAAGCCGGCAGCGGCATCCGCGCCGTGCTGAAGGAGTTTTACCCCCAAGAGTGGGAGCGCCGGAAGGGGGTCCCGGTCGAGCGTGCGTGTGTAGACAGCCCGGACGAAGATCCGGGTCTGCTGAGCTGCTATGAAAAGCTTGCCAAGCAGGCGGCGCGGGAAATGAAGATCAGTCAGGAGGTCGCGCGGGAAACCGTTCATGTGTGGCCGGTGCGCGGGATGCTGGAGGTGCAGAGCATCCGGGAGCCGGACGGCACGGTATGGCAGGCAGAGGGCACGCTTCCCTGCTGCATTCTGGAAATGGACAACCTGAACCACAAGGACGGCCTGTGGTTACAGGATATCCTGCGGGAAGCCGGAAAGGAAAAGAGCAAAGAAACCCCCTTGGGCAATTTGCAGCCGAACAGCAAGCCGGTGTTGGCGGTGCCGCCGCTGCAAGTGACGCTGATGCTGGTCTGGCGTCTGCTGATTCTGCTTGCAAAGATCCATGAGGCGGGCTACCTGCATGGAGATATCAACTTGGGCAATGTGTTTTTGGCAATGGATGATAAGGGCGCAAACGTTCTGAACGCCATGCTCATTGATTTTGGCAGCGCCCGCGCACTGGTGGACGGGGAAACTGCGCCGCTCGGCAAAGAGTCGGTCATGGCGACCCCGGGCTTTGCCGCCCCGGAGCTGAAGGGCGGCGGCGAGCAGCGCCTGACCCCCAAGGCGGACGTTTACGCAGTGGGCAAGCTGATGCACTGCCTGCTGGATCAGAACATTCTGGAAGCGCTGCGGAAGGGCTGGTATTCGGATCTCGAGAGGGATCTGAAAGCCCCGATGCTCAATGCCAGCGGCATCAACGACCCGCAGCTTACACCGGCGGTGCAGAAAAGTCTGGATCAGATCCTTTCCGGCGCGGCAGAAATAAAGCCGGAAAAGCGCAGCTCCGTGCAGGAAATGATGGAACAGATCATGCAGCTGTACCGCAAGATCGAGCCGCCCGCTTGGCAGATGAGTCTTGGCCTTTTGCAGCTGAACGGCGACGAGGTGCTGGGGCGCGATAAAGATATCAAAAAAATCGAAGCAAAGCTGTGGGCCGAGGGAAAACTGGTGCTGCACGGCTTTTCCGGCATCGGCAAAACCAAGCTGGTAACGCTGCTGGGGCACAAATGGCAGAGGAACTATCCCTGTTCGCAGGTGTACTATGCCTTTTACCCGGGCAGCATGACCGGCCTTGCGGTGGATACGCTGGCGCGGAATATGTCCACGGTGGCATTTACCGAGCAGAAGGACGGAAAGGAAGTCCCCCGCCCTGTGGCCGGGATCATTGATGATATGTTCCGGGAACTGAATGCCCACATGCACGAAAACGACCTGCTGATCATCGACAATGTGGATGACGACACACAAGAGTACTGGGATTCTGTGGTGCACGAGGAAACGGTGCAGGGACAGACCGATCTTTTTACCCGTCTGTGCCAGCTGAATTGCAAGGTGCTGTTCGTGACCCGTCTGGATGTGTCGAATGTCACCGGGATCGTTCCTTTCGAGGTGGACAGGCTGGAATTGGAGCCGCTGCGCGCGATCCTGCGCGAAAACAGCAAAGATGCCAAGGGGCACAGTGATGCGCAAAAGCGCAGTGACGAAGAGCTGGATAGGCTTATTGCGTTGGTAGACCGCCACACCATGACGGTGGATATGATCGCCCGCACCATGAGGGAGAGCCGACTGACCGTCCCGGAGATCTACAAGGAGTTGAGCTGTGACGGCTATGGCTCGGGCGCCTTTGTGGAGATCAGCGGTCAGAAGGACACCGACTATTCAAAAAACCGGATCGAGGGGCATCTGATCCGGCTGTTCCGTCTGGCAAATTTTAACGAGCGGGAGCAGGATATGCTGCGCTATGCGCAGCTCATCGGCGAGAACAGCGGAATGTACGAAACGCTGTTTCTCTCCTGCTGCCCGCATGAATCGAAAGACGAAAACACCAAGAACCTTGAGGCGCTGAATCATCTGCTCCGGCTGGGATATGTGCAGCAGAAAACGGAAGAGGATTCAGAAGAAGTTATTTTAAACCTGCATACGCTGGTGCGGGTGGTGGCAAGGAAAGAGTTTTGCATTACAGAAGAAGATAAGGAAGCTTTTTATAAGTCGGTGATGGGCAACCCGACGTTTCGGTGGGTGACGAGCAATCCGCTTTATTGTTTTCAGTTTGAAGAATGCGCATCTTGTCAGCAGTTGGCAGACAGCTTCCAGATGGCGACATTTTACATGGATCTGGGGTTTGAATGGGCTTATTGGAAAAGCTATTCGGTGTGTTTTACACAGCTGAGTCCTATTTTCCCTGCGCGGGAGGATGATTTTATTTCGGATGTCATGACGCTGATTGCTATTGCAGAGAACCGTCCGCAATGGTTTGAAAGCACGGAAAAAGCACCTTCATGGCGTTGTGCGCGCTTTTATGAAAATCTATTTCTTGCTATGAATAAGATCAAGTACCGTGATGTATGCGATAATATTTCCCAAAAGACTCTTTGGAAATATATGGTATATGGACTTGGACGCACAAAGTATGTGCACTGCCCACTCCTGAGATCAGAAGATACCATGTGTTGGGAGAAAAAACGGGAGCTGTTTTGTAAAAAGGCCATTGAGTTGTGGGAACAACAAGAGAAACCGGACAGAATGTCGCTGAAAGCACTTTATCAAGAAGCTGTAGTTTCTGTGACTCCCTATGAGAGTTTCGTACAGTTTAAGAAAAAAGCACTTGAAAATCTGGAATGTTGTCCACAAGTAGATGATGCGGATTTCTTTGCCTTTTATGACACTCAGGTTGTATGCAAGTGTGAAAAGTATTTGCGTCATCGGTTTATATATTTTGACAATACTACCGCTATAACTACCGCTGTAGAAAAAGAGTTGAAAGAAGCTATTCAGTTAAGGTTTTTTTACGGAAAACGGTATATGGAGAGTCATCCTGTAATTCGTCCTTTTACAAAAGCAGGAGACGTGTGGCTGACTCTGTGCAGTTATTGCGATGATCTTATATATAATAGATGCTTTTCAGAAGTACCCGAGTTGATTACATTTTTGGGACAATTCGATTTGTCACAGGATTATTCTAATGAGCTTTTTCTTGACCTCAAGGCGAGGTTCCTTTTTGAAAGCGGTCAACTACAGGAATGCCTTGCGCTCTGTGAGTCTCCCGAGTCTTTCTGGCAAAAAGAATGGTATAAAAAGCTGATTCTTGAGCGAATGTATGAATCTGAAAAGGAAGAGGGTGAACCGGATCTATCAGAAAACAGCGAATCCACCTCGCAGAGTAGGATGTGGCTGTTCAGAATATTGCAGAAATGGTGCAGTTCAATTATAATTTTAAATATATTGAAACTTATACAGAATGATCTATATGGAGAATCTGATGAAGAAGATGATGAAGAACTTGAGACGTCGTCCCAAATAGAAGTGATAACAGAAAAGGACTACTTTGATTGTATGCCGACTCCCGATAAAGATTCTGATGATATGATCACCCCATGGAAGTGGTATAGCTGGGGTTGCGTGAGTGAATCATACAAGGGTTACGATGCTAGAAAACTGGAAAAAATGCTTATAAGGATAATCAAGACAGAGTGGACTGAGAAAAAGTATGAGGAAGCCCGTGTCCACGCAGCAGAGTGGTTTGCATTCCAGTCAGAAGGCTCAGGCGAGCAGATTCGCGCGCAAGCTATACTGGTAAGCTGTTATTGCGCTGAAAGAAACTATACAGAAGCCTCTAAAAGACTGAAAACGATGCTTGATTATTATAAAAAATGTGGCCGATTTATAAAGAAGGCCGCAAAGAATGAAGAAATGTCGGAGTGGCTTGGGAGTGCGATGGACTATGGATATAATATTCCCTTCTGGCAACAACGTGTAAGCGAGCTGGAAACACTTTTACCAGAAAATCATCCACTCCTTTCTATGGAGAGATTGATTTTATGTCATATTTATTTACATAGGGAAAAATCGGTCAAAGCGAGAGATGTATTTGTTAAAATAGTCAAGGGAGTGATTGCTACTCCATTCCACAACTGGAATTCCTGGTGGGAACCTGACACCTGACAACAAAACTCCCCCTGCGGAAGCCGCAGAGGGAGAAAGCATCATTTATTCTGAATCCGTTTACAGCTCCATGCACTTTGCCCAGATCTCGGCCAGCGTATCCGCAAACAGGATCTCCATACCCTGTGCATCGGCCTGCTCCCGGAGCTCCGGCGGCAGGTCGTCGCGGTTTTCGCCGGGCAGAAAAAGCAGCTTGCAGTCGGCGGCAAGGGCGGCTTCGGTCTTTTCCGGGATGCCGCCGACCTTTCCGACACTGCCCAGAAGATCGACCGTGCCGGTCAGGGCAAAGGTGCGGGGAACGGGCGTTCCGGTCAGCAGGCTGGCAAGCGCCAGCGCAATGGCGCAGCCGCCGGAGGCGCCGTTCTTGGGCGCATCGCCGCAGAAATGGATGTGCACCCCCTTGCCCTCCGGCAGCGTTTTGCCGGTGAGCTGTTCGGCGGCGGTCAGGGCGGTCTGCACGCTCTCCCGCAGAGCGTCCTGTGCAAAGCCGGTGATGGTAATGCCGGGGCGTTCCGTCAGAACGGCCTGTACGGCATCGCGCGAGCCGAAGCTCACACCGGCAGAGCTGCGCATGACTGCCAGCGTACTTACAAGCCCGGTCGTATCCTCCGGGAGGTGCGCCGGGTAGTGGTTCAATGCGGCGGGCGGGGCACCAAGCACGGTCTCCAGCAGCGCTTCGTTTACCGTCAGTTCCTTTTCCTGTGCCCGGTACAGGGTCAGGGTCTCGCACAGGCGGTTCAGCATGCTTTCCATGTCACGGCAGCCGGGTGCGCGGCAGTAGCGGCGCACCAAAAGGTCCGTGACGTTTTCCGGGAACAGCGCATCGGGCAGACCGTATTTTTTCAGCGCGGCAGGGAGCATGGCCTGCTGTGCAATGGCCTTTTTCTCGGCCAGCGTATAGCCGTACATCGGCATCAGGTCGCAGCGGTCCCGGAGAATGGGCGAGACCTTTTCCAGATCGTTTGCGGTCAGAACAGGGACCAGCTGGTGCAGGTCGATATCGCAGTCCAGATGCTTTTCGTAAAAACTGCGGTGGCCGTCCAGCAGGTCCAGCAGGGCAAACTGGGATTCTGCCGGCAGCTTGTCCACCTCATCCAGCAAAAGAACGGCACGGGTGCTGCCTGCGCGCTTGAGCGCCTGCGCAATGACACCGGCGCAGCTGTTGTTGTAAACGATGCTGGTGCCTTTCAGGTCGGCGGGCTGAAGCCCGGCGCAGCTGATCTTTTCGAACGGAAGGTTCAGGGACTGGGCAAATGCACGGCAGAAGTGCGTCTTACCCGTACCGGCGGGGCCGACAAAAAGCAGCGGACGGCCTGCCTCGTTGGAGGCTTCCATACCGGCAAGCCGGGCGCGCATCGTGTCCTTTACATTGTCCAGACCGATGATCTGCTTCACACCGCATTCAAAGGAGGGCAGGTCGAACCGGAAGGGCAGCTGAGAGCGCTGGAAGCGTGCAATGTAGGAAAAGCGCTCCATGGCATCGGAACGATTGGTGCTGCTGCGCTCCGAGAAAGAGCCGCGGTTCTCGTTGATGGTCTGCATCAGCGCCTGACCGACCTTGCGCATACTGTCGGAATAGACCCCCTGACGGAATGCCAGCACGTTCTTCTCGTATTCGCTCAGCTGTGCCGCGCCAAGGAATTTTTCAGCGGCAGGGATCGTGATGGGCAGCGCCGGGTCAGGCGCGTTGGAGGCGGCATGGAAAAGCCGCTCCACGCTGGTTTTCAGGTTCGTCATGCCCTCGTCCGGGCAGTAATGATCCAGCAGCCAGGGAAGGACGTCCGGCTCCAGAACAAGGCCGCTGCGCGTGTTGAGGGTGTCGAACAGCGCCTTGCCGAATGCGAGACGCTCCTCCCGCGTGGGTGCGGGCATGGCGATCACCGCGTCAAAGGCACTGATCAGGTCGGCGGGCAGCGAAGCGGTGCTTTCGGCTTCGGCGATGATGTTGGCGTTTACATGTACGGAGGTGCCAAGGTAAAGGTCGTGCACGGTATGCTCGCGCACCAGCTGGATCAGCGCAGGGAACGGGTTGCCGTTCTGCCCGCCGAACGTAATGCGGTCTACCCCGGTAAGCTGCAAAAGATCCGCCTGATCAAGCGCCGCATCCGCCAACATGCCATAGGTGGAATTGTTGTACCCGGATTCCTCTCCCGCCAGCGCGACGGGGGAGCTGATGGAACCGCAGTCGATGCGCCGCGGCTTGTAGTGTGCGGCGAGGATGTCGCCAAGCAGGGTCTTGCCGATGCCGGAGGGGCCGACCAGCAGCACACGGAAAGGAACGGCGGTGCGGTTGGTGCGGCTTACCAGATCCAGCAGGGTCTGCTTGGCGGGTCCACAACCGGTCACCTGTTCCATTTCGGTGCGCAGCGCCTCGATATCGACCTGACGAAGGATGTGAGGCTTCTGGCACTGCCCCAGAAGGATCAGGGCGCGGCGGATCTTGTCCGTGCCGCAGCTGTCCAGAATGGTCCGAACATCGGAGGGATACAAAAACGCATTCAGCTGATAAAATTCATTCAGCGCCATGACGTTCAGGTGAAAAAGCGGGTCGTCCAGTGCGTCCTTTTTGCAGTCGGACTGAAGATACGACAGGTGCATGGTCAGATGACGCCGCATGGCAGGGGTCATTTTCGAGAAATTTTCGGACATTTTATCGTGGCTTTTTTCGAGATCGGGCATAAAGCAGCCTCCTTTTGAATGGTCTGGGATCACGAGCGTTCCTTGGGAACGATACCAGATTAGCATACAAAAGAGACGCTGCCCGAAAAAATGTCGGAAGGCTTTTAGGTTATTTGAGTTTTTTGAGACCAGATATAAAAGATGTGCTATAATAAGGGCAGTTGAATGGGGAGACTATACCCTTCAGCCAGAAATTCAGAGGAGGTCAACAAAATGGAAGACAACATGATGCCCCAAACGCGCGAATCGGAGCGGCAGCTGAACGAGTGGATCGAACAGACGCGGGATAACGAAAACGCGGTGCTGATGAATGCAGAAAATCTGCTGGAAACGCTGACGGATTGGAGAACGGTGATGACGCCCGGCTTCTGCGTCTGCCGCGCATTGCAGACCCATTATCCTGAAATTTTGGAAGGTCTGGACTGCCCGGATCTCAAGCAGCTGGACCATTCGAGGGGATGGTCGGCAGCGGTCCGCCGTCAAGTTGCCCAGCGGCTGGAAGAAGCGCCGAATATTGGCCCTCTGCATGATGCGGCATGGGTCACGGTGCTGAACCGCGGCTATACGGAAAGCCGTGTTGGCTCGAAGAGCGAAATCTACAAAATGGCGACGATTTTTCACCTGACTGATGAAGAGGTCGACCGGCTGTTCATGCTCTACAACCAGAACTGGAACCCGCATAATCTGCTGGACGCTGTATTTCTGGCAATGCGCAGGCACTACCGCGACAACCTTACATGGCGGGATATGATGGAGGTGCTCAAGGGCTTTTTGCGCCAGACCAATGGCACCCGGAACGCTGCTGCGGGCACGGAGAGCGGCGGCACGCAGGCGCTCCTTCGCATGGTCGATACCGTCCCGGATACGGAGGAGAGCCGGGCTGGTGATAGTGCCTTCAATGCAAAGCTGGTAGAAGAACTGGTGAAGAATGCCGACTCGCTTGACCAGGCAACGCTTATGGATGCGGACGGAACGGACCCGCTGTCCGGGCATTATACCAGCAATTACACGCGGGAGTACACGCGCACGGCAAGCTTGGCGCTCAAGGGGCTGCTGCAGGCACTGGTGATCCTCTTCCCGAAAGTCCCTCCGTATGTGCTGTCGAAGGATGGCTTGCCGGAGGAACTTGCCGCGCTGTTTAATGAGATGTATGCCTATGTGGGCACCCGTGTGAATGACAACAACGAGGAGCACATGGAACGGGAAGGTGCTGCAATGGAGGAAAGGCTCCGGGCGTATCTGAATAGACGCTTGCGGTCTCTCCCGAATGAGGTGAGCCAGACGCTGAGACCGCTGCATGGCGCAGAACCCACGAACCGGGTACTGGATCATGACGGCATCCTGCTGCTTGGCTGGTTTATGATCCTTGCAGCCAGATTCAACGAAGAAAGCTGGGAAAAGCTGGTCGAATATGAAAAGGAGCATGAGGAGGACCCGGACGCAGACCTGTTCACGATGAAGTCTGGAAGGCTCCTCCGGGAGATCGCAAAGATCGACAGCAGCAGCGCTCCGAAGGAACAGACGGAGCACATGGTCAAGGCACTCAACGACCTGCTGAGTATTTTCGAGCAGGCAGGTCTGAAGGGTATCGGCCGGGTCTATCTGGCGCGCATGATGGATCGCCTGATCGTAGCAACGATGCTTTATGCAAGCACGCGCAATGACGTTTCCAAGAACATGGATCTTGTGGAAGCACTGCTTCATCCTGAGACCTGCTGATAGCGAGCTTCCGGTCTGCCGTGGTCACACCCCGGCGAAAGATACTGTTCCATCTCCCCTCTCGGCACCATCCGGGCACCGATGGGACTGAAAATCTACCGTAACTTTGCACAAGATACAACCAAGGCACGGAAAAGGCCGGACCCATTCAAAGGGGTCCGGCCTTTTCTGCATACACGCGAAGAAAAACAGGCGCAGCGGTAAGCCTACTGCATCCGGTGCTGTGTGCGGTATTCGGCGGGGGTGATGCCGTACAGGCGGCGGAAGGTTTTCAGGAAGCTGCTGTAATCCGGGAAGCCACTCTCGGTGCAGGCGTTCAGGACGGAAACGCCCTCTTCCAGCGCCTTGCGGCAGTGCTGCATCCGCAGATAGGTCAGGTAATTGTGGATGCTCTCCATGGTGCACTCCTTGAATGCGCGGGAAAGGTGCTCCCGGCTGGCATAAAGTTCCTGCGCCAGCTGCGCGGTGGTCAGGGTCGGGTCCTGATAATGGGCCTGCAGGTAAGCCACCGCGCGCGCGACCAGTACACTGGTGCTGCTGGGGGCAGCGGTCTGTCCGCTGCCGGTGGCCTGCGTGATGAGCAGCAGCATCTCAGCGGCCTGCGCCTCAAAAACGTTGTCCCGGATGGAGCCCGGCAGCTCCAGACTTTGCGCCATGCGGATAAAAAGCCCCTCAAAATCCCACTTGCGGCAGGCCTCGCTGTCCAGCACGGTGAGTTCGTGCATCCAGTCTGCATTTTTCAGGTTCACGCGGCGGCGGGTGGCCTGCCAGAGGGCATCGTCGATCTGAACGACCAGACGATCCGACTGTGCATCGTCAGTATTGAAGCTGCCGGAGTGATAGACCTGAGCGGGAAAGTAGACCAGCTCCCCTACATGAACCAGATACACGCTGCCGCCCGCCGAGTAGCGCACCGTGCTGCCGCCAATGGGGAGCACCAGCTCGTGGTATGGGTGGGAGTGCACCACGGACTGCTTGTTTTCCCGGTTCGTGTACCATGTGACCAGAAGCCGGGTGTCGCGCAGCCCCATCCGCGCCTGCGCCTCCGTAAGGACATTATCGATATAATGTGTGACCCGTTCCATGCCCATAGCCGCTCCTGTTCCTTGTTAAAAAAATAAGAATCATTCTTTTACGTCCTTTTTTGCCCTAGTATATCAGTACATATCACATTTTGCAACATTTAAATCACAAAATCTGCGGAAAAGCAGTGGAATTTTTAGTATTATAAGGGTGCAAGGAGACGAGATTGACCAAATACACAAAAACAACGTAATATTTTTGTGCTTATTGACAAATGTGTTGGTTGCATTTCGTGACGGTTCCATCCCGTGTTTTCCATCCAGATCAGATTGATGATGAGGTGCACAATGAAAAAGATCATTTCCGTTACGCAAGAGCATCCCATGGTAGCGCTTGCATCGGATATTACCTATATGCAGAAGTCGTTCTGGTGCGGCTGCTCCGCTTACCCGCTCAAACTCAGCTTTATGCGGGCGCGGCATCGATACGCATTTGATCCGGAACATGAGAACTACCCCTGCATTGTTTTCGTCTGCGGTGGTGCGTGGGAAAAGGTGGATCGCAATGCCTGGATGCCTAATCTGGCGTACTACTGCCAGAAGGGTTATGCGGTGGCCAGCGTGGATTACAGTTGCCTGCCGGTAACGGTGCACCCGGAACAGGTTACCGAGGTCAAAACAGCCATTCGCTTCCTGCGGGCGCACGCGGCCGAATTCCGTATCGACCCGGAACGGATCGCCATCATGGGCGAAAGCGCCGGAGCCTATCTGGCGGCGTTGACCGGCCTGACCGGCGACGAGAAAGAATATCGGAATGAGTATTATCCGGAGCAGTCGGATGCTGTGCGCGCTGTGTGCACCTGGTATGCGCCGACGGATATCCACCGCATGAATACCGACATGGTGCATATGCAGATCGGGGATTTCCCGGTGCTTCCCTCGCTGGTAAAGCAGAGCGCACCGCCATTTCTGATGCTGCACGGTGCAGCTGACAGCACGGTGCCTTCTCAGCAGTCCGAAATGCTGTACGAAGCACTCCAGAACGCAAAGGTGGAAAGCGATCTGATTCTACTGGAGGGTGCGGAGCATGCAGACTATATGTTCCAGCAGCCTTCTGTCAAAGAACTGGTCTGCGACTTTATGGATCGGCATTTGAAATAAGGGAGAAACCGGATGCAAAGCTCGAAAAACCATTTTGAGGCCGCGGTTCTGTTCGACCGAGCCGCGATCCTGCGGATGTTCCGGACCGAATACTATGCTTTTGAGCGTTTGCAGCTGCTCACGCGCCTGCTGATCGCAGCCATTCTGCTGTTTATGGGACTGTTCGGCGGGCTGCCGCAGATTGCCACAATCCCATGCCTTGCAGTCGGTGCATGGCTGATCGTCAGTCTGGATTTTCCGAGCAAAGTCCGTGCGGAGAGAGTATTGCAGCAACAGGGAGAGCAGCCGTCCAAAGTGCGGTATCGCTTCAACGATACCGGCATCTATGTGGAAAACGGTGCCCACCTGAAATACGAGCAGGTCGGGCGGCTGATTGAAGATGACGAATATTTTTATATCTTTCAGGACCGGCAGTTTGCCGTCATGGTACCCAAAACGGCGCTGCTGCCAGACAGCCCGGAACGTTTCCGCAAATACATCGCCCGGCAATGCGGGATGGAGTGGAAACGCGGCGGTTCTTTTTTGATGGTGGATCGGAAGGACTTTGTCCAGATGCTACAGGACAAGACTTCCCGCTGGTTCGGACGTTGAATGGATGGAATTGCGCCAACAGGCGCTGTCAGACATAAGAAAAAAGGGGGATACCAATATGTTTTTAACCTGTCACTATTTCAGCAAGGTGCTGATGCACAACACCGAGATCAATGTTGTGATTCCTACCCCGGAGGGTAATGAACAGATCACCGAGGCAGGCCCTACGCAGCGGTACGATTACGAGAACGGTCTGCCGGTGGTTTATCTGCTGCATGGCGCTTACGGCGACAACAGCAGTTGGGTCCGTTTCAGCAACATTGAACGGTATGCACAGGCCCACAACATTGTAGCAGTCATGGCATCGGTGGAAAACAGCCTGTATCAGGATATGGTCCATGGCAACAAATATTTCACCTTTATCAGCGAGGAGCTGCCCAGCTTCATCACAACACTGTTCCCTGTGAGCAAGAAGCGGGAAGACACCTATATCTGCGGTTTCTCCATGGGCGGTTACGGCGCATGGTTCATCGGTCTGTCCTGCCCCGAGAAGTATAGCAAGATCGCAGGTATGTCTTCTGCCATGGATGTCGCCGGGCTGGCGGACGAAGTGCGGAAGGGCAACATCGAAGCACCGTTCCCCTTCCACGACATCTTTGAGGACCCGGCTCATCTGGCCGGCAGCGATAAGGATATCTTTGAGCTGTACCGCCGTGATGCAGAAAAGGGCTGTGTGCCAGAACTGTATCAGGCCTGCGGTACCAAGGATTTTCTGTATCAGATGAATGAAGATGCCAACCGGCGTTTGACAGAGATGGGCGCAAAGATCACCTATTCGGTCACACCGGATGCCATGCATAATTGGGATTACTGGGACAGCGAGTTGCCCAAGATTCTGGACTGGATGATGCAGAAATAATCATTTCTGGAATGTTGCGCCGGAAGCGTACCGGCGAGCAGATAGAGAATACAGAAGAAGAAAAATATTTTTCAGGAGGAAACCAAGTATGAAAAAGATCAATCGTCGTGAGTTTATCCGTATGTCTGCCGTTCTGGCGGCAGCTGGCGCTCTGACTGCCTGTGGCGGCAGCAAATCCGGTTCCACCGCTGGTGCCGGTGCTGGTGCTTCTGCAGAGGGCGTGAAGGGCCTGACCCTGAAGCTGAGCCACAATGCCAACGAGCAGCACCTGATCCACAAGGCTATGACTCAGTTTGCCAACGAGGTCAACGAAAAGACCAACGGTGACATCAAGATCGAGGTCTACCCCAACGCAACGCTGGGCGGCGAGAAGGATAACCTGGAGCAGATGGGTATCGGCGCTCTGGATATGGCTAAGGTGTCTGCTGCTTCTCTGGAAACCTTTGCTCCCGTCTACGAGGCATTCTCTGTTCCCTATATCTTCAACAACCGCGATCACTTCTACGGCTTCATGGACAGCGATCAGGCCAAGGAAGTTTTCCACTCCACCGAAGCTCAGGGCTTCATCGCTCTGACCTGGCTGGATTCCGGCACGCGCTCCTTCTACACCGTCAAGACCCCGGTTATGACCCCGGCTGATCTGAAGGGCCTGAAGATCCGTACCATGGATTCTCCCATGGCAATTGAAATGATGAACTGCTTCGGCGGTTCCGCAACGGCTATGCCGATCAGCGATGTCTACACTGCAATGCAGTCCGGCGTTATCGATGGTGCAGAGAACAACGAAACCGCTCTGACCGTTGGCGGCCACGGCGAGGTGGCAAAGTGCTACAGCTACGATGAGCACACCCGCATCCCTGATATCGTCCTGATCAGCACCAAAGTCTGGAACCAGTTCTCTGTGGAGCAGCAGGAAATCGTGCAGGCTGCTGCCGATGCTGCAAAGGAGACCTACAAGGCTGACTGGCAGGCTGCGATCGAGCAGGCTGTGAAGGATGCCGAAACCAATATGGGCGTCACCTTCTATCACCCCGATTCTCTGGCTCCGTTCCAGGAGGCCGTCCAGCCCATCTACGACCGTTTGGCCAAGGAAGAGCCGGAAGTCTGGGCACTGTGCGAGAAGATCCAGGCATTCCAGGCCTGATCGCCTTGTCCTGCATCTGCAGACCCCGTATCATTGCATCTTTTTCCGCATAACTGCTGCCCTTGCATCCGGGCAGCAGTTATGCCATAGGAGAAGGATTCAAAAAGGAGGAAAAAACCTTGAAAAAACTGGAAAAAGGGCTCGATTTTGCTATGAGCACAATCATGTCCATCGTTATGCTGGTGTTGCTGATCTTTGGCACCTGGCAGATTTTCACCCGCTGGATTCTGAACGACCCTTCGACATTTACCGAAGAGATGCTGCGCTACCTGCTGATTTGGGCTGGTATGATCGGTGCAGCCTACTGCTTCTTCCACGATAAGCACGTCAAGCTGACGCTGCTCACTTCCAAGCTGCATGGTCCCGCACTGACTGCGGTGACGATTTTTGATGAGATCATCGTCGTTCTGTTCGTGCTGTATGTCTACGTCTACGGCGGCGGCCAGATGGTGATGCGCACCATGGCCAACGGTCAGCTGACGGCGGTTCTACGTCTGCCCATGAGCCTGATTTATGGCTGCCTGCCGGTATCCGGCGTGTTCGTCATTCTGTCCAAGATCCTCCGCTATCTGTCGCTGTATGCGGAGTCCAAAACTGTGAAAGGGGGTAAATAAGTCATGGGTGTTATACAGGCAACATTGATGTTGTTCCTTATCTTCTTCGGTCTGATGTTCGTGGGTGTGCCGATCTCCGTCAGTATCGGCGTTGCATCCATCTCCATCCTGCTTACCGGCTTTGATCTGAATGCCCTGGCCTACATCGTGGCCCAGCGGTGTTTCTCCGGCATCGACTCGTTTGGTCTGCTTGCTCTGCCGTTCTTCATGCTGGCAGGCAGCATCATGAACAAGGGCGGCATTGCTCGCCGACTGGTCCGTCTGGCCCGCTGCTTTGTGGGTAAGATCCCCGGCTATCTGGCTGCGACCAATGTTCTGACCAATATGTTTTTCGGCGCTATTTCCGGTTCTTCTGTTGCTGCTGCTTCCGCAGTCGGCAAGATCATGGGTCCTCTGGAAAAACAGGAAAATTATGAGGACGCTTACGCTGCGGCGATCAACATCTGCTCTGCTCCCACGGGCGTTATCATTCCCCCGTCTGGTCCGTTGATCCTGTTCTCCCTGACGGCCGGCGGCGTTTCGGTCAGCGCACTGTTTATGGCAGGCTATATCCCCGGCATCCTGCTCGGCCTGTGCGTCATGGCAGTTGCGATCATCATTGCAAAGAAAAAGGGGTACACCGGCTCTACCGTGAAAGAGACCGAATCCACCCTGAAGATCTTTCTGGATGCGATCCCCTGCATTCTGATGATGGTCATTGTTATGGGCGGCATTCTGCTGGGCTGGTTTACCGCTACCGAGGCTGGTATCGTGGCCTGCCTGTACTGCATTGCACTGGGCTTCCTGTATCGCGAACTGACCGTCAAACAGCTGTGGAACCTGATGAGCGAGTGCATGATGGATACCGCTGTGATCCTGTTCCTGATCGCTGCATCCAATATCATGAGCTACGCAATGAGCTTTACCGGCATTCCTGCCGCACTGAGCGCAATGCTTATGAGCATTACGGACAATAAGTATATCCTGCTGCTGATCATGAACGTGTTCCTGCTGGTTCTGGGTATGTTCCTGGATCTAACCCCTGCTGTTCTGATCTTTACCCCGATCTTCCTGCCCATCGCCACCGGCTTTGGCATGAATCCGGTTCATTTCGGTGTGATGCTGATTCTGAACCTGGCAATCGGTTCGGTCACGCCGCCCGTTGGTTCGGTTCTGTTCGTTGGCTGTAATGTTGCCAATGTTACGATGGAGGAAGTTACAAAGTACATTGTGCCCACCTTCATTGCGATGGTGTTTGCTTTGATGCTGGTCACATACATTCCGGCACTGACCTTGTTCATCCCGCAGCTTGCAGGTTTGATCTGATCTTCATCAGAATTTTATAATTGCTTTCATGCCTCCTGAACTTCTTGAATATGGCCATGCTATATTGGGAGAACAGGGGGCATTTTTTTATCAAGAATCAACTGAGAGGAGTAAAAACTATGGAGATCTGCTCCCGTTTTACCGGCATGGAGCGCAAAGACGGCGCTTTCCTGCTGCATACTGATAACGCAGATGTCAAGATCTGCTTTGTGACCGATGAGATCGTCCGCGTCCGCGCAAGCTTTGACCACGAGCTGGCAGAGGAGTCCTACGTCCTGATGACCACCGCATGGGAGGATCGGATGGACGAACTGTTCAAGGGTGAGCGCACCCGTGTGGAGCCTTTCGCCGCACAGGTCACCGAGGATGACAGCACCCTCACCTTTGCCACCGGCAAGGTGACACTGGTGGTGGACAAGGACCCCATCAACTTCAAGCTGCTGGCTGCCGACGGCTCCGAGCTGTACAGCACCCTGCCCGGCAACCCCTTCGTCAAGGATTCCAACAACCGCGTGGTGGCTTACAGCCGGATGAAGGAGGACGACTGCTTCTACGGCTTTGGCGAAAAGACCGGTCTGCTGGATAAGAACAAGACCTTCCAGCGGGAGCGCGCCACCGACGCTATGGGCTACGATGCCGAGAAGATGGATACCCTCTACAAGCACATCCCCTTCTACATCCGTCTGGACCGCGACACCCACAAGGCTGTGGGCGTGTTCTACCACAACTTCTACGAGTCCGTGTTCAACATGGGCTGCGAAAAGAGCAACTACTGGCCCCGCTACACCTATTTTCAGGCAGACGGCGGCGATCTGGACTGCTTCCTGATCGGCGGCGACACCATTGCCCGCATCGTGGACAACTACACCCTGCTGACCGGCCGTCCGGCCCTGCTGCCCAAGCGTGCACTGGGCTATCAGGGCTCCAGTATGTACTACCCCGAACTGGAAAAGGACAGCGATGACGCTGTGCTGGGCTTTATCGACACCATCAAGGAAGAGGGCTTCCCCATCGACGGCTTCCACCTGTCCAGCGGCTATACCAGCCAGAACAACAAGCGCTGCGTCTTTACATGGAACACCGAACGCTTCAAGGACCCCAGCGCCTACTTCCACGCCATGAACGAAAAGCACGCCCAGAACGTGCCCAACGTCAAGCCGGGTGTCCTGCTGTGCAACCCCCGTTTCGACGAGTTCAACGCAGATGACGTATTCGTGAAGGACAGCAAGAACCCCGAGACCTACGGTGTCGGCAAATGGTGGGGCGGTGACGGCGCATTCTGGGACTTCACCAAGCCCGAAGGCCGTGCAGCATGGAAAAAGTACCTCACCGAGTCCATCATTGCCGTGGGTACGGATTCCGTCTGGAATGACAACTGCGAGTACGACAGCCTGATGGACAAGGACTGCACCTGCGATTTTGACGGCAAGGGCGGCACCATCGGCCAGCTGAAGCCCCTCATGAGTACCCTGATGTGCAAGGTGGGTGCCGATGCTGTGGTGGAGCACAACGCCAAGGCACGCCCCTACATGGTCTGCCGCAGCGGCAGCGCCGGCATCCAGCGCTACGCCCAGACCTGGTGCGGCGACAACTACACCAGCTGGAAGAGTCTGAAGTACAATATCCCCATCATCACCGGCATGGGTCTGTCCGGCCAGCCCAACGAGGGCGCGGACATCGGCGGCTTTGCAGGCCCCGCACCCACCGAGGAGCTGTTCGTGCGCTGGGTGCAGAACGGCATCTTCCAGGCCCGCTTCTCCATCCACTCTGCCTCCAACGATAACACCGTCACCGAGCCGTGGATGTTCCGGGAGTCTGCGGATACCATCCGGGACGCCATCCTGCTGCGTTACCGCTTTACCCCCTATCTTTACAGCGCCGAGTACGAGGCCAGCCAGACCGGTGCGCCCATCATGCGTGCTCTGGTCTACGACTTCCAGAACGACCCCAAGGCATGGGAGGAGAGCTTCGAGTTCCTGTTCGGCCGGGATATTCTGGTGGCTAACGTTCTGGAAGAGGGTGCCAAGACCCGCACCGTCTATCTGCCCGCAGGCTGCAAGTGGTACGACTGGAACGATAAGTTCCGCTGCTACGAGGGCGGCCAGACCATCGAGGTGCCGGTCACCATGGCTACCATCCCCATGTTCGTCCGTGAGGGCGCAGTGATCGCCATGGCGGACAACCAGCTGATGACCATGGAGGGCGACCACACCACCGCCCTGCACCTCATCGTGGCACCCAAGGGCACCACCACCACGACCCTGTACGATGATGACGGCATTACCAACGATTTCAAGAGCGGCGTGTACCGCAAGACCACCATCACCACCACCGCAGGCGAGCGGGTGACCATGAACTTTGCCTCCGAGGGCAGCTACAAGGACACCGTGGAGACCATCAAGGTGGAGATGATCGCCAAGGAAAAGAGCCCCTTCTGGGTCACGCTGGATGGCCGCAAGATCGAGCACTTCCTCAACCGCCGCAAGTTCGACGCCGCTGCCGAGGGCTGGTATTACAGCCAGAGCAAAAAGGCTGTCGAGGTCAAGTACGCAAACCCCGCCAAGGATCACGCGCTGACTGTTTCGTTTGAACAGTTCGACCTGATCGGTATGTAACACTACACGGAGGAACCTCTTATGCTGCTGCGTAGTTTTGAATCCTTTGAAAAGACCGAAAACGGCTACCTCATCCACGGCGATGCCGCAGATGTGAAGCTGGTTTTCATGACAGATGATATCATCCGCATCCGGGTGCACTTCGACAAGGGCACCCCCATGGAGGAAGAGTCCTACACGCTGGTGACCACCGCGTGGGAGGATCGGATGGACACCCTGCTCAAGGACGAGCGCACCCGGATCACGGCGCTGGATGTCCCCTGCGCTGAGGACGATAAGACCCTGACCTTTGAGACCGCACACGTCACCCTGAAGCTGTTCAAAAAGCCCTTCCACTTTGAGCTGTTCGATAAGTCCGGCAAGCTGATCTATCAGGATCTGCGGGAGCGCGCCTTTGAGAAGGATCAGATCGGCCGTCTGAGCCACTTCTCCAAGGTGGACCGGGAATTTGACCACTTCTACGGCTTTGGCGAAAAGACCGGCCATCTGGATAAAAAGGGACGCCGCCTGCGGATGTCCCCCAAGGATGCCATCGGCCACGACCCCGAGACCGGCGACCCGATGTACAAGCACATCCCCTTCTACATCCGGGTAAATGAGCACGATCTGCGCCCTGTGGGTCTGTTCTACCACAACTCCTACGACTGCGTGTTCGACCTTGGCGAGGAGCTGTCCGGCTACTGGGAGCGCTACTGCTACTACCAGACCGACGGCGGCGACATCGACCTGTTCCTGCTGGCCGGTGAGACCCTGCCCGAGATCCTGAACGAGTACACCCTGCTGACCGGCCGCAGCGCCCTGCCCACCAAGCAGTCTCTGGGCTACTGTGCCTCCACCATGTACTACGCCGAGCTGGAAAAGAACTGCGACGAGGAGATCTACAAGGTCATCGACAAGCACGAAAAAGAGGGCATCCTCATCGACAACTTCTGGCTGGCCTCCGGCTATTCCAGCGGCGAAAAGGACAACCTGCGCTATGTGTTCAACTGGAACCACAAGCGCTTCCCGGATCCGGAGAAGTTCTTTGAGAACATGAACGCCCGGGGCATCAACGTGATCCCCAACCTGAAGCCCGGCATCCTGAAGCACCACCCCTACATCGACCTGTTTGAAAAGAACGATGTCTTTATCAAGACCCCGGACGGCAAGGCTCCGTACTACGGCCGCTGGTGGGGCGGCGAGGGACGCTTCTTCGACTTCACCGGCCCCAATGGCCGCAACACCTGGAAGCAGCTGCTGGAGGAAAACATCCTCAAAAAGGGCACCAAGACCGTCTGGAACGACAACTGCGAGATGGATGGCGTAGAGGACCGCGATGCCCAGTGCGACTTTGAGGGCAAAAAGGGCACCATGGCAGAGCTGAAGATCCTGCACTCCAACCTGATGGCCTACACCGCCAAGCAGGCGCTGGCAGATGTGTACCCCGGCGAGCGCCCCTACATCATCAACCGCGCAGGCTACGCCGGTATCCAGCGCTACGCACAGGTGTGGGGCGGCGATAACCTGACCGACTGGCGCACCGTCAAGTTCAACATTGCCACCATTCTGGGCATGGGCTTGTCCGGCTGCTCCAACATGGGCTGCGATATCGGCGGCTTTGCGGGCCCTGCACCCGAAGCAGAGCTGCTGCTCCGCTGGCTGCAGAACGGCATCTTCCAGCCGCGCTTCTGCCTGAACTCTGCCAACAACGATAACACCGTCACCCAGCCGTGGATGTACGAGGAGAACCTGCCCTACATCCGTGCAGCCTACCAGCTGCGCTACCGTCTGATGCCCACCCTGTACTCCCTGATGTACGAGTCCAACCAGAACGGTATGCCGGCATGGCGTCCGCTGTTCCTGGAGTTCCCGGAGGACCCCAAGTGCTACACCGACAAGAACCTGACCTTTATGTTCGGCAAAAGCATTCTGGTGGCGAATGTGGTGGAAAAGGGCGCAACTACCCGCACCGTCTACCTGCCCGCAGGCTGCACTTGGTACGATATGAACGATAATCTGCGCGCATACGAGGGCGGCCAGACCATCGAGGTCCCGGTCACGTTGGCAAGCATCCCCATGTTCCTGCGCGGCTCTGCCGTTGTGGTGACCACCGAGGACGTCAAGCACATCCTCAAGGACACCATGCGCCAGATCGACCTGCTGGTCGCTGCCGAGACCGACACCAGCTTTGTGCTGTACGATGACGACGGCCACACCGAGGACTACAAAAACGGCGTTTACGCCAAGACCACCATCACCGTCAAGGCCGGCGACCGCACCGACATCCGCTTTGCCACCGAGGGCAGCTACGAATCCCCCGTGGAGCGCATGACCCTGAAGCTGGTCAGCAAGAAAAAGGGTGCGCTCTGGGCCAGCGTGGATGGGCAGCAGCTTCCCCAGTACATCGTCCGCGATGGCTGGGAGGCCGCAGAGTCCGGCTGGTACTACAACCTGCCTGACCGCACCATCTGGGTCAAGTTCGCAAAGCCTGCCAAGAAGGACTTTACGGTGACTGTCTCCACCGAAAAGTTTGACCTGATCGGTATGGCAGAGGACTAAAAAGCCATTTCCAATCTTCTTTAATTCTTCTTCAGAAACACAAAGGCCCGTGGGGAGTTCCCCACGGGTCTTCGTGTTTTTTATAAGCTTCAGGCTTCGGTCTGCGACTCCCGCCGGAGGATGCGGCAGACCATGAACAGGCAGTAGAACATCGCCAAGCCCCAAGCAAAGGGGTTAGAAAGGCAGATGCCCAGATACCCAAGGCCGGTCTTTACCGCCAGCACGCCGCCAAGGCTGCGGCCGATGAGCTCGCCCACGCCGGAAACAACGGCCAGCACGCTGTAACCAAGCCCCTGCAACGTGTTGCGGAAGATCATCAGCAGGCCGTGGAAACAGAACAGCATACTCATGACGCTGAGGTACTGGATGGCACCCGCCGTGACGGCGGGGTCGGCATCGCCCAGCACCAGCCCCACCGCGTAGGGCTTGATGAAAAAGATCACGCCCCACGCCACGGCGCAGTAGAGCAGCTGCACCATGCAGCCGTCCTTGATGCCCTGCCGGATGCGGTCGGTGCGGCGGGCACCGTGGTTTTGCCCCACATAGGTAGCCATGGCCATGCCTACGCTCTCCATGGGCAGGGTGAACATCTGGCGGATCTTTTCGCCTGCGGTCTGGGCAGCCACGGCGGTGCTGCCCAGCAGGTTGATGGCGTCCTGCATGATGACGGCACCGATGGCAGAGACCGAGTATTCAAACCCCATGGGAAGGCCGATGTAGGCCAGCCGCTTGCAGTGCCCTGCCGAAAGCAGGGTGCGCGGCTGCCGGAAGGAAAGCCCCTCCAGTTTTGCCGTGCGGGTAAAGAACCAGTAAGCGCACAGCCCGCCGCTGAGCAGCTGGCTGAGCACGGTGGCAATGGCGGCACCGTCCACCCCCATGCCCAGCGGCACGATGAAGAGGCAGTCCAGCAGAATGTTCACCACGCTGGCGACCAGCAGGAAATAAAACGGGTGCCGGGAATCCCCCAGTGCTCGCAGCACGCTGGAAGCGTAGTTGTACAGCACCGTAGCCGGGATGCCCAGAAAGATGAGCCGGATGTAGAGCACCGCATCGGCGTACAGCTCCTCCGGCGTATGGATGAGCCGGAGCAGCGGCCCTGCCATCAGGGTGGTAAGCACCGTGAACACCACACTCAGCACCAGACAGAGCAGTGCGCCGTTCAGCAGGTATTTTTGCAGTCCGTCCTTGTCCTTTGCGCCAAAGGTCTCTGCCGCCGGGATGCCAAAACCCACGCAGGCACCCTGCACAAAGCCCAGAATAAGAAAGTTGAGGGAGTAGGTGGTGCCCACCGCGCCCAGCGCATCGGTGCCCAGACACCGCCCTACGATGACGGTATCCGCAAAGCTGTACAGCTGCTGGAATAAGGTGCCTAGCACCAGCGGCAAGGCGAACCGCAAGATCTGGAACAGCGGCTTGCCCACGGTAAGGTCGGTGGTGCCGGAGCGCTTTTGAGAAGTAGCTGCCATAAAGAAAACTCCTTATTATGGTATTTTCTTTATTCTACCATGGACAGCTGCTTTTCCCAAAGTGGTTTTGTGACAGGAAGTTGTCTTTTTGTGACGGAAGAGCCGAACCTTTCCCCAGTCGGGAAAAGGTTCGGCTCTTTGGTTTCTCTGAAAAAGAGGATGTTTGATCAGACCTCCGGCGGCGGGCAGCAGCTCTCCCGCGGGATGAGCTTGTGCGGCACGATGATCTTTGTTGCCAGAAGGTTCGGGTTCTCAATATGGTTGATGGTCTGGCTGGCGGCTTCCATGCCCAGCTGGTAGGGGTTCACGTCCACGGTGGTCAGCTGCGGGCTGGTGATACGGGAGAACAGCGAGTTATTGAAGGATACGATGGACAAATCTTTCGGGATGCGCAGTCCCAACTTGCCGCAGAACTGTTCCAGCACCACGGCAAGGATGTCATCGCTGACCAGCATGGCGGTGGGGTGATTCGGGGCGGTGAGCAGGGCTTTCAGCGCCCCCTCATAGGCATCGTTCAGGGTGTTGACCTCCACACAGTCCTCTTCCCGGGGGGTGATGCCGTGCTTGAGCAGGGACATCTGGTAGCCCCGCTTGCGCTCTGCGGAAAACAGCATGGCGTTGCTGACCCCGAAATACGCAATGCGGCGGTGCCCCATCTCATAAAGGTAATCGGTGGCTTCCTCTCCGGCAAGGGCGTTGTCGTTGTCGATGTAGATGGTCTGGTTCGCGGACTGCGCCGCCTTGCCCACAATGACATGGAGCAGCCCTTCATTGCGCAGATACGCCGCCACCGGGCAGTCCTTTTTGGAGTAGAGCAGGATAAACCCATCTGCCTGCGCGTTGGCCACCATGCTCTGAATGGCGTCCAGCACCTCGGCATCGTCCTGCCCGGTGATGACGGTGTTCACATACCGCCGCTGGTTGCAGAACTGCCCGATGCCGCGGATGATCTCCAGATGAAAGGCGTTTTCGTAGACGTCCCGTTGGGAGGAGGGCAGAATGATGCCGATGGTCTTGGAAAAAGCCTCCACCGGTTCAGCCTCAAAATTCGGCTCATAGCCCAGCTGCGCCATGATGCGGCGCACCCGCTCCTTGGTCTCCCGGCTGATGGAAGGGCTGTCCTTGCAGGTGCGGGACACCGTGGAGGGCGAGACCCCCGCTGCCGCTGCGACATCTTTGATGGTAACTGCCATTGTCTGTTCCTCCCTGATATAGTGGTTCTATTGTAAAGCCGTTTGCACGCAATGTCAATGTTTGCGCACGGGATTGCGTAAACTGTGCAACGCTGGGTCTGCGTACCTTCGACAATTTCCACAAATAAGCGTGCATCCGCTTGTGTAAAACATAGAAAAATTATTTTCGCTCCAAAAAACTCTTGTAAAAATTGCAGAGTTGGATTATTCTTGTTGCGTAAAATAGTGCAAACGCAGCGCAATGCTTGCACTAAACGATGCAAAAAGGAATAAGGAGGAACATCATGGCAACAACAAAAGCGGCCCCGGGCAAAAAGGGGCTCATCAACTTCGACTTCTTACAGAAGCTGGGCAAGGTGCTGATGACGGTCATCGCCGTTATGCCGGCTGCCGGTCTGATGATCAGTCTGGGCAAGCTGGTGCAGATGGGCGGCGGCGACATCGCAGCGGTCATGACCATCGGCACCACGATGGAGAATATCGGCTGGGCGGTCATCAATAACCTGCACATCCTGTTCGCCGTTGCCATCGGCGGCAGCTGGGCAAAGGAGCGTGCGGGCGGTGCCTTTGCCGCCGTGCTGGCGTTCGCCCTCATCAACGTCATTACCGGCAACATCTTCGGCGTCACCAGCGCCATGCTGGCAGACCCCAACGCCGTGACCCACACCCTGTTTGGGCAGGAGATCGCCGTCAACGGCTACTTCACCTCTGTGCTGGGCGCACCGGCGCTGAACATGGGCGTGTTCGTGGGCATTATTGCCGGTTTTGTGGGCGGCGTGGCTTACAATAAATACTACAACTTCCGCAAGCTGCCGGACGCACTGGCCTTCTTCAACGGCAAGCGCTTCGTGCCCATGGTGGTCATTGCCTACTCGGTGGTCATCTCGCTGGTGCTGGCGCTGTTCTGGCCTGTGGTGCAGACCGGCATCAACAACTTCGGCATCTGGATCGCCAACTCTTCCGAGACCTCTCCCGTGCTGGCTCCGTTCATCTATGGTACGCTGGAGCGTCTGCTGCTGCCCTTTGGTCTGCACCACATGCTGACCATCCCCATGAACTACACCTCCTTCGGCGGCACCTACACCATCGCCACCGGCGTCAACGCGGGCAGTCAGGTGTTTGGTCAGGACCCGCTGTGGCTGGCATGGGCAAACGACCTCATCAACTTCAAAAAGGCCGGCGATATGGCCGCTTACAACAATCTGCTGGCTACCGTCACCCCCGCCCGCTTCAAGGTAGGTCAGATGATCGGTGCAACCGGTCTGCTGCTGGGCATTGCACTGGCCATGTTCCGCCGTGTGGATGCCGACAAGCGTGCAAACTATAAGTCCATGTTCATCTCCACCGCACTGGCCGTGTTCCTGACTGGCGTCACCGAGCCGCTGGAATTCATGTTCATGTTCTGCGCCATGCCGCTGTACATCGTGTACGCACTGCTGCAGGGCTGTGCCTTCGCCATGGCGGGCATCATCCATCTGCGTCTGCACTCCTTCGGCAATCTGGAGTTCATCACCCGCATCCCCATGTCCCTGCAGGCGGGCCTGGGCGGCGATATCATCAACTTTGTGATCTGTGTCGTGGCGTTCTTTGTCATCGGCTACTTCGTGGCCTATTTCATGATCGGCAAACTTCAGCTGGCAACGCCGGGTCGTCTGGGCAACTACACCGATGATAATGCAGACGATTCTGCCGCCGCCGCAAAGACCGAGAAGAAGGCCGATAAAAAGGCTGACAACGGTCAGGCCGAGCGCATCATCGCCCTGCTGGGCGGCCGGGAGAACATCGTGCTGGTGGACGCCTGCATGACCCGTCTGCGCGTTACCGTGAAGGACCCCGCCAAGGTGGCCGACCTTGCCGCATGGAAGGCCGAGGGTGCGCTGAGCCTGCTGGTGAAGGGGGACGGCATTCAGGCCGTGTACGGCCCCAAGGCAGACGTTCTGAAATCTGATATCAACGATATTCTGTAAAAAACTATGAAACTGCTGACATTGAATACCCACAGCCTTATCATCCCGGAGTATGAGGCAAAGCGGGAGATTTTTGTAGACTTCATCGCAAAGGAGCAGCCGGAGGTGTTCGCTCTGCAGGAGGTGAACCAGACCGCCGCTGCGCCGCTGCTGGCAGATGTCCCGGCGGGGTACTACCCCTGCCCCGGCAATATGGTGCTGCTGAAAGCGGACAACCACGCCGCAGCCGTGGCAAAAATGCTGGAAGCGCGGGGCGTGCACTACTATTGGAGCTGGCTCCCGGCAAAGATAGGCTACGACAAATACGATGAGGGCATGGCGGTGTTCAGCCGTGCACCTATCACCGACGCCGAGAACCTGCTGCTGAGCCAGTCTAGCGATTACAACAACTGGAAGACCCGCCGCACGCTGGGCGTCTGTGCAGGAGACGTCTGGTATTATACGGTGCATCTGGGCTGGTGGAAGGACGAAGTAGAACCTTTCGCTCCCCAGTGGGAAAAGCTTTCAAAGGCGGCGGGCGCAAAAAAGACCGCCTTTCTGCTGGGCGACTTCAACAGTGAAGCGGACGTGCGGGGAGAGGGTTACGACCTCGTGCTGGGCAGCGGCTGGCAGGATACCTACCGCCTTGCGCAGCAGCGGGACGCGGGCTATACGGTGGTGGAGGCCATTGACGGCTGGCGGGATGCCCCGGATGCAGCGGCAAAAAAGCGCATCGACCAGATCTGGTGCTCCAAGGCAGTGGCTGTCAAGAGCAGCCGGGTGGTGTTTGGCGGCCTGCAGGAGCCGCAGGTGTCTGACCATGCCGGTGTTATGATCGAGTTATAAAGGAAGGGAAAAGAAGATGCAGAGAAGTGCAGGCATTTTGCTGCCCATCAGCAGTCTGCCGTCCCCTTACGGCATCGGCTGCTTTTCGCAGGAAGCATACGACTTTGTGGACTGGCTCAAGGAAGCCGGGCAGACCTATTGGCAGATCCTGCCGCTGGGTGTGACCAGCTACGGCGACAGCCCCTACCAGAGCTTTTCCGCCTTTGCGGGCAACCCCTATTTCATCAGTCTGGATGCACTGGTGGAGGAAGGGGTGCTGACCGCCGCCGAGTGCAAAAAGGCAAACTTCGGCCGCAAGGCGGACGACATTGATTACAGCCGCCTGTATACCGAGCGCGGCCGTCTGCTGCGGCTGGCATACTCCCGCAGCGACATCGGCCACAACGAGGCGTTTACGGCATTCTGCGAGAAAAACAAGTGGTGGCTGGACGATTTTGCTCTGTTCATGGCGGTGAAAGACCGCTTTGAGGGCAAGCCGTGGATCGAGTGGGCAGAGGATATCCGTCTGCGCTGGCAGCCCGCCATGGACTACTACCGCCGGGAGCTGTACTTTGAGGTGGAGTACCACAAGTATCTTCAGTTCAAGTTTGACGAGCAGTGGCGCAAGCTGAAAGCCTACGCCAACAGCAAGGGCATCCAGATCATCGGCGACATCCCCATCTATGTGGCGCTGGATTCTGCGGACGCTTGGGCAAACCCGGGCCTGTTCCAGCTGGACAAGGACAACGTTCCCACGGCGGTGGCGGGCGTTCCCCCGGATGGCTTTTCCCCCACCGGTCAGCTGTGGGGCAACCCGCTCTACCGCTGGGAAGCCCACCGCGAAACCGGCTATCAGTGGTGGATCACCCGGCTGTGGTACTGCTTCGAGCTGTACGATGTGGTGCGCATCGACCACTTCCGCGGCTTCGATGAGTATTTCTCCATCCCCTACGGCAGCGAGACCGCCGTGGATGGGCACTGGGAAAAAGGCCCCGGCATCGAGCTGTTCCGTGCGGTGGAGCAGGCGCTGGGCAAGCGGGAGATCATTGCAGAGGATCTCGGCTACATGAGCGACACCGTGCGGCAGCTGGTGCGGGACAGCGGTTTCCCCGGCATGAAAGTTCTGGAATTTGCCTTTGACTCCCGCGATACCGGCAGCGCCAGCGACTATCTGCCCCACAACTACCCGGTGAACAGCGTGGCGTACACCGGCACCCACGACAACGAGACGCTGGTATCCTGGTACCAGACCATCTCGGACGCCGAGCGCGCCATGGTGCGGGATTACCTGTACGACTACGCCACCCCGGACGCGCAGCTTTATAAAAGCATGATCGCCCTGATCCTGCGCAGCGCAGCGGCAAGGTGCATCATCCCCATGCAGGACTGGCTGGGGCTGGATAACGCCGCCCGCATCAATAAGCCCTCCACCGTAGGCCAGAACTGGCGCTGGCGACTGAAAAAGACCCAGCTGACCAAGAAGCTCCAAAAAGAGATCTGCCAGCTGACCACCCGCTACGGCCGGATGAACTGGGCGTAACCGAAAGAAACTTCAATACAAAGGGCAGGGCGGCCTGTGGGCTGCCCTGCCCTTTGTTGCGGAGTGCCCCTTGGCAAACCCGCCGTGATTGCGCTATAATAGAGCCGTAACAGTTCCACAGAGGTGTGGTAAGGGAGGTGCGGTCATGATCCGGGTGGCGATCGTAGAGGATGACGCGGAGGTGCAGGGGGTATTGCAGGAGTATATCCGGCGGTATACCCGGCAGTACGGGACGGAGTTTGAGGTATCGGTCTTTGCGGACGGGGTGGATATTCTGGAGGATTACCGCGCGGTCTACGATATTATTTTTCTGGATGTGGAGATGAAGCATCTGGACGGCATGACCACGGCAGAGCGCATCCGGCAGATGGATGCAGAGGTGATCCTGATCTTCATTACCAATATGGCGCAGTATGCCATCCGGGGCTACTCGGTGGGGGCGCTGGACTATGTGCTGAAGCCGGTGCCCTACTTTGCCTTTTCACAGCAGCTGCTCAAGGCCGTTACCCGGCTGGAAAAACGGGCAAAGCGCTACCTGACCGTGCCGGTGGAGGGCGGGCTGCGGCGGCTGGACACTGCAAGCATCTATTATCTGGAAAGCGAGGGGCACCGGGTGCACTTTTACACCGACGAGGGCGATTTTTCTGCCCCCGGTGCCCTCAAGACCTTTGAGGAAAAGTTGGCAGACTGCCCCTTTGCCCGGTGCAACAGCGGCTATCTTGTCAATCTGGCACAGGTGCGGGAACTGCGGCAGAGCACCGTACAGGTGGGCCCCTGCGAGCTGCAGGTCAGCCGCCCCAAGCGCAAGGCCTTTCTTGCCGCACTGACCGATTACATCGGAGGTGAAGGCTCATGACCGCGCTGCCGGATATCCCCCGGCTGTACACCGCCCTTGCCGAGTGTCTGGCGGTACTGCTGGTCACCCCGGCGCTTGCGCCCCGCTTTTCCAAGGCAGTTACCGTGGGTGTTACCCTGCTGTGGGCGGTGGTGCTGTCCGCCTTTCTGGGGCTGACGGGCAACGTGCCCGGCGGGCTCTGGATCCCCTGCATGGCGGCGGCCATCGGGTTTTCTTACTTATACTTATGGGGTGTATGGAGCATCACCCTGCTGGAAGCCGGGTATCACTGCGCCCGGGCGTTCATTCTGGCAGAACTTGCCGCCAGCGTGGAGTGGCAGCTGCACTGCGCCCTCTGGCCCGCCCGCAGCCCGTGGGAGCCGCTGTCTTTGCTGCTGCTGGCGCTGGTGTACGGGGCGCTGTTCGGGGGGATGAGCTATTGGCTGCACATCAGACCCCAGCCTGCCGGGCATCTGCAGATCAGCGGCAGCGCTGCCCTGACGGCGGTCATGTTGGCGCTGACCGCCTTTGCGGTGAGCAATCTGGGCTTTCTGCCGGGCAGCGATATCAACATGAGCATCTTTTCCATCCGCACGCTGGTGGATTTTTCCGGTGTGCTGATCCTGACCGTGCAGCACGAGCAGCTGCGGGAGAACGCTTTGCACAGCGAGCTTGCCGCCATGGACGAGGTGCTGCACCGCCAGTACGAGCAGTACAAACGCAGCAAGGAGGGGATCAACCTCATCAACCGGCGGTATCATGAACTGAAAGTCCAGCTTGCCCGCATCCGGGAGGAGCAGGACCAGACCAAGCAGAACGCCGCCATTGCCGCCATGGAGCAGAACATCCGCCAGTACGAGGCCGAGAACAAGACCGGCAACCCGGTGCTGGATACCCTGCTCACTGCCAAGACCATGGAATGCCAGCAGGAGAATATCACCATCACCAGCGTAGCGGACGGCAGGATGCTGGGCTTTTTGACCATCCGGGAGCTGTGCACCATCGTGGGCGTGGCGCTGGACAACGCCATTGCCGCCGTGCGCGCCGAGCCGGACCCCGAAAAGCGGCTGGTCAAGGTGGCGGTGTACAGTCAGGGCGGTTTTGCCATGCTGCGGTTCGAGCACTATACAGAGACTGCCCCGGCGCTGGATGCGGACGGTCTGCCGCAGGGAACCGACCTGAAAAGCGTCCGCACCACCGCCCAGCAGCACGGCGGCAGCATGACGCTGCACTGGGAAAACAACTGGTGCACCCTGCGCATCCTGTTCCCACTCCCCAAAAACGAATGATTTTTTACGGCAGGTATCCCCTGCCGTTTTTTGTTGTCTAGCAGGGTGCACAAATATAGTTGGATGAAATTTGTGTATTAGCACAATAAAATTTGAAACATTATTGTAACTTTTGCAAATTATGCGTTCAAAACGACAGATTGTGAACAAAATGAAAATTCCCTGTCAGCTTCTGGTATCATAAAGCCAAGCTGGCGGGGGTGTCCCCGCCGTTGTCCGATTCGACAAAACAAGGAGGAGAAAACTATGTTGTCCATCAATATGGATGACGTCATCAAGGTCCTCAACTCGATCAAACCGCAGTTGATCGGCTTTGGTGTCGTAGCAGTTCTGCTGATCGCAGTCATGATCGCCTGCCGTAAGCAGAGCAAGTCCAAAAAGTATCTGATCCGCTGGCAGGCGGGTCTGGGCATGGTGCTGGCGCTGGCTATCACCGTGAACCTGATCCTGACCGGCCCCATGTACTCCATGGTCACCCTTGCCACCGGCGACGGCAAGGTCAGTGAGGAGCATGCTGCTGAGGCTACTGAGCTTGTCGAAGATATAGCAGACGAGGGTATCGTTCTGCTGGATAACGACGGCACCCTGCCCATGGCCAAGAACAGCAAGCTGAACGTCTTTGGCTGGGCTTCCACCAACCCCTGCTACGGCGGCACCGGTTCCGGTGCGCTGTCCGATGCCTACCCCACCGTCACCCTGCTGGAGGGTCTGAAGAACGCGGGCTTTGAACTGAACACTGAGCTCTCCGACTTCTACACCTCCTACCGTGCAGACCGTCCGGTCGTTGGTATATTCTCTCAGGACTGGACTCTGCCGGAGCCGGAGGCTGCACAGTACACCGACGAGATGATGAACAACGCCAAGGCTTTCTCTGATACCGCCATGGTAGTCATCACCCGCGTGGGCGGCGAGGGCGCTGACCTGCCCACCGATGTGTCTCAGGTCACCTACGACGCTGGCCACAGCTACAACGACTTTGAGCCCGGCGACCACTACCTGCAGCTGTCCAAGACCGAGAAGGACATGATCGATCTGGTCTGCAAGAACTTTGATAAGGTCGTTGTGGTCTACAACGGCGCCAACGCCATGGAGCTGGGCTGGGTCAAGGATTACAGCCAGATCAAGAGCGTTGTCTGGTGCGCAGGCACCGGCCAGAGCGGCTTCAATTCTCTGGGTTCCATTCTGTGCGGTGATGTCAACCCCTCCGGCCGTACCGTCGATACCTTTGTGTACGACCTGACCGAGACCCCCACCGCGAACAACTTTGGAAACTTCAATTACACCAATATGGACGAGTTCATCGTCCCCGCCAGTCCATTCAGCGCTGAGGCAGTTCCCAGCTTCGTCAATTATGTTGAGGGCATCTACGTGGGCTACAAGTTCTATGAGACTGCTGCCGCCGAAGGCCTGATCGACTACGATAAGACCGTTGAGTATCCTTTCGGCTATGGCCTGAGCTACACCACCTTTACCCAGACCCTGAACAGCGTTACCGAGGCTGACGGCACCATCACTGTGGATGTCACCGTCACCAACACCGGTTCTGCCTCCGGTAAGGAGGTCGTGGAGGTCTACTATAATCCTCCGTACACCAACGGCGGCATTGAGAAGGCTTCCGCAAACCTGATCGGCTTTGCAAAGACTTCTGAACTGGCTCCCGGCGCTTCCGAGAACGTCACCGTTACCTTCAAGGCCGAGGATATGGCCTCCTACGATACCTACGGCAAGGACTGCTATGTGCTGGAAAAGGGCGATTACGTCATCAGCATCAACGCCGACTCCCACACCGTTCTGGATTCCAAGGTCTACAATGTGGCTTCTGACATCGTCTACGACGCTTCCAACAAGCGTGAGAGCGATGTGAAGGTGGCCGACAACAAGTTCGACTTTGCCGAGGGCAATGTGACCTACCTGTCCCGCGCCGACGGCTTTGCCAACTACGCCGAGGCTACCGCTGCTCCCGCAGACTTCGAACTGCCGGCAGAGGCTAAGGCAACCTTCTACAACAACTCCAACTGGAACCCCGAGGACTTCAACAACGCCGACGATGTGGCTCCCACCACCGGTGCCAAGAACGGCCTGAAGCTGAAGGACATGGTGGGCGTGGATTACAACGATGCCCAGTGGGATGCCTTCCTCGATCAGCTGACCGTTGCCGATATGGACAAGCTCATTGCTCTGGGCGGCTATCAGTCCGTTGCCGTTTCCTCTATTGGTAAGGTTCAGGTAAGCGACTGCGACGGCCCCGCGTCTATCAACAACAGCTTCACCGGTCAGGGTTCGGTCGGCTTCCCCTCTGCGGTCATGATCGCAGCAACTTGGAATGTTGACCTTGCCAATGACTTTGGCACCTCCATCGGCGAGATGGCCGATGACATGAACACCTCCGGCTGGTACGGCCCCGCTATGAACATCCACCGCTCCGCTTTCGCAGGCCGTAACTTCGAGTACTACTCCGAGGACGGCGTGCTGTCCGGTGCAATGGCTGCCAACGCCATCATGGGCTCTCAGGAGCAGGGCGTTTACGCCTTCATGAAGCACTTTGCCCTGAACGATCAGGAGACCAACCGCTGCGGCATGCTCTGCACCTGGTCCAACGAACAGGCCATCCGCGAGATCTACCTCAAGCCCTTTGAGCAGTGCGTCAAGGCAGCTGACTGCCATGCCGTCATGTCCTCCTTCAACTACATCGGCAACACCTACGCCGGCAACTGCGATGTACTGCTGAACAAGGTCCTGCGCGGCGAGTGGGGCTTCGTGGGCATGGTGCTGACCGACTACTACGGTGTGTACGGCTATCAGGATTCTGACCGCCTGATCCGCAACGGCGGCGACTTCTGCCTGGTCAACTACGACACCGAGACCAACCACCTGACCGATACCACCAGCGCTACCGCTCTGGTGTCCGCACGTCAGGCCTGCAAGAATATCCTGTACACTGTGGCAAACTCCCGTGCTTACTACCCCGAGAACCTGAACCCCGGTATGCCCGGTTGGGAAAAGGTGATGATCGGTGTGGACGTTGTGCTGGCAGCTGCTCTGATCGCACTGGAAGTTCTGGTGGTCAAAAAGGGCTATGCAAAGCGCAAGGAAGAGGAAGTCAACGCCTGATTCCAGGTAAGACGCTCTGAACGTTTGCAGCACCTGAACTGAAACCAGACCAAAGGCCCGCTGCGTAAAAACAGCGGGCCTTTTCTGGATTTGAAAAGGCAAAGAGGAAAATGCCATGAAACATACAGATATCATCAACAGCCTGAGTCTGGAACAGAAATGCGCCCTGCTGAGCGGCGGCACGGTGTTCACCACCCGGGCGCTGCCGGGCAAGGGCATCCCGGCCATTACCCTGTCGGACGGCCCCAACGGCGTGCGTAAGCAGGCGGGCGCGGCGGATCATCTGGGTCTGAACCCCAGTGTGCCCGCCACCTGCTTCCCCACCTCGGCCACCGTTGCCAACAGCTGGGACCCGGAGCTTGGCGAGGCTGTGGGCGCAGCCATGGGCGAAGAAGCAGCGGCACAGGGCGTGTCGGTGCTGCTGGGCCCCGGCCTGAACATCAAGCGCAGCCCCCTGTGCGGCCGCAACTTCGAGTATTTCTCGGAGGACCCCTACCTTGCCGGTAAGATGGCGGCGGCCTACGTCCGCGGCATCCAGAAAACCGGCATTGCCGCCTGCCCCAAGCACTTTGCCGTGAACAGTCAGGAGCTGCGCCGCATGGCCTCGGATTCCATCGTGGACGAGCGCACCCTGCGGGAAATTTACCTGACCGGCTTCGAGATGGTGGTCAAAGAGGCGCACCCTAAGACCATCATGTCCGCCTATAACCTCATCAACGGTACCTACGCCAACGAGAACGCCCACCTGCTCATGGATATCCTGCGCAGGGACTGGGGCTTTGATGGCGCAGTGGTCACCGACTGGGGCGGCAGCAACGACCACGCTCTTGGTGTAAAGAACGGTTCTACGCTGGAAATGCCCGCCCCCGGCGGGGACGCCGTCCGGGAGCTGATGAAGGCGGTGCAGACCGGCAAGATCACCGAATCGGACGTGGACGCCCGGCTGGACGAGCTGCTGGAACTGGTGTTCACCACCAAGGCGGCGGTGGACGCCGCACCCGGCAAGTTCGATGCCGACGCCCACCACGCACTGGCACGCCGGGCTGCTGCCCAGAGCATCGTGCTGCTGAAGAACGAAACTGGCCTGCTGCCCCTTGCAAAGGGGGAAAAGGTGGCGGTCATCGGCGACTTTGCCGAGACGCCCCGCTATCAGGGTGCAGGTTCCAGCGCCGTCAACTCCACCAAGGTGGATTCCTTCTTGGATTGCCTTGCCGAGAGCGGCCTGAACAGCGTCGGCTACGCCAAGGGCTTTGACCGGCAGGGCAAGCCCGACGAGGCGCTGAAAGCCGAGGCGGTGCAGTTGGCAAAGAACGCCAATGTGGTGCTGCTGTGCATGGGTCTGGACGAGATCAAGGAGAGCGAGGGCATCGACCGCGCCGACATGAAGCTGGCGGAAAACCAGCTGGAACTGCTGGCCGCTGTGGCGGCGGCAAATCCCAACGTGGTGGTGCTGCTGAGTGCGGGCTCTTCGCTGGAAAGCGGTTGGGTCAAGGACTGCAAGGCGCTGGTCTATGGCTGTCTGGGCGGTCAGGCCGGTGCGGGCGCACTGGTCGAGGTGCTCACCGGCGCGCAGAACCCCTGCGGCAAGCTGGCTGAGACTTGGGCACGCAGCTACGCCGACACCCCCGCAAAGGAGCATTTCGGCGGCGACGGCCCCACCGTGGAGTACCGCGAGGGCCTGTATGTGGGCTACCGCTACTACGACACCGCCGGTGTGCCCGCCGCCTTCCCCTTCGGCTACGGCCTGAGCTACACCAGCTTTGCGTACAGCGATCTGAAGGCAGACGAAAAGGGCGTGAGTCTGACCGTCACCAACACCGGCAGCTGTGCCGGTGCCGAGGTGGTACAGCTGTATGTGGCAAAGCCGGATGCAAAGGTTTTCCGCCCCGTCAAGGAGCTGAAGGGCTTTACCAAGGTGCAGCTGGAAGCCGGAGAGAGCAAGACCGTCACCATCCCGCTGGACGATAAGGCGTTCCGCTACTGGAACGTTGCCACCGACCGCTGGGAGGTGGAGGGCGGCAGCTATCAGCTGCTTGTGGGCGCTTCCAGTGCCGACATCCGCCTGACTGCCGCCGTCACGGTGGCGGGCACCGGCGCACCCGACCCCTACGTGGGCAAAAAGCTGGGTCATTACTGCACAGCCAATATCCAGAATGTACCGGATGATGAATTCGAAGCGCTGCTGGGGCACGCCATCCCGGAGAACAAGGTGCACATCGACCGCAACATGACGCTGGGCGAGATGGGACACGGACGCAGCCCCATCGGCTGGCTGGCGGCTGCCGTGCTGGGGGCCCTGCTGCGCCGCAGCATCAAAAAGGGCAAGCCCGACCTGAACATCCTGTTCCAGTACAATATGCCTCTGCGTGCGCTGGCCAAAATGACCAACGGCGCTATCAGCATGGGCATGGTGGACGGCATCGTGATGGAACTGCAGGGCTTCTGGATCATCGGCCTTGTGCGGGTGATCTTGGAGGCCGTGAAGAACCTCGTGCTGAACAGCCGCATGGAAGAGCGCTTGAAAAACAGCTGAAAGGAAGCAGGCTATGAATTTCTGGAATAACTTTGCGGCAAAGCACCCCGCCGCTGCCAAGTGGGTGCGCGAGGGCGGACTGTTCGTCATCGTGTCCAACCTTATCACGGTGTTCAAGTATCTGCTGCTGCAATTCCTGCCCAAGGCCTTTGCAAGCCTGCCGGTGGTGGACTTCGGCTGGCCGGGTATTGATATCACCCTGTTCGGTGAGACCTTCAAGTGGAACATCCTCGGCTACGATGCCGCCCACGGCGGTCTGCCCTACTTCTGCGCCTACATGATCGCCATGGTCATCGGCGAGTGCATCAACTTCCCCATTCAGCGCAATTTCGTGTTCCGCAGCAAGGGCGATCTGGCAAAACAGATCGGCTGGTATCTGCTGGCGTTCTGCGTCATCACCTGCATCGTCAACTCCATCAACTGCATCTGGGTGGCAGTGGCAGGCCTGCTGGTGCCGGACTTCATCTACAACATCGGCACCACCGTGCTCAACGGCGGCATCTCCATGGTGATCTTCTTCTTTGTGAATAAGATCATCTTCCCGGAGGGCGAAAAAGCCGCCAAATAACAAGCCATCCTCCTTCATTTTCTTCTTCTCATCATAAGCCAGAAGGGCTGCTCCGTTCTCCGGGGCAGCCCTTTTGGTTTGGGGGGCGGCTGAACTCCCTCAGGCAAAACCTGACGGTTTTGCCAGCTCCCTCTGGGAGGGAACCTTTGGCATAGCGGGAAAGTTTGCGGTTAAACTGCAAAGTTTCCGGGTGTGCTCGCTCCCCCTCGGGGGAGCTGTCGCGCAGCGACTGAGGGGCTATAAATGGAGAAGCGAAAAAAGCGTTAAAGCGATAGCGCCGACTGGCGCAGCGCTAGCTTTTTTGTGCTTCGACTTCTTCTTTAGGATTGTTAAGGGCGTGCAGCCCTTGACCCGTTGCGGGGTGGGTGGAGTCCAGAGGTAGGGAGGGGGGAGTCGGAACACCCCTCCCTGCCTCTGGCCCAGCGGAGCGTCCCTGCGCGCTGAAGAAAAGCACAAACCTTCCGCTTTTGACTGAGGGGCGTGCCCGCCGTAGCCGCTTCTATTTTTGTTTTTCTGCACAAAATGTTCTGCGGGCAGGGTTTTCCTCTTGACAAGCGGGCAAATGTTTCGTACTATATTTAGTAGTATGGAATCAAAGACGCTGTACGCAGGTTTCTGTGTCACCCTGTACCCGTTTCAGGCAAAGTGTGCCTGTTTGATATAAAATGGAACCGTAGAGAGAAAAGCCGTATGCTTTTGCCCGTGCCGCCGGTTTTGGGCGGTGCGTATGGTTTTGGTGTCACTTTTTGCATTGAAAGCTCTTTCTATATCATTGCCCGTATCCTGCTGCGCAGCGTCTCCTGCTTTTAATTTTGCATTGAATTGAAACAAAGGAGAGTGAACGCAATGACCGCGATCGGAGTGATCGTGGCCTTGATCGTTGCTGTTGTCGGCGTGGCTGCGGGCTATTTTATTGGTTACAACAACCGTAAAAAGACTGCCGAAGCCCAGATCGGCAGCGCCGAGGCCGAGGCTACCCGGCTGGTGAACGAGGCGATCAAGACCGCCGACCAGAAGCGCAAGGAAGCGGTTCTGGAAGCAAAGGACGAGGCTTTCCGTCTGAAAGCCGAGGTCGATGCCCAGAAGGCAGAGGCCGACAAGGAGATCAAGCAGCGCCGTGCGGAGATCAGCCGTCAGGAGAACCGCATCGACCAGAAGGAAACGGCTCTGGACCGCAAGACCGAAGCGCTGGAAAAGAAGGAAGAAGAGCTGAAAAAGCGCGCCGCCGAGGCCGAGGAGCGTCTGGCAGAGATCGACGCTCTGCGCGCCAAGGAGATGGAGCGTCTGGAAACGCTGGCCGGCCTGAGCCAGGAGGACGCCCGCGAGGTGCTGCTGCACAAGGTGGACGAGGAGCTGACCCACGAAAAGGCCGTGCGCGTTGCCGCCTACGAGACCGACCTGAAGGAAAACTGCGATAACATCGCCCGCAACCTCATCGGACAGGCCGTCAGCCGTTGCGCTGCCGACCATTGCAGCGAGACCACCGTCAGCGTGGTGCCGCTGCCCAGCGATGAGATGAAGGGCCGCATCATCGGCCGCGAGGGCCGCAACATCCGCGCACTGGAAACCGCTACCGGCGTGGATCTCATCATCGACGATACCCCGGAGGCCATTACCCTGTCCTCCTTCGACCAGACCCGCCGCGAGGTGGCCCGCATGACGCTGGAGCGCCTGATCGGCGATGGCCGTATCCACCCCGCCCGCATCGAGGAGACGGTGGAAAAGTGCCGCCACGATCTGGAACTGCAGATGAAGCGCGAGGGCGAGCGCGCAGTGATGGAGCTGGGCATCCACGGCCTGCACCCCGACCTGATCAAGCTGATTGGCCGGCTGAAGTACCGCACCAGCTTTGGCCAGAACGCCCTGACCCACAGCATGGAAGTGGCCTGGGTGGCCGGTCTGCTGGCAGGCGAGATGGGCGTGAACGTCACCATGGCACGCCGCGCCGGTCTGCTGCATGATATCGGCAAGGCACTGGATCACGAGATCGAGGGCAGCCACGTCCAGATCGGCGTGGACATCTGCCGCAAGTACAAGGAGAACACCCAGATCATCCACGCTATTGAGGCACACCACGGCGACGTGGAGCCCAAGACCCCGCTGGCCTTCATCATTCAGGCAGCCGACGCCATCAGCGCCGCCCGCCCCGGTGCCCGCCGCGAGAACGTGGAAAGCTACGTCAAGCGCCTTGAAAATCTGGAGGAGATCTCCTCCGGCTTCGAGGGCGTGGAGCAGGCCTTTGCCGTGCAGGCAGGCCGCGAGGTGCGCATTCTGGTCAAGCCCGACGTCATCAGCGACGATCAGGTCATCCTGCTGGCACGCGCTATCGCCAAAAAGATCGAGGATACGCTGGATTACCCCGGCCAGATCAAGGTCAACGTCATCCGCGAGAGCCGCGCTGTGGAGTACGCAAAATAAAATCTTTTCCGCAGGCTGCCGTGTTTTTGCACGGCAGCCTGTTTTTTATGCCAAAACGATTGCATTTCCTGTTAAAAAAAGGTATCATGGATGCAGAAGAAAGCAAAAAGAACTGCGTCCGTGCGGATGCAGACCCGCAACGACCCCGGAACGGAAAGGAGCATCGTTTTATGAAAAACTGGAAGAAACTACTGGCCTGCCTGCTGGTCGGCCTGATGGCACTGACCGTATTCACCGCCTGCGACGCCAGTGTGGGTGCGCCCATGGGGCCGAAGCGCTCCACAGCCGAAAGCGCAAAGGCACTGTGCGAGAGCTTTGAAGGCGTGACCTACGATGAAGAGCTGAGCAATAAGGCTTACTATATTGCCTACTGGGTCGCCCAAAGCGCAGTGTCCTGCAAGGTCAATGCAGAAAAGACGGAGCTTTCCCGGGAGAACAATATCGGCAATGATGCAAAAGCGCTGCTACAGATGGAGAATCCGCGCTACGCCTCTGCCTTTGACTGCATGGGCATTGGCAAGGGCATCGGCGGCGGTATGGGCGTAGATGACTTTACGCCGGGCTTTGCCATCCAGCCGGACCCCAACAGCCAGAACTTCAACACCACTTCGGATATTACCTTTGTTCTGCCGAATGACGGTCGTGTGACCGACACCATGACCAAAGCCGCAAAGGGCAAGACCAAACTGGGCGTTGCCTACGTGGTAGAAAAAGGTGTAAGCTACGCTGTGGTGCTGTTTGGGTAACAAACCCTCTCAGTCATCGCTGCGCGATGCCAGCTCCCCCGAAAGGGGGAGCTTTTTTGTATGGTGGGAAAGCTTCTTGTTGCACTTGACACTTTAGCGCTAAGGGCAACGGTGTGCGCCCTCTCAGTCACCTGCGGTGACAGCTCTCCCAAAGGGAGAGCCAAGAGCACTGCCGGAAACTTCCTCATTGAACCTAATACTTTAGCAACGAGCCTTAGACCTTGGCTCTCCCCCTGGGAGAGCTGGCGCGGGAGCGCCTGAGAGGGTTCAGCCCGCTGAAAGGCAGCAGAAAACTTTCCCGCAGCGCCGCGCTTTCGCAGAAAGCGGCGCTGCAACTGCCGTTTTCCGTTACGACCCCACCTGTGAAAATGGAACACCGGAGCGTCCGCAGACGCTCCGGTGTTCCGAAATATAAAATAATCTTTCCGCTGATTATGCGCATAGCAACGCGGAGCGCATTCCCAATCGTCCCACGCAAAAAGCAGCCGCCGCACCAAAAGTGCAGCGGCTGCTTTGTTTGTGCTATGATGCTATCAGCCCTTCAGGAAAGCCGGCAGGGGCTTGCCTTCCTTGAGCCACTGGTGATACTCGGCGGTGGCGGCAAATTCCACGTCACCGGCAGAGTTCAGCGCGGTCTCTACCGAGTCCTGCACCACGCCGATGATGAAGCCCACGCCTACCATCTGCATGGCGATATCGTTGGAGATGCCGAACAGCGAGCAGGCCATGGGGATCAGCAGCAGGGAGCCGCCGGCCACACCGGAAGCACCGCAGGCACCCAGAGCGCTCATGGCGCTCAGCACGATGGCGGCGGGCAGGGACACCTGAATGCCCAGCGTGTTGGCTGCTGCCAGCGTCATGATGGTAATGGTGATGGCGGCACCGTCCATGTTGATGGTAGCGCCCAGCGGAATGGACACGGAGTACATATCCTTGTCCAGACCCAGCTTTTCACACAGGGACATATTCACGGGGATGTTGGCGGCAGAGCTACGGGTGAAGAAGGCGGTCAGACCGGATTCCTTCAGGCAGCGGAATACCAGCGGGTACGGGTTGCGGCGCAGGTAAACGAACATGATGAAGGGGGAAACGATCAGCGCCATGAACAGCATGGTGCCCACCAGCAGCGCCAGCAGCTTGCCGTACTGGGTAAAGATGGCCAGACCGTTGCCGGAAACGTTGGTGTACACCAGACCCATGATGCCGAAGGGTGCCAGATTGATGATCCAGCGCACGATCTGAGAAACGGCATCGGCGGTGTTTGCCAGAAAGACCTTGGTGCTCTCTGCGCCGATGTTCTTCATGGCAATGCCGAACATGCAGGCCCAGAACAGAATGCCGATGTAGTTGCCGTTCATCAGGGCGCTGACGGGGTTGGCCACAAAGTTGGTCAGCAGGGTGCTCAGCACCTCGCCCAAGCCCTGCGGGATCACGTCAGACTGTGCTGCATCGGCCAGCACCACCTTGACCGGGAACATAAAGCTGGTGATGGCTGCAATGGCTGCCGCCAGAAAGGTGGTGAGCATATACAGCCAGATCACAGTGCCAAAGCGGCGGTCCAGCTTGGACGAGCCCTGTGCCAGCGCGCTTGCCACAATGACGAACACCAGCACCGGGGCAATGCCCTTCAGCGCACCGACGAACAGGCTGCCCAGCTCGCCTACCCAACCCGCGCCCGGCACGACCAGTGCCAGCACCGAACCGACTGCCAGGCCGATCAGGATGCGCAGGATCAGGCTGGTCTGGTTGTATTTTGCTACAACCGCTTTCAAGGTTTTCATATCGTAACACTCCTCTTACGCTGTACGCATAGTGCGTACAGTTTCCTGTTTCTTGCACGAGAACAGTTGTCATTATAGCATATACGGCCAAAAAGAGGAAGTGTTTTCAGGCATTTTGCCAGCTCCAAAAGGTATTTTTGTGAACAATTTTCAAAACGCCCGCAAAACTGTATTTTTATAAAATACAGTTTTGCGGTTTTGACTACAAAAAATCCCCCGTGAAAACAGACCCCCGGAGCGTCCGCAGATGCTCCGGGGGTCCGAAATTATGAATGATCCTTCTGCTCGTCCTTACCCCAGCTGGCTCTGGGTCAGGGACATTCGCTGGTAGGCAATGCGCGGGGTGCCGTCCTCCACATGGATGATGCCGCAGCGGGTAAAGCCCTCGCTTTCCAGCAGATGCTGCATCACCTTGTTGTCGGCGTGGGTGTCGGCGCGCAGGCTCTCGCAGTGTTCCAGACACCACTCCACTACCGCCTTGCCTACACCCTTGCTCTCCTCCGCCGAAGCCAGTCGGTGCAGGGTGCCGTAAGGCAAGGTGTCGTTGAGCCACTGCCCGTCCTCGATGACCTTATAGGTGGGGTCCTCGCCAAGGATAAAGGCAAACACCGCCTGCATCCGGCCGTTGATCATGTACACGAACAGCCGGTTGGTGTCGATATCCTCCTCCAGCAGCTCCGGGCTGGGGTAATTGTCGCCCCACTGAGTGGGGTTGCCGTTTTTCGCCATGAATTCCCGCGCACGGGCATAGATATCCAAAATCCGTGGCAGATCTGCTCTTACCGCTCCGCGAAACATATCTTTTCATCCTCTCTTGCCCGCGCCCTGCTGCGCGGGGTGCATTTATTTCAGTATAACACAATTTTCCATAAAGTACCAGATTTTTCTCCATTTCGCGGCAAAAACAGACCGCCGTGCGCGGGGCGGCAGCACGGCGGTCGGGGGCAGCAAAATAAGGGGTGGTTCATGCGGTAGGGCGGCGGGTGGTGGTGCCGGTGCGCACCAGCCGGTACTCCCGGGGGCTCAGGCCGTAGCGCTCGTGGAACAGGCGGTAGAAGTAGCTGGTGTTCTCGTACCCCACCTGCGCAATGATCTGCTGGATGTTCAGATCGCTGCGGCGCAGCAGCCGCGCGGCGGTCTCCATGCGGTGCTTTTGCAGCAGCTCCTTGTAGGTGCGCCCGGTCTGGGCGCGCACGCACTCGCTGACATACGCCAGCGAAACACCATAAGCCCTTGCCACGTTGGAAAGGCTGGCCTCACGATAATTTTGGGTGATCTCCTGCAGCGCCGCCTGCACCAGCGCATCGCGGCTCACGGCCTCCATGCGGGCGGGCTGCGTGGAGCGTTCAAGCTTTGCCATCATTGTATCTGTCCTCCGTAACGGTGCGGCTGGCGGGGGACTGGGGGAAGCCGGACCACCCGCCGCACGATAACTGCGGAGCCCTTTCAGGGCTCTTATACCTTGAATACGAATCACCCGCCGCAAACATTGCAGAAAAGATAAAAATTTTTTAGTCAATTTTCGTTGTAGAGGGAAAGAGGACGATTTAAAATGGCTTCCGCTGCGCTCTAGCCATATTCAGCGGAAAGAATATTTATAATTTCGCAATTCTGGAAAATCTGCGGATTTTCCAGAATTGCCTTTTCACGGGAGGGGTCGTGGAGGGAAACGGCATTTGCAGCGCCGCTTTCTGCGAAAACGCGGCGCTGCGGGCGAGCGCTTGCTCCCCTGGGGGAGCTGTCGCGCAGCGACTGAGGGGCTATAAATGGAGAAGCGAAAAAAGCGTTAAAGCGATAGCGCCGACTGGCGCAGCGCTAGCTTTTTTGTGCTTCGACTTCTTCTTTAGGATTGTCAAGGGCGAGTAGCCCTTGGCCCGTTGCGGGGTGGGTGGAGTCCAGAGGTAGGGAGGGGGGAGTCGGAACACCCCTCCCTGCCTCTGGCCCAGCGGAGCGTCCTTGCACGCTAAAGGCAAGAAGAAAGTTACCCCGCAAAGTGCGTACTTTTCTGGTTCTCTTTTGGTGTCAAAAGAGAACATTCTTCCTTCACAGAAAAAGGCTGCCCGCCAATTGGCGGACAGCCTTTTCCAGAAGAAAATAAGGAAAACACGCGCCCAAGAGGGCTGTGTGAGTGTCAGAACATGCTTTCGTCCTTGTAGCGCCCGGTGCGCACGAACTGCACCCACTCGGCTACGTTCACGGCGTGGTCGCCGATGCGCTCCAGATACTTGATGACCATCAAAAGATCCAGCGCGGCGTCCACCTTGGCGGGGTCGGCGGCGATCTCCTGTGCCAGCGTGTGCTTGATGGCGTTGAAGTCGTAGTCCACGGCGTCGTCTGCGGCGATGACGCGGCGGGCGGCTACCTCGTCCTCGGCGGTCAGGGCTGCCAGGGCGTCTAAGATCATCTGGTAGGCTTTGCGTCCCATGGCAATAGCCTGACTAACAGCGGGGTCTCTCTCCTTACGCACGGTGACGAGATGCGGGATGATCTCGGCGATATCCGAGGCGTGGTCGCCCATGCGCTCGATATCGGTGACCACCTTCATGGCGGTGGAAATGTGGCGCAGGTCGCCTGCCACCGGCTGCTGGCGCAGCAGCAGGGCCATGCAGCGGTGCTCGATGTCCCGCTCCATGTTGTTGATGCGGTCGTCCCCCTGCACGATCTTCTGGGCGGCTGCGGTGTCGGCGGTGCACAGCGCTTCCAGCGCGTTCTCCACGGCCTCGGCGGCGTTCTGCCCCATCTCCACCAAGGCGGTTTTAAGGGCTTCCAGATCGCTGTCGTATTGTTTGCGAATGCTCATTGCTTTGTTCCTCCCTGCATTAACCGAACCGGCCGGAGATGTAGTCCTCGGTGCGCTTGTCCCGGGGCGTGCTGAAGATCTGGTTCGTGGGGCCAACCTCCACCAGCTCCCCCAGCAGGAAGAAGGCGGTGCGGTCGCTGATACGGGCAGCCTGCTGCATATTGTGGGTGACGATGACCACGGTGTAGTTCTTTTTCAGCTCGTTCATCAGCTCCTCCACCTTCATGGTAGAGCCGGGGTCCAGTGCGCTGGTGGGCTCGTCCATCAACAGCACCTCGGGCTTGACCGCCAGGGCGCGGGCAATGCAAAGACGCTGCTGCTGCCCGCCGGACAGGCCAAGGGCGCTCTTTTTCAGGCGATCCTTCACCTCGTCCCACAGGGCTGCGCCCCGCAGAGAGCTTTCCACCAGCTCGTCCAGCTCGGCCTTATTGCGCACGCCGTGCAGCTTGGGGCCGTAGGTGATGTTGTCGTAGATGCTCATGGGGAAGGGGTTTGCCTTCTGGAACACCATGCCCACGCGGCGGCGCAGGTCGGTCAGCTCCATCTCGCGGGCAAAGATGTGCTCGCCCTTCAGCCGCACATCGCCCTCGATGCGCACGCCCGGCACAAGGTCGTTCATGCGGTTGAGGGTCTTTAAAAAGGTGGATTTGCCGCAGCCGGAAGGGCCGATGAGTGCGG
>ENA-UERN01000456-UERN01000456.1-human-gut-metagenome-genome-assembly--contig:-NODE-456-length-49692-cov-16.084672_pt1 | contig 49692 bp, 38 predicted proteins | sample MGYA00242950_ERZ507950 | MGnify/ENA primary metagenome ERZ507950 (study PRJEB26167, sample SAMN06115515) | human gut metagenome | host: Homo sapiens | place: China:Ningxia | collected 2014-11-26...
TTTACGGCGTGACTGCCGATTATCTGCTGGGGCTGTCCCAAACAAGAAATCACCCAAACGCCGATCTTGCAGACCTGTGTTTGAGTGATGATATGATTGAACTATTGAAAAGTGGGCGGGTGGATACTTCCCTCTTGTGTGAGCTGGCGGTACACCCGGATTTCCCCCGGCTAATGGCTGACCTTGAAATCTATGTGAACGGAACGGCAGTCAAGCAGGTACAGAGCGCAAATGCCATTGTGGATATTATGAGCGCAACCATTATGAAGCAGCACAATCCCGGCTTGTCCGACCCGCAGTTAAGGCAGCTTGTCGCCGCCCATATTGACGATGACAGCTTTTGCCGCTATGTGATACAGCAAGACATAAACAAGATAGCCCTTGACCTGCGGGAAGCCCATAAGGACGATTTTTTCAGCGTCCCGGAGGACAATCCGCTGGAAGATTTCTTGCAGACCGCCGAGGAAACTGCCAGTCCAGACAGCGACCCGGAGCAAGCGGCTTTGGCGTTTATCTGTAAGCGGCTCAAGCTGAATTTGAAAAAGCTGTCCGAGGAAGAAAAGAAGTGGCTGAAAAAGATTGCACAGAAGTCGGACTTGCTGAAAAATCCAAACCCGCAGCGGGGGAGAAAATAGAGAACGAGAAATTGGAGGGAGTAAAGGTGCAGGAGGTAATTATAAAATTGAAACTTCTCGGTCAAATGCCAGACGCAGTGAAAGATGACCCTACAGTAGAAACCATCAACATGTATGACGAATTGCTCTCCAATGTAAAAACGCCATTGACAAGAGAAGAAGTAGGCGTATTGATTGACATTTTCCCCGAAGGTGGAATGTATGGAGTAGAGTGGGATTTGCTAAAATTGGTAGAGTCTTATTTGATAGAAGCACCATCAAGTGAAGAGTATCGAAAATTGATTACTGCTTGTCCAAGTGAAGAATGGCGAGAAACTATGCAAGCCCGTTTAGATAATTGGGAAAACAACAAACAATAACTTGTTGGGGAGATAGCAAAGCCAGTCGAGCCAGTCAACGGTCAAGATGAACGGCGCATTTCATGCGCCGCCGTTGACAGCCCCGCCCGTCTTTGCTAATGGGCAATCAAGGCGGGAAAGCCCTAAAATGGCTTCCCGCCCATTTCTAAGAACTGATAAGTCAGATTTGCTGAAAAATCCAAATCCACAGCGGGGACGGAAGTAGAGAACAATAAATAAGAATTTACAGGAGGAAAATCAATGGAGAACTTGATTAAGTTTTTAGAAGATAAGATAACGGATAAAATGTCTGTGGAAGAAATAGTTGATGTTTTTGAGCAGATGTGCAGCACACCGCTTGAAGAAGATATGGTTTTATTTGAAACCGGAACATTTACTGATTTTTCAAAAGAACCATTTTTTCAAATTTCATTAGTTCGACAGTTTTCAAATGATGATGAAGAGTTTTATCAAATCCATGTAGTCATCTTGTATAAGCCAACCGCTGAAAATAAAATTTTCAGCGAAACAACATGGGACGAAGATTTAGACGAAAATATATTTGACTATATCAGAAAATCAGCGTCGTTTGCTTATGCAAGAAATCATGAATACATCGAGGTAAAAATATATATGGACGAAACTTAACTTCTCATTTATCAGGGAGATAGCAAAGCCCTAAAATGGCTTCCCCGCCCATTCCAATTTTGAGAGAAAAATCTGTTTGCTTTTTGTGAGTGTGTCCACAAGTTCGGGACATTTTGTCCCGAAGTCCGGCGTGGGACGAGGAACGGGGGCTTTCATATACGCCCTGTCTGCTGACGAAACCAGCCCTGCGCTTGCGGCTCCACGACACGCAATCACAGCCCTGTTTTCCTGCTGCTTCAAATGCCCTTGCCCGACCCGGCGGCAACCTCATTTTCGCAGCAACGCCGACAGAGCGTATAACACACTACACTTTGCAAGCAAAGTCGTGTGCCAAAGGGGAACCCTTTGGAAACCCCAGACAACAAAACAGGCTGAATATCTCGCACTTCCCCGGTGCTTGATACTCAGCCTTTATTTGTTGTCAGCAGCCCCCGTTTCGTGGTCTGCGTGTAGTTCCTTGTAAACTGACCTAAGCATTCGTATAGGGTACAAGATAGTCATCGATCAGTCGTTTCGGAGATACTGTCTTCAAAATATATTCTTCAAATTCCTCCCGAAGGGTCTTTTTCTGGCGCTCTTTTACAAAGATGGTCCGGGTATGCGTAAATACCTCGTTGAACCCGTCACGTCCGGTCAACTCCTCAAGTCCTTCCCATTTTTCCGTATATTCCTGCTGCTTTTCTTTGGGAAGGTTGCCAATAACTGTGGATTTGATAATGTCCGTCGGCAGTAGGTCGAGGCCTCGGCTGTTCATGACCGTAAAAATACGGAACGCTGATTCCTGACTCGGCGTCGAAACGACCACCAGATAGCAGCGGGTCAGCAAAAACTGTGTAAATTCCAATCTTTGCTTGTCATCTAAAAATATATCTTTAAGTTTTTCCCGCAAGAGAGCACAATTCTCCCGAATATGCTTTTTAGCCTCAGTGTCTAATGTAACTGGGTCAAGTGCAACCAGCGCATCTAGCTGAACATTCTGAATGTACTTGTAGAAGAACGGATGGTCAGCATCGCGGAGAAATACTCTTGGCTTTGCTTCGATTCCTTCAAGTGCTTTTCCTTTTTCACATAGGTATGCTTTGCAGTCACTCTTACACTCGCTATCTCCAAATGCATCTGCCATAGCAGAGAATAAAATAGAAAGTGTCGTCAATCGTTGTTGGCCATCAATGACCTCTGCATAACGCTTTTGCTCTTCCTTGATCAGGACAATGCTGCCCAAAAAATAATTGTCACTTTTTTCCTCTTGAAAAAAGTTATACAAATCATCAAACAGAAGTCCCGTTTCTTCTTTTGTCCACGAATAAGGTCTCTGATAGCCCGGAATGTGATACTCAAAATCCGAGCTGAATATCTTGGAAAGCGGATATTCTTTTCCGGTTATCTTGCTGCTTACCGCATTGCTCATAGCAGACCCTCTTTTTCTATCGCTCTAACACATCCGCTGGATTCGCAGTTTTTTCAGACTTTCCGGCGCAGCAGGCTCATCGGCGGCAGCTCCGGGGTGGGGATGGTATAGCGCTCCATCGCGTGGGGCGTGGACTCCACCAGCTCACCGGCCTCATTCTTGATCCACTCGGGGTCCAGCGGGATGCTGCGGCCATCCGGGCAGAGCACTTCCAGCGTGTCGCCGAGGCTCCACTTGCCCCGCTGCTGGCAGCTGGCGACGCCGTTCTCCCAGCCGTCCACCGTACCGACAAACTCCCACTCGCGGATGTAAGTCGCGCTGTCGGTGGCCTGACGGGCCTGCTCCCGGCCAAAGTAGAAGCCGGGCGAATAATGGCGGTGGCTGGTGCGGGTCAGCTCATCCAAAACCTCTTCCGGCAGTTCGAAGTTCTCGTTCATCGGGTCGGCCAGATACTGGTCGAGGGCGCGGCGGTAGGCCGCCGTCACGCTGGCGACGTAGTAGAACGTCTTGGCGCGGCCCTCGATCTTGAGGCTGTCCACGCCCGCGTTGCAGATGAGGTCGAGGAAGGGCGCGGTACACATATCGTTGGCGTTGAGGATGTAGCTGCCGTTCTCGTTCTCGCCGATCTCATAGAGCTGGCCCGGGCGGGTCTCCTCGCTGAGATAGTACTTCCAACGGCAGGGCTGGGCGCACTGGCCTCGGTTTGCGTCGCGGCCTGCCATGTAGTTGGAGAGCAGGCAGCGGCCCGAGACGCTCATGCACATGGCGCCGTGGACGAAAGCCTCAATTTCCAGCTCCGGCGGGGTCTTGTCGCGGAGGGTAGCGATGTCCTGCAGGGTCATCTCCCGGGCCAGCACCACCCGCTTCGCGCCCATATTGTAGGCGGCGCGGGCAGCGGCCCAGTTGGTGATGCCGGTCTGGGTGGACATGTGGACGTCGATGTCGGGCGCGAAGGTCTTGCAGGCGTCCAACACGCCGAGGTCGGCCACGATAAAGGCGTCCACACCGGCGGCGGCAGCGTCCTTGATGGCCTGAGGCAGACGGTCAGCCTCCTCGTTGGTGGGCAGGGTGTTCATGGTCAGGTAGACCTTGCGGCCCCGGGCGTGGGCATAGATGACGCCCTCGCTCAGCTGCTCCGGGGTGAAGTTGGTGGGGGCAGAGCGCATCCCGAACTCGGGCAGCGCACAGTAGACGGCGTCCGCGCCGTAGTTGATGGCATACCGCAGGCGCTCGAGGTCGCCTGCCGGGGCCAGAAGTTCCGGTATCTGTAACATGGTATTCCTCTTTTACTTCATACTTTTATTAACTTTAGCCGCCTCATCGCAGTTTTTCTGGTGGTCTGCGTAGGTGCGGGCGTAGTAGTAGTGACCGGAAAGGTCGGTGACAAAGAAATAGGCGTCCTTCGCCTCGTCGTCGGGCTGCGGGGCAAGCGCCGCGCGGATGGCCGCGATGCCGGGGTTGGAGATGGGGCCGGCGGAGAGGCCGGTGCAGGTGTAGGTGTCGTAGGCTTCCAGAATGTTCTCCGGGATGCTGTCCCAGCCGCCGTAGTAGGGCGCGACCCAGTTCCAGAGGTAGTTGTTGTCGGCGTCGCTCTGGACATAGCTGGAGGTGTTGCTCTGCAGTTTGGGGTAGGGTGAACCCTCGGCCAGACGGTTGCGGAACACCTGCGCCACATTATCGTCCTGGTCGTTGCCGGCCTCCTCCTGCACGAAGGACGCCAGAGTGACCACCTCGGAGAGGGTCATCCCCTGCTTTTCCATCTCGGCATACATCTCATCGGTGATCTGCTTGTCGAAGTGAGAATAGAACGTCTCAACGTAATGATGGACGGTGTCATCCTTCCGAAAATCGTAGGTATCCGGGAAAAGATAACCCTCGCACTTGAGGAAGCGGTCCGGGGCGTCCTTGTCGTCGGGGACGTACTGCCAGAACCTGTACTGGCTGAAATCACCGGTGTTGGCCTCCTTGAGGAAGTCTTCGGCGCTGCACAGCCCGGCATCCTCCATTTTTTTCGCAATGGCGATGGCCGTCGTACCCTCGGGGAAGGTCAGCCGGACACTGTCGGCCTTCGCGTAGGCGGAAAGTGCCTCGATGATGTCGTCGTAGGAGCTGCCGGGGGCGAGGTCGAACTCGCCGTATTGGAGCTTGCCTGCCGCGCCCTGCTTGCCTGCATACCAGCGGAAGACGTGGGGGTACTTGATGACGCCCGCCGTCTTGAGCTTCTGGGCGATGGCTGCCACGCCGCTGCCCTGCTGGATGCTCACACTCACCGGTTCGCCAGCGGAAGCACTGCCGTTGATCTCTTTTCGGATAGCCAGCAGACAGCCGCCCGCCGCCAGTACCAGGATCAGCAGCACGATCAGGATCATTTTCGCTGCGCCGCCTTTTCTGCTTTTTCTATGTTTTGCATCGTGTGCCATGTACACACTCCTTTACCATTCCGTTCAGCTTTCCATCATCAGCCGCATATAACTTTCTTCCACATCGAAAGGCTCCGCGTCGAACCGTATCATGCCGTAGTCCTGCCAGGTGCCTTCGCCGAGGAAAAGGTTCTGAGCCGCGCCCACTGTGATGACGGCGCGCTCCACGATGACCTCCTTCTCCCGGGCCGCTTCCATCAGCACCTCGGCAGAGCGGTCATCTTCGGCCATCAGCTCCACAAAATAGAGGGTGTCCTCCCGGCGGAAGTAGATGCCGTAGCCCTTCTCGTTGGACACGATGGTCGCGCCCCGGGCGTAGAGGTCGGTCAGCACGACGGCCATCTGCTCCGGCGGGAACTGGACGGTATCGGGATAGAAGCGCTCCCGCAGCTCACAGAGCTTGCGGGCCGTCACGGAGTCGAACTCCGCCTGACTCCACAAATTACGGGCCACCTCCCGGGGCAGGCAGCGGAGGGCAAAAGCCCGCTGGAAGCCCTTGTTTTCCAGCAGTGCGGCCTGCTCCTGTCCGACCGGAACGGCCACGGTGAAGCCCGCGCCCCGCAGCTTCTGCTGCGCACAGAGATAGTCCACGAGTCCTGCCAGAATCAGGCTTCCCTGCCCGCAGAGGCCGTAGAGGTAGCTGCCGCTGCGTCCCTTGAGGGTGACGGGGACCGCCAGCGCCGCAGCGACGATCTCGTCATTTTCCGCAGCGACGTAGATATTTTCCGCCCCGGCGAACTTTTCCAGAGCCGTCTTGATGAACTCGGCGCTGTCGCCGCGTTCTTTCTGCCACAGTGCCACGACTGCCGCCTCATCCGACGGCTGCATCAAACGATACATTGATAGTATCCCTCCCATTTTCGCGGTTATCCGAGTTCTTTTTCCGCCAGCGCCCGCACCTCGGCCTGAATCTCCTCGATGGTGCGCATGGCTCCATTTTCCGTGCAATGGACGGTGGCCCAGCCCAGATGCTCTGCGCAGTACTCGGCGGCACGGCGGCTGCGGGCCAGATATTCGATGTCCTTTTCGTGGACGTCCTTCCTGCTCTCGTCGCCATGATAGCGGCCAGTCATGAGCTTCTGGCTCACAGCGGGGTCTACCTGTAAGTACACCACAGCGTCCGGCGCGGGCAGGCCCAGCAGCCTGTATTCGTAGTCAAAGGCCCAGCGGAGGAAGTCGTCCCACTGCTCCGGCGGGAGCTTGGAGCACTGATGGACCGCGTTCGACGTGGTGTAGCGGTCGGCGATGACGATGCCGCCCGCCTCATAGAAGCTGCCCCACTTGGTCTTATAGCTGGCGTACCGGTCCACCGCATAGAAGCTGGACGCTGCATAGGGGTTGACGTCGTCGGGCTTGTCGCCGAACCGGCCGGAAAGGTACATCTTCACCAGCGCACTGGAATCGCTCTCGTAGTCCGGAAAGGTGATCTCCATCACCCTTCGACCGCTCTCGGCCAGATGGGAGGCCAGCAGCTTTGCCTGGGTGGCCTTGCCGGAGCCGTCCAGCCCTTCGATGACAAGAAGCCTGCCCTTGCTCATTCTGCCTTCTCCCCTTTCAGCGCGGCGTACCGGGCGCGGACTTCGGCGGTGCGGCCGCAGCACATCTTGCCCTCCGGGCAGGGGCCGGACACGCAGGCCGGGCCGGCGGTGCGGAAGATATGGGGTGCCACCGGGTAGACCAGCCGCAGCATCTCTTCGGCCAGCTGCCGTATCTCCCACTGGGCGCGATTGCAGCAGCGCAGGTGGAAGAAGTTCTGCAGGCTGCGGGCGTTCATGGTCACCACCATCTTGGTCTCGCAGGCGTTGGGCAGCACGAAGCGGGCGTCCTCGTTGGCCTGCTTGGAAGCCTTGGCCCGGGCCTGCTTTTCGGGCAGACCCTCGGCCATCAGGCGGGCGGTGTGGCCGTCTTCCAGCTTCTGCACGAGGTCGAGGTAGCGCCTGGCATCCTCGTTCATGCTCTCGATGAACGCTGTCTTTGCCTCGGGGATGGCCTCGATCTCGGGCGGGATGACGTAGCGGAAATCGTCCAGACGGACGTACCGCTGACTCTGGACGCTGAAGGACGCGATGCGGTGGCGGGTGATCTGGGCCAGCAGGGTACGGCTGACGCCCTCGATGCCGAAGGTGAAGCTTGCGTGCTCGATGGGGCTGGCGTGGCCCAGATCGCTGAGCATGGTCAGAAAGCGGGCAGTCTTTTCCTCATCCAGCCCGTCCAGCAGGTCGGTGATGTGGGCGTCGGAGTAGCAGAGCTTCGCCGCAGCCGCCACGACCTTCTCCGGCTCCGGCGTATGTGCTATCAATCGGACAGTCATCATTTTTTCTCATTCCTCCGTCGTTATCTTCACAAGGGGCGCAAAGTTGGCCATGGTCTTCTTCACGCCCACCTTCTCGAAGCTGATCTCCACGATCTGGTCGCCGGCGGCAGGCTTGACTTTCAGCACCTTGCCGCGCCCGAAGACCTTGTGCTCCACGATGTCGCCCGGCTCATAGTGTTTGGGGCCGGTGGATGCCGCTGCCGGACGAGGCGAAGAAGTCACACCGCCGCCTGCGGGTCTGACCGGCGCTTTGGACGCTGCCGGACGGCCATAGCCAGAGCCGAAGCCGCTGCTTCCCGAACCGGAGCTGCAGCCGCCATGACCCGACGAAGCACTTCCCCGGCCCGCGTAATCGGAGCCAAAGCCTCGGCTATTGGACATTGGTGCGTTATATTCTTTATTCAGATAGCCGCTGCGGCTGCCATAGCCCGAGCCGTAACCGGAGGCCGCACGCCCCCAGCCGGAGGGGCCGGAGTAGCCCGACGCACCGCCCGGCACGGTATCGCTGCCGTAACCGCTGCCCCAGCCGCCCAGACGGGAGCGCTGTTCCAGCACCGGGCTGCGGGTCTCTTCGATGTACTCCGGCTCGATCTCCCGAAGAAAGCGGCTGGGCTCGTTGCGCTGGGTGCGGCCATAGAGCATCCGGGTGACGCTGTTGGAGATGTAAAGCTCCTTCTTGGCGCGGGTGATGCCCACATAGGCCAGGCGGCGCTCCTCTTCGAGGTCAGCCTCAGAATACTTGCTCATCTCACTGGGGAAGACGCCCTCTTCCATGCCAATGAGGAATACATAGGGGAACTCAAGGCCCTTGGCCGAGTGGATGGTCATCAGCACCACCTGGTCGGCGCTCTCGTTGTAGCTGTCAATGTCGCTGATGAGGGCGATGTCCTCCAGATAGCCTTCCAGCGAGGCCTCTTCGCCGTGCTGGTCGCAGTAGCTTTTGACGTTGTTGACCAGCTGACCGAGGTTCTGCAGACGGTCGGCGGCGTCCTCGTGACCCTTGGCGGCGTCGGCTTCCAGCATGGCGCGGTAGCCGGTGATCTCGATGACATCGGAAGCGAACTCATCCAGCGTCTTCGTTTCCAGCGATTCCTGCAGTTTCTGGTAGATGTCCCAGAACTTGAACAGCGGCGCGATGGCGCGGCTGAGCTTGGCGTACTGGTCGGCATGGGAGATGACATCCAGCATACTGATGCCCTGCTGGGCGGCAAGGTCGGCAATGACCTCGATGGTCGTCGCACCGATTTTGCGCGCAGGCTCGTTGATGATACGGCGAAGTCGGACATCGTCCCGGGGGTTCGCCACGATGGACATATAGGAGTGGATGTCCTTGACTTCCTTGCGGTCATTGAAGCGCTGACCGCCCACGATCTTATGCGGGATGCCCGCACGGGTGAAGTAGCTTTCGATGGGGGCCGACTGGGCGTTCATCCGGTAGAGGATGGCGTGGTCGGCCAGATGTCCGCCCTCTTTGAGGTGCTGGCCGATGACGTCCGCGATATGGCTGGCCTCGTCCTGCTCGTTCTCGGCGGTGTAGACCTGCACCTTGTCGCCCTCGCCGTTCTTGGTCCAGAGGGTCTTGCCCTTGCGCTCGGTGTTGTGCTGGATGACACAGTTGGCGGCATTCAAGATATTCGACGTAGAGCGGTAATTCTGCTCGAGTCGGATGGTCCTGGTGCCTTTATAGATGCGCTCGAAGTTGAGGATGTTCTCAATGGTCGCGCCGCGGAAGCGGTAGATGCTCTGGTCGTCGTCGCCCACGACGCAGATGTTCTTTTCCGGGCCGGTGAGCAGGCTCACGAGCCGGAACTGAGCCACACTGGTGTCCTGATACTCGTCCACCAGCAGGTATTTGTACTTGTTCTGGTAGAACTCCCGCACGTCCTCGTGCTCCGACAGCAGGATGACCGTCTGGTAGATGAGGTCATCGAAGTCGAAAGCTCCGGCCTCCTTGAGCTTCTTTTCATAGGCGGCGTAGACCTTAGCCGCAAGTGCGCCCTTCGTGTCCCGGGCCGGGGTCTTCAGGGCCTCTTCCGGGCTGATGAGCTGGTCTTTCCAGCGGCTCATCTGGTTGATGGCGCTTTTGACCGGGAAGAACTTGTCGTCCACGCTCAGTTCTTTGTAGACAGCCTTCATGACACGCTGGGAGTCGTCGCTGTCGTAGATGGTAAAGCTGCGGGGGTAACCGATCTCCTCGGCCCAGCGGCGGAGAATGCGGACGCAGGCCGAGTGGAACGTGGAGGCAAACACCTCGTCGCCCTCTTCCCCGCCCAGCATCCGGCGCAGGCGCTCTTTCAGCTCACCGGCAGCCTTGTTGGTAAAGGTGATGGCCATGACGTTCCAGCTCCGGACGGCATCCTTCCGCAGCATCCCGTCCAGCCACGGCGGGGCGTCGGTGCCGGTCATGATGGCAGTGCGCAGGGCTTTCACATCGTCCTCCGTCACCTCCCGGGGCGTCCACTTGGAGCCGTGGGCCGAGCCGAAGCGGATGAGGTTGGCGATGCGGTTGACCAGCACGGTGGTCTTTCCGCTGCCTGCACCCGCGAGGATGAGCAGAGGGCCGTTGGTGGTGAACACCGCCTCCCGCTGCATATCGTTCAGGCGTCCGAACTGCTTTTCAATATACGTATCACGCAAAGCGCAGAATTGTTGTGCGAGATCTGTTGCCATTGTTTCACCTGTTCTTTTCAATCATTTCTGGATATATCACTTAAAATATAGTATATCACATTTCAAAAAAGTTGTACATAAAAACAATGCAAACAAAAACCGCCCCACCGCGGTCAATACCACGATGGAGCGGGGATCTCAGGAAATGCTTAGCCGAAGATGTTGATGAGGATACCAGCAGCGACGGCGGAACCGATAACACCGGCCACGTTGGGGCCCATTGCGTGCATCAGCAGGAAGTTGGAGGGGTTCTCGCTCTGGCCGACCTTCTGAGAAACACGGGCAGCCATAGGCACAGCGGAAACGCCAGCGGAACCGATCAGGGGGTTGACCTGACCGCCGGTCAGGATATACATGACCTTGCCGCAGAGAACACCGGCAGCAGTGCCGAAGGAGAATGCGATGAGGCCCAGCACGATGATGAACAGGGTGCGGCTGTTCAGGAAGGTGTTTGCAGAGGTAGTGCAGCCAACAGACAGAGCCAGGAAGATGGTGATGATGTTCATCAGCTCATTACCGGCAGTCTTCTGGATACGATCCACAACGCCGCACTCCTTCATCAGGTTGCCCAGCATCAGCATACCGACCAGAACGGCGGCATCCGGCACGATGAGGGAAACGATGATGGTGACCATGATGGGGAAGATGATCTTCTCGGTCTTGGTCACGGTGCGCAGCTGCTTCATCACGACGGTACGCTCTTTCTTGGAGGTCAGAGCCTTCATGATAGGCGGCTGGATAACAGGCACCAGAGCCATGTAGCTGTAGGCCGCGACGGCGATGGAGCCCAGCAGCTCAGGAGCCAGACGGGAGGTGACGAAGATAGCGGTGGGGCCGTCTGCGCCGCCGATGATGGCGATGGCGGCAGACTGCTTCTGGGTGAAGTCCACCAGACCGGTAGCGGCCAGCAGACGAGCGCCCATGTAGGTGCCGAAGATGCCGAACTGAGCGGCAGCGCCCAGCAGCAGGCTCTTGGGGTTGGAGATCAGGGGTGCGAAGTCGGTCATGGTGCCGATGCCGAGGAAGATCAGCGGCGGGTAGATGCCCAGCTTGACGCCCGTGTAGAGCATATCGGCCAGACCGCCGTTGTTCAGAATCTCGACCCACATCGGGTGTTCGAGGCCGTCACCGACAAAGTACTGCATGTGGATGACGCCGCTGCCGGGGAGGTTGGCCAGGATCATGCCGAAAGCCATGGGCAGCAGGATCAGAGGCTCGAACTCTTTGACGATGGCGAGGTAGAGCAGGAAGCAGCCCACGCAGATCATCACTGCGTACAGCCAGCCGCCCGGCTCACCGAACTGGGCAAAACCGGAACTCTGGAAAATACCGACCAGAGTCTCAATAAACTGAGTCATGTTTTTCCTCCTGTGTTAAAAGGGCGCGGTGGTGTCGTTGACGCCAGCCTTGCCCCAGCCATTCTTGCCGCGGCGGACTGCCTTCAGCACATACTTGCCGTTGCCCATAGAGTAGATGGCTGCCATGATGGCTGCCACAACGTCGCCGGGGATGCCGGCCTCGACCTGCGGGGCAGCAGCCTTTGCAGGAGCGGGCGCAGCGGCCTGTTTCACAGGAGCAGCCGGTTTTGCAGCAGAAGCAGCCTTGGCAGCTGCCTTCTTGCCGTTCATGGCGTCAAAGATCTTGCCCTCCAGCGTGATGATGGCCATCAGCAGGACGAGGATCAGAAACACCAGCACAATACCGGTTATGGTAACGATCACATCATAACCTAAATCCATGGTCTTCCTCCTATTTACTTTTTTCTTTGCCGCCCGGGGGGCGGGCGGCAAAAAGCGATTTGAAGATATTATACAATATTTTCCGGGTCGATTCAACAACTATGAACAAAAATCATGTTGTTTTTCACGGTTCTGTGAACAGCGTTTCCCTCTCAGCGGCGGCCCATGCGGGGGGTGGCGTCCATGAAGCCGGTCTCCAGCTTGTCGCCCAGACGCAGGCTCATGGCCGTACCCAGCGCGACACAGTTGACGGGGTCAGGCGAGACGGTCACTTCCACCTTCAGCTCCTGGCTGAGGTACTCAGGCAGGCCGTGGAGCTGTGCGCCGCCGCCGGTGAGGACGACGCCGTTGCGGTAGATGTCGCCGGCCAGCTCCGGAGGAGTCTTCTCCAACACCTGATGGGCGGCGGTGCCGATCTGCTCGCTCAGGCGCATGACCGGCTCGTAGAGGTCGGCGGTGGAGACATTGACGCGCACGGGCAGGCCGGTGAGCAGGCTGCGGCCCTTGATCTCCATGGTCTCGTTGAAATCTGTCTTCTGGGGGCAGCAGGCCACGTTCTTTTTCAGGTTCTCAGCGGTGCGCTGGCCGATGGCGATGCTGAACTTGTTGCGCACGAACTTCAGGATCTCTTCGTCGTAGTGGTTGCCGGCCACGCGGACGCTGGTGGCCTTGACCTTGCCGCCGAGGCTCAGCACGGCGATGTCGGTGGTGCCGCCGCCGATGTCGATGATCATCCGGCCATCCGGCACGGTGATGTCGATGCCGGAGCCGAGAGCTGCGGCGATCGGCTCATCAATGAGGTAGACCTGACGCGCACCGGCGGCCATGACGGCCTCCACCACGGCGTCGCTCTCGATGCCGGTGATGGCGGCAGGCACGCAGACGGCCACACGGGGCTTGACCATGTGGGAGCTGTAGACCTGATTGACGAAGCGGCAGATGAGCTCCCGGGTCATGGTGTGGTCGCTGATGACGCCATCCTTCAGCGGGAAGATGGCGGAGATGTAGTTGGGCGTACGGCCCACCATTGCAAGGGCCTTGTCGCCGGCCTCAAGCACGCAGTTCTTGCGGGTATCCACCGCCACCACGCTGGGCTGGTTGAGCACGACGCCCTGCCCCTCCTGCGCGATGATGATGGTCGTCGTACCAAGATCGATACCGATGTCGTTCTGTGCCATAATCGTGATATTTCCTTTCTCTGCTGCCCATTCTCTATTTCCATCGCCCATCTCCGGGCGCGGGTCATCAAAACATATTATAGTATAACACAGGTGTATCCAAAAAGAAACCCTTAAAGGTTCTCCTGCTCCGGCGGCAGAGCCTGGGCCAGCAGGGCTGCCAGGCCGCTGTAGCGCAGGTTCTGGCGGATGTTGGACATCATCCGGTTCACCACGTCCCGCCGGCCCACCACGATGCAGAGCTTCCGCCCGCGGGTGACGCCGGTATAGAAGAGGTTGCGGTAGCACAGGCGGGGCGGCACCTGCGCCGCCGGGAGGATGACCGCCGGGAACTCGCTGCCCTGGCTTTTGTGTACCGTGATGGCATACGCAATTTCCAGCTCGTTGAGGTTCTCCGCCGGGTAGACCAGCCGCCGGTCGTCCATCCGCACCACCATGGAGCGGCTGCGCACGTCGATGGACTCCACGATGCCGATGTCGCCGTTGTAGGCACCCACACCCTGTTCCCCGCCGATGCGCTGCCACGTGATCTCGTAGTTATTGCGCACCTGCATCACTTTGTCCCCCACCCGGAAGACCCGGGCCGCGCTCTGCAGCTCCGGCTTGCCCTTCTTTGGCGGGTTGAGCATGGCCTGCAGCTCCGCGTTGAGGGCCTGGGTGCCGGTGGGGCCGAGCTTCGTGGGGCAGAGCACCTGAATATCCTTCACCGGGTCGAACTGGTAGCTGCGGGGCAGACGGGTGGTCACAAGGTCGCAGACCAGCTTCTGGGCTGCGTCGCCGTCGGCTTCGAGGAAGAAGAAATCGTCCGTCTTTCCGCCCTTTTTCAGCGGTTCGCCCGAGATGATGTGGTGGGCGTTCTCCACGATGAGGCTCTGAGCGGCCTGCCGGAATATCTCGTTGAGGCAGACCGTCGGCACCAGCCCGGAGCGGATGATCTCGCCGAGGATATTGCCCGGGCCGACGCTGGGCAGCTGGTCGGCGTCGCCTACCATAATAATACGGCAGCTGTACCGCAGTGCCGCAATGAGGGCCTGGAACAGCTTGACGTCCACCATGCTCATCTCGTCGAGGATGACGACGTCGCACTTGAGCAGGTTCTTGTCATTGTGGATGAAGCTGACCACACCGCCGGTGTAGTCCACTTCCAGCAGGCGGTGGATGGTGGAGGCTTTCCGGCCCGTCAGCTCGCTCAGACGCTTGGCGGCGCGGCCTGTGGGAGCGCAGAGGGCTACCCGTTCGGCCTCGTTCTCCAGCAGCTGCAGGATGGCGTTGACCGTGGTGGTCTTGCCGGTGCCGGGGCCGCCGGTGAGGACAAGGCAGTTCTCGGTCATGGCCTTGCGGATGGCTTCCTTCTGGAGCGGCGCATAGGCAAAGCCCTGCGCCAGTTCCAGGATCTGGATGTTCTTGTCGAGGTCTCGGGCCGTCTGCTTTCCGCGCCTGGTCAGCATGGCCAGACGGTCAGCGATGTCCTGCTCTGCAGCCAGCAGATCCGGCAGATAAATATACGGTGTGCCGTCGAACATCCGCACCGCCAGTTTCCCGGTCTGGATGCAGCTGTCCAGCGCCGCCGCCAGCTTTTCGGGGGGTTGGTGGATGAAGTTCGACGCCGTTTCCAGCAGCTGCGCCCGGGGCAGACAGGTGTGGCCATTGCCTGCGTTGTGGCGCAGGGTGCGCAGGAGGGCGGCTTCCAGCCGCTGGGCGCAGTCCCCTGCCATCTGGTAATACTGGGCGATGCTGTCGGCGTGGCGGAAGTCCAGCTGCAGCGGTTCCCCGCAGAGCAGGTAGGGGTTCTGCTGGATGGCCTGCATGGCCCCCGGCCCGAAGGTGCGGAAGACCTCCATCGCCCGGCGGGGGCTGATCTCGAACTGAGCCAGATAGGCGATGAGCTCCCGCATTCCGAACATCCGCTTGAACTCCTGCTGGATGCGGTCGGCCTTGTCCGCCGAGATGCCCGGGATGAGGGTGAGCTGGGCGGGGTCGTTGGCGATCACTTCCAGCGCCGCCGCGCCGAATTTGTCAATGATCTTATCCGCCGTCCGTGCGCCGATGTAGGGCAGCGACCGGCTGGCGAGGAAGGCGTAGACGGCCTCGAGGTCTTTGGGCATATCCGTCTCGCACTCCTGTGCGTGGAACTGTCGGCCATAGGTAGCGTGGTTCTCGTACCTGCCCCGGCAGACGACGCTTTCGCCCGCGTGGAGCTCTCCCACCACGCCGCACACAACGGTGACGACACCGCCGCCCGACACCTCGAACACGGTGTAGCCGTTGTCCTCGTTCAGGTAGATGATGTCCTCTACCGTGCCTTCCAGCCGTTCCAGCTCCTGCTCCATCGTCCCGCCTCCTCGTTTTGACACAACTATATATAGTATAGCGGTTTTGGGGGGATTTGTAAATACAACAAAAGCTCCCCCGAAGGGGAGCTGTAGAGATACATTTATTTTGCCAGCAGTTCATTGCGGGTAAGCCCATTCAAAACCATCGTCAGTCCGCCGTTTACTTCCGTCAGGCGGAAAGAGGCATCCTCGCCGCCTGCTGCGGCCAGAGCGTCCGTGCTGAGGGTCTGCTCACCGCCGTTCCAGCGCAGGCAGAGCTGGCGGATGCCGTTCTGGCGTAGGTCGCTGACGCGGCCTTCCAGCAGGCAGTCACTGCCGCCTGCATCTACTATCAGCAGAGCGCCCTCTTCCAGATAGCAGGCCGACACGCTGTCGGTAGGCGTCCCTTCCGGGACGGCGATGCGCACGCCGCCCCATCCGCTGACGTCAGCGTCTACCCAAACCACGCCGTTCTCCTCCGAGGCGGGCAGCGGGGTGGCATCCTTGCTGTAGTCCTCCATGACCTTACCGGTGTTATCCTTACGGGTCAGGATACCGGTAAAGTCCTTCGAAAGAAGGTCGTCGTTGGAAATTTCGCCATTCTTGCCGCCGATGGACACGTCACCGCCTGCTTCAGTAGTTACTTTAGCGTTGCCCTCGATAACAATGTCGATGGCGTCGCCCATCTTATTATTGGTATTGCCGCCACCAATGCCTGCAGCACCATTTCCACCCTTGGCAGTCACATTCGCATCACCCTTGATGTAGATATGCTCACCATTTCCAGCCTTGTCATCACGCGGGGCATATCCGCTGCCGCCGCCGATACCTGCCGCTCCACCGCCTGAATCGCTGGTAACGCTACCGCCGGTTGCGATAACCGTGCCTCCCTCGATGGTGATGTCACTGCCCTTGCCAACATTACCATACCGACCACTGAAACCGCCGCCGATACCGGCACCGGCTGCTTCGGCGTCGCCGCCGCCGGTAGCTTCCACATAGGTCTTGTCACCGCTGATGGTGATGTTGCTGCCATTGCCGCCAATGCCGCTGCCGCCGCCAATGCCTGCACCCTGTGCACCACCGTTGGCTGTTACATGAGCGCCATCGCTGATGGTAATGTTTTCGCCAGCACCCATTGCACCGCCGCCGATGCCAGCGCCATACTTGCCGCCGTTGGCGTTCACTACAGTATCTTCACCGCTGATAGAGATATTGGTGCCGCCTTTGCCATAACCTCCGCCGATGCCTGCACCCTGACATCCACTGGTGCCGTCCGGCTTCCGGCTGCCGTTGGCCGTGACATTGCCGCCGGTGATTTTGATGTCAGTTCCGCTGCCGTTAAAACCGCCACCAATGCCAGCCGCACCGCCGTTTCCTGCTTCGTTGTTGTTGCATCCGCCGGTCGCTGTGATAGTACCGCCAGTAATCTCAATGTTACTGCCGCTGTTGTTTTTTGCTCCTCCAATACCTGCACCTTGTGCGCCGCCAGTCGCCGTCAGAGAGCCTTTTTCGCCAGTATCATCCTTAATGGTCAGTGTACCCTTAGAGTCGCTGTTGTTCTTCTCGACGCCTGCGTGGTTAGCGCCGCTCTTCAGCTCGTTCTTGCCGTCCAGCTCCAGCCGGACGTTGCCGTCGCCTTCTACCTTGAGGGCGGCGTCTTTGTCCGACTTGATGCTGACGTCCTTGAGGGTCACGTCAGAGGTCTGCCCCCCCCCCCCCCGATTTGATCGTAACGGTGTTCTTTTCAGACTTGCCGGTGATGACAGTGTCGGTGTCCCGCACCGTTTCCTTATCACCCTGAGTGACCTTATTATAGGACTTTCCATCCTCTTCTCCGTCTGCTTCGACGGTGATGCTGCCCTCGGAAATGTCCCACGTCTTTGCATAGACCGGCAGGCCAGAAGTTACCACGATACCCGCAATGACTGCCGCAGCAACTCCGCGCCGGAGCGTATTTTTCAGTCTCATCGTATCTCTCCTTTACATCTTGGCTGCCCCGCAGGCTCTCTCCCTGCACCGGCGGCGTATTTATGTTTCGAAGATACAACTTCTGCCACATTTTGTCAAGATTTATTGCTGAAATACAACAAAAGTAGCCCTCTCAGGCGCTTACGCGCCAGCTCCCCCAAAGGGGGCAACAACGACGACCGCCGCCAGCGGCGGAAACAGGGAGGAGCTGTTGGGGCAGCGGCCAGCAAGACGCAAGCGGAGCGCAGCGGATGCTGGGAGCCGCAACCCGGGTGCGAAGCACCACTGGCGTGCCGGGCAACTCTGCGCTGACCGCTGAAAGCTCAATATGGCGTAAAAAATAGTGCCCTGCTACAGAGGGCAGCAGCTTCTAGACAAGAGCACTTTGTCAAGCTGCTGTGAATCTCTGTAGCAGGGCACTACTGTTTCCGATAAAATCAAACTTTGCTCGTCCCGCGTGGGCCTGACCGGCCTGCCAAAGGCTCTCCCTCTGGGAGAGCTGGCGAGCGGAGCGAGACTGAGAGGGCAAGGATGCTACAGAAAAGCAAAAAGCACAGCGATAGCACCGCTCTGACAAAAGCCAGTGCCTATCGCTGTGCAGATACTCTTGGGAAGTGAGCTTGCCCTCTCCGTCATTGCTTCGCAATGCCACCTCTCCCAAAGGGAGAGGCTTGAGCGAAGTTCCCCTCAATCCTCCATCCGCGCTGCGGCAAGCTCCTTCGTCAGCCGCTTGCGCACTGCAAAGTACGCCGGGATGAGGAAGAAGCAGGCAAAGAACCATGCCACAGGGCTGGCGATGCAGGCCGCAAAGTAGCCCCAGAGCGGCACGAACCAGAAGCCCACCATGGCACGGGCGACCATCTCGGCCACGCCCGCGAACATGGCAAGGCCGGAATAGCCCAGGCCCTGGATGGTGTAGCGGTAGATGATGAGGACAGCCAGCGGGATGTAGAACACGCTGTTCCAGAAGATGAAGCTGCGGGCATTCGCCATGATCTCCACCTCGCTGCTCTCGAGGAAGAGGCTGATAAGCGGCACATCCAGCACACGCAGAATGAGGAAGGATGCCACGCTGTAGACGCAGCCAATGCCCAGCGCGGTATTGACGCCCCGGTCCACACGCTTGAGGTCGTGAGCGCCCATGTTCTGGCTGGCGTAGGTGGTCATGGCGGTGCCGATGCTCTCCAGCGGCACCGAGAGGAACTGAGCGGCCTTGCTGCCTGCGGTCTGCGCGGCCACGATGCTGCTGCCCAGACCGTTCACCGCGCCCTGCAGCACGACGCTGCCGATGGCGGTGATGCTGCACTGCAGGCCCATAGGGATGCCCATATTGCAGAGCTTGAGGCAGTGGCTGGCGCTCAGACGGCCCTCTTCCCTGCTCCATTTCAGCTCCGGGTAGTGGCGGCCGATGTAGATGAGACTGCCGATGCCCGCCACCGCCTGACTGAACACAGTGGCGAAGGCCGCACCGAACGCCCCCATCCGGAAGGTGAGGATGCAGAGCAGGTCGAGGCCGATGTTCAGCACGCTGGCCACCAGCAGGAAATAGAGAGGCCGCTTGCTGTCGCCCAGCGCGCGCATGAGGGCGCTGGTGACGTTGTACAGCAGGGTGAAGGGGATACCACAGAAGATGGTGCGGATGTAGATGTCCGCGATGTCGATGATGTTGTCGGGGGTGTTGGTCCAGACCAGCACCGCCCGGGTCAGGGCCACCGTCACCACCGTGAGCACGACGGCGAAAAAGAGGCTCAGCCAGACGGTATTGGCGGTGTAGCGCCGCATCTCGCTGTAGTCCTTCGCGCCGAAGGTCCACGAGATGGGGATGGAGAAGCCGCAGGCGATGCCGTTGACGAAGCCCAGCACCAGATAGTTCAGGCCGCCCACGCTGCCCACCGCCGCCAGCGCATCCACGCCCACGAAACGGCCCACGATGATGGTATCCGCCAGATTGTAGAACTGCTGGAACAGACTGCCCAGCATCAGCGGCACCGCAAAGGCAAGGATGAGCTTGAGCGGGCTGCCCTGTGTCATGTCTTTTGTCATACAAAGCCCCTCCCCGGGCGGTCACTTAACATTTCTTTGCCGGATCTTTACCGACAAAAACGCCCTGCCGGACGAGGGGCAGGACGTTTTGCGTTTCATGAGTGGTATTATACTCAGCTCATCGTGATTTTGCAAGGGGTTTTTCTCAGATTTCTTCGTACAACATTGCTATTTTCTATCGGTGGTTTTTGGTGATTGTGCGCAGGTCAGTTTCCGCGTCCCGCGTGCCGACCCCGAGGGCCGCGGGGTTCGCCGGTCTTATCCTTTCGTTTTGTGTATCATGCAATGCCGTCGCTACGGCTCAGGCTCTCCTTTAAGATGCTTATTTCTTTGGGCTGCCCCAAGTCCTCCGGTATCCAGATCTTTATCTCCCCCTGGGTATCCGGCAGGTCGTCCCAGTCGTCACTAAGGTCGGTATAGCGCCGCAGGTCACTCTCCAACGGATTGATATACTTTTTGCGCTCCGTGCGAGGGGGGTAGACCGGAACGAGCAGTGGCTTCTTATCCTCCTCGGGAGCGATGGCCTCAAATCGGGCAGCCAGCTGTTTCAGGGACTCGTCAAGCCCGATTCCCGGCGTTTCCGCTCCCCATGGACTGAACATCTCATCCAAACTCGGGTGGTCGGCCCATCTCTCGATTAGGAAGATTCTCTCCTGCCTCAGGGACTCGTCCAGTTCACGTCTAGCCTCTTCGCGTTCACGTCTGAGCTCTTCACTCGTTTTTTGCTCTACCGTTTCCGCTCTCGCAGGCTCGAGCCACCAATCCAAACTCGGGTGGTCGGCCCTTTTTTTCGCAAGTTGGAAGTCCATCATATCCAGCTCTTGTTTCCGTAATTCGTCGCGTTCACGTCTGAGCTCTTCACTCGTTTTTTGCTCTACCCCTTCGTGGGTCAATATCAGCCGCTCCTGCGGCTCTGGCGTCTGCACCGGCACCCACTCCAGATAGCGCTCCGACAGGTCGTCCCGCGTTTCGCCGTCCAGCCGGAGGCTGATGTCCTCCCTGTTCTGCTTCAGCTCCACGTCAGCGTCCTCGCCCGCCGCGTCGGCCATCTTGTCCACGCTATAGTGGGTCATGGTGTCCTCATAGCGGAAGAAGATGTCCTCCACGCCGTCCTCCCGGAGGCTGGGGATGTCGGTGGTGATGGTGGAGCGGGGGGCGGCGCTCTCAATAAGCACCACATCCCCCGGGGTGAGATTCGCTCTGGCGTCGGCGGCCTTTACGCTGCCGAACACGGGGACGATGCCGCTCTCCGCGACCCCCGCAGGGTCCAGCCGCTGGATGGTGACCCGGTCGGCGAAGAAGCCGCCCACCACCATGCCGCCGGGCAGGGGTTCGGGGGCGTTCTCCTGTGCCGGGGGCGGGACGTCATCGTCGTCATCATCGTCGTCCGGCTGGGGCGTGGGGGTGGAGGTGTAGTCGTAGCCCATCCCCTCCATCACGGTGCCGTCCGCGTTCAGACGGGTCAGCCGTCCTCCCGTCACCTTATGTTCATCGTCAGAAAGGTTCTCCGTGGGTACTTCGCCGTAGCTGCCGCCGATGGCCGGGGCCTTGGCGTCCGTCATCCAGCTTCCCGCCTTGGCCGTCACCTCGGCGTCGCCGCAGATGATGATATTATTGGGGTTGCTGGGCGGGGTGTCCGTGTCTGGCTCAGACAGTGCGCCTGCGCCGTCGCCGATGCCTGCCGCGTTGCTCCCGCCCACAGCCTCGATGGTGCCGCCCTGGATGGTGATGCTGCTGCCAGTACTCCCGATGCCTCCGCCGATGCCTGCGCCGCCTTCGCCGCCCTCAGCGGTGAGGGAGCCGTCCTTGCCCTTGTCGTCCTTGATGGTCAGGGTGCCCTCCGACTCATGTTTGTTCTTCTCGAGGCCTGCATTGCCGCTGCCGCTCTTCAGCTTGTTGTCACCGTCCAGCTCGATGGTGGCATCGTGGTCGCCCTGCACGGTGACGGCGGCTTTGCCCGCATCGACTGGGCTGTCATCGCTGCCGTCCCCCTCGGCCTTGTCGCTGCCGTCCCCCTCGGCCTTGCCGCTGACGTCAATTTTCAGGTCGTCGAAGGTGACGTCCACATCGCCCTTGGAGGTGTCGATGGTGACGGTATGCTCCTTCGACTCGCCGGTGATGACGGTGTCGGTGTCCTCCACATTCTCCTTCTCCCCCTGTGAGACCCTGTTTGTGCCTTCGTCGCCCGCTTTCACGGTGATGTCGCCCTTGGCGATGTCCCACCGGGCCGCATAGGCCGGGATGCCGGAACTCACCACGATGCCCGCGATGACGGCGGCGGCCACGCCCCGCCGGAGTGCGCTCTTCAGTCTCATAGTCTGTCCTCCTTTGGTCTGTTCGTCTTTTGAAGAATCATCCTTTTTCGATACAAGCTTACCAAAAAATCGAGAGGACGTCAATAAAATCTGCGCGAATCGCGGTATTTTCGGCGTGAATGGCGCAAAAAAGCCCTCCCGAGCGGGGAGGGCCATAGCCTGTCTTATTCAGAGTAGTGCGCCAAAAACTGCTTGGTGCGCTCCTCCTGGGGGTGGTCGATGAGCTGGCGGGCCGGGCCTTCCTCCACCACGACGCCGCCGTCCATGAATAGGATGCGGTCGGCCACGTCGCGGGCGAAGTGCATCTCATGGGTGACGATGATCATGGTGGTCTTTCGGTCGGCGAGGTCCCGCAGGACACGGAGGACTTCGCCGGTCAGCTCCGGGTCAAGGGCGCTGGTGGGCTCATCGAAGCAGAGGATGTCCGGATGGAGCGCCAGTGCGCGGGCGATGGCCACCCGCTGCTGCTGACCGCCGGAGAGCTGGTGGGGGTAGTGGCCCGCCCGCTCCGACAGGCCCATCTGGGCCAGCAGGTCACGGGCCTGTGCTTCCAGCTGGGCGTGGATGGCCTTTTTGTTGGCCTTGTAGCCGGGCTGCTCCTTCGCCAGAAGCTCCCCCGCCAGCATCACGTTTTCCAGCGCGGTGTACTGGGGGAAGAGGTTGAAGTTCTGGAACACGAGGCCGAAGTGGAGGCGCTTTTTCCGCACCTCGCTCTCCCGCTGGGTGGCAGGGTCGGCGGCGTCCCACATGGTCTCGCCGTTCACCCTGATAACGCCGGTGTCGGGACGCTCCAAAAAGTTCAGGCAGCGCAGCAGCGTCGTCTTGCCCGAGCCGGACGAGCCGATGATCGCCAGCGCCTCGCCCTGTTCCAGTGTGAGCGAGATGTCCTTGAGAACTTTCGTCTCGCCGAAATTCTTCCCGATGCCAGAGGCTTCGAGTAATGCCATAATTCAGTATCCTCCTTAGCAGCGGAAATAGTCCATCTTTTTCTCGGCCCAGTCCAGCAGCAGGGTAAGTGCGCCGACAAAGACGAGGAAGAAGATCGCGGTGGAAAACAGCGGCCAGATAAGGCCCTTGGCGCTGTACTCCTTCGCCATCATGATGATCTCCTTGTTGGCGATGACGTTCGCCAGCGAGGTATCCTTCACCAGCGTGATGACCTCGTTGCCCATCGGGGGCAGGATGCGCTTGACGACCTGCAGGAGCGTGACCTTGAAGAAGATCTGGCTCCTGGTCATGCCCAGCACCTGACCGGCCTCGGTCTGGCCTTTCGGCACATCCTCGATGCCGCCGCGGTAGATCTCAGAGAAGTAGCAAGCGTAGTTGATGGCGAAAGCCACCACCGCCGCCACCAGACGGCCCGAAGAGCCGGAGGGCCAGGGGTTGGTCATGCCCAGCAGGCCGGGGCCAAGGTAGATGACGATGATCTGGAGCATCAGCGGCGTACCGCGGATGACCCACACGAAGGTCTTGACGACGCCCCGCAGCGGTGCGCACCGGCTCATGGAGCCAAAGGCCACCACAAGGCCCAGCGGCAGCGAGAACAGCAAGGTCAGAAAGAACAGCTCACAGTTGAGCGCGAATGCGCCGGTCAGACGCTCCAAAATCACAGTCACAGAATCACTACACCTATCCGTTTATAATGTAAGTTACTCAGCCAGAGTCAGGCCGTACTTGTCGGCCAGAGCCTGCATGGTGCCGTCAGCCTTCAGCTCGTCGAATGCATTGTCCACAGCCTCGGCCACATCGCTGCCCTTGCGGAAGGCCACGCCGTACTCCTCGACGTTCAGCTCATCCACCATCTTGAGGTTTGCGTAGTCGGTACCCTCGCCGATCATGGCAGAAGCCAGAGTCAGGTCGAGGATGGCGGCGTCTGCAGTACCGGCGGCGACTTCCATCAGGCAGTCGGTCTGAACAGCCTTGGAGATGAAATCAGCCTGAGACAGGTCGGCGTTCTCGGTGATGGTGGTCTCACCGGCAGAGCCGGCCTCGGCTACCACGGTCTTGCCGATGAGGTCGGCGGTGGAGGTGTAGTCGGTGCCGTCCTTCACCACCACGACCTGGGCGTTCTTGACGTAGGGCTTGGTGCAGGCCATGTTCTCCTCCCGGTCATCGGTCAGGGTCAGGCCGTTCCAGATGCAGTCGATGCTCTTGGCCGCCAACTCGGTCTCCTTGGTGTCCCAGTTGATCTCCACGAACTCCGGCTCAACACCCAGCTTCTCGCAGACGGCGGTGGCCAGCTCGGTATCGAAACCGGTGAAGCTGCCGTCGGCGTCGGTGTAGTTCATCGGCTCATACACGGTGTAACCAATGACCATCTTGCCGTTGGACTGGATGTAAGCCAAGTCGCTGTCAGCGGCCGCGGAGCTTGCCGGGGCGGCAGAGGCGGCGGCAGAAGAAGCAGCCGTGGAAGTGGATGCAGAACCGCCGCAGGCGGCAAGGCTCAGTGCCATCGCACCGGCCAGAAAAGCGGATACCAGACGTTTCATATACAAATTCCTCCCTCAGATTCAGCAGAAGAGATTCAGCAGAAGCGGTGCTTCGTTTTACCGCTTTACCATGCTAAATTGTTAAACTGTGACTATAGAATAGCGCGTTTTGCCCCGTTTGGCAAGAGGAAAACCGATTTTTTCGCATTTTGACGGTTTCCGCCTGTATTCAAGGGAGGGACATAGGAAAATTGAACAAAGCCGTGCCTTTCCGGCACGGCTGCGGCTCACGGGCAGGCTGTCCTTCGTACAACCTCTCAGGCGCTTCGCGCCAGCTCCCCTAGTAGGGGAGCCTCTGGCGAAGAGGCGAGGCTTTACGGTATGCCAAGGCCTCTCCTACAAGGAGAGGTGGCATTGCGAAGCAATGACGGAGAGGTTGTACAAAGGACAGGGCGCTCCGCAAGGCGCAAAAATCCCCCTCGGGGAGTCTCTCCGAGGGGGCTGTCCGTTTTTCTTATCTTCCCGCCGCAGAGGCGTCAGCTTCTCTCTGGGATGTCGCCTACCATGATGACGAAGAGCCTGGGTTTGCCATTCTCATCCTTCCACCTTCCGAAGCCGACCCGGTAGCTGGATGCGAGGAAGCTGATAGTGGCCCAATTCTTCTCATTCGGTTCCGGCAGTACCAGTCTGTAGTTGTTACAGAGGTCGATGGCCTGCTTGACGGGGTCGTCCGAGCCTCTGTCCTCTCCACAGTAGAAGATGACCTGTTTGTTGGTGGTGTTGGGGTCGATGCCGATGGTTTTCAAGAGAGCTTTGCGAGGCTCAGAACCGATAGAGTGGTAATTGCCCAACTTCAATTTGTTAATGAGAAAAGTGCTTCCATCCTCAGAGCTCACCTGTGTGTACCTCTCCGCCGCCTCACTCAGCTGCGGGTCGGCCTTGCAGGTGATGTTCTTACCATACCGCACATTTATGATGTCTGCCAGAGCCTCGGCCCGGAGGGTGTCCTCCGGCTTATCGCCGCAGCCGGTGAGCAGGGCCAGCGCCATCACGCCTGCAAGGGCAAAGGCAAACAGCTTTTTCAATTTCATGGTCGTTTCCTCCCGTGTCAAGTCTGCGGGGTATTGATGGTGGCGTTTGTTCGCAGTGCAAGGTAATAGCGGTGGCCGTCACTCTTCTTGCCCGTCATTGTAAAGGCTATGGCTTGCAGAGTCGGTATGCCGGAAGCTAGCGGATAAATCTCTATCCCCTGGCTGTACTTCATACTCTCCGCCTGCGCCAGCGCGCTCTGGCCCGGCTTCACTTCTCCATACCAAAGCCAAACGCTGCCTGTCAACAGATAGTCTTTCAATTCCTTTTTAATGATGCTGCGTGCCTCATTGGTCAGCCCACCCGTTTTATTATCCAGCCAGCTGGGCTGGAACTTCTGTGCGATGACCTCGAGCTTTTTGTCCAGCGTCTCGTCCTTCTGATAGTCAACATTTTGTCTCGTTTTCATTAGAGAGCGGAAGCACTCTTCTACCTGCTTGGTTTTGGAGCTACTGTCCGAGCATCCGGTGAGCAGGGCCAGCGCCATCACGCCTGCGAGGGCAAGGGCAAGGAGTCGTTTTGCAGTTTTCATCGTCGCTACCTCCAATCGTGGGGTGTGTTTCGGTGATTTTATTATACCATACCCCCCCCCCCCCGCAAGTGCGATTCACGCAGGTTTCAGGCCCTTTCGCGCAGATTTGGGGGTGAAAAGGCTCTCCCTATGGGAGAGCTGGCGAGCGGAGCGAGACTGAGAGGGCAAGGACGCTGACGGAGATGTACAAGCGCGGCGATAGCATCGCTCTGACAAAGGACCTGCTTATCGCTGCGCGGCGGATCTCGGGAGACGGGCTTGCCCTCTCCGTCTGCTTCGCAGACACCTCTCCCAAAGGGAGAGGCACTGGCCTGCCCCGCAGGCGCAAAAAAACCGCCACCTCACGGTGACGGTCAGACTTTCCGTTCAATTTATAATGACGCATTCTCAAACGCATCCCCTGCGGCCTTTTGCAAAGCGTCGATGGAGATGGTGCAGAGGGCCGCGAGGTCGGCGTCCGAGCCGTCGGCGGGGATGTCCGCCACCTCTTTCTCCGTCTTACCCTTGAGGTAGCTGCAATAGCCCTCGCTGTGCTCGTACCACTCCTTGCCGAGGCTGGATGCGTTCCGCATCCCGTAGCTGTCGCCCAGCTCAAGCTTGGAGCGGACGGTGTCCGGGGCGGTGACGCCGCCGTCTGCCGCGATGGTCAGCGCAGGCTCTGCCATGTCGCCGATGGCGCTGGTCACACGGCCATCGGCATCCAGCGTCAGGGCCACGACGGTAAGGTCAACTTCTGCGTTCACATCCTTGTCGTCGGTGGCGGTGATGTCCGAAGAGGCATTCTCCGCCTCCACGCCGAGGCTCACCCGGTCGCCCTTCGCCGCGCCGAGGGCGGACGCATTCGTGCAGGCTTTCGCCACGGCGTCGCGGTACTGATCCACCCGGATGGTGCAGCCGGACAGCAGGTCGGCGTCCACAGCCTTGCCGTCCTTATCCGTTTCCAGCATGGATGCCTGCTCGGGCGTCATGCCGGTGAGGTAGTCGGCGAAGTCATCGGCCTGCTCGGCCCAGCCCTTTTTCAGCGAAGATGCTGCTGCCAGCGGGTAGTCGTCCCCTTTCTGGCGCTTGGTGCGGTAGTCGGTGGGCATGGTGACGACGCCTTTGCCGTCGGCGGTAACTTCCACTTCCAGCTCATCCAGCATCACGTCGGCCAGCTTGCCGTCTCCATCCAGCAGGACGGCGGCGGCGATGGTATGGATGGTGCCGGTGCGGGCCTCGTCGGAAGCCTCGGTCAGGATGCCGAGGCCGGTCTTCCAGCCGCCGGTCTGGGTGGTGCTGGCGCTGCCGGACGAGCCGGACATGGCGTTCGAACTGCTCATGCTGCCGGAATCGCTGCTGCCTTTGCGGCAGCCGGACAGCAGCAGTGCCGCCGCCACGGCACAGCTCAGAAGAGCTTTTTGTCTCTGTGTCATAAGCGTTACGCTCCCTTTCATCTCTTTGGGAGTAGTATAGCCCGGCAGGAGTCTATTTATTTATGTATCTTTTTGTTGGAAACTGTGTTATACTTGTCCTGCGGCCTACCCCGCCCAGTTTTATGGGAAGGGAGGTGTTGCCCAATGGCGTATATTTCCACATTTATCCTGTCCGTCGGAGCAAATGTAGCTTCTTACTACATTTGTAAGTGGCTTGACGGATGGCTGAAGGGCCGTAAGCACTAAAAAGGACCCCCTTTCGGAGATTGCCGCTCCGGGAGGGGGTCTTTTCCTTTTGGATGTGCCAATGACATATCGGCTTCCACATTTATCATCTTTATTATATGCGATTCCCTGCAAAAGTCAAGCACCACGCAGAAAATTTACAAGTGTACTCTGAGACCGACGTGTTATCTGGCGAAGTTCCAAAATAACGACGCAGCAACGCCATAAAGCAAACTTCGTCAGGGTGGCGAACTTCGGGTCAGCTGGCGAAGTTCGAACTTCGCCAATCAGGGGAACTTCGCCAAGTTGGCGAACATCCAATATTAAACTATATATCGTTTATTTTATAGAACTTCGCCACTTATTCTACCGCAGTATCGCTCACATCAGCGGGCTCAGCAGGCGGAGCACACTGTCCAGCAGCGTCCCGGCCAGCGAGGTGCGGCAGTCGGCCAGCTGCACTTCCCGGCACTCCGGCAGGGTGCGGAGCACATCGTCCCGCAGCGCAATGACCTGACTGTTATAGAGCAGCAGCGCCCCGCACTCAAAGTGGAGGAAGAGGCTGCGGTAATCCATGTTGATGCTGCCCACCACGGCGGCGCGGTCGTCGCTGACGTAGCACTTGGCGTGGAGGAAGCCGGGCGTGAACTCGTAGATGCGCACCCCCGCCCGGAGCAGCGGCACATAATAGGAGCGGGTCAGCCGGAAGACGAGCTTCTTGTCCGGGATGCCCGGCAGCACCAGCCGGACGTCCACGCCCCGCTTTGCCGCCGCCTTGAGGGCTTCCAGCATGGTCTCGCCCACCGCGAAGTAGGGCGTATAGATATAGACGTACCGCTGGGCCTGATTGATGATATTCAGGTAGACCGTCTCGGCCAGAGCCTCCTCGTCCAGCGGGCTGTCCCCGTAGGGCTGGATCACTCCGTCCGACTGGGCGGACAGGGACACAGCCTGAGGCATAAAGGACATATAGTCCTCCTCGCTGGGGCGGAAGGCGTTCCAGTGGTCAAGGAACATCACCGTGAAGTTCCAGACCGCCGCGCCCTCGGTGCGGAGGGCTGCGTCCTTCCAGTAGCCGAACCGCTCTTCTTCATTGATATACTCGTCGGCCAGATTGATGCCGCCCGTATAGGCTGTATTTCCGTCCACGACCACGATCTTCCGGTGGTCGCGGTGATTCATGACCAGCGACACCAGCGGCACCACCGGGTTGAACGGGATGCAGCGGATATGCGCCCGCTCCATCTGCACCACGAAATCGGACGGCAGACCCAGCAGACTGCCGAAATCGTCGTAGATGAGCCGGACGTCCACCCCCTGCGCCGCCTTGCGGACGAGGATGTCCTCTACGCCCTTCCACATCTTGCCGGTGCGGACGATGAAGAACTCGAGGAAGATGAACCGCTCTGCCTTTTCGAGGTCGGCCAGCAGGTCAGGGTACATAGCCTCACCGCAGGGGTAATATTTTGCCGTGGAGTTTTTCCATGCGGGGTACGGCCCGTACTCCGAAATATACCGGCTCAGTCCCCTGCTGGCGGGGTCGAGGGCGTCGGTCTGGCCCGGCTGCTGGGCGAGGTCGGCGGTGTGCTGGCGCTCCACCGCCTGCATCCGCTGGCGCATCCGCTTGGCGGGGGCCTTGTTGCCGAAGGCCAGATAGAGCGCACCGCCCAGCAGCGGCATCATGCCGATGAGGACGAGCCAAATGATCTTATAGTCGCTGTTCTCGTCCTTCCGCACGAGGTAGAGGGTGATGAAGAGGCTGAGGACGTTCAGCCCCGCATTCACCCACACCTTTCCGGCGGTGAGGGAGAAGAAGGCCCAGAGCAGCCAGCCGATCTGCAGCAAAACAAGGGCCACTGTGACCGTGGCCCTGTTGATGACACGATTGAAGAACCGTACGACCGGCAGCCGAAAGAACATCTGCGCCTCCCCCGCTGCCTTTCGGCAGCATTTTTATGGGAATAGTATAGCGCAGCGGATGGAATAATTCAAGCTCAGGCGTCCGCGTCCTCGAAGCCCACCATGAGGCCGCCCAGCTCGGCGTAGTAGCTGCACAGGCCGCCGCACTCGGTCACCCGCACCTGTGCGCCCTCGAAGACAGCTTTCACCATGTGCATCAGGCGCTCGGCGGCGGCGGGGTTGCCGCAGTGGGCGATGACCACCTTGCCGTTCGTGTAGCCGTGGCCCTTCAGCTCCAGCACGAGGCGCTCGAGAGCGCCGTGCTCGCCCCGGGTCTTGCAGAGGACGTCCAGTTCGCCCACATCGCTGGCCTTGCCGATGACCCGGATGTTGAGCATCCGCGCCACAGCGGCCACGGCGGGCTTCACCCGGCCATTCCGGGCCAGATTCGCCAGCGATTCCAGCGAGAACAGCAGATGGGTGTGGTGACGGTAGCGCAGCATCTCTTCGCAGACGTCGTCAAACTCCCTGCCCTCTTGGATGAGCGCACGGATATGCTCTGCCAGCAGCACCAGCTCCGGGCCGGCAGACAGGCTGTCCAGCACAAAGACCTGAGCACCCGGGTGCTCTGCCTGATACTCTTCTGCGGCCAGCTGGGCGGCGTTGCAGCTGCCCGACAGGGTGCCGGTGATGGTGATGGCATAAATTTCATCTGCGCCCTCATAAGCCTCCAGCCAGTCGCCGATGTTGGGGCAGGAGGTGCTGGTCTTGCCCTTATAGGTGCGCAGGGTAGTCGCCATTTCCACGGCGTCCAGCGTGCCGTCGTCGAGGTATTCCCTCTCGTCGGTCACGATCTTCAGAGGCACAGCGGCAAAATCAATGCCGTCCATCTGATACAGGCTGGCAGAAGAGTCCACAACGATTCGTTTCATCTCATCTATCTCCATTCCGGCGGGTGTCCGCCGCATTTTTTACGTTCTGCGAGTCCACTATATCAGTTTTTCAAAAACCTGTCAAGCGATTTGTAAAATTCTTAATATCGTTTTCATAAACGGTTGACCCCGACTCAAAAATGCGATATACTACCACCATGAATCAGGAAATGAAACGCCGTGTCACGGCCTGCGCCGCCGGGTTTTCCCTGCCGCGCTACCGGGAGCTTCCCTCCGTGGGGCTGTATCTCGACCAGACCGTGCAGCTCGTCAACAGCTGCTTCCGGGGCTTCCCCGGGGTGGAGCTCACCCCCTCCATGGTGAGCAACTACGTCAAGAAAGGAGTCATCTCCCACCCCGTCAAAAAGAAGTATTCCCGCGAACAGCTGGCTTCTCTCATCTATATCGTATTGTCCAAAAATGTCCTCTCGCTGGAAAACATCGACGCCCTGTTCCAGATGCAGCGGGCTCACTGCACCGCCGCCGAAGCCTACGACTACTTCTGCGACGAGGTGGAGAACTGCCTGCCCTACATCTTCGGGGCCAGCCGCACCATCCGCGACCTCGACCCGGATGCCGCCGACGAAAAGCGTCTGCTGCGCGGCACCATCGTCGCCGCCGTGAACAAGATGTACCTCGACTGCTGCTTCGTCGCCATGCGGCAGGAGGAGGCGCTCTGGCCGGGGATCCTCGGCGACTTACAATAAGATAGGTACAAAAAGCCCCCGGCACCATGCGGAAGTGCCGGGGGGCTTTTCGTACAAAGCGGGGAGATGCGGAAGCTCTCCGCCTTGGGAGGTTGGTTATTTAGTGGAGCAGCTCGTTGTGTGCAAAGCCGCCCACCGTCAGCTCTGCGCTCTCACCGGAGTGGGTGAGGGTAAAGAGGGTGTCGTCCACGCCCAGAGACAGCATACTGTCGATGTTCAGGGCGGTCTCACGGAGCTGGGTGCGGAACACGAGGGTGTTCACGCCCTGCGCCTTCAGCTCCTTCAGGTTGCCCAGGCAGCCGGAAAGGACGGCAGTCTCAGCAGGCACTGCGATGATATACCGGCCATCGGCCATGGAGGTCTCGTAGGCCCCTGCCCCGGTAACGGTGAGGGTGACAGCGGAGCTGCCGCTGTTGCTCTCGGGTACCAGCATAGGCACAACGTCCCGCTTCTCGGTCTCGCCACAAGTCTCGCACTTGTAGATGGTGTAGCCCTCGGAGGTGTAGGTGGGTGCCACTACCTCAACTGCGGTAAAGTGGTGGCCCAGCGCATCGATGATCTCCTCGTAGGTACCGTGCGTATGGCCCTCGGTAGTGCAGGTGTAGACCCGCTTGCCCGGGGTGGTGCAGGTAGGCTCTACCGTAGCCGTCAGCTCGTAGCTGTGGCCGTCCTGCTTGATGCCGACTAGGTCACCTGTGACGGTAATGCTGCCGTCCTCCTTCTTGACTACCTTGGCGTTCTCCACCTCTTCGATCTTGCCGCCATCGGTCTTGATCTCGACATTTCCGATAATGCCGTTTCCCTTTCCATCCCGCTCGCCCGGCATGGCGGTGACAAGGGTACCGCCCGTTTCAACACTCAGGTCAATCTTGCCACTCCTGCTAGTCTTGATGCTGCTGCCATTGGTGGCTTTGCCGTCGGCGCCCTCTGCCTTGCCGCCCAGCGCAGTTGTCGTGCCTCCCTTCACAGTAACTTGGTTACTATCACCATCATAGAAACTCGCATTGCCGCCGGTGGCCTTGCCCGAGCCCGACTTGGCATTGCCACCGATGAGCGTCGTCTCGCCGGCGGACACGATGCCGCCCTTCGCTCCCCAGAGAGCATCGCCTCCGGTAACAACGCCGCTTTTCGACTCTGCATTGCCGCCGATCGCCGTCAGCTTACCGCCTTTCTGGACCTCACAACTGCCATTAAAACTTACGCTGATACCAGCACCACCCTGGGCACTTTTCTTCACAGTCTTATAATCGCCGCCAATGGCAATGACCTCGCTGCCCTCTCCAACAACGAGCTTTCCCTTCACGAAGAGGCTAATGCCTGTGCCGCCACCTGTACTTGTATCCTCTCCAGGGTGCAGCTGGCCGCCGCCCTTTGCAGTGAGCTTCGAATTTTTGATGTTAACCTCATCGTTGGCAGATATGCCTGAGCCGCCGCCGCCGACACCGCCGGTGGCCGTAACCGTTGCATCCACCAGATCCAGCTTTCCACTAGTAGCACATATGCCAAAGGATCCGCCCTGAGTGCCCGAGCCGCCGGTGGTAGACAGAGAGGAGCCCTCCTTGCCCTGGATCGTCAGCTTGCCTTTACCAGATGTTATTCCTCTCGTCCCATAAGCGCCGCTGTTGCCGCCGGTCAGCTCATTCTTGCCCTCCAGCTCCAGCGTCACATCGCCACTACCGGAAACGGTCATAGCGTCCTGGGCCGACTTCCCTGCATCCACCTTCAGGTTACGGAGGATGACCGTCAGAGGATTGGTAGAATTATTGATGATCTTCACCACATTGCGGGCGGCTTCCTGAACCTTTTCGGTAAGGGTGGTGGGGGCGTTGGTAGCCTCGTAGGTCTTCTCCTCAGCGGGCCTTTTATCCCCGGTCTCCTGCTCCGCAGCAGGCTTGGCGGCTGGCTTTGCGGCCTCCTGCTGGGCTTCGGGGTCATACTGGCCGTACTCAATTACCTGATCGGAGGTCTTTTCGCTCTTTTCGTCCTGCTCCGGCTCCTGAGAGTCGGCGGGCTTCTCCTCAGTCTCCTTCTGCTGGGCCTGCTTCTCCTCGTCCTCCGGGGCCAGCAGCTCCAGAGAGCCGGGCTCCTGGGCCTGCTCCTCGGTCTCGCCGGACTTTTCAACCTCGGAGGTGTTTTCGCCGGACTTTTCAACCTCAGAGGTGTTTTCGCCGGACTTTTCGGCCTCGGAAGTGTTCTCTTCCTCTGCGTTCAGGCTTTCGGTGGGCTTGGTATTGTCGCCGGTGTTGTCGCCGGTGATGATGATGTCGTCTGTGCCGCCGCCATCCTCCTTGATGCCGTTTCCGGTCGTTACCTTGGTGCCGTCCGTCTTGATGGTGACACTGTCGTCGCCGACCTTGATGGTCTTATTGCCACTTTTGTCCACCGAGACTACCACATTGCCCTGACTCACATCACAGATGTAAGCAGCCGAGGCCGGGGCAGCAACTGCCGACACTGCCATGCTCAGGGCCAGGACGGCCGCTGCCGTCCGCTTCATGTTTTTCCGTAACCGCATAATTTTTACCTCCTGTTTCGTGGTTTTTTGCTTCTTCTATTTTACCCCCCCCCCTATAGGTTTTTCAATAGATTTTGTCAACAATCTTTCGGACGAATATTTGTCATTTCTCACAAAAAGGCCGCTGCGCCACACCTTCTCCACACCTTCCGTGCAGCGGCGTGAGCGATTTGTCCATGAGCCGTTTTTTCCCGGACAAAAAAGCACCCGCCTCTCTCCCCCATCGGGCAGAAAAGCGGGTGCTGATTTTTTCAGGGTCGTGCTCCGGCTCAGGTATCCTGCAGCTCACCACGGCTTGCGGCCTTGAGGTAAGCGAAGATGAAGCCGTCGAGGTCGCCGTCCATGACAGCGTCCACGTTGCCGGTCTCGTAGTTGGTGCGGTGGTCCTTGACCATGGTGTAGGGCATAAAGACGTAGGAGCGGATCTGGTGGCCCCATGCGATCTCGTTCTGGACGCCCTTGATGTCGTCGATCTTATCCATGTGCTGCTGCTTGGCGATCTGGTACAGCTTTGCCTTCAGCATTTCCATCGCGTAGTCGCGGTTCTGGAACTGGCTGCGCTGGGTCTGGCAGCTGACCACGATGCCGGTGGGCTTATGGATGAGTCGGACAGCAGAAGAAGTCTTGTTGATGTGCTGGCCGCCGGCACCGGAGGAGCGGTAGACCTGCATCTCGATGTCCTCGGGGCGGATGTCCACCTGGATGGTGTTGTCCAGCTCGGGCATGACTTCCAGCGAAGCAAAGCTGGTCTGACGGCGGGCGTTGGCGTCAAAGGGAGAGACGCGCACCAGACGGTGGACGCCGTTCTCACTCTTGAGCAGGCCGTAGGCGTTGGCGCCCTTGACCATCATGGAAGCGCTCTTCATGCCGGCCTCGTCGCCGTCCTGATAGTCCAGGACTTCGACGGTCATGCCGTGAGCCTGCGCCCACTTGTTGTACATCCGGTAGAGCATCTCGGCCCAGTCCTGTGCCTCGGTGCCGCCGGTGCCTGCGTGGAAGGTCAGGATGGCGTTGCTGTGGTCGTATTCACCGTTCAGCATGGTCATCAGCTGCAGCTCATCCACAGCCTTGCCCACGGCGTTGACGGCCTCTTCGGCCTCCGGCACCATCTCGGGGTCGTACTCCTCGTCCAGCATGACCAGCATGGTCTCGGCGTCATCGTACAGGCCCTGCAGCTTCTCGAAGCGGGTCAGCTTGCCCTTCAGGTCGCCCACTTCGTCGAAGACCTTCTTGCTCAGCTCAGCGTCGTCGTAGAAGCCGGGGCGGGACATGGTGTGCTCCAGCTCCTGCACGCGCTTGCGGGAAGCGTCGATGGCCAGCGCCTCCTCCAAGTCCTTTACAGCGGTGTGGTATTCAGCCAGCTGTACTTTCAGTTCATCAGTGGTGATCATCGTTTTATTCCTCTCGTCTCAAAGAACAGGAGCAGCCTCTTCATCATCAGCCACGCACAGGGGCAGGCCCGTCTTAGTACAACCTCTCAGTCTCGCTGGCGCTCGACAGCTCCCCTAGTAGGGGAGCCTCTGGCGAAACCGTTCACTTTGCGGGGACTGCCAAAGCCTCCCCTACCAGGGGAGGTGGCACGCCGTAGGCGTGACGGAGAGGTTGTACGAAGGAAAGCCTGCCCGAGGACTCGGCCAATGACGGAGAGATTTGCTCCCAAAAGATACAGTTTATACACAGATACTTCATTAGTATACCCAGAATCCATGATAAAGTAAAGAGGAAAAAATACCATTGTGCTGGAAATTTGAAGATTTCCGCCTTTTCTTTTCCGCACTTTAAGTGTATAATACTGATAAACTACCCTATTCATTGGAGGATGTTATGCCAAAATACTATGGCTGTCCGTGTGAAGGCTGCGGCAAGCCCCTCACACTTCAGGATGACATCGTGGTCTGCCCCGACTGCGGCGCGCCTTATCACCGCGTCTGCTACGAGAAGCTGAGCCAGTGCATCCACCGCCCCGCCCACGCCGCCGGTTACGAGTGGAAGTTCCCCTACGAGGAGAGCCAGCTCCGCACCTGTCCGTCCTGCGGCGAGCGCACCCTGCGGGATGAGGAAACGTGCCGCTGCTGCGGTGCTGTGCTTCCCCCCGAGGGGCAGGAGCCTCCTTCTTCCCGCGACAGCGATGAAGAGACTTTCGACTACTCCCAGATGTACCGTCAGTTCGGCACTTCCGCTGACCCGGAGAAGGAGTTTTTTGAGGACGCCTTCGGCAAAGAGGCCAAGATGGACGGCATCGCCCGTCAGGACTGGCTGGACTATATCGGCCCCGCCGCCCCCGCTTACCTCGCCGCTTACAGCCGGATGCAGCTCCAGAAGAGCAAGGTATCCATGAGCTTTTCGGCTCTGCTGTTCGGCCCCTTCTACTTCTTCTACCGCAAGGCGTGGAAGCCGGCCTTCGGCTTTCTGGCCGCTGAACTTCTGCTGGCAGCGCCCACCTTTATCGAGATGCTGCAGCTCTCCGGCAGCGCCCTCGCCCCCGCCATGAGCGCTTCGGCTCTGACGGTATTTGCCCGGGTCTGCTCTGTCCTCAGCTTCGTGCTGATGCTGGTGCGCGGTATGTACGGCAAGTGGCTCTACCGCAAAAGCGCCGCCGACCACATCCGCCGCATCCAGTCCGAGTTTCCCGACGCCCAGCAGCGTCAGGCCGTGCTCCGCGCCCAGGGAGGCGTCAGCCTTGGGGCCGTGCTGCTGTGTATGCTGCTGCTGATGGTGGGGGGCAGCGCCTTTACCCTGCTGCTGGGCCCCGATCTGCAGGCTCTGCTTACTGCTCTTGCCGGCTGAGGCACCCTCAGCCGAGACTATAAACCAAAGGAGTCTGAATCATGAAAAAGATCACCAAGGCGGTCATTCCGGCAGCAGGTCTTGGCACCCGGGTGCTGCCCGCCACCAAGGCGATGCCCAAAGGAATGCTCCCCCTCGTGGACAAACCCGCCATCCAGTATCTGGTGGAGGAGGCTGTCCGTTCCGGCATCACCGACATCCTTATCATCGTGAGCCGCAATCAGGACATCATCCAGGACCACTTTGACCGCAGCCCTGAGCTGGAAGCAAAACTTGCCGCTCCCGGCAAGGAGAAGATGCTGGAAGAGTGCCTCGGCATCTCCAATCTGGCCAACATCTTCTTCGTCCGCCAGCATCAGACCCTCGGCCTCGGCCACGCTGTCAGCATGGCCAAGCCCTTCACCGGTGACGACCCCTTCGTGGTCATCTACGGTGACGACGTCATCTGGGGCGAGGACCCGGTCTGCGCCCAGCTCATCCGTGCCTACGAGGAGTTCGGCCGTCCGGTTGCCGGCGTGTCCGCCGTGCCTTGGGCCGACGTGAGCCGTTATTGCAGCCTCAAGACCACCCCCATCCATGACAACTACTTCTTTGTGGACGATATGATCGAGAAGCCCAAGAAGGGGCAGGAGTTCAGCAACTACTCCATTTTGGGTCGTGTGCTGCTGACCCCGGAGATCTACGACATCCTCGCCAGGACCAAACCCGGTGCCGGCGGCGAGATCCAGCTGACCGACGCCATGGCCGAGTATGCCCGCAGCTGCGGCGGCATGACGGCTGTGGAGTTCACCGGCAAGCACTACGACATGGGCAACAAGCTCAAGGTCGCTGAGGCACAGGTGGAGCTGGCCCTGCAGCACCCCGAGATCGGCGAGGCGTTCCGCGCCTACCTGAAAGAGTTCTGCAAGACGCTGTAAATAACCGCATAAAAAGCGACGCCCGGCATCTCATTGAGGTGTCGGGCGCTTTTTGCTATTTGGAGATGATACCTTGCGGAATGCCAAGGCCTCCCCTCGTTAGGAGCAACGGCGACGACCGCCGCCAGCGGCGGAAACAGGGAGGAGCTGTTGGGGCAGCGGCCAGCAGGATGCAAGCGACAGCGAAGCAGACGCTGGGTGCCGCAACCCGGGCGGTGGCATCGCGCAGCGATGACGGAGAGGTTTTGTCCCGCAGCGGCTCACGGTCAGGCTGTCCTTCGTACAACCTCTCAGTCTCGTCGCAAGCTCCTCGCCAGCTCCCCTAGTAGGGGAGCCTCTGGCGAAGAGGTCAACTCTCTAAAGCAAACCAAAAAGCGCCCTCACCTTGTCATCGGTGAGGGCGCTTTGCTGATCGCTGATTATTTTGATTGGGTTGATTATCTCAGATTAGTCGCTGACGTAGGGCATCAGAGCAACGTGACGAGCACGCTTGATAGCCACGGTCAGTGCGCGCTGATGGAAAGCGCAGGTGCCGGTAACACGGCGGGGAATGATCTTTGCACGCTCAGAGACGTACTTACGCAGACGGGGAACGTCCTTGTAATCGATGGTGTCGATGCGATCGACACAGAAGCTGCAAACCTTCTTGCGGCCGCGACGCATGGGGCGTGCGGGACGAGAGCCTTCGGTTCTTTCAAAAGCCATTGCTTATTACCTCCTGTTGGATTTTTACGGTTAAAACACCGGTTCGGGAATCAGAACGGCAGGTCGTCGCTGTCGTCGATGACGGCGAAGTCATCTGCATTGCCGGCGGAATAGCTGGGAGCTGCCTCCACAGCAGCCGGACGGGCAGGGGCTGCGTTCTGGTAGGACGGAGCAGCATTCTGATAGCTGCCGCCGCCCTGATTGCTGCCATTCGATTTGGAGCCAGCAAAGTTGACGTTGTTTGCCACGACCTCCACAGCGGTGCGGTTGTTTCCGTTCTTGTCCTGATACTGGCGGGTCTGGAGACTGCCTTCGATGGCGATCAGACTGCCCTTCTGGAAATACTTGGAGACGAACTCTGCCTGCTGGCGCCATGCGACGATGTCGATGAAATCGGCCTGACGCTGCTCGCCCTGACGGGCAAAGTTGCGGTCACACGCAATGCGGAAGCTGCACACATTGGTGCCGCTCTGGGTGGTGCGAAGCTCGGGATCCGCCACGAGACGGCCCATGATCGCTACAACATTCAACATAATACAGACTCCTTTTTCGTCACGAAAAGATTACTCCTCGTGGGCAACGATCAGGCTGCGCATAACGCCCTCAGTGATCTTGTACACACGGTCGAGCTCAGCGGGGAAGCTGGGGTCAGCAGTGAAGTTGATCACGGTGTAGACGCCTTCCTCCTCATCGTTGATGGGGTAGGCCAGACGGCGCTTGCCCCACTCATCGATGGAATCGATGGTACCGTTAGCCTCGATCAGGGACTTGAACTTACCGATGAGAGCGGAAGAAGCCTCCTCGTCGAGAGCAGCGCTGGTAATCAGCATGGTTTCGTACTTTGCCATTTTGTAGCACCTCCTTTTGGACTTAAGGGCCTCAAGAATATGAGGCCAAGGGTACACAGTCCGCGCGGCGTCGCGCGGACTGTGCGGCGTGTCTGTTCAGACAGCAACTTATTATAGCAAGCCCCGCAAAAATTGTCAAGCCCTCCCGCAGGATTTTTTTCGTATTTTTGAGCGCATGACAGCAAAATCTCCCTCATCATTCTTTTTATGCTTTTCCAGTATATCCGTCATATCTCTTTTATATGGCGCCCTTCGTCATTTCCAAGTCAGTTTTCCTTTGCATTTCGCCGAAAGATGGACTATAATAAAAGATGTTCTTCTCCCCTTCTGTCTTTGTGCGCGGCGCATGGCAGGGCTTACGGGGGAGCGAAACGACTGCTAACGTCAAAGGAAGGATCATTTATGTATTCCATTTTTCGGAATCTCGCCCTCATCCTCATCAGCGCCAAGTTCTTCGCGCTGCTCGCCCGCAAATGCCGGGCGCCGCAGGTGGTGGGCGAGATCATCGCAGGTCTTGTCATCGGTCCCTGTCTGCTGAATCTCGTGCAGCCCAGCGACTCCATCGCCATTTTTGCTGAGATCGGCGTCGTGCTGCTGATGTTCACCACCGGCCTCGGCACCAACCTTCAGGAGCTGATGCGGGCCGGCCCCATCGCCACCCTCATCGCCTGCGTGGGCGTGGCCGTGCCTCTGGCGGGCGGCACCCTGCTCTACAGCCTGTTCTACGGCTTTTCGGCGCTGGGCAGCCCGGAGTTTTATCGGGCGCTCTTCATTGGCACCATCATGACGGCCACCAGCGTCTCCATCACCGTGGCCACCCTGCAGGAGCTGGGCAAGCTCAAGAGCTTCCTCGGCACCACCATCGTCAGCGCAGCCGTCATTGATGACGTCATCGGCATCGTGGTGCTCACCTGTGTGCTGGGTGCCAGCGGCGGCACAGACACCAGCCTCGTTGATGTGCTGATGGACACCGTCCTCTTCTTCATCGCAGCCATCGTCATCGGCCTCATCATCCACAAGGCCATGCTCTGGCTGGACCATCGCAACCCCCACACCCAGCGCATCACCATCGTCAGCCTCGCGTTCTGCTTTGCCATGGCCTACATCGCCGAGCAGTATTTCGGCATCGCGGACATCACGGGCGCTTACATCGCGGGCATCGTGCTCTGCTCCCTTGAGGATGCGTCCTACATCGAGCGCCGGGTGGACATCAGCAGCTACACCCTCTTCGCCCCCGTCTTCTTCGCCAGCATCGGCCTCAAGACCGACATCAGCGGCCTGACACCCACCATCCTGCTGTTCAGTGCCTGCTTCGTGGCCGTCGCCTTGCTCACCAAGATCATCGGCTGCGGCCTCGCCGCGAAGGCCTGCCGCTTCAACTGGTCGGACTCCCTCAAGGTGGGCGTCGGCATGATGACCCGCGGCGAAGTGGCCCTCATCGTGGCCCAGAAGGGCCTCGGGGTCGGTGTGGTGGACCCTGTCTACTTCACCGCCGTCATCCTGCTCATCGTCGTGTCCTCTATCGTGACGCCGCTGGCACTGAAGGGGCTGTTTGCAAAAGCATAAGTTATCAGAACGCCCCCTCTTCCGACTGGAAGAGGGGGCGTTCTGTTTATCTTACTGATTTTCTTCTAAAACTCAAACGACCTGAATGCGGCCTGCGCCATACGGATTCTCGTAGTTCAGCAGGTAGCCCGGATAGCTTGCCAGCGGGCTGTTGGCACTGCTCAGGACAGGCACATCGTTCACAGCGTCGAAGATCATGGCGTAGGTGGACATGACGAGGTAATCCTCAGAGACATAGTCCTTGATGAGCTCTGCGCCGTCGAACATGGCGAAGCCATCACCCAGATTGCGCAGGGTGTAGTTCATGCCGGCCAGCGCATAGGTGCGGTTCAGGTCCAGCGGCTCGTAAGCGCCGGTCTTCTTGTTGTAGATGCGCACGTTCTGGACGCGGGGCGTGCCGGTGGCGCTGCCCATCCAGACATTCTTGTCGTCGGTGAGGACGGTGTTGGGGATGTCGGTGTGGATCTCGTAGGTCGCACCGGCAACATGCAGGAAACCGCCGTTCTCCTTGCCCTCCGGGCCGACGAAGCGGGCGCCGAACTCCAGAGCATCCTGGATCTGCTTGCCGGTAACAGACATCAGGCAGGCCACGTTGCCGAAGGGGCTGATCTGCTTGCAGGTCTTGAAGGTCCACTTGCCGGCGGCCACATCGGTGCGGATGCCGCCGCCGTTCATCATAGCGATGTCGCAGTCCAGCTGCTCGACCTCATTGAAGTAAGTATAGATGCCGTCAGCCACGAAGTCGCCGAGGTTGGTCTCGCCCATACGGATGCGGCGCTTGCTGGTAGCGGGGTCGTTGATGTAGAATTTGATGTCCGTGGTCGCGATCTGCTCGCCCAGCATAGCGTCCACGTCGTTGATCCAGGCTTCTGCGGTAGCGGCCACAGCGGCGTCGGAGACATCAGCGGTGGAGATGAGCTCGGTGGTGATCGCGCCGTCCTCGGCGATGGTCATCTTACCGACGTTTGCCAGATAAGAGCCGGTCTGAGTCAGGGTGACAGCCTTGCCGGCTGCATCGTAGACCTGCTTGTTCTCCATGACGGTGTGAGAGTGGCCGTCGATGAAAGCGTCAAAGCCGGTGGTGTTGGCAATGACTTCCTCACTGGTCCAAGGAGAGGAGGACGGGTCAACGCCCAGATGGCCCAGACCGATGATGATGTCTGCGCCCAGGGTCTTGGCCTTGTCGATGGCCTTCTGCACGGCGTCGTACAGCTTCCTGCCGTCGTCACCGCCCAGGATGTCGTAGATGTACTTGGTCTGCTTGGCGTTCATGAAGTAAGCAGGAGTGGACTTTGTGAAGGACTCGGGGGTCGTGATGCCCACGAATGCGATCCACTTGCCGCCTGCGGGGAACAGCTTGACGGCGGGCAGGACGCGCAGGCCGGTGCGCAGGTCCACCCAGTTGCAGGAGACATAGGGGAAGTCCGCTTCCTTGATGATGGCCTTTGCGCGGGCCATGCCGTAGTCGAACTCGTGGTTGCCCAGAGTAGCGATGTCGTAGCCAGCCTCGTTCATCAGCTCGATGATGGTAGCACCGTCGTCCATGGAGCCGTAGGCAGTACCCTGAATATGGTCGCCTGCGTCCACCAGCAGGACGGGCTTGCCCTCATCCACGTAGCCCTGCTTCATGGCAGCGATCGCGGCATAGGTCAGTTTGGGAGACTTGTTGTCGATGTAGGTGTGGACATCGTTGGTGTACAGGATGGTGACAGCGGCATCCTTGCCCGTCAGGAAACCGGCCGAAGCCTGAGGAACGGCAGCAGCCATGGCGGAGGCAGCGGCGGTGACACCGGCAGCCTTCAGGAAATTGCGGCGAGAAATAAAGTGTTTCACGAAAAAGAACCTCCTTTATGTTCCAGACCAGTTTTTGCGGCACAGCCTCTCTTCCGCTGTGCCGCATTCTTTGTTTTAAGCTTACCACAGAACCGCCGAAAGAGCAAGCACAAAGATGGTCATTCTGCATAATAGTTTTCTTTATGAGTACGACTTTTTATGAAATCTCGCGCAAATCAGCACAAAAGGCCGGGCCGCTACTTCCTGCCTCAGGCTTGCAGCGACCCGGTCTTCCGGTTATGGAGGGATCAAAAATGGAGTGTTATTGTCAGATCGCGTGATACTGGCGCAGGAACTTCTCGAGGTCGGTGCCTTCGATCTTCTTCAGCGCCTCCTTCAGGGCGATGCGGCCCATAAGGGGCAGCTCCATGTCCGTGAGTTTCCGGCCATCCCGCAGCTTCACCGAGGCATCCACCAGCGCCCGGACGTCATAGGTGCTGCCCCAGACCTCCGGCACGCCCCGGTCGATGTTCAGCAGCCGGTACACCGCCTCCATGCCGGTGCGCATGGAGTATTCGGTGGTGAAGATGGTGTCCCGTCCGGTCTCGGCGAACTGACCGAGGAAGGCAAAGTTCACCGCATCCTTCGGCACGATGTCGGGGCGGTCGCCCTTCGCGCGGGGCATGAAGAAGGCGTCGATATAGGGCATCATGACCGGCACGGTGTTGGCGCTGTGCTCGGCAAGCTCTGCGATGTCCTCCACCGGCACGCCCAGATGGTAGAGCCACTCCATGCAGATCTCCCGGCCGGTGCAGTCCCGCATGGGCTTTTTGACGTAATCGCCGGGCTTATCGCTGAACAGGCCGTACACCCAGACGCAGAGCTGGTCTTTGGGCTGTGCGCGGAACTGCTGCTGCCGGTTCAGGGTCCAGCTCATGAGCCACTTAGAGTCCTTCACCGTGACGATGCCGCCGGTGACGGTGCGGCCGCTGAAGGGGTCGCGCTTGCAGATCTTCTGGATATACCGGGGGATCTTCTCATCCAGCGTCGTGATGGTGGCGCTTTCCCAGTTGGTCAGCTCCGGCTGGCTGCAGAACTTTTCCGGGTGGCCGAAGGAGTCGTCCAGCGCGGCGATGCGCTTCCAGAGGTCCCAGCCATTGCCCGGCTTGATGGCGGGGTCGAAGCCCGCGGCCTTGTTCTGTGCGCCGACGGTGCAGCTCTCCACGCAGCCGCCGTTGGTGATAAAGAGCAGGTCGTCCTCGGTCAAATCAATGGTCTCCACCGCGCCCTTGTGGTCTACCGTGATGCCTGCCGCCTGCTTTTTGCCCGGCTCGAGGCTGAACTGGACGTCCACGACCTTTGTGTCGTAGTAGAACTGGACGCCGTGGTCTTTCAGGTAGGTGACCATGGGCAGGATGATGGACTCGTACTGGTTATACCGGGTGAAGCGGAGGGCCGTGAAGTCGGGCAGACCGCCGATGTGGTGGATATACCGCTTGAGATAGAGCTTCATCTCGAGGGCGCTGTGCCAGTTCTCGAAAGCGAACATGGTGCGCCAGTAGAGCCAGAAGTTGGAGTTGAGCACCTCATCGTCAAAAAAGTCGGTGATTTTTTTGTCCTCAAGCTGCTCGTCGGGGGTGAAGAAGAGCTTCATGATCTCCATGGCTCCCTTATCCGACAGGCCGAACTTGCCGTCGGTGTGGGCGTCCTCGCCCCGGTTCACGGTAGCGCGGCAGAGGGAGTAGTTGGGGTCGGCCTTGTTCAGCCAGTAATACTCGTCCAGCACACTGGCTCCCTCGGTCTCCAGCGAAGGGATGGAGCGGAGCAGATCCCACATGACCTCGAAGTGGTTGTCCATCTCACGGCCGCCCCGCATCACATAGCCCACGTCGTACTTGTAGCCGTCGCAGGCACCGCCGGGCAGGGGGTCTTTTTCAAAAACGTGTACCCTCTCCCCCTTCATCTGACCATCCCGCACCAGATAGCAGGCTGCCGTCAGGGCCGCCAGACCACTGCCGATGATATAAGCCGATTTGCGATCCACGCCTTCGGGCTTGCGGGGCCTCGCAAAGGCTTCGTAATTGCCACTGGAATAATACATAGACGTGACCTCCATTTTGTTCTGTACCGGCAGCACGTTCGGCTCCGGCTTGTTTGGTTCTGGCATCAGTATACCCCGCCGCTTCCCGCCCTACAACAAACAAAACCGCCCAACTGCCGCAATTTTTGGCAAATGGGCAGGTTTGCATAAAAAATCCGCCCCCGGCGTACCGGAGACGGATAAAAAGTTTTATGATGACTCAGAATGTCAGCCGCATCTGATGCCAGACCACATCGCCGTGGGTGGAGACGGAGACGCCCTCATCCACGAAGCCGAACTGCGCATAAAAGCCGATGAGCCGTTCCTTGCAGGTGAGCACGATGCCCTTGCGCCCGGCGGCTTTCGCGTCGGCGCAGACCTGACGCAGAACACGGGACGCACAGCCTTCGTGCCGATGGGCCGGGGCGGTGACGACGCTGAATATCATCTGCCACCCACCCTTCGGCGTGTGAAGATGGGGGTCATCGTACATCTCATCGGTGAGGTCGGGCATATCGGTGACGAAGCCGTTGACGAAAGCTTTCACCTCGCCGCCCTCGTCCAGCAGCCAGAAACAGTCCGGGTAGACAGCCACACGCCCGGCGATGCTCTGCCGGGACGCCCCCTCAGCGGGCGGGTAGGACGCAGCTTCGATGTCGGCCAGTGTGTCCACGTCAGCGGGCAGTGCATGACGGATGCTCATGCTCTCCCCTCCTCAGGCTTTGGCGGCGGGAGCCACTTCAAAGTCGATCTTGCCCAGATTGACGTCGGCGCGGACAATGGTGATCATCATCTTGTCGCCGAGGCTCCAGGTCTTGCCGGAAGCGGGGTCGGTCAGGCGGACGCCCTCGGTCAGGCTGGTGCCGGAGGGAGTCAGGCTGGAGGCAGGCACAAAGCCCTCCACGCCGTTGTCCAGCTCGATGAAGAGGCCGCGCTGGGTCACGCCGGAGATGGTACCCTCGTAGCACTCGCCCAGATGGCGGCGGGCATACTCGGCCTTGTAGCAGTCCTCAGCCTTCCGCTCGATCTGCATGGCGATGACCTCACGCTCGCTGGACTGCTTGGAGGCGCGCTCTGCGAAATCGGTGTAGCGGAGGATCATGGTCTCCTTCTCGGTCCCCTTGAGCATATCGGTCATGATGCGATGGATGGCCAGATCGGGGTAACGGCGGATGGGGCTGGTGAAGTGGGCGTAGTCCTTCAGCACCAGACCGTAGTGGCCCTTGGGCTTCTCTTCGTAGAGAGCCTTGGACATACAGCGGAGCATACCGGTGTTGATGATCTGCTCATAGGGGGTGCCGCGCACACCCTCGAGGATGGCGCTCAGCTCCTTGGGAGTGGGAACGTCCTTGGCGAAGTGGTCGTTGATGCCGCAGGCCTGCAGCAGAGCGTGCAGACGCTCCAGCTTCTCGGCGTTGGGCTCTTCATGGACGCGGTAGACGAAGGGGATCTGCTTGACGCGGGCAAAGTGGGCGGCGCACTGGTTGGCCAGCAGCATGAACTCCTCGATCATGCTCTCGCTCTCGCCGGAAGTGCGCTTCTTGACGTCGATACAGCGGCCATTCTCGTCGAGGATGAGCTTGACTTCGCCGCTCTCGATGTCCATGCAGCCGCGCTCCTTGCGCAGGCGGGCGCGGTGGCCGTACAGCTCCTTCATAGCGGGCAGCTGGTCGATGACGTCGGCATACTTTGCCTTGATCTCGGCGTCGGCAGTCCCGGCCAGCAGGGCGTTGATCTCGGAGTAGACACCCTTGACGCGGCTGCGGATGATGGACTTGACAAAGCGGTAATCCGTCAGATTACCCTCCTTGTCCAGACGCATCAGGCAGGAGAAAGCCAGACGCAGCTCGTTCTCGTTCAGGCTGCAGATGCCGTTGGACAGGGCCTTGGGCAGCATCGGAACGACCTGATCTGCATAATAGACGCTGGTGGCGCGGCTGAACGCCTCGTTGTCCAGCTCAGTGCCGGGCTTGACGTAGTTGGAGACGTCTGCGATGTGGACGCCCAGCTCAAAGCCGCCGTCAGAGGTGCGGGTCAGGCTGATGGCATCGTCGATGTCCTTGGTCTCGGCACTGTCGATGGTGAAGATGGGCAGGGCGCGCAGGTCCATGCGGCCCTCGCAGTCCTTCTCAGAGACCTCTGCGCCCTCGAACTTCTTGGCCTCATCCCGCACTTTATCCGGGAAGCGGGTGCGGATGTCCTTTGCGTAGAGCAGAGCCTTGGCGCAGCGCTTGGCCTCGTCGGAGCTGCCGAAGCGCATGGCGACGCCCACGCGGTGGTCTTCCTGACGGTTGCCGCGGTTCAGGATCTCGACGGCTACCTTGTCGCCGTCCTTTGCGCCGCCCTCGCAGTCGCGGGCCAGCGGCATGGTGATGGCCGGGCAGTCGTCCGGCACGAAGCGCAGACGGCCCTCGACCCGGCGCACAGTGCCGACCAGGTCGTTTTTCTCGGTCAGGATGGCGAGGATGGCGCCCTCGTCGCTGCCCTCCACACGGGGATGCTCGAATTTCTCCACCAGCACGTCGTCGCCGGGCATTGCGCCCTTGGTGAAGCGGCCGGGGATGAAGATGTCGCTGGTACCGTCCTCCAGCATGACGAAGGCAAAGTTCTTGCCCAGCTTGACCACCTTGCACAGCAGAGCCTTGTCGGCACGGCCAGAGCGGACGGTAAAGAACACGCCCTGACGCTGGCAGACGACAGCCTCTCGCACCAGTTCGTCCAGAGCTTCCATCACCTTGCGGTCTGCGCCGCGCTCGCCGCCGAACTTCTGCTTCAGCTCTTTGACGGTGCAGGGCTGGTTCTGGATGGCATGTTCGATTTTATCGCGCATTGACATAAATTTTCTTTCTCCTTAACTACCATAGCCCGCCCTCCACCGGGGCGCGGCTTCTTCCCTCTTATCTCTTTTATAACAACATATAGACACAAAAACAGCCCCGCTTTCATCACGGGGCTGCGGGCGCATACTCAGGCCAGACGGCTTGCGAACACGCAGGCCAGGATGGCCACCACAAAGAAGATGATACCGGCGATGCGGGTCACCTTTGCCAGCATCTGGTCCGCAGGGGTCAGACGGGCGTTGTTTGCGCCGTAAGCGCTGCCGTTGATGACACCAGCCAGGCCCTGACCGTGGGTATGCTGCATCAGGGTGAGGGCAAAGATGACCACCGAGACGACGAGCAGAATGACGCCGCCGACGATTTCAATGACTGCCATGGATGAAAACGCTCCTTTTATTGTTAAATTTGGATAACAAACATACAAATACAAGTATATAGTAACATACCTCGGCCCAAAAAGCAAGCAGAAAAGCAAAACCATTCACTCTCCGGCGCTCAGTGCGTCGCACAGGCGGGCAAAGACGGCTGCGCTGGACACTTCCGGCTCTGTCTGGGCGTCCTGCATCACCACGATGGTCCAGCGGGGCTTTTCTGCCGGGTAAAAACCGGCGAACCAGTAATTTTTCAGCTCTTCGCCATCCCGGAACTGGCCGGTCTGGGCGGTGCCGGTCTTTCCGGCGGCAGTCCCCTCGGAGGGGGCTGCCTGCCGGCCCGTTCCCTCTGCCACGACGCCCGCCAGAAGCTCCTGCAGTTTTTCCGCCGTCTGCACCAAGAACACCCGCCGGGACGAGCCATGTGCCAGCGGCGTGAGCTCTTCGCCCGTCGTCTCGTCCACGGTACACTCCACGAAAAGCGGGGTGTGGTAGACGCCTCCCGCCGCAATGGTGTTCATCATCCCGGCCACCTGTAAGGGCGTCGCCAGAAGCTCCCCCTGTCCGAAGCAGAAGTTGGCAAACTGCCCCTCGTTTTCGAGCGTCTCTGTTTCGGGCAGAACGCCAGAAGCCGACCGGAGGCCGCCTGCAATGTCCTGTCCCTTCCCGAAGCCCAGCGCTGCCGCCATCTGCCGGACACGCTCCGGCCCCAATTTCCGCCCCAGCTCGATAAAGTAGCCGTTGCAGCTCTTTTCCAGAGCGCCGTCCAGCCCCACGAGGCCGTGAGGCACGCTTCCGGCACAGCGGTAGACCTGACCGTTCAGGGCGTCGTAGCCGGGACACTCCCGGGTGAAGTCCCCTTCTCCGGCTTCCAGCGCCGCTGCGGCCAGCACCGGCTTGAAGACCGAGCCCACCGCATAGGCCGAAAAAGCACGGTTCAGAAGCGGGCTGTCCGGGGCAGTCAGACTCTCGCCCACATTGGCCGCATCAAAGTCCGGCAGGCTCACGCAGGCCCGCACCTTGCCGCTGGCTGCATCTATAATAAGGATGCACCCGGTGGCCATACTCTCCGCTGCCACCCCTTCTGCGGCCCTCTGGATGCTGCGGGAGAGGGTCAGCCGCACACCCTGCGGGGCAGAGTCTGCTTTTTCCAAAATCGGCTCACTGCCCCGCCGCAGCCGTCCCTGCGCTGTGACCGCACAGTGCAGTGTATCCCGCTCGCCGGTGTAAAGAACATCGTCCAGCGCAGCCTCAAGGCCCGCTGCGCCGTGGCCCTCGCTGTCCAGGTAGCCGATGAGCTGTTCTGCCAGCGGGGCAGCGGCGTACCGCCGGGGAACAGCATAGCACCGCACGCCCAGCCCGCTTACATCCTGCACCACGTCCAGCAGGAAGGGCCGGGAAGTATTCCGCTCCCGGTAAAGCCTGGCCTGACCGTCGGCGTCCGCATAGGGGTAGAGCCGCGCGTAGCTGCTCTCACCCGGGAAGCAGAGGGCCAGCCAGCGTTGAGAGATGCCCGTCAGCGGCAGACCGCCGCAGTCGTAAAAGTTCCCCCGCGCCGCAGGCAGGCGGAGGATTGCTTCGCTCTGCGCCGCCGCCCGCACGGCATAGTCCGTATTCGAGCAGAGCCAGTATAACCGGCAGACCACCGCCGCAAACCCCAGCAGCAGCGCCCCGTACAGCGCAAGCACTCTTCGGCCCGACATAAAAAGCCCCCCTTCCCTGCCCGGTAGTATGGGCAGAAAAGAGGGACGGTACACAAAAGAGGCAGAGCCTCCGAAGAAGCTCTGCCTCAGATACTGAAACAGTATGCGCGTTTTGGGAAAGGCTGCGGCTTAGTACATGCCGCCCTTCCAAACCACACTTTTGGAGCCGAATCACGAATATCGGGAAACGTAGACTTTTGTAGAATTATCAAGGCCACAAGCCGATTTTTCCAGATTCTCCGTTTTTGCACGATCCACGCTTTTCTACGCAAATCTACGCCACTTACCGGGTGATTGGCGTAAGTTTTGGCGTAAGTTTCGGCGTAAGCAATTCCGCTTCATGCGTCGAAAATCACAGGTTGCCGGCGATC
>ENA-UERN01000458-UERN01000458.1-human-gut-metagenome-genome-assembly--contig:-NODE-458-length-49571-cov-9.323150_pt1 | contig 49571 bp, 41 predicted proteins | sample MGYA00242950_ERZ507950 | MGnify/ENA primary metagenome ERZ507950 (study PRJEB26167, sample SAMN06115515) | human gut metagenome | host: Homo sapiens | place: China:Ningxia | collected 2014-11-26...
GGAATCGACGCTTCGAGCACGATGCGGTAGGCGTTGTCCCCGAGGGGCTCCACCGTGCTTTTCCAGGCGGCGTTCTGCGCTCCGGCTGTCACGGCGAGGAACGCCGCAACGACCGGCAGCAGGCTGCGAATCAGTTTGTACATAGTCGTAACGCGTTTAATTCGGATGTAAAGATACGGTTTTTTGCGGAAAATCAGTATATTCGCACAATGATTCGGATATCGCTCGTTATCCCCACCCATAACCGTGCCGCACAGCTTATCGCGGCGCTCGAATCCGTCGTGCGCCAAAACCTGCCGCCGCATGTGTGGGAATGCGTGGTGGTGAACAACAACTCCACGGACAATACCGTGATGCGCTTCGGGAACTTCGCCGAGACGCATCCGGGCATCACCCTGCGGCTCGTCACGGAGGAGGGTCCCGGCGTGTCGTATGCCCGTAACCGGGGGCTGCAGGAGGCCAGGGCGCCGCTGGTGGCTTTCATCGACGACGACGAACGGGTGAATCCGGGATTCCTGCGCGCCTACCTCGACTTTTTCGATGCACATCCCGAGGCCGTCGTGGCCGGGGGGCGCATCGTCGCCGAATATCCGAAGGGGCGTCCCGGCTGGATGTCGAAATATGTCGAGATGCCGATCGCCAACCCGATGGACTTCGGTCCCGAGGTGCGTCCGTTCCCTGCGGGACGGGTTCCGGGAGGCGGCAACATGGCGTTCCGGCGTTCCGGACTGGCGGGTTACGGAGGATTCGACCCTACATTGGGGCGTGTGAACGGCGAGCTGATCGGCGGCGAGGAGAACGACTTTTTCGAACGGCTCCTTGCGGGCGGCGAAACGATTTGGTACGTGCCGGATGCCGTGATGTGGCACATCATCCCGCCCGCGAAACTTACCGAAGCCTATTTCCGGAGGCTGAGTTATAATGTCGGGGTCAGTCAGCGGCTCCGGGCGCAGATCCACCGCCGGCTGCCGAAGACTTACCTGCTCGAACTGGCCAAATGGGCGGCGACATTCGCCCTGTGCCTGACGATGCCGCCCCGCAGGTCGGTCTGGCTGCTGCGCATGCGCCGCGAGATCAGCCGGGGTTTGTTTTCGAAGATAAAATGAAAAACCGCAGCTTTCGGCTGCGGTTTTCGTATCAGAAGAGGTATTTTTCGTTTTTGACCTTGTTCACCAGCCGGTGAATGTCCTTCCAGCCCTCCTCGCCGAAGGTCGTGCCCACGACCTCGATCACCTTGCCGGCGGTGATGGCGCCGATCGTCCCGCACTGGCGGAGCGAAAGCCCGTCGCAGAGACCCGCGAGGAATCCCGCGGCATAAAAGTCTCCGGCTCCGGTGGTGTCCACGCGCTTGGCCGCGGCCATGATGCCGACGTGCACGACCTCGTCCCCCTGTTTGATAAGCGCCCCTTTGATGCCGATTTTGACCACGGCCAGTTCGCACAGCTTCGAGATGGCCTGCAGGGCGTTCAGCGGCTCGCCCTCGCAGGTGAATGTCTTGGCTTCGTCCTCGTTGGCGAAGACGATGTCCACATAGTCGCGCACCAGTCCGCGCAGGAATTCGAGGTTTTCGGCGACGATATTGAAACTTGCCAGGTCGATGGCGACCTTCAGCCCGCACTCCTTGGCCGTGCGGGCGGCTTTGAGGATCAGTTCGTGGTTCTGCACCAGATACCCCTCGACGTAGAGGCAGTCATAGCCTTCGAAGATTGCCGGCTCGATTTCCGGGGCCGAGAGTTCCAGCGCCGCGCCCAGATGGGTGACCATCGTGCGCTCGCCGTCGGCGGAGATCAGCGACACGCATTTGCCCGAACGCTCCCTGCCGCGGAAGATGACCGGCTCGATGCCGAGGTTGTCCAACGCCTGCACGAAGAAATCGCCCGTGGTGTCGGGGCCCACCTTGCCGATGAATCCGACGCTGCTGCCCAGCTGCGCCATGGCCCGGATGGTGTTGCCGGCCGATCCGCCGAGCGAGAGCGAATAGGGGAGTCCTGCCACCGATTTCGAAATCTCGGTCTGCAGTTTGGTGTCCACGAGGCTCATCGAGCCTTTGGCTAATTTGAACCTCCCCAGTACGGAGTCGGTTTTCAGGTTGACCAGCATGTCCGTAAGGGCGTTGCCGATGCCGATGACGCGTTTCATTTGCTTGAGTTCGGGTGTTTTTCGGTTCCTATATCGACAGTATCTTTACCAGGTCCAGCGCGCCGCGGTCGATGCCTTTGTCGTGCTTCACGGCCTTGGCGAAAGGCACGTAGACGATCTTGCCGTTCATCGTGCCGATCATCACGTTGCGCTGTCCGTCGAGGATGGCCTCGATGGCCGCCTCGCCCATGCGCGAAGCGAGGATGCGGTCCACGGCCGTCGGCGAGCCGCCGCGCTGGATGTGGCCCAGGATCGTCACACGGGCGTCGTACTGCGGGAACTCCTTCTTCACACGCTCGGCCAGCGCCGTGGCGCCGCCCGTCTTGGGGTTCTCCGCGACGATCACGATCGCCGAGTTCTTGCTTTTGCGGAAGCCGTGGTTGATGAGTTCGGCCAACTGGTCGACCTCGGTCTCCATCTCCGGGATGATCGCCGCTTCGGAACCCGTGGCGATGGCGCTGTTGAGCGCCAGATAGCCCGCCGTGTGGCCCATCACCTCGACGAAGAACAACCGTTCGTGGCTCGACGCCGTGTCGCGCAGTTTGTCGACCGCCTCCATGATGGTGTTCAGCGCCGTGTCGTAACCGATCGTCGAATCGGTTCCCCCGAGGTCGTTGTCGATCGTGCCGGGAAGTCCCACGATCGGCACGTTGAACTCCTCGGCGAAGATGCCCGCTCCGGTCAGCGAACCGTCGCCGCCGATCACCACCAGCGCGTCGATCCCCGCGGCAACCATGTTGTCGTAGGCGGCTTTGCGCCCCTCGGGAGTCGTGAACTCCTGGCTGCGCGCCGTTTTGAGGATCGTGCCGCCCAACTGGATGATGTTGCTGACGCTTTGCGATTTGAATTCGACGATCTCGTTGAACACGAGACCCTTGTATCCGCGCATGATCCCCTTCACGGAGAATCCGTTGAAGATCGCGCTGCGCGTCACCGCGCGTATTGCGGCATTCATGCCCGGGGCGTCGCCGCCCGAGGTCAGGATGCCGATGCTTTTGATTCCGGCCATACTCTCTTTTGCGTTTAAGACAAAACCTTCCAAAGGTAGTGATTCTAATTTAGAATTAAAAATTATTAATTAATAATTCCCGCTGCGGAGCAAATCGGATTCCAAACGAAAGGCGGACTCCGAAGAATCCGCCCTGCGCCGAAAAAACTTTTTATTTTAATTGCCGCTTGCGGTTATTCCGCTGCTTCGGTTACGGAGTCGGTCTGTTCCCCGGCGGTGATGTTCACCGAGGCTTTTCCGTCCTTTTCCCCGGCCTGGACCGAGATCTCCTTGCCGTCGGCGTTGACCCGCAGGCGTCCCTGTTTCTTGTCGACGGTGATGTCGATCGACTTCGAGGGCACGGCGATATGCAGGGTCTTGCGGCCCTCCTCGATCACGCTCTCGTCGTCGTAGTCTTCGAGCAGGCGCTCCAGCGTCGTGGTGTCGCCGTCGATGACGATCTCGCTCCGGAACACCTGTTCGATGGCGTCGCGCCTCTTGCGGAATTTGTCGCCGACGTTTTCGCGGATCGCCACGCACGATACGGCGATGATCGTGGCGAGCCATAGGAGGAAGATGGCCAGGACGGTTTTGCCGCCGGGTTTGCGCGAGGCGATCAGGCACATCAGTACGTAGATCAGCAGGATCAGCGGGATCAGTCCCGCCAGTATGCCGAGGCTTGCCACCCAGATCGAGACGGTGCTGCCCAGGATTTCGGGTGCGAAGAGACTCTCCCCGCCGACGATGACGGCGAAAAGCCCGATAATCAGGGCGCAGGCGCCCATGATAAGCCCGAAGACAAGGAATCCGGCGAAGATTTTCAGCAGGATGAGCACGACCTTGCCGAAGACCGAGACCGCCTCGGCGATGATCGGTTTGGCCCGGGCGTCGGGGTCGGCGCAGGCCGTGGCCGAGGTGACGTCGCCGATGGACTGCGCAGTGATCTTCTCGCCGTTCATTTCGAGCTTCTGCCGTGCCGTGCGGGGCGCCGGGACGGCGAACCACATGATGAAATAACAGATCAGGAAGATGCCGAACAGGTTGCCGAACATCGGGCTGAACCAGTGCAGGAAAGGAATCCATCCGAAGCACGTGAGCAGCAGCGGCAGGAACAGCCCGAGCCGCACCCACACGGGGTCGATGTCGAAATATTTGCCGATGCCGGCGCAGACGCCGCCCAGCTTGGCGTTTTCCGTGTCGCGGTAAAGGCGGCGGGGGATGCGCGGCGTGTCGCAGTGCAGGTCGCGGTCGGCGTTTTGGTCGGAGATGTCCTCGGCGGAGCCCATCTGCTGGATGATGTTCAGGATCAGGGGCTTCTCCACGACGCGCGTGTTGTCCTGCGCCGAGAGGATCAGCTCGGCGATGCGGGCCTCGATGTCGGCGACGATCTCTGCGCCGTCGGCCGTGTCCTTATAGCTCTTTTTCAGGCTGTCGAGATAGGCTTCGAGGGCCTCGTAGGCGTCGGTGTCCATCGTGAACGCCACGCCCGATATGCTGCATTTTTTTACCTCTTTCATGGTTGTCGGGTGCTTCGGGTATTAGTTCTTGCGGATGCTGCCGCCGCTCGATTTGCTCAGCGAGGTCCGGCAGTCGCCCGTGTATCGGATCGACGAGCCGCTCGATGCCTCGGCCGTGAGTTGCCCGCTGCAGGCAATCTCGGCTTTGGAGGCGCTCGACGCGCTGACCGCGGCGTTGACGGCGGTGAGTTTGGCCGCGTCGAGTTTCGATGCCGAGCTCAGGTCGGCCGAAAGGCTCTCGGTCGACCCCTCGAGCTCGATCTTCGAGGCGCTCGAGGCGTCGACCGTGCAGGTCGTGGCCTTCACTTCCGCACTGACTTTCGATGCGCTCGAAGCGTCGATGGAGCATGAAGCAGCCTCTACTGCGGCTTTGATCTTGGCGGCGCTCGAAGCGTCGATCGTGAACCTGTCGGCCCGGAGCGTCACGTCGCTCGTGATCTTCGAGGCGCTCGAGGCTTTGAGCGAGCGGATGTTGCCGCCGTTGGCCGGGACGGTTACCGTGATGCTGGCGTTCTGGAGGTTGTTCGCCTTTTGGTCGAGGGTCACTTCGAGGGTCTTTCCCTTGGCTTTGGCGACGACCAGGTCGATCAGGTTGTCGTCGGCCTCGATGCGGATGTCCGACGCCTCGGCCGAGATGATGACTTTCACGGCGCGTGAAGCGTCGACGGCATTGAAATCGGGGGCCTCGATGTTTTTCGAGACGATATTGCCGCTGCCTTTGATGCTCTTGCCCAGCAGTGGCGCCGCAATGCAGACGACATAGGCGCTTACGGAGAACATGGCTCCGATCAGGACGGCTATCAGCAGAATCTTTTTCATGGTGTATGGTTTATAGGGTTAATCGTGCGTTATTTTCCGTGGCGGATAAGCCGGATTTGTCCGACGAGTTCGTCCCACGTCTCATCGAGCGTTGCAAGGTAGTCGCGGCCTTTTTCCGTGAGCGTGTAGTACTTGCGGGGCGGCCCCTGCGGCGACTCTTCCCAGCGGTAGGTCAGCAGCCCGGCGTTTTTCTGCCGGGTGAGGATCGGGTAGAGCGTACCCTCGACTACGATCATCTCCGCCTGCTTGAGCTCGGCGATGATCTTCGGAGCATACGAGTCCTCGCGGGAGAGAATGGCGAGGATGCAGTACTCCAGGATTCCTTTGCGCATCTGCGCTTTTACGTTGTCTTCGGCCATGTTGCTATGCGTTTAACCTTTTGGGAGCCTTCGGGACGATCAGCCAGAGGATGATGTAAATCCAGAGCGAGAGTCCTCCGAAGAGGATCAGGATCAGGGTCGCGATGCGTACCAGCGAGGTGTCGAGTCCGAAATACTCGGCCAGTCCGGCGCAGACGCCGGCGATGATGCTGTCTTGCGAGCGGAATAACCGCCTGTTGTCGTTCGTTGCCATATTTGTCGTTTTTTATCGGTTGCGGTGGATGTTGAATTTACGGGCGGGTTCCTCGGGAATGACGATCCAGAGGATGATGTAGGCCCAGATCGAGAGGCCTCCGAAGAGGATCAGCAGCAGCATCACGAGGCGGATCATCGTCGGGTCGGCGTCGAAATAGGCGGCCAGTCCGCCGCAGATGCCGGCGATCGAACGCTCCGTGCGTGAACGGTAGAGTTTGCGGGGCGTTGCTTCGGCTGGCTCCTCCCCGGGAACCTCGTTCTCGGCCCCGGACTGCGCAGTGTCGCGGGGTTCTCCGAAATCGGCCGGGGAGCCCATCTGCTCCATCGTCGCACGAACCACGTCGAGCGTGATGACCCGCATGGGCGATGCGACCTTTTCGCGGAAAATCTCCGCCACACGCGCCTCGATATCGCCCATCGTTTCGGCATCGCCTTCGGGCAGACGGCGGCGGATGTCGTCGAAATAGCTGCCCAGCACCCGGTAGGCGTCTTCGTCGAGGGTGAATGCCATGGAGCCGATGTTCGCGTTTACAGTCTCTTTCATAGTCGTATAAAGTGTTGTCGCTGTTGAATGTTTTGCGATTCCTACTATTTTGATAATGCAAATATAATACAAGTTTTAGTATTATGCAATACAAAGTACTGGATTTTTTCAAAAAAATGAATACCTAATATATGAAGCGGGGAATTTGTCCGACGTGCGGGCCGGCGATTTCTTCCATTTCAGCGTGATGTCCATCGGGTTGGCGGCATGGCTGGGTAAATGCGGTCGATAGCTGCGCTTTTCGACGACCTGCCTGAAGAAGCAGACTGGTGGTTTCTTTACAAGAAAAGGGCCGGACATTGCGTCCGGCCCTTGGTTTTATCACCTTCGGCGGTCGTTAGTCCTCGAACTTTGCCGAGAGGAACCCGCGGTTCAGGCGGGATCGTCTCCTCCCTTTTCAAAGGGAGGTCGGGAGGGTTTGTCGATATGGATGCGCTCTGCGCATATCGCCCGGCAAGAAAAGGGCCGGACATTGCGTCCGGCCCTTGGTTTTATCTCCTTCGGCGGTCGTTAGTCCTCGAACTTTGCCGAAAGGAACTCGCGGTTCAGACGGGCGATATGCGCGATGGAAATCTGCTTGGGGCACTCGGCCTGGCAGGCTCCCGTGTTGGTGCAGTTGCCGAAGCCCAGCTCGTCCATTTTGGCGACCATCGCCTTGGCGCGGCGGGCGCCCTCCACGCGGCCCTGGGGCAGCTTGGCCAATGACGACACGCGGGCGGCGACGAACAGCATGGCCGAACCGTTCTTGCAGGTCGCGGCGCAGGCTCCGCAGCCTACGCAGGCGGCGGCGTCCATCGACTCCTCGGCATCGGCCTGCGGGATCGGAATGGCGTTGGCGTCGGGCACCGAGTTCGTGCGCACCGAGATGAAACCTCCGGCCTGCAGAATTTGGTCGTAAGCCGAGCGGTTCACCACGAGGTCTTTGATGACGGGGAACGCCGCCGAGCGCCACGGCTCGATGGTGATCGTTGCGCCGTCGCGGAACTTGCGCATGTAAATCTGGCAGGTCGTGGCGCCCTGGCTGGGGCCGTGGGCCTGTCCGTCGATGTGCAGCGAGCACATGCCGCAGATACCTTCGCGGCAGTCGTGGTCGAATGCCACGGGCTCCTTGCCCTCGTGGATGAGGTTGTTGTTCAGGATGTCGAGCATTTCGAGGAACGAGGTGTCGGCCGAGATGTTCTCCACCTTGTAGCTCTCGAACGCCCCCTTGGATTTAGCGTCCTTTTGACGCCATATCTTTAATGTAAAATTCATAGTTTCGATTCGATATTAAAGTTCAACGTCAAATGGCCTTAGTCTTTGTAGTTGCGCTGTGCGGGGTGCACGAACTCGAAGTTCAGGGGCTCTTTGGTGAGCTCCGGAGCCTCGTCCATGCCCTTGTATTCCCATACGGCGGCATATACGAAGTTCTCATCGTCACGCTTGGCCTCGCCCTCTTCGGTCTGGTGCTCCGAGCGGAAGTGGCCGCCGCACGACTCCTCGCGGTTGAGGGCGTCGCGGGCCATCAGTTCGCCCAGTTCGAGGAAGTCGGCCAGACGCAGCGCCTTCTCGAGTTCGACGTTGAAGTCGTTCTCGCGGCCTACGACCTTCACATCTTTCCAGAACTCCTTGCGGAGCGCCTGAATCTCGACGATGGCCTTTTCGAGGGACTCTTTCGTGCGGGCCATGCCGACGTTCTCCCACATGATGTGACCCAGCTTCTTGTGGATGTCGTCCACCGACTGCTTGCCGTTGATCGCGAGCAGTTTGGCGATCTTCTCCTTCACGCCCTTCTCGGCTTCGTCGAAGGCCTTGGTGTCGGTCTTCACCTTCGGAGCCTGGATCTTGTGCGAGAGGTAATCGCCGATGGTGTAGGGCAGTACGAAATAGCCGTCCGCCAAACCCTGCATCAGCGCCGAAGCGCCCAGACGGTTGGCGCCGTGGTCCGAGAAGTTGGCCTCGCCGATGGCGTAGAGGCCCGGGATGGTGGTCATCAGGTTGTAGTCGACCCAGATACCGCCCATCGTGTAGTGCACGGCGGGGAAAATCTGCATCGGCTCCTCGTAGGGGCTTACGTCGGTGATCTCCTCGTACATGTCGAAGAGGTTGCCGTAACGCTGTTTGATGATATCCTTGCCCAGACGCGCAATGGCGGTTTTGAAATCGAGGTATACGGCCAGACCGGTCTCGTTCACGCCGAAGCCTGCGTCGCAGCGCTCCTTGGCGGCGCGCGAAGCCACGTCGCGCGGCACGAGGTTACCGAAGGCCGGGTAACGGCGCTCCAGGTAGTAGTCGCGGTCCTCCTCGGCGATCTGCGAGGGTTTGAGTTTGCCGGCGCGGATGGCCTTCACGTCCTCGAGCTTCTTGGGAACCCAGATGCGGCCGTCGTTGCGCAGCGACTCGGACATCAGCGTCAGCTTCGACTGCTGGTCGCCGTGTACGGGGATGCAGGTGGGGTGAATCTGCGTGAAGCAGGGGTTGGCGAAGCCGGCGCCCTTGCGGTAGCACTGGAATGCTGCCGAGCCGTTCGACGCCATGGCGTTGGTCGAGAGGAAGAAGACGTTGCCGTAGCCGCCCGTGGCGATCACGACGGCGTGTGCGCCGTGGCGCTCGATTTCGCCCGTCACGAGGTTGCGGGCGATGATGCCCTTTGCCTCGCCGTCCTCGATGACGATGTCCAGCATCTCGTGGCGCGGGTAGCTCTTCACCGAACCGGCTGCGATCTCTTTGTTGAGGGCCGCGTAGGCGCCCAGCAGGAGTTGCTGGCCCGTCTGGCCGCGGGCGTAGAAGGTGCGCGATACCTGTGCGCCGCCGAACGAACGGTTGGCCAGCAGGCCGCCGTATTCGCGGGCGAAGGGAACGCCCTGACCGACGCACTGGTCGATGATGAGGTTGGCGACCTCGGCCAGACGGTAGACGTTGGCCTCACGGGCGCGGTAGTCGCCGCCTTTGATCGTATCGTAGAAGAGCCGGTAGACCGAGTCGTTGTCGTTCTGGTAGTTCTTGGCGGCGTTGATACCGCCCTGGGCTGCGATCGAGTGTGCGCGGCGGGGCGAGTCCTGGATGCAGAACACCTTGACGTTGTAGCCCAGTTCGCCGAGCGAAGCGGCTGCGGAGGCGCCTCCCAGACCCGTACCGATGATGATGATGTCGAGTTTGCGCTTGTTGGCGGGACTTACGACCTTGATGGCCGTCTTGTGGTTGCTCCACTTTTCGGCGAGAGCCCCGGCAGGAATCTTAGCATCTAATTTAAAAGCCATATCGTTTGTGTGTTTATTGTTCTCAAAAAGGGATGATTAGCATACGCCTGCGATGCAGGGGCAGAAGAAATAGACGAGCACCACTGCGGCGAAGCCGAGGAATACGATCGTGGCCACGATGTTGGCGATGCACTTCAGGCGGGGATACCATGTGTCGTTAGCCCATCCCACGGTCTGGAACATAGACCATACGCCGTGCGTGAGGTGGAACCACAGGGCGAAGAACCACACGAGGTAGATCACCACGTAATACCATTTCGAGAAGGTGTAGGCGATCAGCGCGGCGCCGTCGGCGGGGCTGTAACCCAGCGAGTTGACGTGTCCGCCCATGATCTCCACGAGCTGCATCTTCGACCAGAAGTTGAAGAGGTGGATCAGCAGGCCGCCCAGGATGATGAAGCCCAGTACGAGCATGTTCTTCGAAGCCCAGGCTACGCCCGGCTCCTGCACCGTTACGGCATAACGTTGCGATCCGCGCGCCTTGTAGTTGTTCAGCGTGAGGATGACGGCGTAGATGAAGTGGACCAGAACGCCCAGCGCCAGCACGGCCGTACCTGCCAGCGCGTACCAGTTCGCGCCGAGTAATGCGCAGATCATGTTGTACGCCTCGGGCGAGATGATCGCCGTGATGTTCATCGACATGTGGAAGAGGATGAAGAGCACGAGGAACGCCCCCGTAACACTCATGACTAACTTCTTGCCGAGCGAGGAATTAGATAGAAAACAGCTCATAATGATTTTAATTTGTTTATATTTGTGATAGTTTGTGTTCCGGTATGTTCAAATTTACGCGCAAAGATAGCCATTGTTTGCGGAATAACAATGGAAACAGACGGGAATTTTATGCCTGAAAGGAGGGTTTTATGACCAAAAAAGAATTGCGCGCCGCGATGCGCCGGAAGAACCTCGGAATCACTCCGCCGGAGCGTGCCGCGGCGTCGGGGCGTATCTTCGCCCGGACGGAACATTCGGAGGCTTTCGGCAGGGCCCGCACGGTGGGTGTTTTCTGCTCGTTGGCCGACGAACCGGATACGTCGGAAGCGCTGGCGCGGTGGTCCGCCGCCGGCAAACGGCTGGCCGTGCCGCGCGTCGAGGGCGATGTGATGCGGTTTTTTGTATACGATCCCCGGACGATGCGCCCGGGGGCTTTCGGCATCGCCGAGCCGGGTCCGGAGGCGCCGGAGTGCGAACCGCAGGAGTTGGATTTGGTGATCGTTCCCGGCACGGCGTTCACCGCCGCAGGGGCCCGGATGGGCCGCGGACGCGGGTACTACGACAAATACCTCTCGCAGCCGGAGGTGCATGCCGTGAAGATCGGCGTTTGCTTTGCCCACCAGTTGGTCGGGGAGCTGCCTGCGGAGCCGCACGATGTGACGATGGATGCAATAATATGCGATGATTGAAACCGGCTGTTCTGCCTTGTTTGCAGGAATGACCGTCCTGTTCGCGGCCCGTGGCCGCGTTTATAAGTCCGACCCACCCCCAAACCCCCGCCTCGGGCAGGGGCTTTATCCGCCTTTGGCGGAAAGGGGGCGGCTGATCGTTGTTTTGAAAATTGAATGAAGTATGGATGCAAAAGAGTTTGCCGCCGCCTACGCGGAGGCGTTCGGACCGGCGGCGCAGCTGCCGCTGCTGTTCTGGTATTCGGAGGAGCCCGTGCGGGCGGTCCCCAAGGTCGAGGGGTGCTTTTTCAAAGCGCTTGCCGAGGCCGGACAAGGGCTGCCGGTAAGCCTCAATGCCGGGAACATCGGCTGCGGGGGCGGAAAGTTCTACACCGGGTTTACCCCGATGCCGCCGTTCGTGCCGACTTTCGTGTCGCAGAAGGAGCATTACAAACAGACGCCCGAGATGGTGCTGGAATTTATCGACCGGCTGGGTATTCCGGAGGCTTCCGGGGCATGGCTCAACTTTGCGCGCATCGACACCGATGCGGGCATTGAAGCCTTCGGCCGGGCCGAAGGGGCGCTGTTTTTCGCCACGCCCGACGTGCTGTCGGGGCTGGTGTCGTGGGCTTCGTATGACAACAACGCCGACGACGCCGTGCGCGCGCCTTTCGGGTCGGGGTGCAGCGCCGTCGTGACGCAGGCCGTCGTGGAGAACCGCCGGGGTGGCCGCAGCGTCTTTCTGGGGCTGTTCGACCCCTCGGTGCGTCCGTGGGTCGGGGAGTCGGTGCTGAGCCTGGTTGTGCCGATGTCGCGCATGCGTGAGATGTGCGGCACGATGCGTGCAAGTTGTCTGTTCGGTACCCACGCCTGGAACAAGGTTCGGGACCGTATTAATAAATGAACTATATGAAGAAAAGAAAAGCGGCGCTGGTGCTGGCCGGCGGCGGAGCGCGCGGCGTGGCCCATATCGGAGCGATCGAGGAGTTGGAAAGTCAGGGTTTTGAGATCAGCGCCGTCGCCGGTACGTCGATGGGCGCACTGGTCGGCGGCGTCTATGCTTCGGGGCACCTCGAACCGTTTAAAGAGTGGCTGTGCGCGCTCGACAAATACAAGGTTTTCAGCCTGGTGGATTTCGCGCTGAGCACCGAAGGACTGGTCAAAGGCGACCGGGTGATGAAAGCCATGAAAGAGCTGGTTCCGGACGTGAAGATCGAGAAGATGCCCGTTCCGTTCGCCGCCGTGGCGGCCGACCTGCTCACGGGCCGCGAGGTGGTGCTGGAACGCGGCGGGCTGTACGATGCCATCCGGGCCTCGATCTCGATCCCTTCGGTCTTCAAACCCGTGCGTCGCAACGGGCAGGTGTTGATCGACGGCGGAACGGTCAACCCGCTGCCGCTGAACCGGGTGCGCCGTGAGGAGGGCGACATACTGGTAGCCGTGGATGTCAGCGCCCCGTTCGGGGCTCCTGTGCCGAAGACCCGGGTTTCGCTCAATTACTACAAGGTGCTGATCGCTTCGTCGGAGATCATGCAGCAGCACATCACCCAACTGATGTGCCGGCTCCACAAACCCGACATTCTGGTCGAGATGCCCGCCGACAGTTACGGCATCTTCGAATTTTACCGTTCGAAGGAGTTGATCGAGGCGGGGCGCATGGCGACGCGCGCGGCGCTCGAGCACATGTTGGCCGAAGCCTGAAAATGGCAAGATTTTTGTTGGTCGGGATAGAAAAAGTTGCGACGGCCCGTTTTGAAGAATTCAAAGAGTAGTGACGCAACTTCACACAGATTTTTTAGGGCCGTCGCAAGAATCGAAAAAAAAGCAGGGCGTGCCTCCCGGCATTGCCCGATTTGCTTGTGCGGCAAAGATAAATAAACTTTCGGTAACTGCAACACCTTTGTCCGAATGTGATATGGGTGCGCCTGAAAGACTGAGAGGACATGCCTTTTTTGTCCCGGCGAGCCTCTTTTTTGCGTACGCGATCCGCCTTAACAGGCGATTGGCCGCGCGGCATCACGAAAACACCCCGAAAGCCGGAACGGCTTTCGGGGTGTGGTTTTTCGGAGCCGGGAACTCCCGGCCGGGCGGTTAAACGCAGCCCTGTGCCAGCATGGCGTTGGCAACCTTCATGAAGCCGCCGATGTTGGCGCCCACGACGTAGTTGACATAGCCGTCGGGCTGGGTTCCGTAGTGCACGCAGACCGAGTGGATGTTCTGCATGATGGATTTCAGCTTCGCATCGACCTCCTCGGGCGACCAGGTGAGGCGCATCGAGTTCTGGGTCATTTCGAGTCCCGAGGTAGCCACGCCGCCGGCGTTGGCCGCTTTGCCCGGGGCATAGAGCAGCTTGTGCTGTTGGAAAATGCGGATGGCATCGGGAGTCGAGGGCATGTTGGCTCCCTCGGCGACGCAGATGCAGCCGTTGTCGACCAACGCCTGCGCTTCGTCGCCGTTCAGTTCGTTCTGTGTGGCGCACGGCATGGCGATGTCGCACTTCACGCCCCACGGACGCTCGCCGGGGTAGTAGGTGGCCGACGGGTATTTCTCGGCGTACTCTTTGATGCGGCCGCGGAAGACGTTCTTCAGCTCCATGACGTAATCCAGTTTCTCGGGACTGATGCCTTCGGGATCGTGGATGTAGCCCGACGAGTCGGAGAGCGTCACGACCTTGGCGCCGAGTTCGGTGGCCTTCTGGCAGGCATATTGGGCGACATTGCCCGAGCCCGAAATGCAGACGGTCTTGCCCTCGAACGAGTCGTTGCGCGTGGCGAGCATCTCCTGGGCGAAGTAGCACGTTCCGTAGCCCGTGGCTTCGGGACGCAGCGGACTGCCGCCCCAGTCGCGGCCCTTGCCGGTGAGCGTGCCGGTGAACTCGTCGCGCAGGCGCTTGTACTGGCCGAACATGAAGCCGATCTCACGGCCTCCGACGCCGATGTCGCCGGCCGGAACGTCGGTGTCCTGGCCGATGTGGCGCTGCAGCTCGGTCATGAACGACTGGCAGAAGCGCATCACTTCGTTATCGGATTTGCCCTTGGGGTTGAAATCCGAACCGCCCTTGCCGCCGCCCATCGGGAGGGTCGTGAGGCTGTTTTTGAAGGTCTGCTCGAAGGCCAGGAATTTCAGGATCGAGAGGTTGACCGAGGGGTGGAAGCGGATGCCGCCCTTGTAGGGGCCGATGGCGCTGTTCATCTGGATGCGGTAGCCGCGGTTGATCTCAATTTCGCCTTTGTCGTTCAGCCACGGCACGCGGAAGATGATGACGCGCTCGGGCTCTGCGATGCGTTCCAGCACCTTCATCTTCTGCAGGATCGGGCTGGCGACGATGTGGGGCGCCAGCGATTCGGCCACCTCGCGGACGGCCTGATGGAACTCCGGTTCGCCGGGGTTGCGGGCGATGAGCCGGGCCATGAAATCTTCGACGTACTGTTGGACTTGCTCGTTCATAAGCGAATGGATTTTGAGGGGTTTGTAATCGTTTCTCGCCCCTAAAAATAGTACATTCATTCGAGTTTTGCAACTTCTTTAAGAATTTCGTAAAATATTTTATTTACCCGCGCCGCGCATTTGCTTACTGTCTGCGGGGCAGCCGGGCCGCGGGGCTGAAAATTCGTAATAAAAAATGACGGATTCACTGTAAATCCGTCATTGAATTTTTTTTCAAATTTTTTTTGCCTTTTTCCCGGAAACACCTGCCTGTCATTTGGAAAAGGCGAATCCGACGTAGACGTCCTTGTATTTCGACAGCAGGGTAGCGGCCGTCGAAAGCGAGGATATCCTGCTGCCGAGGGCGGTCATCATCTCCACGAGCCGGGTGACCGGAAAGACCAGCACCAGCTCCGTACCGCTGATATAGGCGTGGCCCGGCACCGATCCCAGATTGATCTTGCCCTTGGCGAAATGGAGCGTCACGACGTGCGTCGAGGCTTCGTATTCGTAGGTTCCCGTGAGTTTGTGCTTGCCCAGCGTCGCCGAGAAAGCGTCGCTGTCGCGTTCGAAGGTGAACGTACCGGCGCCGGGTTTGATTCCGGCCAGCGCATAGGCCTTTTCCAGCTGTTTGACGACCGAACTCTCGAGGGCCGCACCGCCGAGCTCCGAAGCGAGGTCCTCGCCCGCGAATTTGACGCCCGGACCCGTGTAGTTCCACGTGCCTGCCAGCGCGTATTGGGTGAGTTTGCCGTCGGTGACTTTGTCGGCCGCCGCCGTGGCGGCTTTTTTCAGGGCATCCTTCCAGTCCTGCGCCGAAGCAGTGCCGGCGAGCAGGAGCAGGGATGCTGCAAGTAAAATAGGTCTTTTCATTTTCATAGGTTTTCGAGTTCGCGCAGCCATGCCGCCGCCGAGGCGTCGGAGGGCATGCGCCAGTCGCCGCGGGGCGAGAGCGACACCGAACCCGCTTTCGGGCCGTCAGGCATGGCCGAGCGTTTGAACTGCTGGGAGAAGAAGCGGCGGAAGAAGACCGTGAGCCATTTGAGAATCGTGGCGCGGTCGTAGCTCCCCTCGAAGGCCTGTTCGGCCAGCAGCAGGATTTTCGCTGGGCCGTAACCCGCGCGCAGGAAGTTGTAGAGGTAGAAGTCGTGGAGTTCGTAGGGACCCACGAGGTCCTCGGTCTTCTGGGCGATTTTGCCGTCGCAGTCTGCGGGCAGCAGTTCGGGGCTGACCGGCGTGTCGATGATGTCGAGCAGCGTGGCGCGCGTCGCAGCGTCCTTTTCCGTATCGGCCGCCCATTTCACGAGGTGGCGCACCAGCGTTTTGGGGACCGAGGCGTTGACGCCGTACATCGACATCTGGTCGCCGTTGTAGGTCGCCCAGCCGAGCGCCAGTTCCGACAGGTCGCCCGTGCCGATGACCAGTCCGCCCTCCATGTTGGCTACGTCCATCAATATCTGCGTGCGTTCGCGCGCCTGAGCGTTCTCGTAAGCTGCCGAACGGTTTGTCGGGTCGAGGCCGATATCCTGAAAATGCTGTGTGCAGGCGTCGCGGATCGGGATTTCACGGATCGTGACGCCCAGTCCGCGCATCAGTTCCAGCGCGTTGTTGTAGGTGCGGTCGGTGGTGCCGAAGCCCGGCATCGTGATGCCGATGATTCCGGCGCGGTCCATTTTCAGGAAATCGAACGTGCGGACCGTCACGAGCAGCGCGAGGGTCGAATCCAGTCCGCCCGAGATGCCGATGACGGCCTTTTCGGCGTGTGTGTGGACCATCCGCTGCGCCAGTCCGTGCGACTGTATCCGGAATATCTCCTCGCAGCGTTCGTTGCGGTGCGTCTCGTCCTTCGGCACGAACGGCATCGGGTCGATGTCGCGGTCGAGGACCACGCCGCGGAGCCCTTCGGGAATCTCCATTTCGATCACGGTGTTCTCCGTAGCCGCTTCGTTCATGCGGAACGAGGTGTTGCGGCGGCGTTCGAACTCCAGCCGTTCGATGTCCACGTCGGCGACGACCAACTGTTCCTCGGGCGAGAACCGTTCGGCTTCGCGCAGGATCGTGCCGTTCTCGGCGACGATGCCGTTGCCGGCGAACACGAGGTCGGTGGTGGATTCGCCGAAGCCCGCCGAGCAGTAGACGTAGGCCGCGATCGTGCGGGCCGACTGCTGGGCGACCAGCTGCCGCAGGTAGGCGTGCTTGCCCGCCGCCTCGGGCGATGCCGAGAGGTTGAAGATCACCTTCGCGCCGTTCAGCGCGAGCTGCGACGAGGGCGGCACGGCGGTCCAGAGGTCCTCGCAGATTTCGATGCCGAATTCCGCGCCGTTGACCTCGAACGTGAGGTCGGCGCCGAAATCGGCCTCATGGCCCGCGACGACGATGTGTTCGTCCGAAATCCCGGCTCCCGAGGCGAACCAGCGGTTTTCGTAAAATTCGCCGTAATTCGGGATATAGGTTTTGGGAACCACGCCCAGCACCTTGCCCTGCGTGAAGACCACGGCGCAGTTGTAGAGCGCCGATCCGTGGCGCAGGGGAGCTCCGGCGATCAGCGTGAGGGGGAGTTTGCGTGTGGCGCGCACGAGCCTTTCCAGAGCTTCGTCGGCCGCGTCGAGCAGCGTCGGCTGCAGCACGAGGTCGCCGCACGTGTAGGCCGTCACGCTCAGTTCGGGGAACGCTACGATCTCGACGCCCCGGCGGGCGGCCTCTTCGGCCAGCGCCTCCATGCGCCCGGTGTTGTAGTCGCAGTCGGCGATCCGTACGTGCGGAACAGCCGCCGCTACCTTCAGAAAACCGAAATTGTCCATAGGTTATCTTTTTATTCGCACCACAATTGCGCCAGGTTCAGGATCACCTGCCGGGCCTTGCGCATCGTCGTGAGCGAGCAGTATTCGAACTTGCCGTGAAAATTCATGCCTCCGGTGAAGAGGTTGGGGCAGGGCAGGCCCATGAACGAGAGGCGTGCGCCGTCGGTGCCGCCCCGGATGGGCCGCACGAGGGGTTTCACCTCCGCCATTTCCATCGCCCGGAGCGCCTTGTCGATCACCTGCGGATGCGGTTCGACCATCTTGCGCATGTTGTAATACTGGTCCTTGAGCGTGAGGGTCAGGACCTCGTCGCCGTATTTCTTTTTCAGCAGGTCGACGCACGCCCACATGAAGACCTTCTTCTGTTCGAATTTCTCGGCGTCGTGGTCGCGGATGATGTAGCTCAGCGAAGCCTTCTCCACCGTGCCGTTCACGCCGACGCAGTGGTAGAAACCTTCGTAACCCTCGGTGTATTGGGGGCGTTCGGCGGCGGGCAGCAGCGTTTGCAGTTCGCACGCCACGTCGATGGCGTTGATCATCTTCGCCTTGGCGTAACCCGGATGGACGTTGCGGCCCTGTATCTCGATCTTGGCGCTCGCGGCGTTGAAGTTCTCGTATTCCAGCTCACCCTCCATGCCGCCGTCGACCGTGTAGGCGAAATCGGCGCCGAAAGCCTTCACATCGAAGAAATCCACGCCCCGGCCCACCTCCTCGTCGGGGGTGAAGCCGATGCGGATTTTTCCGTGTTTCACCTCGGGGTGCGCCAGGAGGTACTCCGCGGCGGTCATGATTTCGGCTACGCCCGCCTTGTCGTCGGCGCCCAGCAGCGTCGTGCCGTCGGTGTGGATCAGCGTGTGCCCTTTGAAGAAGGCCAGCTCGGGGAAATCCGAAACCTTCATCGTCAGCTGGCCGTTCAGGGCGATGTCGCCGCCGTCGTACTCCTCGATCACCCGGGGCTTTACGTCTTTTCCGCTCATGTCGGGCGAGGTGTCCACATGGGCGATGAAGCCGATGACGGGGGCGTTCTCGCACCCCGGCGCGGCGGGGATCGTGCCCATCACATAGCCGTACTGGTCCATCGTCACCTCGGTCATGCCGAGGGCCTCCATCTCGTCGCGCAGGGCCGCCAGGAGGACCTTCTGCTTCTCGGTCGAGGGGAATGTGGTGCTGTTTTCGTCCGACTGCGTGTCGAACGATACGTATTTCAGAAAACGTTCTTTCAAATCCATGGTCGTTGCAGATTAATCGTTACTCTTCCTTTTTGGCCCGCAGGGTGTGCCAGCCCATGTAGCCGATCAGCACGAGGTACATCGTGAGGCCCACCCATTCGGCGGCGTTCGACGCAGCCCAGCCCGAGAGGAACCAGTTCACGCCGGCGAATTTCAGGATGGCGCTCACCACGCCCATCAGCGCGCCGCCGGCGATGAAGCCCGAGGCGATCAGCGTACCGCGGTCGAAGCGGGCTTTGTTGAGCCCCTCGTCCTTCGAGCGGTTCGAGACGAACCACGCTACCAGTCCGCCCACCACCAGCGGGGCGTTCAGCTCCATGGGGATGAACATGCCCAGCGCGAACGCCAGGGCCGGAATGCCGATCGACGTGAGCACCAGCGCCAGCGCCGCACCGCAGAAGTAGAGCATCCACGGGGTCTGCCCGCCGGTCATCAGGGGTTGGATCACCGCCGCCATGGCGTTGGCCTGCGGGGCCACCAGCGCACCTTCGCCCACGAATCCGTAGGATTTGTTGAGGATGATCATCACGCCGGCCACGGTGGCCGCAGCAACGAACGTGCCGAGGAATTTCCACGCCTCCTGCTTCTTGGGCGTGGTGCCCAGCCAGTAGCCGATTTTGAGGTCGGTGATGAAGCCGCCGGCCATCGACAGGGCCGTGCAGACCACGCCGCCGATAATCAGCGCGGCGGTCATGCCCGTCGTGCCGCTCAGGCCGACGCTCACGAGCACCAGCGACGAGAGGATCAGCGTCATCAGCGTCATGCCCGAAACGGGATTCGTGCCCACGATGGCGATGGCGTTGGCCGCCACGGTCGTGAAGAGGAACGCGATGACGAAGACGATCAGGATGGCCGTGACGGACTGCGCCCAGCCGTCCAAAAGCCCGAAGTGGAAGAAGACGAAGATCGAGACGAGCGTGGCGATCAGGATCGTGAGGATGCGCTTCATCGAGAGGTCGCGCTGCGTGCGCTCTACGGCTGCGAGCCCCCCCCCTTTGTTACCGCCGAACTCCGAAACCGCCAGTCCCACGGCCTGACGGATGATCTTCGACTGGCGGATGATGCCGATGATGCCCGCCATGGCGATGCCGCCGATGCCGATGGGTTTGCCGATGAAGGCGAAGAGGTTCTCGGCGGTGAAGATCGACTGCGGGTCGGCGAGGATGTCGGCGCGCGTCACGCCCAGCAGCGAGATCATCGCGGCGGGATCGACGGCTTCGGCCAGCGAGCCCACCACCGGGACGATCACGAACCATACGAGGCACGAACCGGCGGTGATGATCATGGCGTATTTCAGGCCGATGATGTAGCCCAGTCCCAGCACGGCGGCCGAGGTGTTGAGCGAGAAGACCACTTTGAATTTGTCGGCGGCGACGCTGCCCCATTCGCAGATGCGCGTCGAGACCGACTCGGTCCAGAGGCCGAACGTGCCGACTACGAAGTCATAGAGACCGCCCACGAGTCCCGCGACGGCCAGCAGTTTGGCCTGGTTGCCGCCCTTCTCGCCCGAGACGAGGACCTCGGTGGTCGCCGTGGCTTCGGGGAAAGGGTATTTGCCGTGCATCTCTTTGACGAAGTATTTGCGGAAGGGGATCAGCAGCACGATGCCCAGCAGTCCGCCGAACAGCGACGAGAGGAACACCTGCCAGAAGGCGGCGTCGAGCCCCAGAATGTAGAGGGCCGGGAGGGTGAAGATCGCTCCGGCGACGATCACGCCCGACGAGGCGCCTATCGACTGGATGATGACGTTCTGTCCCAGCATGTTCTTCTTGCCCAGCACCGAACCCATGCCTACGGCGATGATGGCGATGGGAATGGCCGCTTCGAAGACCTGCCCGACCTTCAGGCCGAGGAAGGCCGCGGCGGCCGAGAAGACGATGGCCATAATGACGCCCATCGTGACCGAATAGGGCGTCACCTCTTTCGGGTTCGACGAGGCCGGCATGACGGGTGTGTACTCTTCGCCCGGTTTGAGTTCGCGGTAGGCGTTTTCGGGCAGCGAGGTGAGTTGTTTATCCTGCTCCATTGGATGTCTCGGTAGTTTTTAATTCTTCATTATTTAATTGCAGTCTTTCGGCACTGCCGAAAGATTACCGGTTGTCGCCGCTGCCCGTGATGTGGTTGCGCTGCATGCGCGAACGGAGTTTGTCGACGTTCATCTGTGCCACGTCGTCGAGTTCGTAGCCCAGGTCGCGGGCGAGCGTGGCGCAGTACCACAGCACGTCGCCGATCTCCTTGACGATCTCGAGTTTCTTTTCGGGGGTGAACTCCTCGTGTCCGTCGCGGATCACTTTTTTGACCTTGTCGGCGACTTCGCCCGCTTCGCCCGTGAGTCCGAGCGTGGGGTAGATGATGCGGCGCTCGTCGGGGTAGATCGCCGTTTCGAGGGCGTGCTGCTGGTATTCGTTGAGTGTCATAGCTTTGATTTGAAGGTTTACAACAGACAAAAATAACAAAATAATTTCGAAATACGCAGTAAAAAGCCCCGGCGATTGTCCGGGGCGGGTGTTCAGAGTTCGGGGATCGCCTTCTCCAGCCCGATGCCGCGTGAGCCTTTGAGCAGCACGAGGGCGTTCTCGACGGGGGAGAGCTCCAGCAGCGAGAGCAGTTCGTCGCGCGTGGGGCAGAGGGTCGTGCGGGCCGGTTTTTCGGGGAGCGAGGCATAGGCGTTCGCAAATTCCCCGCCGACGAGCAGCAGCTCTGCATCGGGGGCCTGCGCCGCCTGGCGGATGATTGCCGTGTGTTCGTGGGCCGACCATTCGCCCAGTTCGAGCATGTCGCCTAGGATCAGCACCCGGCGCTGCCGCTTGCCGAGCGGCTCGGCGAGGAAACTCTCAATGACCAACCGCATGCTCAGCGGATTGGCGTTGTAGCAGTCGATGATGAGCGTGTTGCGGGTTGTTTCGGTGCGTTGCGAGCGGTTGTTGTCGGGGACGTAGCCTGCGACGGCGTGGCGGATGCGTTCGTCGGGGATGTCGAAATAGCGCCCCACGGCTGCCGCGGCGGCGATGTTGTAGCGGTTGTAGGCCCCTTCGAGGTGGTTCTCCATGCCATCGGCCAATGAAACGGGGTAATATTCCGTGGCTAACGAATCGCGTTCGGAGGCCATATCCGTCAGCACTTGGTCGTCGGACGGTACAAAAGCGCGGCCGCCGTTTGCGGCGAGGAAATCGAACAGTTCGCCCTTGCCCCGGCGAATCCCTTCGGGACCCCCGAAGCCCTCGAGGTGAGCCAGTCCGATATTGGTCAGGATGCCGTAGTTGGGTTCGGCAATGGAGCTCAGCAGGGCCAGTTCGCCGCGGGCGCTCGCGCCCATCTCCACCACCCCGAATTCCGTGTCGCGGGTCATCGAGAGCAGCGTCAGCGGAACGCCGATGTGGTTGTTGAGGTTGCCGCGCGTGGCATAGACGGCGAACCGTTCGGCCAGCACGCGGCTGACGAGCTCCTTCGTGGTGGTCTTGCCGCTGCTGCCCGAGATGGCGAGGATCGGGATGCCCAGCGCCCGGCGGTGTTCCCGGGCCAACTCCTGAAGGGCTTGCAGCGTATCTTCCGCATAGCGGATGCGTTCGTCTGCCGCAGCGGTTTCGGCATCGTCGGAGACGGCGTAGGCGGCACCCTTTTCGAGCGCTTCCGCGACGAAGCGGTTGCCGTCGAAGTTGGCGCCCCGCAGGGCGAAGAAGATCGAATCGGGCTCGATCTTCCGGGTGTCGGTCGAGATGCGGGGATGTTTCAGGAAGAGGTCGTAAAGTTCGCTCATGGCGGGTGAAAAATAAATGGAGGACGGTCGCAGACCGCCTCCGGGGATGCGTGGTGCGACGACGGCATATCCGATCCGGGATCAGATATGCTTGTCGCCGTTGTTGAATTTCACTTCGTCGATAAATTTTTTGATGTTCTGCTCCTCGGCGCGGGGGCAGATCATCAGCACGTCGTCCGTGTCGACGATGATATACTCCTTCAGGCCGCTGATGACGGCGATCTTGTCTTTCGGAAGCGAGACGATCGACGAGCGCGTGTCGTAGAGGTAGCATCCCTTTTCGGGGATGGCGTTGGCATAGCGGTCCTTGCGCGAATGCTGGTAGACCGAACCCCACGTCCCGACATCGCTCCAGCCGAACTCCCCGCAGCGGACATAGACGTTGTCGGCCTTCTCCATGATGCCGTAGTCGATCGAAATGGCGCGGCACTCCGAGTAGGCGATCTCCAGCACGTTGCGCTCGGCTTCGGTGCCGATGGCGCGCATCACGCCGCTGAACAGCGAATGGTGCTCTGGGAGGTATTTTTCGAAAGCCTCGACGATCGCGCGCACCGTCCATACGAAGATGCCCGAGTTCCAATAGAACTCGCCCGACTGCAGGAAAACCTGCGCCAGTTCGAGGTCGGGCTTCTCGGTGAAGCATTTGACCTTGCTGATGGGCTGGTTGTCCGAGACCTGGATGTAGCCGTAGCCCGTATCGGGGCGCGTGGGTTTGATGCCCACGGTCATCAGCACGCCGCGGTCGGCGGCGAATTTGAGGCATTCGGCGATGATGGCCCGGAAGTCGTCTTCGTTGAGAATCAGGTGGTCCGCCGGGGTGACGATCATCTCGGCGTCGGGATTCTGCTTCATCAGCGTGTAGGCCGCGTAGGCGATGCACGGGGCGGTGTTGCGCCCTACGGGTTCGCACAACACCTGCTTCTCGCCGATCTCCGGGATGTGCTCCAGCACCAGGTCTTTGTATTTGAGGTTGGTAACCACCAGGAAATTCTCGGCGGGAACCATTTTTGCAAAGCGTTCGTAGGTGTGGCGGATGAAGGATTTTCCCGTCCCCAGGATATCGAGGAACTGTTTGGGCATCGACTGCCGGCTTTTGGGCCAGAAACGCGATCCGATGCCGCCCGCCATGATGACACAATATTTATTGCTTGCCATAGTTATTATATGGAGTTAAGTTCGACAAAGATAAAAATATTTTAGTAACTTTGCCGCCTATTGGAAAATTAATTTTCGGCCCGGCAATGAAAATCAAATTCTTCACCATACCCAACCTGCTGACCCTCTCGAACCTGCTTTGCGGTTCGGTTGCGGCGGTCGCCGCGTTGGTCTGGGGCAACCTGACGCTGGCTTTCGGACTGATGGTCCTGGCTGCCGTGTTCGACTTTTTCGACGGCTTCGTGGCGCGACTGCTCAACCAGAGTTCGCCCATCGGGCTGCAGTTGGATTCGCTGGCAGACGACATCACCTTCGGGTTCCTGCCCGCCGCCGTGATGTATGTCCTTTACCAGCGGATGCCGGGTGTATGGCTGCCGGAGGGGAACCTCGGGCTCGTTGTTTTCGCCTTCACGGCCTTTGCGGCGCTGCGGTTGGCGAAATTCAACATCGACGACACGCAGCGAAGCGAGTTCTGCGGGCTTCCTTCGCCGGCCGCGGCGATGCTCTGCGCCTCGCTCGGCCTGCTGGCCGAATGTTACGGACTGACGCTCCACCGCGAGACGGTGCTGGCCGTAGCCGTGGTCGTGGGGCTGCTGATGATCTCGAACGTGCGGATGTTCGCCCTCAAATTCCACGGCTTCGGCTGGAAAGGAAACGGTTTGCGCTATACGTTCATTCTCGTCAGCGCCGTGATGGCCGTTGTTTTGCGCGGGTATGCCGTGCCGCTGATCATCGTGCTTTACATTCTGATTTCACTCGCCCGGGGGCTTGCCTGCCGGGTAAGCGGCTGTGAGAAAGCCGAATAGTTGGGTATTTAAAATTTTTTAATTAACTTTGCCGCGGATTTCCGCTCTTTGGCTGAATATGTCGGGTTTTTCGAATCGCATATTGCTGGTGTTCCTGCTCGGTCTGCTTTTTGCAGTGCCTCAGGCAGTGCATTCCCAGGGCTTCGATGCGAAGACCCTGCAGCGCGCCCAGCAAAACGGCCAGTCGGGGAACCTCTACGGCAACAACCCTTTCGAACAGCCCGAAGGCGAGGAGGGGGAACAGCAGCCGCAGGATACGACCAAAAAGGAGCGGAAGATCCGCAAGCCGTTGGAGTCCTATCTGTTCAATGACTCGATACGTGCGCTGAACAATTTCAAATGGCACGTGAGCCGCGATTTCAACCGCGTCGAGATCGGGCCTTTGGACACCACGCTGACCGATTACCGGATCGACTATCCGTTCTATCGGGAGGAGGTGGGCGACATCGCCCAGGGAGCCCTGGGGCAGACGTCGCTGCCGCTGAACTACTTCCGGCGGCCTCAGTTCTTTGACTTCAGTTTTGCGAGTCCCTACTACGCGTACACCTACAATATGGAGAACGTGGCTTTCTACAACACGAAGAAGCCGATAATCCGCATGAGTTACGCCGAGTCGGGGCAGAAGCGTTTCCGCGAGGAGAATTTCAACATCATGCACGCCCAGAACGTCTCGCCGACGACGGGTTTCAACGTCGACTACAAGGCGCGGGGCACGCGCGGGCAGTATGTCTGGTCGCGGACCAAGAACCACAACCTCGCGGTGGCCGTCAACCATACCGGAAAACGCTATTCGGTGCACGCGGGTTACTACAACAACCACATCGAACAGCAGGAAAACGGCGGCGTGGTCGGCAACTGGGCCATTGCGGACACCGTTTTCGAGATGCCTTCGGGCGTGCCGATGCGGCTGGCGGACGCCGAGGCGAAGAATGTCTACCGCAACAACGCCTTCTTCGTCACGCAGTCTTACGGCATTCCGCTGCAGCGGCTTACCGAGCATGATTTCTCGATGGCCAACCTTTCGGCGGTCTACGTGGGCCACTCGTTCGAGTACAGTTCGTGGAGCAAGGTCTACACCGACCGGAACGAGCCCTATACCAACGAGCGCGACCACCGCGACGAGAACGGCAACTACGTCTCGGCCGAGGGCAACTACTACGACAACTGGTACATCAATCCCGTGGAGACGCGCGACTCGATCTACGAACGGGTCGTCTCGAACCGCTTTTTCGTGCAGGCGCAGCCCTGGGACCGCAACGGGGTGGTCGGAACGCTCGACGCCGGCGTCGGCATCGACATGCACACCTACTCGCAGTTCGAACTGAAAGATTACCTGACGGGGAAGTATACGAAGGTCAACAAGACGAGTTACTTCTTTTACGGCTCCGTCAGCGGAAAGATAAAGAAATATGTCGACTGGGACGGAAATCTCAAATTCTACCCGTCGGGATACAGAGGCGGAGACCTTTCGATCGGCGCGCACCTCGCGCTGAAAGGGTACCTCCGCGGACACCCCCTGATTCTCGAAGGACGGTTCACGATGGACCGCCGTTCGCCGAACTACTGGCAGGAGAATCTATTCTCGAACCATTATATATGGAACACTCCTTTGAACAAGGAGAATGAAACTCGGTTCGAGGTCAAGTTTTCGGTCCCCGACTACGCTTTCGAAGCGGGGGCATGGCAGGGAGTCGTCTCCGACAAGATTTACTACGCGTCGGACAGCAACGTCGCCCAGCATAGTGGAAACGTCAGCCTCACGAGTGTGTATGCTCGCAAAGATTTCCGCTTAGGCGGACTTCATTTGGACAACAGGGTATTGTTGCAGTGGAGTACGGATCAAGATGTTGTACCCGTTCCGCTTTTGAGCGCCTTCCTTTCGTATTACTACGAGTTTTGGGTCGTGCGCGATGTGCTGCGCCTGCAGATCGGTCTGGACGGACGCTATAATACACGGTATTATGCGCCCGGTTACAATCCGGCACTGTCGGTGTATTACAACCAACGGGAGGTCGAAGTGGGGAATTATCCCTACGTGGACGCTTTCGCAATGGCAAAGTGGAAGAGAATGCGGATATTTTTGAAATATCAGCATGTGAACAAGGGACTGTTCGGTAACGGAGAGTATTTCTCGGCGGCTCGTTATCCGCTGAATCCGGGCATGTTCAAAATCGGTATCTCGTGGGGATTCTATGATTAGCGTGCTGTTCTGCGCGGTGTAAGCTGCCCGCAAAACAACCTTTTATGTTAAAAAAGACCGTATTAACGTTTGCGTTCTTAACCATTCTGACTACTTTTTACGGCTTCAACGCGCAGTTCAGCGCGCCCGCGACGAACAGCGCGCTGAACGACGAGACCGTGATGGACTATTCGCTGCTCCCCGAGGGCAGCTACCTCATCTCGGCTTACGACAACCTGATCCGCAACATCAGCGAACAGGAGGGGCACGACTGGCGGCTGATGAGCGCCATCGCCTACCACGAATCGCGTTTCACGCCCGACATCACCTCGCGCAGCGGGGCCCGCGGGCTGATGCAGATCATGCCTTCGGTGGCACGTCAGTTCGACGTTCCCGTGACGGAGGTCTCCAATCCGGAGACCAACGTCTGGCTGGCCAACAAGCTGCTGTCGAAGATCATGTCGACGCTCCGTCTTCCCGAGGGCATCTCCGAGAAGGACCGAATGAGCATCGTCCTGGCATCGTACAACAGCGGCATCGGCCATGTGAGCGATGCGCGGCGTCTGGCGAAGCTGAACGGGGAGAACCCCAATTCGTGGGAGGTCGTGGCGCGTTACCTCAGCCTGAAGGCCGACCCCGCGTATTACGAGAGCGAAGTGGTCAAATGCGGACGTTTCACCGGCAGCCGGCAGACGCTTGCCTATGTGAACGACGTGATAGGACGCTACGACCGATACTGCCGCGTTGCCGGGAGGTAACCGCAGGCAGGTGTATAGTAAAAGCAGAACCCGTTTCCGGATTCTGCTTTTTTTGTGCCGTGCAGGGAGGGCGGTTGCGTTGCCTTCGGTCCGTGCCGGCAGATTGCCGGACGGCGTCTTAGAAAGCGTATCCGAACCCGATGTTCAGGTAGATGGGATACATGTTGAAGGAGATGGTTTCGAAGTCCTTCTTGAAAATATTGTTCAGTCCCCACATCAGGTCGCCCGAGACGGTCAGGTGCCGGAAGGCTTTCCAGTTCACGCCGGCCTGTACGCCGTATTGCACCGTGCGGAGGTTGTCTGAGAAGTCGTACAGCGCGATCCGGTCGCCTTCGAACTGCACCTTGTTTCCCGTGGGGTTGTTTTCGCGCAGGTAGCCGTCGTAGACGTGCCCCGAGAAATCCCCGCTCGTTTTGAACGACACGTAGGGACCCGCATTGAGCCGCAGCCGGTTGTTGACCTTGTAGGCCGCCACCAGCGGGATCGAAACGAACGTGCTCCGGTATTTGGTCTTGACCATGCCGGTCCAGTTGCCCTTGATGCGTTCGCCGCCGTCGCCGAAAATCTCCATGCTGTAATTTTTCGTCTGGGCCTTGGTCTGCATGCCTTTCGTCTCCAGGCGCAGGCCGAACAGGAATCCCCAGCGCTGCTTCTCCCCGAACCACTTGATGACATCGCCCTCGATCGAAAAACAGAACGTCGGCGAGTAACCCTCGATTTTGCGGATTTCCTGGGGCAGCGGAAGCGGCGAGGTGCCTCCGATGCTGACGCCCGCTTTCACTTCATATTCCAGTCCGAGGAGCAGCGAACGGATAATTCCGTCCGAACGGTCCTCCTGTGCGTATGTACGGGTTGCGGCGCAGACCGAGACGACCAGCAGAACGACCGCGATAGCATATTTTTTCATGTTCAATTTCTTCGTTTCGGGGTTTATTCGTCTCTGTACTCCATCGTCACTTCGTCCACGCAGAGCGTACTGCCGGGTGCGCCTGAAAAACGGTCGCCGTCGATACTCGATGAGAATACGATGGCCAGGCTGTACTTACCTTCGCTGAGTTTGACCGGGTCCACCGTCTTTCCCGCGCGGAAAACGAACGGGAGATCGAACTCCGTCCACTCGTCCGTCTCTTTCGCATCGGTGATCCGTGCGACAGCGAAGATGTTCGGGTTGTCTTCCGCGAGGGCGTTCGTGCCGTCGAGGGTCTTCATATCCTCCGTACTTTCGTAGAACACGGCGTAGATGTTGAAAATATCCGTCTTGTCCGGTACCGGTTTCAGTTTGTCCGGCCTCGATTTGTCCAGCTCGTAGAACGTTTCACCCGCTTTGTATTTGTAATATCCCTGTATCCTGCTCGGGACCGCGTCGGTCGGGATTCCGAATTTCGTCGCTTTCAGCGGATTCGTGAGGGCGTTCAAGACCTCGAACGTACCGAGGAAAAGGTTGCCGGCTGCAATGGGCATGTTCATATCTGCGCCGTATTTACCGGTTTTGCGGGTCGTCAGCGCCAGGCATTTGTTCCGATAGCCGATATTCGACTGGTAGGTCGGGTAGGTGTCGGCGCCGCTTCCGGCTCCGGTCAGCGCATAGCCTGAGTTTCCGCTGGCCCATACGATCGTCTCTTTTCCCGAATTGTCCGTTTCGTAGAAAATCTGGTATTCGCCTTTGGCCGTTTTCGTCGTGCGCACCTTCTCGAACTGGAAGAGGGTGGGTATGTTGTAGGAGGTCGTGGCTTCGACCTTGTACCGCTTTTTCCATCGGCCGTCCTCGGAGGTCACCTCATAGTACTGCGGCGACGAGAAATCGAGTTTCGTGCCGCTTGCGGGTGAGATCGTGGCGCCGGGCGTCAGCGTGAATTCCGGGGCGAGATCGGACAGGTCAGCTGTTTTTTTCAGGTAGAGGGTGACTTTCTCGTTTTCGATGACCGGGTCCCGGTTCAGCACGTCGCCCGCAAGCGTGCAGCTTTCGATGTCGGCTTCCGTATTCAGCGCTTCTTCCCGGATACACGAGACGCAGGCTGCGCCGGCAAGCAGCAGGGAGATTGTGAAAATTTTCAATTTCATATCGTTTCAACTTGGAAGTGAACTATATTCGGTACAAAGGTAGGGCCATTTCGCAGAAAATCAGGTATTTTCATCCTATCCCGCGATTGTTGTCACGGAGCCAGGGAGGCTGTGTCCGCGGTTCGGGTTTTTCCGGCGGGATCAATAGACCCATTGGAAATCCTTCACGTAGAATGAATTTTTGCTTCCGTTCAGATAATCCCCGTAACGGCTGCTCGAACAGGAGATGATGATTGTGTAGTTGCCGGTCGGGATTCCCGCATCCTTGTCATAATAATTGAGCGGGATGGTCAGCAGTGTGTCGTTGGCTGCATCCTGATCCGGATAAGCGGCTCCGTAAGCGATCAGACCCGCTTTTTCGGCGTCGGACAATCCGGTCAGGGATTCCGGGTCCCAGCTTCCTGTCGGAGCTCCGTTGTTGCCCGAGGTTACGCCGTGACGCGCATCCCAGTTGATGATGCACACCATAACGCTTGCCTGGTCGTGGTCACCCTCCTTAAGTTCATTTTCATGGGTGTATTTAGTGCATATCTTAGACCCGAATGAAGCTTTGTAATTCAGTTGAAGGGCTGTCGGACGCGCCGTATAGGTATATTTTTGCCCGAATCCGACCGTTCCGTAAGAGGTCGCGCCGAGAAAACCTTGTTTGACGAACGTGAATGTTCCCGTGAAAAGATTGCCGGGGGCCAATATGCCGATAATCTCGTTGGCCTGCATATAAGCATAGGGGCTGCTGAAAGTGCAGAGTTTCGATGCCATCGAGTTGTTTCCGCTGCCCCAGAAAGCTGCGGCCGTGTTGTCTGTTGTAAAACAGCTCAGGTCGGTGGCTAAAACGGGGATTGCGTCGCCCGAGTTGTTGGCCGGCGTAAAGGTCCCTTCGGCTGCTTTGGTTTCGTTGACCAGCAATTGGTATTGATACTCCTTTTGGGCGAAAACGCCCGTTTTCGAATCGACTGCCTGCACGGTCTGTCCCGCTCCGTTCTGTACCGGGGTCCATGTGGGGGCGATCGTCGCCGTGAGCGTGCCGTCTTCGTTGGCGGTCAGGGAGGCCGTTTGCCACCCCTCGTCGCCGACGGCCCGGTATTCCAAGACGGATGCAGCCAGGGCCGCATTGCTGACGGTCAGCGTGGCCGTATTGGTCCAGAGATCGGCGTCGTTGTTGTAAACCACTTCGGCGGGGGCCGGAGCCGACTCCGGGACCTTAAAGGTCAGCGGTTGCACGGTCTCCTGCCCGGCAAGGTCGGTCACATGGACTTCGAAGACGTGCAGGCTGTTTTCCGCACCGCCCATGAGGATCATCGGCAGGAGCCGGGTGATGTCGAACACCGTGGATTTCTTGTACTGCACCTGCGTCGTGCAGGCCAGTTCGAGCTCGGAGAACGGAAGCTCTCCGATGTTGGACTGAATGGCCTCGTCATTGAAGATATCCATGCCGGTTATACCCATCATGTCGTTGAGAAATTCCGAAGTGACCTCGATACGAAGCCCTGCGATGCCTGCCGGGGCGTCGATCGTGATCGCCGCAGAGTAGGTCAGGATTTCGTTCCCGTCCACCGTGATCTCGTGCACGTCGTTCAGTTCGCGGTCCGGCCAGTTGAGCGAAGGCGCTTCGGCCGGTCGGAACGTGATGTCGGCGGCCTCTTTCCGGTAGAGCATTCCGGCTGCGAATTTCCGCTCGGGGTCGTCGCGGGTGACGGTCACCGTGCCGATTTGTTTCGCTTCGGTGATGACGTCGAACGTGAGGCGGTCGTAGTTGCCGGGCAGGATGTTGAAATAAGCTTCGAACGCGTCGGCTGCGGGAGCCGTTCCGGGGTCGAAGCCCAGAGCGATGACGTTCGACCGTGCCCCGGCGTTGAGGGCGACGTCCGCTCCCAGCGTCGAAATGTCGAAGTCGATGCTTTGGGCCGAGAGCGGCTGCCCGTCGTTCTCCGATGTCAGCAGGATGTGGCGGACCGCGTCGCCGGCGCCTGCTCCTCCCTGTACCGACAGGTTGAGGATCGAGGTGAGGCGGTTGAGGCGGAATTTCACCGGTTCGCCTTCGTCGGTTTCACCTTGCTTGGCATTGCTGAATTCGAGCATTTCGGCCACGAGGGCGTCCGATGCACAGTTGAACTCACTGCCTTTCTGGCTCCGCAGGTTTCCGAAGGGAATGCTGGCCGTGTTTCCGCTGACCGCTGCATGGGGGTAGAAGGCCATGTACTGCCACTCGCCGGTCGCGGTGGGGAGCTCGCCCTCGAAAGCGAATGCGTTGTCGTTGTAGACGAACCGCCCGGGTTCCGAGAATGCGGAGCTTCCGGGGACGGAATAGAGCACGCCCATGGCATCCCCCTCTTCCCACGTTCCGGTGAACCGGTCTCCGTCCACGTCGATGTTGGCGCGGGTCTTGTCGTCGGTGTCGACTGCGGCCTGGAATCGGACAGGGGTCATGCCGCCGGGCGTTGCTGGGGCGTTGGTCTCGTCGCTGTTGCAGCTTGCGAACAAGGCGACGAGAACGATCGAAATTGCCTGGTAAATCGTTTTCATGGTTTGTCGTTTTGTTCGTTATTCGGGATCTTCGTAATTCCTCCAGACGGAGCTCAGGGGCTCTACGCCGCCGCCGGGGTAGGAGTCGGCAAATCCTTTCTCGATCTGCACGTCGATTTGTTCGAGCAGGGGTGCGACATAGCGCGATTTCCCCTCCTCAGTGGTGGATACTCTCTTCATAGTCAAATATTTTAATCGTCGGAAGCAAAAATAGAGCAGGGGAGTTCCAGATGAAAATAAATTCAACGAACTGGTGGATGTTCCCCATGAAGAGGCCGATTTGAATAATGGCGTCGGGGCTGAAAGGATATGGCAAAGGGCGGAAATGTGTATTAAAAAGGCCGCCCGGATTTCCGGACGGCCTGTCTGTGAGCGTTTTGGCCTGTTATTTCACGTATTTGTCGAGCCAGCCGAAAAATTCGCGGTTCCAGACCAGCGAGTTCTGGGGTTTGAAGACCTGGTGCGCCTCGTTCTCGAACTCCACGAGCCGCGCCGGGATGCCCCGTACGCGGGCAGCCGTGAAGGCTTCGAGCGACTGCGTGTAGGGAATGCGGAAATCCTTCTCGCCGGTGATGATCAGGATCGGGGTGTCCCATTTCGTGACGAACTTGTGCGGCGAATTGGCGTAGGACCGCTGTGCCGTGGCGTTTTTCGTGTCCCAGTAGGGGCCTCCGTAATCGTTGTTGACAAAGAACAGCTCTTCGGTCTCGCCGTACATCGAGTCGAAGTCGAAGATGCCGCAGTGGGCGATGAAGGCTTTGAAGCGCTTCTCGTGGCATCCGGCGAGGAAGTAGACCGAGTAGCCGCCGTACGAGGCGCCCACGCAGCCCATGCGGTCGCGGTCGGCCCACGGTTCGCGGGCCACGTCGTCGATGGCTGAGAGGTAGTCGCGGATGTTCTGTCCCGAGTAGTCGCCCGAGATCTGGTCGAGCCACTCCTGACCGAACGAGGGCAGGCCGCGGCGGTTGGGAGCCACGACGACATAGCCCTGCGCGGCCATCAGCTGGAAGTTCCAGCGGTAGCTCCAGAACTGCGAAACGACGCTTTGCGGACCGCCCTGGCAGTAGAGCAGCACGGGGTATTTCTTCGAGGCGTCGAAATCGGGCGGCAGGATGACCCACGTGAGCATCTGCTTGCCGTCGGTGGTCTTCACCCAGCGTTTCTGCACCTCGCCCATTTTAATATGGTCATAAACGGGCTTGTTGACGGCCGATATCTGGGTCAGCGTACCGTCCGCAGGGTTCACCTCGAAAAACTCCGTGGCCATCGAGATCGTGCACATCTCGGCGGCGATCCGGCCCGAGGCCATCGTAAAGGCGTTGATGTCGTGGTCGCCGCGGGTGACGACCTCCACCTCGCCGACCGACGGCGAGACGCGGCAGATCTGGTGCGTGGCCTCGATCGGGGCGATGAAGTAGAGCATGTCGTCGCCCTCCCAGACGACGTTCATGGCGTTGTAGTCGAAATCGGCGGTAAGGTCCTGCATTTCGGCGGTGTGGCAGTCGTAGAGGAACAGCCGCGTCTTGTCCGCCTCGTTGCCCGGACGGCGCTGCGAGAGGAAGGCGATTTTCGAATCGTCGGGCGACCAGACGGGGTATTTGTCGTAGCCGACCATCTCGGCCAGGTCGAGGCAGGCCTCGCCTTCCGCGGCGGGTTTGCCCGTGAGCGGTTTGCAGATATTCTTCGTTTCGCCCGTCGCAAGGTCGTAGACGAAGATGTCCGAATCGGTCGACACGGCGTATTCGGTGCCCGTCAGCGGTTTGCAGGTGTAGGCCAGCTTGTCGCCGGCGTTGTTCCAGGCGATCTCGGCCATGTCGAAATAGGGGGCCAGCGGGGCGTCCCACTGTGCGTCGGGCATGATGTCCTTGCCGCCCGTCACGAGCCCCTTGCCCAGCTCGCCGACGAAGATATGGCGGTATTCGCCCTCGTCCCAGTAGTCCCAGTGGCGGGCCATCAGGTCGTCGTAGATGCGGGCCTTCGATTTGTCCATGTCCTTGTAGATGTCCGACGAACGGCGGTCGGCCGTCTGCACGGTCTGCACCCACCAGATGTGTTTTCCGTCGGGGCTCACGCCGAAGCCCTCCACGTCGGGAACGCCCTCGCCGTCGCCGCTGCCCGTGATCTGCGCCGCGTCGCCGCCCGAGGCGTTCATCCGCCACACCTGCATCGAACCGCCGCGGTCCGAAAGAAAATAGATTTGCAGCCCGTCGGCGCTCCATTTCGGCGAGACATTGTTCGACGTGTAATCGGTCAGGCGCGTCACGGCTTTCGACGCCAGGTCCTCGGTCCAGATCGTCGTCACGCCGCGGTTTTCGGCCATGCTATAATCGGTCTGCTGGTACAACAGCGTTTTTCCGTCGGGCGAGAGCGACGACGCGCCCGCGCGGCTCATCTTCCACATCACCTCGGGAGTGAGACGCCCGGCGGCGATCTCCCCGGCCGTCAGCGCATTGTCGATCTTCAGGGGCTCCGGACGCTTTTCGCATCCGCCCAGTCCCACAGCTGCAATAGCCATCATCAGGATAAGTTTTTTCATTTTCATTGAGGTTCCCTTATTTATTCGTAATTTTGTCGTCAAATCTTTTCGAACATGAACCGTACCGTCTATTTCGCCGACAAGGCCGTGCTATTCACGGCCGAAACCCCCGGAGGGGCGTGGTACGCCGTTGCAGCGGATGCTGACGGCGGCGTATCACGGGACAAGATACTGAATTTTCTCGAATCGCACAATAGCGTGGCCGTCGTGGCGGCCGATCCCGACGCGGCGTTCGCCGCTTTCGCGGCGGAGTTCACGCCCGTCGAAGCGGCGGGCGGCGTCGTGGTGAATGGCTGCGGGGAGTGGCTGATGATTCACCGCAACGGCCGCTGGGACCTGCCCAAAGGGCATCTGGAGTGCGGTGAGCGCATCGAGGAATGCGCCGCGCGGGAGGTCTGCGAGGAGACCGGTGTGGCGGCCGAGGTCGTGCGCCCGCTGTGCGAAACCTTACACGCCTATTATTTCCCGAAAACCGCGCGCTGGGAGCTGAAGCGCACCCGGTGGTACGAACTTTTCACCCCGGCCTGCGCCGCCCTGACCCCCCAGACCGAAGAGGGAATCGACGCCGTGGCGTGGTGCTCCCCGGAGGAGGCCGCGGCCCGTGCCGCCGAATGCTATTCGACCGTCAGGACGGTCCTCGCCTGCCTGAGGGGCGGGATTTAGGAGACGGCCGATGCTTGCATTTTGCAATACGCCCCGGAAATCCGATGTCGGGTTCCGGGGCGTATTTTGTTGCGGGACGGGATTTAGCGCTTGTCCTGCTTCCAGACGTAGGCCGGGATGCGGTGGCTGCGCTTGCCGATGGGCACGCCCAGTCCGAGCGTGACGTTCATCATGCTTTGTTTGACGGGAATCCACTGCGGCGTATGTTTGGCCGTCACTACATCGGTGGCGATGAAGAAGTTGATCCAACTCGGGCAGAGGTTCAGGGCCAGGCCTACGGCTCCGCCGCGGTTGTCGATCACCGAGTAGCTGCCCGTGAGCGTGAACCAGCGCACGGGGTGGAAATTGACCGATCCGGTGATGTTGTGCAGGGTCTTGTACTCCCAGAAGCGGGCTGTGTAGAGCAGGCCGATGCCGATTTTGTGGCGCCACACCTCGTACTCGAGTCCGGCGTTGAGCGATGCGCGCAGCATCTTCGAGGCGCTTTTGGCGTCGGTCGGACGGAATTTCAGCATCTCGAAATCGAAATCCGGCGTGGGGTCCGAACCGTCGTCCGGCACCGTCACGCCCGAGAATTCCAGCGTTTGGGTCGATACGCCGGCGACACTGTTTTTCTTGCTCCAGCTGATGAAGCCCAGGTCGGTCACGGCCAGCGACGCCTGCAGGTTGGGCAGGATGTCGTACGTGGCGCCCAGGTCTACGGCAAAGCCGTAGCCGGCGGGTTTGGTGGGTTTGATGTCGATATCGCCCGGTTCGAAAATGCCGGTCTCGGGATTCACGTCGACCTCGGCTCCGCCGGCGGTGATGTCGATCGAACCCTGCGTGTCGACGTACCAGCGGTCCTTTTGGAGCGAGACGTTGAAACGGTCATAGTTGACGTTTGCCCGGGCCAGTCCCGCGAGGAATTTACCCCGCACGCCGACATAGAGCCGGTCGTTCATCAGCGGGAACGAGTAGCTGAAAGCTGCTTCGGCATAGGCACTCGCCGAGGCTCCGAAACCGTTGATGTTGCCCTCCTGGCCGAGTTTGATGAACTCGAAGAGCGAACGGGGCAGGTTGGTGTCTTCGTTGACCCGCAGGTTGAGGTCGAACGACCAGAAATTTTTGTGATTCTTGGTGAAAGCGCCGAATCCGATGACGTTGATACGGGAGCCGATCCCCAGCAGGTTATTGGCTTTGAGGTTTCCCAGCGCTTCGTTCGCCGATACGGAGCCGTCGAGCAGCGTCACCAGCTTGCCGTTGCGGGGGTAAAGGACGTTGTCGAGGGCGAGGTTGCCGCTTACGTTGATATCCACGCCGCCCAGTACGGGGATGTTCACATAGCCGCGCAGCGGCGCGAAAGCGGGGTTGAACTGCGATCGGAAAGTCGAACCCTCCATGAAATAAGCCGAGGGATTCTGCGCAGCGGCGCCGGTCGCAAGGAGCGCCGCCGCGATGAGGGTGTATAGTTTTTTCATGCGATGGTGCTGTTTAGATGTCGAGTTTCAGGCCTCCGTTTTTGATGAGGTGCAGGTTGATTTCGATTTGGGGATTGGCCTTGCCCTCGGGCGTGGTGCCCGTTTCGAAACCTTTGCCCGGATAGTACTTCTCGAGCGTTACCGGAATGTTGATCGCGGCATTGTTGAGCAACTGCCGCAGGCTCTCGGCATAAAGCCGGGTATCCTCGGAATCTTTGATTTCGTTGGTCTCCTGCGTGGCGTCGACTTTGACGTCGAATTTCAGGATCGTCGCGGCGGGAGAGCCGTCCTCGGATACGGATTTCAGTTCGGGCTCGAGGTGCAGGGATATGGGCAGTTTGCTGGTGATCTCCCCGGCGAGGTAGAGCGAATTTTTCGAACTGCCGGATCCTTCGGGATCGAGGTTGTCGGCGATCATGTCCACCACGTCGTCGCTGATGTCCACGCGGCCGATGTTGTAGTCGATGGGCTCCACGTTCAGGTCTTCCGTCAGATAGCCGCTGAACTGCGATTTGACCTCGTTGAGAACCTGTTGCTCGGTGTTGCGGACCGCCAGTTTGAAGGCTTCCTTAAACGGCGTTTCGTACGCGTCATTGGCCGGAACGCCGAGGATGGAGGCGAACTCATCGCGGTAATCAGTCCAGATCATGTTGGTTACCTCGTCGAGTTTGGCCGGGGTAGACTGCATTTCGGCGATCAGGGCGTCGAAAAGCCCGTCGGTGTAAGAATTCCGGGAGAGTTGGGTGAGGTCGACATAGTCGGTGTTCCCGGGCAGCTTCGAGGGGAGCCATTTGTCGGCTTTCCCGCAGAGTTCCTGGATATTGACATCGCCGTTGGCAATGTCCTCCAGGGTGACGAGCACCCTGGCCAGCGGAATCTCGAATTTCGACTCGTCGCCGCCGATGGTGACGTTGTCGGTGTCGATGTTTTCGAGATCGTAGTCCTTATCGATGCACGCGGTGAAGAGTGCGCCGGTCAGGAGTAGTAGAAAAAAATTTCTCATAGGCTTGGATTATGTTCAAAATGATGGTGCCACAAATATAGGGTGTTCCGACGAATAAAACAAAATATCGGACTTTTTTTAATATGTTCAGGCTCTTCCCGTTGGCCTGAAACGTCCGGCGGCGGATTTTGCCGAAAAATTGCTACATTTGCCGAACGTATGGGCGGAACCGAGAACATCAGCCTCCGGGAGCAGGTCGCCCTGCTGCCGCTGTCGCCGGGCGTTTACCAGTTTGTGGACCGCTCGGGAACTGTTATCTACGTAGGCAAGGCCAAAAGCCTGCGCAAACGCGTGTCGTCCTATTTCGTACAGTCGAAGGAGCACAGCGCCAAGGTGCGCGTGCTGGTGAAGCAGATCGCCGCGATCCGTCACATCGTCGTGGACAGCGAGACGGACGCCCTGCTGCTCGAAAACTCGCTGATAAAGACCCTTCAGCCCCGCTACAACATCTTGCTGAAGGACGACAAGACCTATCCGTGGATCGTGGTCCGCAAGGAGCATTTTCCCCGGGTGCAGTCCACGCGCATCCTCTCCCGCGACGGTTCGCAGTATTTCGGGCCCTACGGTTCGGTGATGATGCAGCACAGCGTTCTCGACTTCATCCGCGAGGTGGTGCCGCTGCGCACCTGCAAGCTCAACCTCGCTCCGGAGCTGATCGCCAGGGGCAAATACACGGTCTGCCTGCAATACCACCTCGGAAACTGTAAGGGACCCTGCATCGGGCAGCAGTCCGAAGAGGAGTACGGCCGGTTATTGGAGATGGTTGTTTCGGTGCTCAAAGGCGACCTGCGGCCCGTGCGGCAATACCTCGAGGGGGAGATGGCGCGGGCGGCCGCGGAACTGAAATTCGAACTGGCCCAACGCTACAAGCAGCGGCTCGACGCACTCGATAACTATGCGGGCAAATCGGTCATAGTCAGTGCGAAGATCGTCGACGTAGACGTCTTCTCGCTGTTGCCGGACGACGACGTGGCCTATTGTAATTTCGTGCGCATCCGCCACGGTTCGATCGTGGGCGTCTCGACGGTGAAGCTCTCGACGGGCGTCGGGGGCGACGAGCGCGACATGCTGACGCTGGCCATCCAGCACATCGTCGAGCATATCGCCGGGGGCGAACTGGCCCGCGAGGTGATCGTGCCGTTCCTGCCCTCGACGACCCTGTTGTTCGACGGCGTGACCTTCACGGTGCCGAAGCGGGGCGAAAAGTTCGAACTGCTGGAATTTTCGCAGAAAAGCGCCCGCATCTACCGCGCCGAGCAGTTGAAAAACCTCGAAATAAAGAATCCCGAACGCTATACCGACCGGTTGATGAATGCCCTGCAGAAAGAGCTGCGCCTCGACCGGCAGCCGCGGCATATCGAGTGTTTCGACAACTCCAACCTGCAGGGGGCTCATCCCGTGGCTTCGTGCGTGGTGTTCCGGGACGGAAAGCCGTCGCGCAAGGAGTACCGCCATTTCAATATCAAAACCGTGGAGGGGCCCGACGACTACGCTTCGATGCGCGAGGTCGTTTTCCGGCGTTATACGCGCCTGATGGCCGAGGGGGCCGCACTGCCCGACCTCGTCATCGCCGACGGCGGAAAAGGGCAGATGGGGGTGATCCACGAGGTGCTGGAGCATCTCGGGCTGGACATACCCATTGCCGGACTGGCCAAGGACGACCGCCACCGCACGGCCGAACTGCTCTGCGGGTTTCCGCCGCTGCTGGTCGGCATCCGTCCCACTTCGCCGCTTTTCCACTTCTTGTCGCAGATTCAGGAGGAGGTGCACCGTTTCGCCATCACCTTCCACCGCCAGAAACGCAGCAAGGCGTTTATCCACAGCGAACTGGAGCAGATCGAGGGGGTCGGGGACAAGACCGTTCAAACCCTGCTGCGCCATTTCCGCACGGTGGAGAAGGTTCGCGCAGCCAATATCGAGGAACTTTCGGCGTTGGTGGGACCGGCGAAAGCGAAAAAAATCAGGACTTTTTTCGAAAAGTAGGGCGATTTTTTGAAAAGTTGCGAAAATCGCGTATCTTTGCCCTCCCGATTCGCCGCGTAATGCGGATATATGCCCGGATGGCGGAATCGGTAGACGCGTTGGTCTCAAACACCAATGACAGCAATGTCGTGCCGGTTCGACCCCGGCTCCGGGTACAAGTAAAATCGCTTAATTTGTTGAGTATTACAAGTTAAGCGATTTTTAATTTTCGGATTTTCCCCACGTTTTCCCCGCAGAGAAGAAATGATTGAATGTGAAAACCAAATGTGGATATTCCTTTTGTTTTGTGTAATCCGTTGGTTGAATTAAAACAAAGCATATTTGACAAGACCAATTTTTCAATTTTTGTGCTTGCTGTAAAAATTTTCTATTGTTTTCGAAATGCAAATCAGTAAAAATCTGTCTGTGGAAACCGGAGTATTGCGTTGTTATGGCAGACAACGTGCTACTAATCTCTATTTTTCCGGTTCTCGCAGACAGATGTGAAAGAACGGCGGCGGGATTTAAATGCAGGAATGTTTGCAATGGTTCACCGCGATCAAAAGGCCCGCCGCCGATTAACTATTTGTAAATCGAAATGAGTTTTCGAAGTTCAGAAAACTTGAATTGCCTGTTATTCCGGTCTTTATCGCCTTGTGTGTATTTCCTCTTTGAGCAAATGCAGGTCTTCCACACCCATTATTTCGGTCGAACATTCCCCAAGCCAACCGTTCTCTTGGTTGACACCGGTGTATATTTTTATATAATCGACTCCCGGCAGGTTGACGCTGTTTCCGCTCGCATCGACAGCCCAGCTTATATCGATCGACGAGTCGTCATAGCTGTTGATTTCATTGTCCGCATAGCCATAGCGGAATTTGTAAAGAACGAAATAGGTTCCCGAACCACTTTCGTCAATGGCATTCTGAGGCAGGCATGTGCCTGTAAACGACAGCGTATTTCCGGCCCAAAGCGGATAATACGGTTGTGAATGATACTGATTTTTCATTTTGTAGCCGGAATTTCCCTGATTATCCTCCCATTTTATATACGTATCCCATTCGTCTCTCGATGTCGGTTCGCTGTCGGGACGGTAATAGGTTATCCGGTAATCGAAGTAAATGTTTACATCGTTACCATTGACCTTCGCCATTTCATACCACGGTTCCTTGGTAGGATCCACATGGGCGCTGCCCTGTATTTCATACCATTGTACGTTGTCCGGTCCGAGATTGTCGGGATCATAGGCCACCATAATTACTCCGGGCTCACAGCTTCCGCCCTCTGGAGCATCCGGATTGGGATTGGCATTTGCATAAAAGGCATTGCCTAAAACCCGGAAGTCTCGCAAGCCTTCGACATTCTGGATTGTATGGTCAAAACCGACCGTTACGTAGCCGCCGAATCCGCCGAGGGTGATCATTCCGCGTTTATTATTGCCGATGGCGTCCAATACTTTCTGATTCATTGTCTCCTGCGTATCCCCCTCCTCGTACGGCGGCAGCGTATTGGTAAATTGTCCGACTGCCGGCATGTAGTCGAAGACTTTGGTGATATAGGGATTCGCCCCTTCCGCAGGCGGGTCGATAGGAGCATATTCGACAAAAACAGTGAAATAATAATCAAAGAAGATATCCCCTTGCGATGCTGTTAATTTCAAGCCGATAGCGCCGCCATGTGAAAACATGTGCTCAAGATTCTTGGTTTGAGCGACCGGCTCCTCATCCTCGAACCATAAGTAAGAGACACCGTCGTCGGACACGCTGGTTACTTCTATCCGAAACAGTTGGTCGACCTTGGCTCTAAATCCTCCTTCGGGCTCTTCGATGGTTATATCTTCCTTTTTGAGTACGTAATCGGTGGTTACTTTGACCTCGAAATCATAGTCGAAGGTGGTCGTTCCCTGGCTGGCATGCAGCGTAAGGGTGAATGTTCCCAACGAAGTGAAGGTGTATTCCAGATTCTTCGAATCGGCTATTTTCGAATCACCGAGAGACCATTCATAGGAAACGCCCTCATCCGAAACGCTTTTCACTTCGATCCGGAAAGACTGGTTGACCAGAGCCTTAAATCCCCCGTCGGGCTGGTTCACAGAGATGTCTTCCTTTTTCAGGAGATAACCGTCGTCTCCGTTATCAGCGTCGTTGCACCCGGCAAGAAATCCAACCGAAAGCAACGCCGATAGAAGCAGTAAAACGATTCGCTCATAATTTTTTTTCATATTCAAGTGTGTTAAGTTACTCTTCCAGCGGTTGCAATTTTTTATGTGTGAAAACAATATGTGCCGGTATGTTCCCGGTGCTTATCGACCATTTTCGTATGCCGTCCGGCCCAAAGCAGTGCAGGGTTCCGGCACGGACGTAGTCTTTGGCATCGGTAACCAGAAACTCTCCGGTGTTTGGGTTGACGGCGATTCCATAAGGTGTCTGGATACGCTTTTCGGTGCCGTCTTTGATAAAGTTGCGCGTAACGATCTCCCGTGTGCGCGTGTTTACGATGGCATAGGATACCGTCCAATCGTTTGTCAGATAACTCCATTCGGTACTGTAAAGGAACAGCGAATCCCGACACAGGGTCATGTGTGTATTGGGCAGGTCTTCGAACTCGTATGCAACCTCGTCAGTCGAAGTGTCGATTATGAATGTTTTAGAAGGTATTTCATAATAGTCTCCGCGGGAAGAAACATACAGGTTGCCGTAATTGTCCGGCTGTATCCGGTGAAGGTTGATAGCGACATCTATTTTTTTCTCTTCCGTAAAAGTTTTCAAGTCGATAACCGACACGGTACGGTCATAATTCGGGACACGGTAACCGCCGGAATTGGCGACATAGAGTTTATTGCCCACAATGGCCATCTCTTCGGGCTGATAACCTACAATGCACTCATCGACGACCTGAAGGCTTACCGTATCGATTTTGGCCACATATCCGATCCGGGCATCCGGTGCTATCTGTACGGGGCCTGCATAAGCGCTCACATAAGCGTATTTATCTTTGAATGCAAGGTAGCGGCAATTGGGGATAGCTATTTTGGTGATATGCTTGGCTGTATTGACATCCATAACCTCGACATAGTTGGAACAATTTATAACCGCCCAGAGTTTGTCACCGTAGATTTGAATGTCGTTTCCCACGTCGCCGAGGTCTTTGACCTCATAAGGGTTGCGTTCGCCGTAAATATTTCGCGTGTAAACGCCTGTTTCATAGTCGTAATAGTCGAGCGAAGCCTGGTTCGTTCCCATATTGCCTTCGTTGAGCAGAAAAAATCCGTATATATCGCCAGTAACCTGTTCCCACGGATTCACCAAGGTCGGCTCGGAGGGTAATACCGGATCGTCCTTGCGGCAGGAAGCCGCAAAGATGAGAATGCCGATGAAGACTGTAAGCCATTTTAAATAAAATCCCTTCATAATGTAAGACTTAGAATAATCTTGAAATTGGTTCCCGGCATGGGATACCATTTAACCACTTCGTATTGCTGGTTGAAAATGTTATTCACCTCCGCGGTGATACGAAGCTGAGCGTGTTTAAATGGGAAATTTCGCGACAGCGACATATCGTGCGTATACCACGGCTGGATATAATTGACCGGAGTATTGTTTCCGAGCATATATCGCTCTCCCGTATAGATAAAACTGTAATTAAAATCCCACTTTCGATAGGAAGCGTTAAGAATCACGGTGCCGCTGTGCCACGGAATGTAGGGTATCTGGTCGCCATATCCGTCCATAACGGTTTCCTCCCAACCTTCATCCTTCTCCTTAGTGAAGTCCTGTGCCTTCTGATAGGTATAACTCAACCGGGTGTCCAATGCCACGCCGCCTATATTGAAACAGGGATTGAACGTCACATCCACACCGCGTATCTCCACATATCCGAGATTAACCATTGTCCAGACGAGCTGGTTGGAGGTCGGGGTGGCGATTATCTTGTCTCTCACCTCGTTGTAATAGGCATCCGCCGTAAGATTGAGCGTCGACAGCACTCCTTTGCCGAATCGTTTGGAGTAGACAACTCCCACATTGTATTGCGTGGCGTATTCCGGCTTCAGAAGCCGGTTGCCCAATTGCACGTAATAGAGGTCGTTGAAGGTCGGCATCCGGAATATCTCTTTATAAAAGGCTCTTATATCAAGGCCGATCTTTTCAAACGGACGGTACGATGCTATTACCGTGGGAGAGAATACGTTTTTATCCGGCGCTGTTTCCATCCTCCGAGCGCTCCGGTCATGTAAATACGTGTAAAGCAGGCTTGCCTGCATGCTGAATCGTTTGAGGTTGACCGATGTGGCTATGGCTCCCAGCAACGTATAGCGCCTCGGTTCGATGAAATGCGCATTGAACATATCGGTGCCGTCTGCATCGAGTTTGTTCCATTGGAAATCTGTGGACAGATTTGCTGTCCACCACGGGGTGAAAGCGAACAGATTGGCAGCCGTAATATAAACCTCCTGCTGCCAATAGTGATTATCCATCGGTTGTACGGTACTTTCGGGCGGCATGACGTAATTCATATAGTCGTTGGCGTATTTGGCTTGGATTTTATAGCTGTAGAGATCCGTCACCTCTTGCCTTAAGGAACCTTGAAAGAAAAAATTACGGTCTTTCTGCCGGTCTTCGTTCAGTAATGAAATACCGTAATCCTTTTTTACGGCTGCACCGGGATAGCCTCGCTCTGAATTGTAGAAATATCCTTTCGCCTGCCATTCTCCGCGCTTTACCTTGCCGAAAAGAGCAGCCTCGGCGCGAAGAAACCGGACATCCCCGTTGCGTCTGACTTCGGTGGTGTCATAGCCGCCATCCTTATGATAGCGAAATTTATATTTGCCGGAAGTGTTCAGATATTCAATATTGGCCGACGACGAAAGGTTTTCGCTGATCCGGTGCTCCCAAAGGGCGGAAGCGTTGATAAGGTCGAAGGAACCGCCTTTGAGTTTTACATTGAAACGGTTTCTGCGTCCGCTCTCGAAAACAGGTCTGCGCGTCACCATATATACTGCACTTGCCGAGGCGAAATCGCGTGCGGACTGGAATATGTCGCTTTTCTGGCCGTTATAAACGGATACCAATTCCATGTTGTCAAGCGAAAATTTACCGAGGTCCACCGTCCCGTTCTGGGCATTGCCGATCTGTATGCCGTCATAGAATACCCCCACGTGTTGGCTGCCCATACTACGGATGTTGACGGTTTTCAGCCCCCCGATACCTCCGTAGTCCTTTATCTGCACACCGGAAAAATAGCGCAACGCATCCGATACGGAATGTGAGTTGAGCCTTTGCAGTTTCTCGCCGGAGAGGATCTGTGCCGGGACGACCGCCCTGTTCTGTCTCCCAAGCACCGTCACCTCGTCGATAGCCAGTATCCGGACCGAATCCGGGATTTGTCTATTCTCGGCATCTTGAGCATTCGTAGTGCCGCAGGCGAGAAAGTGGAACAGTATCAAAATTACCGATATTCTTTTCACTTCTTGATAGCGCTTGTTAATTAATGGAGTGCCGGGATTTTCTTATCCCGGCACTCCGGGTGTTGTCGCAAATGAGGGCCGGTTATTCGAACCTTACCGCCAGATCGTCCCACGCAAAATATGCCGGCTGGCTGAACCCATAACCGTTATCGCTGTCGCCTGTGACGTTGAATTCGATGCGGCTGACTTTTCCGAGTTCGGAAAGATCCCATTTCTGCCAGTCGATGACGGTACGTTCGTAATTGGCGATTTCAAAAGTCGGCTGTATGGAGGTAATTTCGGCGCCGTTTTCGTCGAATCCGATCGCCACCAGTCTGACGAAACCGTCCGGTCCGACCGGATCGGTGAGCCCATTGCCGCTTACCACACAGTTGAGCAGATAGGTCGTGGCGGTCACATACATGTGGTCGACCACGCGGGCTACGCCGTCCTCGAACCAGATGGCCTGAAGCTTCGTCCCGCCGTAGCCGGAATCGTCCCGATAGCCATAATGTACGCAGAAATTCCGGGAACCGTTGTGTCCTCCGAATCCGGTTTCGGGATGTTTGTAATAAATAGCCAGTTGATGTTGAAAATCGCCGCTGTCTACATCCTGTTCCACATAGTTGGAGATGGCCTCGCCGCCGCCCCAAAACTTATGATCGCCCCATTCGTCGGTGAACCGATGCGCGATTTCCGTATTTCCCTGATCGTACCAGTTGTAAACATTGCCCGACGACGGGTAGAGCAGCGGTCCGCCGTATTGGGGCGTATCGATCAGAGAAGACCAGTAATTGAGTCCTTGCGTTCCCTTGTAATCCTCGTCCTCGAAAGTGAGGTAGCGCAGTTCGTAGCTGCTTGAAGTGACAAATATCGAGGCAGTCACTACGGCTCCGTCGCTGCCTACTACGCCTACGGTTACTGTTCCTTCGAGTTCCCATCCATCCGCAGCAGGTGCTATGATGCGCAGACGCCCGGCATTGTCTTTAAAACTTGCGCTGACCGTCCAGTCCATAGGCCCGGTGGCTGCTCCGGCAAGGGCTACCGCATTCTCGGTAGTAAATTGGAAAATACGGCTCTGTCCGAATTTGAAATGCTCGGTCGGTTCGGCGTCAATCTTAATGCTGGCATTCAATCGCTTCACAACATCTATCGTAGTTCCATCGGCAAGGTAGAACGTGTAGTAACGACCATTGTCCACAACGTCTGTAAAGAGATAGGTATATCCTTCGGTCGTGGCCGGCAGATCCTTCCCCTTCCACTGAACCCGGTCGCCGTTTACCGTCCAGTAACCTTCTTCGTCTACGCCGATCTCCGGTGTCGTTCCGTCCTGTCCCGTAACAGGAATTTTCTGGGTTTTGGCATCGTCGGCATACATGAAATCCGTTTTCCCGTCGATAGTGATCGCCCAATAGTAGATTCCCTCTTCTGCCAGTACGGTAATTATCGGAGCTTGTGCATCCTGTCCGTCTTTTCCGTGATATAACTCGATGATTTTGCCACTGGCGAAAGTTACGATCCAGCCCTTTCCGGAATCCATTGCGGAAAAACCCGTAATGGGATCACCTACATCTATTGCATTAATAAGTCCCTCAAGTCTGATGATATCCTTATTCATTTGAGCGAGGGCATTCTCCAGATTGGTTACTCGATCGTCCAGGTCGTCTACCTTCTTCCAAAGATCGTCGTCATCATACGAGCAGCTCCACATCGCAACGCCGAACAGGGCGATTGCCAAAAGGGTAAATAGTTTTTTCATTCCTGTTGTATTTTAAGTTTGACAAATAAAAAATCAACCGTATCCTTGCGGGATACGGCACAACAGAAATTCAAAACGGATTCACACCTTTCGCAGAGCTGTCGGAAGCCTCGTATTAGACCGGAATGCCGGATGCAGGGGGAAATCGCTGTTTTGATTTTCACCCGTACACCCGCAGGTTGCAAATCTTATAAATGCATCGGCAGGTCTTCTGACTTGTTCCAGTTTTACGCCTTCCCAGCCTTGCGGCCAGTGGCAAAGATTGTAAAACCTTTTGCGCCCCATGTTTGGGGCAGGAACTCACAGCAACGGGTATTGTCGCAGATTCTCACTGCATTCCCTTTTCATTCTTCATCGCGTAATCGGCGATTCGGAAACCTTTGCGACGGCAAATATACAAATATTTTGCTTGTTAGGTATCTTCGATACGAAAAAAATGCAATCCTGTATTTTGGGTATTTTACAGTTATGAATCATACTTATCTGATTTGAGATTTTAAGAATAATTACTTTTTTCTCAGATGCTCTGCATCTTGAAGTAGCTTATACGCTTTCCGCTCTTTAATTGAAGCCTGTTCCAGCTGCTCAGCCCGCCGCCTTACGGCTTCCTCGTATCGTTCGACCTGGTTTCGGACGGTATCGCGCATGGCCGTGTGCTGCTTATCCCTGAATATCGTTTCCAACTCCATTAGCTCCTTTTCCTTGATCTCACCCCGCATTTTCACGTAGCGGTATTTCAGGTCGTTCGCAGCTAACTGTTGGTTGTTCCTTGCGATCTGATAGATAACCGCGATCTGCAGGAAAATACATCCCAGCATGGCGAACATCGTCAGAAATGTTTTCGAGGATTTGATGTCGAGCGTATAAGTATGTCGGTGCTCCTGCACGGGCAGGGCATTGGGCCTTTTCAATGCTTCGACGGCCTGCCCGACCTGCTCGATCAATGTATGCGTATGCTGGTTCTCGTGGTTGATTGTCCCCAGTTTGCCCGCCAATTGCGTCAGCAGCGTGTTGTATCTGTCGGTAAATTCCCGCTCCTGCTCGGTTTTTACTCCCGGCAAGGCCGTATGCCGTTGCAGTTGTTCGAGCATCTGTGCGACCTGCCCCTGCGAGCGTTCCGCGGCCTCTGTCAGCCGCTCGATCCGTTCCAGCTGGACATTATCCAAACCTGCGTTTCCTGCGTCGCCTGCTTTGGCGTTTTTGATGGCTTTGACAAGCGTTTCCTTGAGGTCTTCATACATCTCGATCGAGAGGTCGATCCTATTTTCGTCGTTCATGATTTTCCGGTTTTAAGGTTATATTTTCATTTTGGCTCTTCTTTTCTGTTCTTCCATCCTGCGTCGGTGTTCCATCGCAGCGATGGCCATCGCCTCGGCCGCGGCATCGAGCAACGCCGTGATTCGTGCTATATGCTCTTCGGGACTTTCTCCCGGCTTGCGCTGCAACTGCTCGGCGGACACTCCGACGGGCGAACCGGCCGGCGGCAGCGGAATTCCGCCTGCCTTTCCGAGGTTTACCGAAGGCGGTTCTTCGCGCGCACTGCCGCCGCCTCTGCCCGTGTTGCCGAATAACCCGGCAAATGCCGAACGGTAATTGCCTGCCGCCGTCGAGAGGTTCCCGAAGAGCGTTGCCCGGTGTTGGGTTTGTTGCTGCACGTGGGTAAAATGCTGGTCGAGTTTCGTAAAGCTGAAAGCCCGGTCGATCTTCGATCCGGAGAATTCGAAACCGTTTTTCGAGAACAAAACCCCTTGTTTGCGGTCGGTATTTCCGCAATACTTGTAACGGATGCCGATGCCTTGTTCCTTTAATTTACCTTCCAACTCGTTCCAGTTCTTGCATTTGGGTAGACAGCCTTTGATCGCATCGTGGATTTCGTATTTGGTCTTGTCGGGTTCGCGCAATTGCTCCCGCCGTACGTCGTCCTTTCCCGGTGCGAGATACAATCCGTACTTCTCGGTCAGCTCCCGGCAGACCTTGGCGTTTCGAATCTTGATGTTCTTGTCCGAAATGGTCTGCCCGTTGTTCCCGACCCGGTTGTAGACCAGATGGCAGTGCGGATGGGGCTGGTCGAGATGGCGCACCAAAAGATATTGCGTATCGGTGATGCCCATCTTCTGCATGTACTCCTTCGCAATCTGCGTCATCAGGGCATCGGTCATCCGCGGGGCATCTTTGGGTGAGAAAGACAGCGAGATATGCCCGACGGTGTTTTTCAGCCGCGGGTTCAATAAGGTCTGGTCTTTGAAGTCCTGCACCATGTCCTTCACTTCCGGAGGCATAATGCCTTCGGCTTCCAATATCCGGGATTCTTCTTTCATCACGTAGCCTACCGTCCCCGAAAAAGACGATCCTGATATTACCTTACCGACCATCGCATATCTGCTTCAGGAGTTTTTCGATAGCCGTGACGATCGCCGCATGCCGTACCCTGACAGCCGCCAGACCTTTGGCATTGGCCAGCCGGGTAAGCTGGTTCAGGTTGCGGGCGATGCCCTTGAGCTGGGCCATGAAATCCAGCTGTTCGCGGGTGATCCGCGCCCTCACCGTTCCTCGGTCGATCAGCTGGCGCAAGACTTCGGCCGGCGGTTGTCCTGCTTCACGGCAGAGGGCTGAGAAGCGGAGTTTCCGTTCGGGGCTGAGCCGTGTGCTGACGACGTATTTGCGGATGCGGCCGATGCCGACTTTCGGGCGTCCGCCTTGTTTGCTGTATGTTTTTTTCGGTGTTTCCATGATAAGTGGTTTGTAAGCATTTTTTGTTCAGACCAGCGGGATTTTACGCCGACCAGCGGGGAAGGCGCAGTTTTCGTCTACGAAAACACAACCTTGCCTTCCTTAAATCTTTACCCCTTT